>Ga0207646_10006445_pt1 | contig 12117 bp, 13 predicted proteins | sample KBSK5502metaG_FD_184343 | JGI IMG/M metagenome (GOLD analysis project Ga0207646, IMG submission 184343) | Corn, switchgrass and miscanthus rhizosphere microbial communities from Kellogg Biological Station, Michigan, USA - KBS K5-50-2 metaG... | ecosystem: Host-associated > Plants > Roots >...
CGCCTCCTTCATTTTAATCACTTTCCCGCCAAGGCAGCACCAAACTTCCTTTGGGCAATTTCTCTTCGCTTCGCCAGGCGAGTTATAGCACTGGATGCCTTTTGCCTGACACTCGGCCCACGTGGTCTGCACAACGCGATCGTCAATGCAGGTCCAGTAAGGCCTGCAATTCTGGATCGCCTCCTCGGGTGAATAGTAACATTGACCGCCTCTCGACTGGTAATCGGCCGACCACACTATATAGACCTGTCCGTTGATACAGCCGTAGCACCAACCGTCATCTACCCATGAGTGACCACAGCCGCAGTTGGGCGGACACGGTAAAGGCCACGAAAAGCAGTGCGGAGGATTAGGCGGGCAAGCTGAATGATCTCCGGGAGGGCCGTGCCATGTGTAAGAATGGCTACCCGTGTCCCACTCCCAGCCACCGCCCTCCTGTTTCCAAACCCACTGACAGCACCGATAGCACCACTTGCCGCCATCGACCGGCGTCGGGGTCAACAAAAACGCATGCTTGTCGCCATTGAGTGTGATGCCTTCGCCAACAATTTCGAAGCAATCGTCGATCGTCCTAGCGACCGTCAGCACTTTAAAATTGCTCGTCGATAGGTCGCAAAGAAAGTTAAGGTCGTACATCTGACCATCGACAGATAGGAATGCGTGTTCCGAGTTGTCGGTGGTGGTTGAAGATCCAACGATCATCCCGGCCATGTTGAGTCCACCAATTTGCGCACCGGCGGAGCTGGCGGTGCTAGTCGATCCGCCAAGAGTTCCTAAGTCAGTGACGGTGTAACTTAACGGCACGTGAGGCGTTTGAGCGGGCTGAGGGGACTGAGCTTGAGCTTGGCTGAAGGCAACGACCGAAATGAGAAACGCAGCGAGCGTGAATGATCGTTGTAAATAATTTGATGTAGTGTTCATAGTAATTCTCCGCTTGAGGTGGCAGCGGGGTCCAAGAATAAGATCGGAGTCTATTCAGTGGCGCCTGGCACTAACATCAGGCAAAGGCTCGCATTAAATTCCTCGCCAATGCGACGCCGCCATATCCGGTGAATACTGGATTAGTGGGCCAGCTAATCCCCGATGCGGTTATCAGGGATTCAGAACTATGGTCACCCCGGCATTACCGCGAACTATCTTGATATTTCAATCAGCGAGCAGGATCGACGCGGCGAGCTCCTATTTCACCTGTGCCTAACAGTTCGCGTGCACCACGCTTCAGTTCTTCGGCGTTAGCGTAACCGAGCTTTTCTTTAATGTGCTCACAATGCGTCTCGATCGTCTTGCGGCTGATACCGAGTTCTTTTGCGATCTCGCGTGGGCGGCGTTCCGCAGCAACCAGCGAAAAGACGGCCAGCTCGCGATTGCTCAACGAAGCCAATCCACGCGGAAGATTTTCCCGATGGGCAAACCGCTGCATCGCCAACGCAGTAATGGCCGGGCTGGCGTAGATTTTGCCCGCCGAGACAGTTTCCAGGGCATGCATTAGTTCTTCGGCCGAGCCGTTTTTCATCCAATAGCCCGCTGCCCCTGCATGCAATGCGCGCTCCGCATAGATGCGTTCAGATTGACGCGACACGATCAGAATGCGCGTCTGCGGATATTCCTTTACCAAGTCCTTGATCCACAAAATGCCATCGCGGTCCTCTAGGAACGGTTCGATCAGAAGAATGTCGGGCCGGTGCTGCCGAATCAGTTCACCCGCGTCGTAAAACCCGTGGGCGCTGCCGCTAATGCGATATCGTTTGTCGCGTCCGACAATCGTTTCCATTCCGGCCTCGCTGACACACGTGTCGCCTACCACGACAACCCTAAGTGGTTCAGCCCCAGCACGAGATTTCGCCCGTGTTTTCACAAGTCGTCGAGCCTAACAAATTGGTTTGGCACGCCGCAATGATATTATGCTATTTGCGGATATCCGCGGCCTTCGGTGCTAGGCGATAGATGTTGTGTTTTCATGGTCATTCCTTTCGTTGATGTCGGCAGTCGGAGGATGAACATTCTCCTTTTCGAAAATCTTGGAACGAGTGGACGCCTCGCCCGCGATTTTTTCTAAGCCCGCAGGCGCCCGATCGCTACTACTTCGAAAGCAATTGGCTCAGCGCCTTTGGATCGTCACCGGCGTTTTGCAGGTAAAATTCTCGCAGATATAAGCTGCCGGTGCGCCGTCGTCCTTCAGCTTTCCAAAACCACGCACGCCATCGCGTGATGTTCGGTGTGGCTGAGCGTAATCAGCGCGGACGTGACGCCGCGTTTGGTGGCGAGCTCCTGTGCCGGGCCCGAGAAAACGAGAAACGGTTCGCCACTTTTCTTTTTGCGGATGTCGATGTTGCGCCAACCCATCGCCTTTCCAATTCCGGTTCCGAATGCTTTCGAGACCGCTTCCTTCGCCGCGAACCGCGCCGCCAAATGGCGCGCCGGATATTTCATCGACATGGAATATTCGATTTCGCCCTCGGTAAACACGCGGCGCAGAAATTTTTCCCCGAAGCGTTCGAGCGAACGCTCGATCCGCCCGCATTCGACCAGATCCACGCCAATGCCGAGGACGCTCATGTGCGAGGCCTACTGCCGCTTTTGTAATCCGCCATCGCGCGCAACATTTCGCGCACCGCGTCTTCGAGTCCGACGATTACAGCTCGCGAAATGATTGAGTGCCCGATGTTGAGTTCGGTCAGGTGCGGAATTTTGTGGATGAGCGCGACATTCGCGTAATTGATCCCGTGGCCGGCATTGACTTGCAGCTTTAGTTCGTGTGCAGCTTTCGCTGCCGCCTGCAAATTCTCGAGCTCTTGTTTCTGAATTTTTTCCGAGAACGCATTCGCCAATTTGCCGGTGTGCAACTCCACCATCTCAACCGCAAGCTCATTTGCGGCGTCGATTTGTTCGAGTGTTGGATCGACAAACAAGCTGACGCGGATACCGGCAGTTTGAAGTCGTTTGATCGTCGGCTCGAGTTCGTTGCGATTCGCGACGACGTCGAGGCCGCCTTCTGTTGTCACTTCTTCACGTTTTTCCGGAACGAGACAGACTTCGTCGGGAACAATTTTCAGCGCAACATCGACAATCTCGGGCGTGTTTCCCATTTCGAGGTTGAGTTTCGTCATGATGTTTTGCCGGAGGCGATCGACGTCGCGCTCCTGAATGTGGCGTCGATCGCTACGCAAGTGCGTCACAATGCCAGTCGCGCCGGCGCGTTCGCATAACGCCGCCGCCGCGATTGGATCGGGCTCGGCATTTTTTGAATCGGGCATGCTGGCATAACGCGCCTGCCGCAACGTCGCGACGTGATCGATATTAACGCCCAATCGAAGTCCGCTCATTGATTCCCCTGTGAACGCTTTGAATAGGAGCAAGAGTCCTTGCCAGAGCAAGCGGACACTGTCGGAAAACGAAATTTCATTGCGTGCGACCTATGGAATATGACAACTCTCTCGTCGCGATGAATGCGGACCAGACCGCCACGATCAGCGTAATTATTCCGGTTTGGCGTAATGGCGACGGGTTGCTCCCTCTTGTGCGTGACCTGAAGTCATGGCCGCATGTTCGTGAAGTTATTGTTTCTGTCGCCGAGCCGGCGCCGCATTTGCGACCGGAATTAGAAAAGGCGGGTGCCACCTTTTTGAATAACACCGGACCAAATCGCGGCCATCCGCGCCTTCGTTTTTTGGAGCCACTCGAGCGATGGCACTCCCGCGCTTTCGGAACCATCTACGGCGACCAAAGCATTTTTGTGCGACGCGAACACTTTCTTAAGATCGGCGGCTTCGCCGAACTTCCGTTGATGGAAGATGTCGATCTGTCGAGAAGACTACGATCCTCCGGCAAAATCAAATTGCTCGACCCGCCGATACGCAGCTGCGCGCGAAGACAGATTGCGCAAGGACCTTGGAAAGTAACGCTGCGTAACTTGCTTTTTCTAATTCTCTTCCGCTGCGGCGTGCCAGTGAGACTTCTGCACTCCTGGTATTACGGCTTCAGGCGCGAATCCGGCGGAACGCGAGACTTGTTTCCGGTTTCACCACCTTGCCGTCTACCTCGAGCAGTGGATACGCCAGAAAATTAATCGGACCGCTCGCCGGCGGAGGATCGACAATCAGGTCGCGGCCTTTAGTTAACTCGAAGCGATTAGCCGGGTTGTGGCCGAAATAGTAATCGGCCAGAGCCGGATTTTTCCACGCTTCACTGATATCGACCGGGACCCAGCGTCCATCGGCGAAAAATTCCGCCCAACAATGATAGCCTTCGATCGCGCCTTCGTTTTTCTCCGCCGGAATCGTCGCGCCAATTGCAAAGCGCGCCGGAATACCGACGCCGCGTGCGAGCGCGATGAAGTAAGCGTGAAAATCGGTGCAATTTCCGGTGCGCGCGTCGCATGCATAGATGGCATCGCCTTTGCCCCAGCCAGTGCCTGATTTATCATAGCGCATCCGTCCGAGCACGTGGTCGTAGAGCGCTTTGGCGCGCTCGAGATCATTCTTTTTCCCAGCCGTCGCTTGCTCGGCCAGCGTTCTGAACGTCTGATTTACGGGGACCAGCTTTTCCGGCCGCAGAAAGCGAGCCGCATCCTCGCTCTTTGCAGAGTAAGCGCTTTTTTCTTTGCGCAAAACCAAGTAACGCAGTTCGATCGTCTTGCCGCTATCGGAAGACTGCGGATGGAGCACGCAAATGTCGTTTCCGTAATCGCGATCCTGAACCTTCTCCCATTTGACCGGGATACTGACTTCCTCCTGCGTGACAGTTTGGAACGCGTCCGTCTTGGCCAGCGGCAACCAGAGCCGCGCTTCACCTTTGATCTCCGGCAATGTGACTCGGTAAACGAATTCGAATTCGTCCGAGCCCTTGACGATGCTGGGATCAGGCGCCGCCGCGATTGTCGATCCTACGATCAACAATACAGCCAAACCAATCGAACGAAGCACGGCGTTTTAACCTGAAACTTTTTTCCAAACCCCGTTTTCTTCTTTCCAATTGTAAAGCGGCTTGCCATTTACCTTGTGCACGGAAGTCTCAGTCACTTTCATGTCGCCAGCTTTCCCGGACATGAAGAAATCGATGTCGTACGTCGTCCCGTCCGTCGCCTTCATATCGACGCAGGCAAAATATTTCCCGTCGCCCAGACTGGAGAGCCGATCATCATGCACTTTGACCAAGTCGAGCGCGAGGTCTTTGCCCTCATAAGTGACGTGGAATTTCTTGTCGCTCGCTTTTTTGGTCTCAGCGCTGATGTGCTTCTTGATCCCGGTAGAAATCTCTGCCGTGGTCACTTCTTTTCCGCCCTTGCTCGGGTGCTCGGCGTTTTTCGTTCCTTCTTTTTTCTTTGGATGCTCGGGATGCTCTTGACCGAAAGCAACCGGACTGAAAAACAACGCTAATGCTGCTGCAATGATAAGTCGTGTGATCATAAGAGTTTGAATTTAACTGGATATTGGAGCGTTGAACCAATCTTTTTATTCCCGCTTCCGTGAACGCGCCGCCTCATTCTGGCAAAGACACAGCCGGTTATAAATTCGGGCCAGGACCGAAATGGGAACACGCAAAATATAGAGCGTCGAAAGCAACCAATAAGAAACGGTCAGCCGATAGGGGCCGATCTCTTCGTGACGACGTGTACTCGTAGCGATCTCGCTGCTAAGCTGTCGGATTCGACCGTGCCGGCGCATGAGCCGAGAGAATTCGGCGTCTTCGAAAAGTGGCAGATCAGGATAGCCGCCAATGGCTTCGAACACGCGGCGGCGACAAAAGATTCCATGATCGCCGTAACACCGGCCGAACAACTCGACCGCAAAATTGCCTGCTGCATTGCTCACGCGATAGATGAGCTCGCGCCGCCGAAAACGAATTCGGAAACAGCCGCCGACCAACCGCGGATCTTCCAGGGCCCTCGCAATTTGCTCGAGACAATCCCGCGGAACTTCAGAATCCGCGTGAACAAACCAAAAAACATCGCCTTGGGCGGCCTTCGCGCCCGCGTTCATCTGCGACGCTCGTCCACGGCGCGCCGTTAGCACACGATCACATAACTGGGTCGCCGCTTCCGACATGCTCGGCAATCCGACGGCACCGACAAGAATAATTTCGGCTTCTGCCGCACGTTCCCGCAAATGTTCCAAAAATCGTCGGAGGCGCGCGTCTTCATCGAGCACCGGTACGATGATCGAGATTCGTGGTCGCATCGGATTGCGGCTGAATGCCCGACAATGATAAGCTCATTGTTTCGATGTTGCTTCCCAAAGTTCCACTGCTGGATTATTTCGGCCGTCCGCTGCTCGGCGGCATTTTCGTTCTATTGTTCTTGCTGCAATGGCGCTTTCCGCTCCGTCGCCAACATTTCGGCGCAATGCGTCGCCTTCTACGGAACTGGGCTTTGTCTATCCCTGGATTCGCTATCGTCAGGCTCGCGATGTTGCCGATTCCGTTGGCGATCGCCGTTTGGGCGCAAGATCGACATTTTGGTTTGCTTAACTGGTTGCAACCGCCGCGATGGATTGCTGTCGTCGCCACCTATTTGCTCATGGACTACGCCTACTGGTGGTGGCATTGGATGAATCACATGGTCCCGCTCTTCTGGCGGTTCCATAACGTTCACCACACTGATCTCGACCTCGACGTGAGCACGGCCGCGCGATTTCATTTTGGCGAAATGCTCTTCTCAGTGGGCTTTCTTTCGATTGCGGTCGCGCTCTTTGGTATCGCACCGATGATGCTGATCGTGTTCTTTATCACGTTCGAAACTGCCACTCTCTTTCAACATTCCAACTGGCGGCTGCCGATTAATCTCGAACGTATTTTGAATTTGATCATCGTCACGCCGCGGATGCACGGCATTCATCATTCCGTCGTGCAACGCGAGACCAATTCTAATTGGGGAACAATTTTCTGTTGGTGGGATAAACTTCATCGCACCCTGCGCCGCGACATTCCGCAGGACGCCGTCACCATCGGCGTCGCCGCCTACCGTGACGAAGAGGAGCTGACACTCGGAAAACTTTTCGCGCTGCCATTTAATAAACAACGCGAATGGCGCTTGCCGAATGGTGAGCCGCCCGATCGCGCGCCGCAACCGGCAAGCGAACTGGCGGAATAACAGTCCTATTTGAAAATATTGTCGAACACTAGGTTGTCCTGCGCAATCGGTCGGCTCGCTACGCTCATTGCGATTGTCATCGCGCTGTTTCTCGCGATGAGATTTCTGCCGGTTCGCGACTGGCTGACAGACTGCAACAACTGGGTCGGCCAGATGGGTGTGGTCGGCATTTTTGTTTTCATCGGCGTCTATGCCATCGCCACGGTTTTGCTCGCCCCCGGTTCGATTCTGACTATCGGCGCCGGATTCGCGTTCGGTTTGTGGAAAGGTTTTCTCGCCGTGTCCGCCGGCTCAACGCTCGGCGCAGCTTTGGCCTTTCTCGTCGCGCGGTTCATCGCCCGCGACAAAATCGATGTAATTGCACAACGAAACGAAAAATTTGGCAGGATCGACAATGCGATCGGCAAACAAGGCGCAAAGCTAATTTTCCTGCTCCGGCTCAGTCCGGTGATCCCATTTAATCTGAGCAATTATTTTTACGGACTCACCGGCGTGAAGTTCTGGTGGTACGTGCTCGCGAGCTGGATCGGCATGATGCCGGGAACTTTTCTTTATGTTTACATCGGCACAGCCGGCAAAGCTGCGGTCTCGGCCGCAGCCGGCGGCGAGGCGGTGAAACATGGCTGGCAATATTGGACGTTGATGAGCGTTGGTCTGGTTGCCACCATCGTTGCAACCATCTGGGTAACGAAAATTGCTCGCGACTCTCTGAAAACCAAAGCGGGTGTCAATTCACGCGGCTGAAAGCTCGACAATCGAATTGCGGGCTTCTCAGGAATAAATCGGCGTGCTAAAGCTTCGCATCACTATGATCGATTCCACCCGCAAGGAAACCATCGTTCGCCAGCGTTACGCGGCCGGAGCAAAAGAACGCGCGGATAAACTTTGCTGCCCGGTTGATTACGAATCCGAATATCTCAAAGCGATCCCGCAAGAAGTCATCGAGCGCGACTACGGTTGCGGCGATCCGTCGCGTGACGTGCGCGAAGCCGAGACCGTTCTCGATCTCGGCAGCGGTACGGGAAAAATTTGTTTCATCGCTGCGCAGATCGTCGGGCCGAAAGGCAAAGTCATCGGCGTCGATATGACTGACGAGATGCTGGACGTCGCGCGGCGCAACGCGCCGATTGTCACCGAGGGAATCGGTTATGCGAATGTGGAATTTCGCAAAGGTCGGATTCAGGATCTGGCGCTCGATCTCGAATTGTTGGATCGACGACTGAAAGAAAGCCCAATTACCGACGCAGCCTCATTTCTCGCCGCTGACGAATTGGCTGAAGAGCTGCGCGTTAAACATCCGCTCATTGCCAGCGATTCGATCGATGTCGTTGTTTCCAATTGCGTGCTCAATCTGGTCGAGCCGAAATCGAAGAGAATACTCTTCCAAGAAATTTTTCGCGTTCTGAAAAAAGGCGGACGCGCCGTTGTTTCCGACATCGTCAGCGATGAAGAGGTTTCGGAAGAAATGCAGAATGATCCCGAGCTTTGGAGCGGCTGCATTTCCGGTGCGTTGACCGAAGAGGGATTTCTGGCCGCGTTTGAGAGCGCGGGCTTTTACGGAATTCAAATTCTCAAACGCGATGTCGATCCATGGCGCACTGTCCAAGGAATCGAGTTTCGTTCCGTCACGATCGAAGCATTCAAAGGAAAACAGGGCGAATGTTTCGAGCGTAACCAAGCGGTGATTTATCGCGGCCCGTTCAAGGAGGTTCTTGACGATGACAATCACCGGATGGAGCGCGGCAGGCGTTACGCGGTTTGCGACAAGACTTACAATCTCTACAAAAAAGCGCCCTATCGCGAGTTCTTCGAGTTCGTCGATCCGATCGTCGATCTTCCGTTGAACGAAGCGAAGCCGTTCGATTGCTCGCGGACATCGTTGCGCCATCCAAAGGAAACGAAAGGTCGGGATTACAACGCCACGACTGAGGCAAACAACAAATGCTGCGATGGCGGGAGCTGCGCTTAATCTGAATGAATCGATTCGCGCTCAAGCTGGCAGAGCATTCGTTGTCTCTCCGCCGCGCGCGCCCGGAAATTCTTCAGGTCAATGTCGGCAAGCTTTGCAATCTCACCTGCATGCATTGCCACGTGAACGCGGGACCGAAGCGAAAAGAAATTATGACGCGCGACACGATCGATCGCATCATCGATTGGCTGGCCGAAACGGAAATCCCGATTGTCGATCTTACTGGCGGCGCGCCGGAGATGATTCCCGATTTTCGTTATTTTGTGGAGCGAGTGAAAGAAGTGCAACCCTCACGGCATGTGATCGATCGTTGCAATCTAACCATTCTGCTCGAGCCGGGTTACGAGGATCTCGCTCGATTCCTCGCCGCAAACAAAGTGGAAATCATCGCCTCGATGCCATGTTATTCGCCGGAAAACGTGAACGCGCAGCGAGGCGAAGGGGTATTCGACGGGAGCATTAAAGCGCTCCAACTTTTGAATTCGTTAGGCTACGGCGTCGTGGCCGATCTTCCCCTTCATCTGGTTTATAATCCCGTCGGCGCATTTTTGCCTCCGCCGCAAACTGAGCTGGAAACAGATTACAAACGTGAATTGAAGGAACATTTCGGAATCGTTTTCAACAAACTCTATACGATCACGAACCTGCCGATCGCGCGATTCGCATCCTATCTTCGTCGCAACAATAAGCTTGAGGATTACATGCAACTCCTCATCGACAACTTTAATCCGGCGACGATCGACGGACTAATGTGCCGCAACACGATCAGCGTCGGCTGGCGCGGCGAAGTTTACGATTGCGATTTCAATCAGCAGCTCGGGTTACAATGGAAAAATGGAAGGCGCCTTTTCCTCTGGGATGTCGATCTCGATAAGATGGACAATCGAGAAATCATGACCGGCGACCATTGTTTCGGCTGCACTGCCGGCTCCGGCTCGAGCTGCGGTGGCGCGATTGTCTGATTTACTCGAGCGGAAATTCGATTCGCTCTTCCGGCTCGCGCGCAACCAGATTGTTACGAGCGATGATTCGGGCGCACGTGTTCCAACGCAATAGCGCGTCGTCGTGTCCGGCCGGGCGAATCGCTTCCGCTTTCTCGAACCAGTTCATCGCGTCGCGCAAAAGATCGTAGGCCTGAAACCGGCAGTCCGGGGTGTTCTGACGCAATTTCGCTTTCGCGCGGCGCTCCGCCACGATCCCCGTGAAATAGAACCGGTCGTATTCGGATTTCATTTGCGAAATCAATTCCTTGGTCTGCGTGTCGCTGACCGCGTAACCTTTTTCAAAACGATCGGTTAGCGCGAGTAACAAGATAATGATCGCTTTCTGATTTTCGGGATCGGTCTTCAGGATGTCGAGACAGATACTTTCGGCTTCGCCCGGTTCGTTGAGTAATCGATAGCGCTCCGCTTTTTCCAGCGCGGCTGGAATCGCTTTCCTCGAAAGATGCTTCAGCTCTTCCATGTCGATCTTATTTCCGGGCATCGGCGCGTTTCTTTGAAGCGGTTCGATCCAGTTTCCGCTTCAACCCTCGCCAAATCCAGCCAAATGGATCAAAGAACCGATCAACCACGCGCTCCTTTAGCGGAATGATCGCGTTGTCGGTAATGTGAATGCTTTCCGGGCAAACTTTGGTGCAGCACTTCGTGATGTTGCAGAGCCCGACTCCCTGCGCGCGTCGCAATTCCTCGATCCGGTCTTCAGTATCCAGCGGATGCATCTCCAGCGCCGCAACGTGAACCAGAAAACGCGGCCCAATGAACTCGTCGTGCTTCCGGTGATCGCGCAGAACGTGGCAAACATCCTGACAAAGAAAACATTCGATACATTTCCGAAATTCTTCGATCCGATCGATGTCCGCTTGTTTCATTCGCCAGGTCCCGTCGGGCGCGTCGGGCGATCGTGGCTTGAATGGTTTGATTTTCTTCTTCACCCGAAAATTCCATGACACGTCCGTGATCAAATCCTTGATGATTGGAAACGCTTTCATTGGCTCGACCCGCACCGGTTTGTCGATCGACAATTCACTCAGCCGCGTCATGCACATGAGCTTCGGCATTCCATTCACTTCCGCCGAGCACGAGCCGCATTTGCCGGCTTTGCAATTCCATCGACACGCCAAATCGTGCGCCTCCGTTCGCTGAATGTCGTGAATCGCGTCGAGCACGACCATTCCTTCCGCGACTTCAGTCGTGTAATCCCGAAACTCGCCGCCGTTGGCATCGCCACGCCAAATCTTGAACGTCGCCGTTTTCGTTGCGCTCATTTCATTTCCTCGATTACGCGTTTCAGATAATCGGGCATTTCGGGCAATGGTTCGAGCCGAACTTGCATCGAGCCATCATTGGCCTTCGAAACGATCGTGTTCAGCTTCGCAAAGCGATCGTCCTTTTCCGGACAATCTTCGCGAAACTGCGCGCCGCGGCTTTCTTTGCGCTCGATCGCGGCCTTCGTAATCGCTTCCGAAATCGTGAGCAGGCTTTTCAAATCGAGCGCGGTGTGCCAGCCGGGATTGAAGTCGCGATTGCCAATCACGCCGACGTGATTGGCGCGGTCCCAAAACTTTTTGATCTCTTCCAGCGCGGTCTGCATTTCGTGCTCATTCCGCACGATGCCGACGTTGTGCTGCATCACTTCCTGCAAATCGCGCTGGACGGCGTACGGATTTTCGCCGGTCTGATGTTCAAATGGCTTCAACGCTTCACGTGCCGTGATGTCGATCTTATCACTGTCGATCTTGCCGAGCTGATTGTCGCGCGCGTAGCGGGCCGCGAATTCGCCGGCCCGTTTTCCGAAAACGAGAAGATCGGAAAGAGAATTTCCGCCGAGCCGATTCGCGCCGTTGATTCCGGCCGCGCACTCGCCGCCGGCGAACAATCCCGGCACGCGCGACATTTGCGTGTCGGGATCGACATGCACGCCGCCCATAATATAATGCGTGGTCGGTCCGACCTCCATCGCCTCCTTCGTGATGTCGACGTCGCCGAGCGCTTTGAATTGATGATACATGCTCGGCAGTTTGCGTTTGATGTGCTCCTCGGCGTTCGGAAGTTTTTCTTTG
>Ga0207646_10006447_pt1 | contig 12115 bp, 13 predicted proteins | sample KBSK5502metaG_FD_184343 | JGI IMG/M metagenome (GOLD analysis project Ga0207646, IMG submission 184343) | Corn, switchgrass and miscanthus rhizosphere microbial communities from Kellogg Biological Station, Michigan, USA - KBS K5-50-2 metaG... | ecosystem: Host-associated > Plants > Roots >...
CGCTGGCTCTGCCGGTCGCGCTCGCGGATCCGCTCGGCCTTCACCGAGTCAGGCGGCGGGGCGGGCGGCGGCACCGCCCCGGGAGGCGCGACGTGCCAGCGGGTCACCTGCTGGCCCTGGCCGGGATTCCAGACTGGAACGCCGATGACCAGGGCCATGCCCTGAAGCCGGGCCAGCTGCTTGTACAGCGACGCGCGCAGGCCGAACGCGCGGGCCAGCTCGACAGCGGTCAGGCCCGGGTGCTCGGTGAGGTGCGCGAGGATGGCCGCCTGCCGGGAGCCGAGAGCCGCGGCCGCCGTCACGACGCCGCTCCGGTGGGCCGTAGCCAGGGCGCGGACCGGAACCGGTGGATCTCCCGCACGGCCAGCACCAGCACGACAGCCGTGACAAGGACCTCGGCGGCGAGGATCAGCCAGGCCGCAGGCACCGACACGGCGGCGAACCGGATGCGGGCAGGCGCGAAGGCCATGAGCACCAGGGCGGTAGGCAAGCGTGCGGCGAGGCTGGTCATCGCTCACCTCGCGTCGTTTCCCCATCACGGCCGGGCGGGGACTGGCGTAGCTTCCCGCACCAGCAGGAACCGTTAGCCGCGCAGTCCCGGCGGCATCCGCCGTCGATGAACGGGTTACGGTTCCGGTCCGGGTGGGCGCACACGATCACCGTGTGGGCATTGGACGGGCAGACGCGGGGCAGGCGCGAGGCGAGGCCCCAGAGCTTCCACCGCAGCCAGTCTGTCACCGGGAGTCACCCCCCAGCGGCATCCAGAACCACCACAGCCCGTTGCCGTCCGACCCCCACGCCGGGGCCAGAGCCTCGACGAGGACCAGGCCGCGGCCGCGATCGGCGAACGTGTCACGCGAGGCGACGGCAGGGATGCCGAGCGGGCCCTCGTCGAGCACTTCAGCGAGGACCGAGGTGGCGGTGATGGTGAGCCGGACCTCCAGCGTGCCGCCGGGCAGGCCCGAGCAGCTGTGCAGCACGGCATTGGCGACCAGCTCGTCCACGCACAAGACGGCGTCAGCAGCAGCCGGGAATCCGGCCACGGCCTTGGCGGTAAAGTCCCGCGCCGCGGCGGCCGACTCAGGACAGCCCGGCAGGGAAATCGCGCTGGCCGTCACGATGGCCGCCCGTCCACCGCACGGATGTGCGGGGGACGCGGGACCAGGCGGCCCGCCGCTCCGGCAGTCCCGGCCGCCGCCCTGCGGGCGGAGGTCCTGTTTAGGGTGGGTGCTACCTTGCATTCGGGGTCCTTTCGCAGGGTCCTGCCCTCCGGGTTGTCTTGGTCGATAGGCCGGAGGGCTTTGCTATGCCCTATTTGCTTGGGCATATTTCCATCGTCCTGCCTGCTGCTAGGGTTGTCAAGATAAGCTTGGGCAAATAACGAAGGGCCAGGCAGGATGCCGCCAGGGATCTCGCGATATCTCGACATCGCCGCCGAGCTCCGCGCTCGCATCGAAGGCGGCGAGTGGGGACCCGGGGCGAACCTGCCCCGGATGGCTGACCTCGCCCGCGAGTACGGGGTCAACCGGGACACCCTGGCCCGGGCTATCGCCATCCTTGAAGCCGATGGACTCGTCTGGGCAGTGCCGCGGCGGGGGACGGTCGTCCGGTATGGCATGTCCCGTCCGCGGCGGCCGCGCGGGAACGAGGTCAAGCGCAATGTCGCCACGGACAGCCCGGGCTACAGCTTCCCCTCCGCTTCCGGTCAGGAGGTGTGGAAGCACCACATCGCGCCCACAGCCCGGACCGAGAAACTGACGGACCCCCGGCTCGCCCGGATGCTGGGCGTAGCCGAAGGTTCGGAAGTGATGCGCAGGTTCCGGGTTACCGGGCCTGAGACTGAGCCGCCGTTCCAGATCAACGATTCGTGGATCCACCCGCGCGGCGCGGCGGACGCCCCGGCTGTCGCCGGCCAGGCTCCCGGGCCCGGGGACTGGCTCTACCGGCTTGAGATAGCCGGGCACGGCCCGATCTCATGGCGGGAAACGCACCGGGCACGCATGCCGACCAAGGAAGAAGCGGACCTCCTGCAGATCCCGGCGACGTTGCCGGTGCTGGAGATCGTGCGGGTCGGCACCTCGGCGAAGGACGGCCGGCCGATCGAGGTCACGATGTACGTCATCCCGAGTGACCGGGTTGAGCAGGTCGTGGTGCTCGAGCGCGACGAGAGCGCGAGGTGGCCGTGGCCCGAAGACGAGCCCGGGCCTAGCGCGTAAGCATCCCGGCGGCTGCCGAGCCGAGCATCACCGGCTCTGCCGGAACGTCACCGGCAGCGCCCTCTTGCGCGTCAGCGACGATCACGCTGATGTTGTCGGGGCCTCCGGCCTCCTCGGCTAGGACGACGAGCTGGCGGGCGGCGGTACCGGCATCCGCCGCGGCCGCCAGGACCTTGCGGATCGCCGTATCGGACACAACCGGACTCAGGCCGTCAGAGCAGAGCAGGTAGCGGTCCCCCGGGCGGAGGTCACGCAGGCCGAGATCAGGTGAGCGGTCCGGGCGGCCGTCGAGATACCTCGTCAGCACCGGCGCCAGCTCGCCGGCATTGGAAACGAGCTTGCCCATCACGTGGTCTTCGGTGAGCCGCCGGAGGACGCCGCCCCGGAGCCTGAATGCGCGGGAATCGCCGATATGGACGAGCGCGGCCTGGTCGGCCGACCGCAGCATCGCGGTAAGCGTGGTCCCCATGCCCAGGCGGCCGGGATCCTCAGCGGCGCGGCGGGCAACCTCGGCGTTGGCCGTGGCGACGGCGCGGGCAAGCACTTCGAGCAACTGGCCGGGGGGGACGTCAACGTCACAGGCGCGCAGGGACTCGATAACCGCGGCGCTGGCTATCTCGCCCGCCGCGTGGCCGCCCATTCCGTCAGCGACTGCAAGCAGCCGCCATCCCGCATAGACGGCATCCTCGTTGCCCGGGCGGACCAAGCCGGGCACACAGGCAGCGGCGGCGCGAAGGGTAACAAGCACGGTCATCTCATCACGGTAACTCAGCAAAGCCTTGCCCGCCTGCGGCAGCTGGCAGTTACCGGCGCGGATGCACAAGCTCTGCTCAGGCAAATCGTCGCTGGCAACTGAGGGTGCCGGCGGTATGAAGTTGTCAAGTAACAGGGTTCCGTTCTCTCTATGGGACGGCTAGAACACCTGCCGTAGCGGCGTCCTAAGAGGCGTCCGAGAGGCGACATACCGGGCGTCAAATGGGTGTCCTAAGCACCCGGGTCCGACTTAGGCTGGTAGCCATGAGCGAACCTGCAGTCCGGGAACCGAACGAGACCCTCCGCGCGGTCCGGCAAAGCCTGCTGATGAGCCAGGGCGAATTCGCGCTGGCGATCCGGGCCGCCGGGCAGCGAGCGGGGGAGCCGAACGACTGCTCTAAGAGGCTGGTCCAGCGCTGGGAGGCGGGATACGTGACGGGGATGCCGCGCGGCGCATACGCCCGGGCGCTGGAGGCCGTCACCGGGCAGCCGATTGAGAACCTGGGCTTCGGCGGCGAGGACACCACTCGGCGCCAGGCGATCGGGATGGCGGGTGCCGCCGGCGTCGCCGCGGCCGCGGCGTGGATGCCGGAGTCCAAGGCCAAGGGGGCCCGGGGACCGCTTACCGGCATCTGGCTATCGCGGTACGAGTACGTTTCCTCGAGCCGGGGCGGCGAGACCCACTCAAGCGCGCACTACGTCACGGTGATACACCGCGGCGACCGGGTCCAGGTCCGGTCGCTGCCCGGGACCGCGGCGGGGCAGCTGTCGATGGACCTGAGCGTCGACGGGTCGGTACTCACCGGGACGTGGACTGAGCACACCAACCCGGGCGGCTACTACCGGGGCAGCACCTACCACGGCGCGATCCAGTTCACGGCCGGGCCGTCCGGGCACCGGCTCACCGGGGCTTGGGTGGGGTTCGGCAAGTCCGGAGAAACCAACACTGGCCCGTGGACCATGGATCTCGTCTCGCCCGACACGAGCACTGCGGCCATGGAGCAGTACAACCGGCCGGTTGAGTCGGCGGACACCTAAGATGCCCGGTACGCCTGGCTCCCGGCATAGCGGGCACACCGCCGCCGGGGCGAACGCGTCATCTGCTCATGGGGGAACGCAGAGGGCGATCAGGGCCCCAGGGCACCGAGCACGACGCCACCATGTGGGAACGCCGGAAGGCCGAGCAGGCCGCGCGCACCGCAGCGGCCATGGCGGATCCGGTGAGCCGCTTCTACCTGCGGCACGGGCGGCCGATACGGGAGGCGGCCCCTTACGCCGACGCCGGGCCTGGAGACGAAGAACCCGGTCCGGCCTGATAGCCCCGAAATCTATCTGGCGCGGCGGATCTGCCCGCCCACGTTGCGTATGGGCCGACAGCGATCCCGCTCCCCGCGCTCGCGGGCCGGACACTTCCTGACCTGCGGAAACACTACGCCGCTCCGGTAATCCCGTTCACCTCACCGTCCGGCGGCCCGCGCACGAAGTCATCGCTCAGCACCGGCCAGCGGCTGTTCACCATCGCGGCCCATTCGTCCTCATCGTCCAAGCCGAGCCAGCCGTCACCAGGCGTCACGACCGCGTTACGAGCGCTGGCGTACTGCCGGAGCCGGGCCCGCCAGCTCTCCCGGTCCTGCCTGTACCGTTCCTCTCGCTCGCGCTGCAGGTCAGCTGCGCCGGTCGACTCGGCGACGTCATCCAGGCTGACGGGCCCGCGCCGCCATCCGCCGAGGCCGCGCTCGGCGAGCCCGTGCTCGGCCAGGATCCGGAGCGCCGCCGACGTCGCCGAGGGGCTCAGCCGGGCGGCCCGGGCCACCTCGGCGCCGCGCGCTTCGGTACCGTCGAGCACCTGGTGGACGAGCCCGGCCGTGCCGCCGAGGACCAGGAACGCCGGGTGTATCCCGTCGATCCGGCCAGCTCGCCGACGACGCCACCGGACGCTGTCCGCGTAGGCGTCAGGGATCCTGATCTGGTAGCGGTCGGCCCGGGCGGCCTGACGGCGGCTCACCAGGTCGATCAGCGGGTCACGCTCCTCGCGGAGTACCCGCAGCAGGCGCGACACCGTCCTCTGGCTCAGGCCCGAGTGCAGGGCCAGATTCCTCGTCCCCTGCTCGATCACCATCGACCCGGACACCATGCACGCCTGTCCGATGGCGGCGAGCAGCTGGCGGACAGCGACGGCACGGCGGCCCCACCCTCTGACCCGCTCCGGGTCGGCGGCCGCGCAACCGGTACCTGTCACCCAGCCACGAATCGTCCCGAACTCATCAGCGCCGTCGATCGGTGCAGGGGGGGCGTGGGTACTGTCGCTAGTGAGCCAGTTACGCGGATTTTCTGACCCGGTCACGAAGGCGATCGCTTTTCGCCACTCGTACGGGAGGAGCCGTTCCATCCGGCCCGGCTCAGAGGCCCGGTGGTACAGCCCCAGGAAGCCCCTCCAGGCTCCGGAGGCGACCGCTGCGCGGACATCGGCCAGCCGCCAGCCACGGGCAGCCGCAGCAGCCAGGATCGCCATACGCGCCGCGCTGCGGTCGGCGTAGCGTGACTGGTCCCACTTCCCGGTGCGGGCCGTACGGGCAAGCTCAGGGCCGAGGTTCGCGCGGCCGCCGAGGCGGGGCACCCACGGGACGCCGACGTCGTCGAGCTCGGCTTCAATGGAGTTGGTGCTGACAACGCCAGGTCCAGAAAAGAACGCAGTGACACCACGCTCTTTTTCCGCCTGCTGCAGCTCGGCCGCGAACTCCGTCAGCAGCGCGTCCCAGGTCTCCGGCCCGTTCGGATTCTCGACGGCCGCCAGGGCCTCGCTCAGCGGCATCGTGAGCACTCTCCAGCCGCCCCGCTTCGCCCGGGAACCGGGAGGGCTGATCTGCCCGCCCAGCGAGCTCGTCGGCGCCGGGTCGGCGGCGGGGAACCGCAGCGCGATCGCCTGGGCGACGTCGCGTAGTTCCCTCCAGGGCAGCGGCGAGGCGAACAGGGCGTACAGGTGGCGGCCGCCGGTCGACGTGGCCACATCGGCGACGTACCGGGTGCCGAGGCGCGCGAGCAGCTGGCCGAGCTCGGCGGCCTGGCCGTCACACGCACCTGTCACTTCCGCCGCCCCCGGGGCCCGGCTTGTGACAGCAGGATGTGACAGGTCACGACCCGGATCGAGATCGATCGCCAGCAGCTTCCCGGTGCCCGAGCCCGCGTCGTACACCGGCACTGTGCACGGCTGGCCCGGAGGCTCCGCAGGCAGCGGCCGGGCATGCTTCGCCGGGTAGGTGCGGCCGCCATCCCGCGAGACCCGGACGTGCAGGGTGCCCGCGATCGAGGGCGTGACTGACCGCCACGCCGACCGGGCGCTTTGCGCCGATTCGGCGGGATCACCGCCGCCAGGATTCTGGTCTGCGTCATGCGGCGTGTCGCGGCCGGGCAGTGTTGAACTAGCCGACTGGCCTGTTATGGTGGCCAACGGATGCAGGGCCTTTCGGTTGAGTGACCGGGGTGGCCTTCTGTTCGGGATCCGAGCCGGGCGCCAACCAAGTACGGATCTTGAACGGGGCGGATGTTCAGGTGTCGTGTATGGCCGGGCTAGTGCCCGGCCTTCGGCATGTCTGGGGCTATAGAGCTCCGATTTGCGTGAGACCAATAACGGGCAGCATTGTTGCCGGCTCAGGCGGTTAATGCAGAGTGGCGCGCCGGCTCGCCCCGGCAGCCGTCGTCTGCGCCGGGTCGACCCCGGGGCCGGAGCCGGCCAGCGCCCGCGGGACAGCTCCATACGGTCGCTCTGAAGAGCGAGGCTGCGAATTCTCCGAACTAATGAAGCTCACGGTCTGGCGGAGTTATGTCTTGACTGCCGCCATCTGGTCAGGGCCGTCATGACCGATCTCGATGATCCCGAGTTCATGCCGTCTTCCGGCGTCGACATCGGCGGGCCAGGAGGTGTCGTTGTCTGCTTGTGCGCCGGTCAGCACGGTGCTTTCAAGGACCGCGCCGGTCAGGTTGGTGCCACGAAGATCGGCGTGGCTGAGGTCGGCGCGGCGCAGATTCGCCCCTTGCAGGTAGGGGTGCCGGTAACAACGGACCCGTCAGCACCGCTACAGCGTCCAGTTTCCTGAACTGCCCTGGTGGCGCGGTGGCCCGGGGGTGGTCGTTAGCGTGGCCGGAACGGGTTGTCTGTGTAGCCGGGTCGTTGGTCAATTTCGCCGCGCTGGTATCGCTCGGCCTGCCAGGCGTCCCAGGCCCGCTCCAGCTGCGGGGTTGAGGAAGCGGGCAGCCGCCGCCGGGTGCAGAAAGCCCGGAACTCCAGGTCCGGCTCGGCCAGCCGCCGGCGGCGTTCCGCCCGCGGGTCAGGGAGCACCGCGGCGGTGTCCAGGTCCTGGACCCGCCGGGCCCGGGCGAGCTCGTCCACGTCGGCGGCGATGCGGTCGATGACCGCGGCCACCCGCGTGAGGTCGACGGCCACGATGGCCCGGTCCGGCCAGTCGGCGGACGGGCGCAGGCTGACCGCCGGCGGGTAGCTTTCAGCGTGCAGGTGCGCGAGCCAGCCTGCGCACTGCCGCAGCCAGCCCACCTCATCGCATAGCCGGTCGGCGATGCTGTCGCAGCCGCCGAGTTCGGCGTCCTCCCCGGAGTCCGGATCCTCGGGGGCGGGCCATCCTGCTGCCCGCAGCTCGCCGAGCGCCGCGTCTAGCGCATCCAGGTCGGCGGCGGCCACGAGCTGGTGCACCCGGGAGGGTGACAGCCCGATCGCCGTGGCCAGGGTGCGGATCGAGATCCCCTCGGCCCGCGCCGAGACCAGCGCCCACGTGCGTTCCCGTTCGGCCTGGTCCAGCCGCCACGCGGCACGGGAGACCCGGGCCAGGACCCGCCGCTCCCGCCGGGCCGCCTCGATCCGCTCGCTGATCGTCACCCGCCCATCGTGCCAGCCGCGTTCAGGAAACTGGACGCCATAGCGGTGCTGACGGGTCCGTTGTTACCGGCGCCCCGTCGCGGCGCCGGGTTCGCATCAGGATGGCAACTACTTCGCGCTGCGGGCCCGCTGCGCGATCATCCCCGGATATACATCGAGGCGACCGCCTTATCGTCGCGGGCCCTTTCAAGGAAGGCCCGGTGCAGCGAGACACGCTCGGTGATCTCGTCCATGTGCGTGGCGAGCACCCGGCGTACGTCCGGCCGGGTCAGCACCTCGTTGCAGATGTGGCAGATGCCGACGTACTCGTCAGCAAAGTGCACGCTGGGGTCCTTGCTCTTCACGAAGTCCGCGATGGCAGCCGGGCCCTCGAGCGCTATCCAGTTGAGCATCACATCCCGATTGGCGTTGTCGATCGCGTCGATGAGCCGGGTCTCGTGCAGATTCTCGCGGGTGAGCTCGGGAGTGTTCTTCGTGACGATGCCGCAGCAGGGTAGAAAGTTGCCCTGCGCGCCAACGATGATGTCGCGCAGCACGGAACCGCAACTCTGCCGCCACGAGCCGTAGATGTGGTCATCGAGGTCGGCCAACTCCTCGTTGCGGCCCACAGGGATGATCGAACCTGTCGAGATCAGACGGCACTGCTCCTCGGCGGTGTACTCACGGCCGTGCACGTGGGGCACCAGGTCAACACCGAAGTACTCGCGCAGGTAGTTGGGGGTGATCTTGGAGCTCTTGTTCATCTTGTGGGCAATCAGGCACTTCAGTCGACGTTTGTAGCAGGCCAGGAAGGCGTTCTTGGTCCGTTCAATGGGGATCCAGCGCTGGTGCAGGTCATCGACACTGATGTTAATCTCGGACAGGCCGGAAGCCATGAGTCGGTCCACGAACGCATGGGCCTTTGCCGGTGTGATCCCCCACATGCCGTTCGTGACCACCCGAGTCAGCATGCCCTTGGCGGATGCGTGCGCGATTCCCCGGAAGAGATCGTCACCCAGCAGCGTCGGCTCGCCGCCGGAGAAGACAACGAGGCCCACCGTGCCGAGGTCGTAGGCCTCGTCCACTAGCCGGATCATCTCGTCGATGTCCATGCCCTTCTCGGCTTTGGGGCCACACTCGCAGAAGTCGCACTTGGCGTTGCAGCGGTAAGTCGTAAGAAAGCAGATCGAGCTGATCACCGGTTGCCCCCCTCGACCTCGTTGCGGATCTGCTCGACCAGCCCCGGGGTGACCAGCGGCTGGGCCGGGAAGAAGAGCAAGTTGAGCTCGTGCCGAAGGATCTCGGCCGGGTTGCGGATTCCGACTCCGTCGAATTTCGTATTGGTGCCAGCCTCCGACGTACTATCGGTCGAGCTGTCGTGCCCCTGGTCGTAGAGGACGTTGTAGCCGTCCTTGTTCATTAGCCACGAGCTGGAGTGATCCCAGTTGGCTGACTGGCCCTCGTTGGTCTCCTTCTGGGTGATGCTGTCGGCCACGCGTGTCCACCGCGAGCCGCCTTTCAACCTCTCCCGAAGCTGGCTGGCGAGGTCGCTGAAGCGTTGGACATCCATGCGCGCCGGGTCGAGGCCGTTTGTGGTGAGCGCCGCTGCCGGGTCGGTCTGGTATGTCGTGAAGGCGCCGTCGTCGGTGACGATCTTGTACATGTAGTCCGCCACGGGGCCGCCTGCCTGCGACAGGTCGACCTGCGCGTTGAGTGGTTCGTATCGGCGAAGGATCTGGAAGATCTGCTCTTCTGGCATCGCTTTAGGTTCCCTTCTCGTGGGATGTCAGGTGCTGCTTCCAACTGGATGTACTGCGAGTCGTGCCTGTCGGGTCACTTCGTCATACCAGTTGAAGAGCGACCGCCGATCGGAACGTATCCGGTCCGCGACCGCGGCGGTGACGCGCAAGAAACCGGTGGGATTCCACGTCGCAGCCAGGTCCGCGAGGGGGCGGTCGTGCAGGTTGCCCAAGGCGTACGCGCGAGGAAAACCGTAGGTCAGAGGGACGACGGTTCCGTCGGTCTCGACGACCACCGGGCTGAGCCAGGTGGACAGGGACGCCGACGTAGCCGGCGACGCGGCCAGGAAAAGGTCCGGACGGCTCTCGAGGTCCGCCAGGCGAGCCACATCGACCTGCACCGGCACGCCATAGGAGGCGGAGAGCCTTGCCCCCTCGAGGACCCCGAACGCGGACTCGCGCAGGTCTGGGACCGATCCTGGCAGGTTGGCCACAGCCGCGCCTTCGAGCTCCAGAGGGTGCACCTGCACCAGGCCTGCTCCGTGGTCGCGCGCATAAGCGACGACGAATTCCAACTCGTCCACGTTGTGCTGGGTCAGGGTGGTGATGAAGCCGAACGGGATGCCGGACCTCCGCACTCCTTCCATGCGCCGATCGAGCATCACGAACGCGCGCGGGTCACCGCGCATCTCAACGTGGGTGTCGGGTCGGCCGTCGAGCGAGATCGCGAGCACGTCCACAAGCCCGGCCAACTCCGCGAGCCGCCGCTCCGTCAATAGCATCGCGTTGCTGGTGACGGTGGTGCGTAGGCCAGCCTGCTTCGCCGTGCGCAGGAGCGGGACGAGTCCCGGGTACAGCAGCGGCTCGCCGCCGGAGACGCCGACCACGTCGAAGCCGAGGCCGGCCGCATCGGTCATCAGGTCCATGAGCAGGGGAGGCGGGGTCGTCTCGGATACCCGGGGTCCGGACAGGGAGTAACAATGCCTGCAGCTCAGATTGCAGCGCCGCGTCGGGTGTAGCTGCACGATGGCCTTTCCCCCGGTGACGCCCACGCTGAAGCCCGCGGCCTAGAACCGCTGCTCGTTGATCACGACGTCGACTAGGAATTCCTCGGGCCAGGGGATGCCCCGCGGGAAGACTCGGATAGTGCCCGCGCCTCTGGCCATGCCAATGATCCCCAGAATCTCGGTGATGAACGCGCCCGTGTCCCCGGCCGTACCACCGACGAACGTCGCTCGCAGGAAGTCCGGGGCCGGCTGGCCCTTAACCAGGATGTCGTTTAGCTCGCGGTTGCCAACCGTCGCAGCCAGGGCTTCGACGAGGTCCCGGTCGACGGTGAACCCTCCGGACTTGTGCGCGTCCAGCAGCGCATCGGAGCCGCGGCCCTTCTTGGCTTCCATGGCGTTCTCCTCACCTCGGGGTGGTGCTTCCCACACGGACGGACCCGTCCGCCCCTTACTTGATCGGGCTTACCCATCGCACCGTTGCGGTTGGAGCCATGTCAATCGTCAATTGGGGCGGATTGTGGTTCCACGTGTTTAACGCCAGGGGCGGTGTCGGCCAAAGAAGGCACAACGCTCGGGCGGGTGGGGTCTGTCGAAGTGTGGATCTGCCTGGACTCCGACTGGCGTGCGTGAGGCAGTCCGGGCTGGGAGCCGGGAGGGGCCGTGCCGATCGAGAAGATCGTGCCGGACTGGCCGGGCCCGCGTCCGCCCCTGTACGGGTTATCACCCTCGGGGTGCCGGCAACAATCAAGCCGTGAGCACCGCTACGGCGTCCAGTTTCCTGAACGCGGCTGGCACGATGGGCGGGTGACGATCAGCGAGCGGATCGCGGCGGCCCGGCGGGAGCGGCGGGTCCTGGCGCGGGTCTCCCGTGCCGTGTGGCGGCTGGATCAGGCCGAGCGGGAGCGCACGTGGGCGCTGGTCCCGGAGCCGCGGGGACTACGACGAGGCCGCCCGCCAGTACCAGCGCGCCCTGGACATCAGCGAGCGGCTCGGCGACCAGGCCCACACGGCTAGCAGCTACGGCCAGCTCGGCGTCCTCGCCCAGGACCGCGGGGACTACGACGAGGCCGCCCGCCAGTACCAGCGCGCCCTGGATATCTTCGGGCGGCTCGGTGACCAGGAAGGCACGGCCCGCAGCCACCATCAGCTCGGCGTCCTCGCCCAGGACCCCGGGGACTACGACGAGGCCACCCGCCAGCACCAGCGCGCCCTGGACATTAGCGAGCGGCTCGGCGACCAGGCCGGCACGGCCCGCAGCCACCATCAGCTCGGCGTCCTCGCCCAGGACCGCGGGGACTACGACGAGGCCACCCGCCAGCACCAGCGCGCCCTGGACATTAGCGGGCGGCTCGGCGACCAGGCCGGCACGGCCCGCAGCCACCATCAGCTCGGCGTCCTCGCCCAGGACCCCGGGGACTACGACGAGGCCACCCGCCAGCACCAGCGCGCCCTGGACATCTTCGAGCGGCTCGGCGACCAGGCCGGCACGGCCAGCAGCTATCACAATCTCGGCGTCCTCGCCCAGGACCGCGG
>Ga0207646_10006448_pt1 | contig 12114 bp, 19 predicted proteins | sample KBSK5502metaG_FD_184343 | JGI IMG/M metagenome (GOLD analysis project Ga0207646, IMG submission 184343) | Corn, switchgrass and miscanthus rhizosphere microbial communities from Kellogg Biological Station, Michigan, USA - KBS K5-50-2 metaG... | ecosystem: Host-associated > Plants > Roots >...
GATCTTGGCGATTGTCTCTTTGTCGCTCGATCCGCAGAAGGCCAGGGCGAGCGGCCCCAGCGCCAGCTCGTAAAGGCGGCGCCCTTTCTCGCTTGTTACGTAGTACTCGAGCTTTGGCGTGGCCTCAGCGATCAGCTCAATCTGGCGTTTGTTTAATCCCAGCCGGAGATAGAGCTGTCCAAAGCCGTCATCGCCATCGTCGCGGGCGAACACATTAGGCAGGAAGATTTTCGTAGCCGTGCTCTCAGCTATGACATCCAGGATGCCGCTGCGGCCGGCATCCGATAGCGATTGAGTGGCCATGATTACGGCGCAGTTCGCTTTGCGCATGACTTTGAGCCAGGTCTTGATTTTTTCGCGGAACGCCTGGTGGCCCAGCATGAGCCAGGCCTCGTCCAGAACAATTACGCTCGGTCTACCTCGCTGTGAGCCGATTAAGCGCTCGATTCTGCGGAACAGGTAGAGCAGGACTGGAAGCGCGTACTTTTCTCCCAGCCCCATGAGCTCTTCGATCTCAAAGACCGTAAAACGGGAGAGGGCTAGCGAATCATTCTCCGCATCGAGCAGGTGACCAAAGCTTCCCTCGACCGTATACTGCTTGAGCGCTTCCTGGACCTCCCGCACTTGCACCGTGGAGAGAAAATGGGTGAGCGAATTGCCGTGGCTGCGGCTCAGGCTCTCGAGCGCTCCCGCAATCTCGTTACGTTCGCCTGGAGTGATCTCTTTGCCGTTGAGCGCCAGGATGATCTCGATCCATTCCAAGGCCCAGGCTTTATCGCTCGGAGTTTCCAGGAATTGTAATGGACAGAAAGCGAGGCTCTCATCATCCCCGGCGATCGTATAATGAGCGCCGCCGCAGGCACGTGCAAGCGGATAGATCGACATGCCCTTATCAAAACAAAAAATCGAGATGTCATGATATCGGCGGAGCTGGGCAACAAGAATTGCTAGATGCGTGCTTTTGCCCGCGCCGGTTGGCCCGAACATAATGGTGTGACCCACGTCGCGGACGTGCAAATTCAAACGAAACGGCGTGTGGCCTTTGGTGACGCACTGCATCAGTGCTGGGGAAAGCGCCGGATACATTGGGCAGGGCGCTTTTTCTTCGCCCGTCCAGATCGAGCTCGTAGGGATGAGGTGAGCGAGATTAAAGACCGAGACATAGGGCCGCCGGACGTTCTGGACGCCGTGGCCAGGCAAACTTCCAACGAGGGCGTCCATCGTATTTAAGGATTCGACGCGCGCCGTGAAACCCGCATTATTAATCGCCTTTTCGATCTGCTTGGCGGCCGCCTCGACTTTTTGCCGGTCCTCGTCAAAGACGACAACGGTCGAGGTGTAATAGCCGCCGGCGGTATCCCCGCTCTCGATCTCGACCAGCGCTTCCTCCGCATCTTCGCTCATCATCTTGGCATCCGCGTTGACGTACGCGTTGGGGTTAGGAAAGATCTGGGAAAAGATGCCGCGCATCTTCTGCCGCCATTTTTTCCGGTAGGTTTTAAGGAGGCTGGCAGCCTCGTGCCGGTCCAGGAACAAGTAGCGGCTTGTCCAGCGGTATTCGAGCGGGAGCTCGGCCAGCACCGACAGAATTCCCGGAGAAGACTCATGGGGAAACCCGTCAAGCGTGACAATCTGGACGAACTTGCGCCCGATCATCGGGATTACCCCGGTGACCAAGTCTTGGCCCCCGATGACGGCATCGAGATAGATCGGATTCCGGGGCCGGATCACCGGATGATTTTTCCCCGTCGCGCAGAAGTTCAGATGCTCGAGCAGTTCATCATAGATGAGATAAGAGCCGTCCTCCTGCTGCACCGCGCGGCCTTTTAGCCGTCGCATCTTGAAGGGCGGCGACAGGCGCGATTCAAGCGCCGAAACCTCGCGTTTAAATTGCTTGATGATCGAGAGCGTTTGTTCGCGCGCGTCTCGCGCCGGCCGATCATCCTCGAACATGAGGTCGGTGAACTTCTTTTGGGTCAGCGCTGGAGGAAGCCAGGTGACAACTAAAGTGAACTGGCTCTGATACATCTGCCCGCGAGCTTCGAATTTCCGCCGGCGTTCCTCATCGATGGCCGCCGTCACCGGATCGGGGAAATGCGATAGGCCGCGCGGTGGATATCCAGCCGCCTCTTCCCGCGTCGAAGTGACATGCAACATCCAGCCGTTGCCGAGCCGTTTGAGCGCCTCGTTAATCCGAAAGGAGACAAGGGCCTGTTCTTCATCGGTGCGACTCGATTCATCTTCGCCCTCGTAAACCCAGCCGGCCATGAGGCTCCCGTCTTTGCCGAGCACAATGCCGTCTTCGGGCACCGCGGCCCAATTGATGAGGTCGCAAAAACCAAGCGCGCGCAATCGGTAGCGAGCGAGCGATCCGTTCTTTTTCTTTGGCGTATCCACGAATGGCGTCGAGCGCGCCAAGTACGTCCTTTTGTAGTGACGGCTTCTCATGTAGACCTGGCGCATGCAGGGATCGGCCTTAGCGGCCAGCCGCAACACCCCAAGGCTAAACAGAAAGAGAAAGACTCCATAGCCCACACTGCTCCATGTCTGACCAATCCAGATGAGCGCAATCGAAGAGCCGATCACCAGGCCGATCAACTCCCGGTCGCAGCCCAACAGCAGCACGGGGCGGTTAGCGGCGCGATGGATCGGGATGCTGTGGTCTGCGGGGCGCATACGACTCGTGAGATGTTTTCGGCGTGCCAGTGACTTCCGCTCCCTGCGCTCCTGAACCGGTTAGGAAAGCGTTAGCGCCGACCAATGTGCCGATGCCCAGAACGACGAAGACGATCACCCGGGTGAACTGATTCATCTCGGCATGGAGGAAAAGAAGCGTTCCCAGGGCGCCGACAATCCCCACCAGGGCAACGCCTTTGGCCACCGGGCCAGTTAAGGACTGCTGCACATTTTGGAGCGGCGTTTCCCAGGGGAGCCCTCCTCCGCCGCCGGTACCGGCAGCCAAGGCAAGGCCAGGGCTAAACGCCAGAAAAAGAAGGATCGATAAGAGGACCCATTTTGTTTTCATAGACTCTTTATATCGTAACTGTTTGTATGCGTGTTATAGGATGTGACTCGGAGGATTTCTTTTATTCTTCTGGAGTTGTTTTCCTTGGCGATGTGAACGATGAAATCGACCGCCTCGCCAATGAGTGGCTCGATCGGCTTGGGGTAATCCCGCGCCATAGAAATCAGGCTGGCAAGCCGGGTTAGCCCAGAGCTTGCGGTGTTAGCGTGGAGCGTTGCGATCCCCCCAGGATGCCCTGTGTTCCACGCCATGAGTAAATCGAGAGCTTCAGGCCCCCTCACCTCCCCTACCAGGATCCGGTCGGGCCGCATCCTTAAAGAGGTGCGCAAGAGCTTGGTCATCGTCACCTCGGCGGTCGTGTGGAAAAGCACTGCGTTACGGGCAGCGCATTGGATTTCGCCTGTGTCCTCGATGATTACGATGCGCTCTGTGGGACAGGAGCAGGTCATCTCATGAATAAGGCCGTTTGTTAGGGTCGTCTTCCCAGACCCGGCCCCACCGATCACGAGAATGTTCTGGTGGTCGCGAATTGCTGAACAAAGCGTTTGTTTTTGTTCTGGCCTCATAATCCCCTGCTCCACGTACTGGTCGAGCGTGAAGACGCTGGATGCGCGTTTGCGCACGGCGAATGTAGGCGCCGAGACAATTGGCGGGAGCTGGCCGGCAAACCGGGACCCGTCCAAGGGGAGTTCACCCTCGAGCGTTGGCTGATCCCAGGTGATCACGGTGTTTAGACAGGCGGCAATGGTGCGTAAGACTGCCTCGGCTTGAGCGGCGCTCATCTGGCCAATGATTTCCATCTCGCCGCCGAGCTTTTCCTGCCACAGAGTGCCGTCGGCGTTCAGCAAGATCTCGATGGTCTGGGGATCGGCGAGAGCCGCCAGGAAAGTGGGTCCGAAGTCGCGGCGGAGCTTTTCCAAGCGCCTTCCAAGAGCGGCATCTTTTCCGTTGCGCTCCTCAGCTCCGTTTTCCATGCGCTGCATGTTTCCCGTTGACTGCTTATTGACCATACGACAGACTTCCTAGTCGCAATGGGATTTATAGGGATTCTAAGCAGGCGGCAAGAAAAAACGATTACCATTAAGGTAATTTATTTTTCACACGTGGCGTTTTTTTGGTCGGCCAAGTGGCCGTCTTTTTTTCAAGATCGGGCTAAGATCTATTTCGCCGTGGAAGATCTGGTGTTGCAAAAGCTGAACGCCAAGAAGGACTTGGCCTTTGAGTCTTCGCCGTCGCTCGGCACGCACTATTGTGTTTAGGTGCACTCCCAGTAAGCGAGCTATCTCGCCCTGCCGGAGTCCGAGCGCTTTTCTCCAGGCTATGAGCTCTTTGCCTGTCTGGGGGTATTTGAGCGGATCGCCGAGCTCATGATCCATGTGTAGTGCGATTTCTCGCATAGCCGATCTAGCTAAAGCAAGGCAGGACTTGTTGGTTTCGGAAAAAATAAAGAATAACCATAATGAGAAGTTTTTTCTTGCTTCCTTAGGCTGTGCTTCGCATCATCCAATTTATGAAGAGCGTGCGCGCCGCCGTCGAGGAAAGACGAGATCCGGCAGTCGGTTTACTCGTTGACTGGCGGAAAAAACACGGCCTCTCGCAAGCCGAGACCGTGAATTTTTTCCGGGCAAACCTCTTTGACCTGACCCTTTCACGCTTGAGGAGCTGGGAGTCGGGCCGTACCTGGCCCAGGGCTAACACTAGGGAGCTCGTCGAGCGCTTCCTGCAACAACACCCTAACCCAAAAGGAGAATGTTAGATTATGGATATCGGAAGCTCTGTGTATTTCTTGACCGACCACAAGACGACCGGCGGCGGAGTGCCGGCGGTTGTTTGTGATCTTCACGAAAGGAGCGCGCGGATCGCCATCGAACGCGAGGAAGGCAGCAAGACGATGCTGGTTCCCTTGTGGGACTTGTTGCCCGCGCGTGCGTACACTGCGGCGATCCTGCGCATTTGTTACGGCGTCTGGGAAAGCTTGGACCACCAAGGGAGAAGTCCGGGCTCGTTGCGGGAAGGGGATCTGGTCAGGGAGTTAGCCGGCGCCGGCCTCGCACAAAGCACCGCCGAGATGTGCGCGAGCCTCTGCTCGGATGTCGATTGGACAGCGAAGAGTCCCCTCTCCGCTTGGCTAAAGGCGATCCGATCGTTTTATCTCCCACGTCTGCCATACGCATGACTGGAGAGCTGACTGACTTGGAGAAGGTTGTCCGCCGACGCGGCCTAGTGCCATTTCAACATTACAAGCGCCGGATCGTTGTGAGCCTGGAGCCCGGCAACATCCTGGTCATGCGGCTGGAAGGCACCAGGAAGACTTACCGAGCGCCGCTCTCCGCAGTCTTCATAAGCCTCTGCCAGTGGGAATCCTACGCCAAGCGGCGGGAAAAAGGCCAGAAAGAAAAAAGCTCGCCGCTAAGGAGATGAGAGCCGCAGGAGCAAAGACTTCTTTATTGATCGAGCGTGGATCTAGTATGCTCAGACTCTTGAGCGAGCAGACTTCTCACACGGCTTTAGTGCCCAAAGACTGGCTTTCGGGCCCAGTTTTCAAGCCAGGAATCCAACGTAAAAACGCAGCGATTATCGTTGGAAACAGAACTTGGTGCATGGGCGCAAATAACCCGCTGACCGAGCAGGCCAGCGCGGACATCGATCTGAGCCATATCCGCATTGTTTTGACGATCTTGAGTTTTTGGTCTGGCGGTAACCCGCTTCATTTATCGATGGGCGAGTTGGCCAAGCGGTGCGCGTCCTCCCGCGGCGGCCGCTATTTCCGAGACTTGCGACGTAAGATGGAGGATTTGCGCCACTATTGGATTTCTGTCGTAGAGAAGGACGGAACAACGCGCAGCTTTCCGTTGCTGCAAAAAATCGAGGTTGTCACAAAGCCGCCGAGGCGGCGCGGCAACCGCATGCAAAAGGAGATTTGGCTGGACAAGGTCGAACTGGCAGAGTCATTCGCTGAACTGCTTCGGGACTGGACCCAGATAATGCACCTGAACCTTGGGACGCTCAAAGAGCTTACAAGCGATCTCGCCCAGGCCATCTATCTGTATCTGCCGTCACGCGCGTTTCATCACACGGAAACAAATCCCTTCGAGATTCGCCTAGCGCTACTTTTGGAACAATTGGGCATGCCGGTGCCGAGCGCACCGTCCAAAAGAAAAGAGCTTTTTACGCAAAATAAACGCAGCGTGTTGACGCAGCTTGATGGCGCAGAAATCCTCAGTGGAAAGTTGCGCGTTGCTTTGGCTCCCGCCGGTGATGGTTGCGATTACAAGCTGCTGGCCTGGGTCGAGAAAGGCTACAGTCTGGCTGGAGAGGATTCCTCCGAAGGCCCTCTTTTTCAGGCGTGGATAGCCTCAGGGCGTTCCAGGGCCCAATACGAGAAACGCAAAATGAGTCGAGAGCCGCTCCTTGCCTTAGAGGAAGAAATTCTGCGTAAAGCCGGCGTATGCCTCGACAACTGCCGCTCATTTTTCTCGATCGCCAGGAGCCTCCTCGGTGAAAACCGCTTCCACGCCCTCATGTCGGAAGCAAAAGCTGAAGCCTTAGAAGGCCGCGCGGCCAATAACCCGACGGGTGCGGTAATCAGCCGCATCATCCGATCCATCCAGCAATCCACACCCTGAGTCCGCCCCAAAGGCGTGCTCAGGGTGTGGACTCGTAAAGAAGGGGTGTGGACTCGTAAAGAAGAAACCGCCTCAGGGTGTGGACTGCTAAAGAAGAGGTGTAGACTCGTAAAGAAGGGGTGTGGACTCGTAAAGAAGAAACCGCCTCAGGGTGTGGACTGCTAAAGAAGCGCCCGGCGACAGCGCGCTAACGTAACTTCCTATTGATCACATACTTGCTCATAAATCTGCAGGCGGCTGGAAGTCTCCCCCATAATGGTTTCCCACTTAATGGCTCCCATTTAATGGTTCCCATAATGGTTCCCAAATATGGCACCATTGGATGGTGGCTGGCACGACACACAAAAACAAAGACCCCTTCCAATCTGCGGACGCTTATCCCTCACCCGAGTTCGTAAGAGGAGATCATTCGCGGCAACGAACAGATGCTCGAGAAGAAGCAGCTCGGCCAGGCAGAGTCGCGGGGAGATCCAGGTGGTCCCGGGTTATGGGATTCCACGAGCCGCGAGAAATAGAGGCTGCTTCGCATTTCTGAGAGACCCTAAGGCCGGGGGAAATAAGGGCGGCTTTCCGGCTTTTCGCATTCTTAACTCGCATAAATCGAGACACTTACAACAACCTATAGTTGCTCTATCCCCTTCTTTATCCCTTTTATCCCCAGAACTACCACAACTCTCCTCCCCTCTCGCGAAAAGAAAAAAACTGCCCCCTCAGGGAGCCTGAAAAACGCACCAAGATCGCTCAAGAGCGGTTTTTGGTCTGCACAAGGGACGAGAAGGTAGCGGCCCAAGCGTCGGTTAGATTAAACTGGATCCTTTTCAGCTTGAAGTGAACGGCGAGCGAGCCCTCCCGGACAATTTTGACACTTTCGTGTCGTCACCCCAGATTGGAACGTCCAAATAATTCGCGTGCGGCTTTAGCCTATGAATGAACGAATCGTCATTGACTCGAAGATCTGCCACGGCAGGCCAGTGATTCGCGGAACGCGGATGCCGGTTGCGCTAGTGGTGGGAAGCCTCGCGGGGGGAATGAGCTTTGAGGAAGTTCAGCGCGAATATGATCTCAGCATCGACGACATTCGGGCGGCATTAAAGTTTGCCGGAGAATTGATCGAGCAGGAACAGTATCATCCGTTGCCGGGCTCCAGATGATCAATGCGGTTTCTCATCGACGCCAACATGCCGCGTTCCACCGTCGAGTTGCTTAAGCGCCACGATCACGAAGCGGTGGATGTTCGTGACATTGGAATGGCCGGCGCCTCCGACGGGGACATTGCAGCTTACGCCCAACAGAATAGGCTGGCGCTCGTGACACGGGACTTTGATTTTGCCGACATCCGCAATTATCCACCCGCGCAATATGGCGGGCTTTTAGTGCTAGAACTGCCGGATGATGCAGTAGCGACATTCGTGCTCCGAGTGATGGAGTCATTTGTTTCGCAAAAAGAACTGGTCGAAGCGCTGCCGGGCCGCCTGGCGATCCTGGAGCCGGCGCGCGTGCGCTTGCGACCGCCAATGAGTTGAGCGATGAGCCAAACCACACCCACCTACCGCCTTATCACGGCGCCTAATCGCGCACTGTGTACTGCTGAGAAAGAGGTTGTGTCCTGTGGAGAAAGTAGCAGTTGAAAGTAGCAGTTTTGATGCCTGTGTGTCCAAGGACCTTCCACTCAATGAGTTACGCATGAAAAAGAAGCCGCTCCCGGAATCTCCCCATAATGCTTCCCAAACCATGGCACCATTGGATGGGCCATTGTGGACACACAAAAACGAACGCTTCTTTCCATCACATCGACGCTTGGGCTACTCCCCCACCCCCAAGAAGGATTTAACGCCAGAAAAAAAACACTCTGGGCACGTTGTGCCAGGGCGGAGAAACGATCGAATTGCTTCGTTACCGCTGTACCCGGGGGTGCTCCTCAGCACCCTAACCCAGGAGTAAGGATATGATGTTCTGATTTGGAAGGCAATAGACTGCCGATCAAGCAGAAAACCCCGGAATCGATTCTTGAGGCAGTCACTTGCGCCCGGCAAGCCACGTCCTTCAAGAATGGGGGTTCCGAGTTTGGTGGTACTATACATAGTGTCATGAGACTACTCAGTATGCATAGCCTCATGATTCTTATGCTGTTTCAATCTGCCGTCCAGTTGAGAAGCCTGTCGAAAAGCTTTTAGGAGCTCGCCGCCTGTGTTGGCCATTCGGAGCGCGGAGCGGATAACTAGGCTATCGGTCGGCCGCTCCCCCTGCCCCGCGAGCCAAGCAGACAATTCGCGGACCAGCTTGCGGTCCTCGTCATGGAGCCAGAATTGCACCGGTTTCCCTATCCTGCTTTTGACGTGCTTAGTCGGCTGCGCCTTTTGGCGTACCGCCGGTGCCGGTGTCACGGATTGAGCCGGCGGATCCGGCTTTGGCGACGGTGGCTCGGTTTCTGCGGCGCTCACGGGCGTGCGCTGAATGGCAGCGAGAAGGCTGGCGGCTTTGTCTGTAGGCTTTGGTTTGCTGCTCACAATGATCAGACTAATGAGTCTATGTTGTCTGTGTAGACTGCTCAATATCATGCCAGAGAAAGCACAGCAAGGGCGAGCTGCAGGACTTCCTCTCGTGCGGCAGGATCAAGAGCTTTCCAGCCATGAGCAATGGCATGTTGAAAGCACTCGCGATAGCTCAACATCGCGGGCAAGGTAGGTGCCTTGATTTGTTTGGCGCTTTGCTCGACAAGACGCCCTAAGACGGTCATTTTACGGACCTTGTTGAAGATGACGCGGAGAGGCACTTTGGGGTTGCGGCCTTGCACGAATTGAACAGCGTCTTCTGCCTCCCATATGTCGGCCGGAGCAGGGGTCGTAACAACAAGTGCGATATTGGCGCTGCGAACGGCCGTCGCGGTTGCGTTATGATCGAGGCTAGGCGGCGTGTCGTAGATCGTTATTTCAAAAGCGCCGTTGTTCCCTGCGTCACGGCCGATGATGAGGTCTAAGGACTTGTTAGTGGTTCCTTGCCGGTCCCAATCTTGAATGCGGACTGTTTTGCCTGCCTGGCGGAAGGCTTCGTAAAGAACAAGCGACACGGTGCTTTTGCCCACGCCGCCTTTTTTCGCAAGCACGGTGATGTTCATCGGGAGTTGAGGCTACATACACTCATGAGACTACGCAATATGTAATTACTCAATAGGTACATTAGTCTATGTAGTCTCATGATACCATTGTTGTGAAATGATTCTTACAGGGATGGTTGGTTGAAGGAAGGTGTGGGGGAGGGAAGGGGACGCGGCGCGGTTTCCGCATTCCGCCCGGCGCGATCGCCTGCCCCGGCCCTGTGGGCCTGAGCAGGCACTATAGCGAAGGTTTGATCAGCTGGGGCGGTTCCTCCAATGTATGGCTAAATCCTTGTTCAGGTCGAATTGGGTTTTGACGTGCTTAGCCGGCTGCGCCTTTTGGCGTGCCGCCGGCGGTTCCGGCTTTGGCGACGGTGGCTCGGGTTCTGCGGCGCTCACGGGCGTGCGCTGAATGGCAGCGAGAAGGCTGGCGGCTTTGTCTTTGGTTTGCTGCTCATAATGATTAGGCTAATGAGTCTATGTTGTCTGTGTAGACTACTCAATATCATGCCAGAGAAAGTGGGCGAGCAATGGCATGTTGAAAGCACTCGCGATAGCTCAACATCAGGCTCTCCGATACTCAAGGACATCTCTCCTCCTGGGCTTAAGGCAGATCGAAGCACAGCCTGAGGCGATCAAACGAGCGCTGGCCGCAGTTGAAAAGGCGTCTAAAGACCAAGCGGCGGCTACCGCTCGAATCCCGGTCCTCACGTTGGTTCTCAACACGGCGACGCTGATTAAATTACGGCAGTGCTCGGAATGGCCATCGGCCTGCTCATCATGGTGCTACACCAAACGCACATCGACCAGGAGCACGCGAAAGCGCCCGAGGCTCGGCCAGCCCGAGACCTAGCTACGATCGGAGGTTCGATCGGTTATGATGTATCCCAAGACGGCCGCTCAATCATGCTCCGAGTTTTCCCGGGCAAAACCTGGAAGGTGTGGAGCGCTCAAACTGATGCGCAGGGTACGGGCACCATCACGCTTTACGACCCAACTCGGTAGCCCCTGGAGTAAGTAATACCGAATGCCCGAGCAGGTGGTCAAGCCGGCGGCAGGCCGCCTGGAAGCGGCACTGCCTGCCGTATGCAAGGTCGCCTCGTTCACAATTGGCATTGGCTCTTCCGCCGACGCCTTTGCCGGCGGTCAAAATGGCTGGTTTTGACTGAAGGCTGACAGCGGTCATTTCACAACGAACACGCCCCGGCAAAAAGCGCACGTTCAATGGGAGCAGCAGGTAACGCAGGGAAAGACCAGGATTGTGCAGATTGCTCGCGCATGGATAGGGTGGGGGAGAGTTGAAGGCTACCGGCGGTTACGCCGTTTTTCGACAGTGGATTGACAACAGAAATTTCACACGGAGATCGATAGAACACTTCTTCAGGAAAGGCAGCCGTGCCCGATGACGAGTGCGACGGCCAGTTCGTCGAGCCAGGGTAGAGCGAGGCTGGCACTTATGGGTGGACGGTTGGATTCGATCGTGGCGACCCGTTGGAGCCGGATCCTCGAGAGATCCTTTTTATGGAGCATATGAGAAGCCAAGCTTTGGCTTTCAGTGGCCGAGTATAGCCTGACAGGGATATTGACGAGGCCAAAGGCAATCGACCCTTTCCAGATGGATTTCAGGGTTAGCCGCAAAAAGGACGCCAAGGCGCGAAATTGGTTCGATGGCATTAAATCGCGTGGACGTATCACTCGACCGTCAGTTTTTACCACAATATCTTGTGTTTTAGAACACAGGAACATACAATATGCAGGCATGACCCAGGATGCTCTCCGGACCAAGTGGAAATTCGTCGTTGAGTTTGAGGACGAAGAAACCAACGAGATATCGGGAACAATCGGACAAGCCGACACTCGCGAAGAATGCGAGGGACTGCTTGAGTTTGAAATGCAGTACCATAATTCGCATGGACGGATCGTCCTACACGCGGAGGCAGCCGAGTTCTGCGCCAAGTGTGAGGGCGAAGGACAAATTGCGGCGATGAATGGGGGGGTTAGTCATTTGCGATGGCTGTGGTGGGCGCCTTGGCCCGATCTCAAATTTGGCGACTCTTCGCCCGAATGGGACGGAATTCTTACTAATCCGACGAGGCGATTTCTATGATCCGCTCTCGCCGCGGCGGGCGGCCTAACAACCAGCGATTGGCTTGCACAGACTTGACCCATAGACGCAAGGAAATGGCCAAAGGCTTCTCACTGACCATCAGAGCAGACGACGGCTCGACGTTGTTGGAGACTCGTGCATCAAGCGTTTCAAAGGCTGATAGACTGGTCCATCGACGAAGTAGACCAAGATGCTTGTGCAACTATTAGCGGACCAAATGGGTTTTACGCTAATCATCGAATCAAGGCCTCACGAGATTTTG
>Ga0207646_10006451_pt1 | contig 12111 bp, 7 predicted proteins | sample KBSK5502metaG_FD_184343 | JGI IMG/M metagenome (GOLD analysis project Ga0207646, IMG submission 184343) | Corn, switchgrass and miscanthus rhizosphere microbial communities from Kellogg Biological Station, Michigan, USA - KBS K5-50-2 metaG... | ecosystem: Host-associated > Plants > Roots >...
AGCTAACGACCTCACTCCACCCTTCGTCCGGTTCTATTTTGCCGCACAGTTCGAATTTCATTACGTTTTCTCGCTTCATCGTTTCAGGGCGTCGCAACGCGACATGAAGGCTCCTCAGAAAAAGCCGCTTAAAATTCGGAATGGGGTGACGATTGGTAATGTCCCTAAGGCAATTCTCGTGGATTCCGAGAGGCCGCGGCTAGGACCCCTCACCGGTCGTGCCGCGGCCTTAACTTTTTCCCTGCTGGCTGCCACCGCACTAAGAATTAATCCCTTGCCTCGCCAGGGTCGGTGCAGTAGATTATCCCTGTCCCAACTGCTGGTGCCCACACTGGCGCGACCCCAAAGGCCAGCCGCCGGGTCTGACCCATCTACCGCCAGATTCCCAACCACCAGCCGACAGTTGCCCCGCGCCGGTGCCCTCGAAGGAGGATTGCCATGCCTGCCTTTACGAGTGATGAGATCGTGCGTCAAGCGCGCTTTGCCATCGCGCAGCTCTACCCCGGCCTCCGCTGCCGCCGCCGCCGGAATGAGATCAGATACCTCCACCCCACCGAGCCCAGCACCCTGAGCGTCGCACCTGATGACAAGGGCCAATTCCGCATCCTCTTAGAGCACCGCGGCCCGTTCGCCGTCATCGTCTCGGCTTCAGCCAGAAATCTTTCGCGCCTGCTCGACGTCGTGCGTGACTGGCGCGAAGGCCGCTGACCGAAATTGCGGAATGCGGATTTGGGATTGCGGATTGATAGGCGGAGTCTCTCTTCAATCCGCAATCCCAAATCCGCATTCCGCAATCGACATTAATCCTCTCCCGCACTTAATCCCGAATTAACTTGCGCTGGCGCCGCGACGGAGGTAGTATGCTCGACAGCAACCAGCGGTTACGAGAAATTATTTGTCAGTCATCTCGCAGAGGTAGTTATGAAACACCCCAATGCCGTCTCACTCGCCAAGCGCTTGCTCGATTCACGCCTGAAACGGAATGGGTTCTTGCAGGCCGAGTCAGTCTCGCAATCCAATCTCAATGATGAGCAGCGGGCCTGGGCCCTCGAGATTCTCTCGACCCACTTGGACGCCTGCATGCGGCAAGGCATTCCGACCGACCTCAGTGAAGCGGTTGAGGAGGCGCTGGATTTCGCCGTGCGTCATGAATCGGCCTACGAGCCGATCCCCGAGGGGGCACGCTGGCACTCAGCGCTAGTCGTGCTGGAAGAGATGGATGCTGACTGAGAAGTCACAACGCCATGACGAGGTGTCATTTCTGATCAGACTCTGCCTCACTTCTTTTTGGCGTGTGTTCAGATCGTAGAGGCAGGCGAGGTAAAACAAAGGGATTAAGGAGCGACGCGGCGAGAGCAGAAAATCGCCGCGTCGCTTTGTTGTGATCACTCCTTGCGTCGCACCGACCGCACGCCGCCCACCAACAGCAGCAACGCGACGAAGAGATGCATAATCCCGCCTGAGGCAAAATCTGCCAGCCCTAGCTCCCCGCCCGCTTCAGCCTTCGTCGCTGGCGCCTTCTTCGGCCGCGCCGGGGCCGAATCGCTCACCGTGTAGACTTGGCCGTTTTGCAGGTAGAGCCGCTGCATCTCTTCGAGGTTGAACGGCCGCGCCCCGCGACGGCTGAAGACCCCGATCTGATTGCCCGACTCGTCCACCGCCCGGTCGCGGTCGATCCCCTTCGAGAGCGCGAGCGCCTCGCCCTTCATCGGGTAGGTCGCGATCAGCTTCGGCGTCGGCTTGGGCGAGAACCCCAAGTAGTTCGGGTTCTCTTCGGGCGACATCAGTTGCACCACCCTCAGCCCGTTGCGCCCGTCGGCGATGTAGGCGAAGACGCTGTTGGCGGTCATGCCGATCTTCACGTCGCGCGCGTCGTTGATCTTGCCTTCGGCGTTGAAGGTCTGATCGACCTTGGGCTTTTCGGGCCGCTCGATGTCCACAATGACCAGGCCCTCTTTGCCCGCCGCCACGTAAGCATAGGTGCGCGCCAGGTAGACGTTGTGCGCCTCGGCCAGCTTGACCGTAGCGCCATCGACCAACTTGGCCCGCTCGGGCAAGGTCACGTCGACGACCTTCAAGCCCTCGTCATCAACCACAAAAGCGTAGCGGAACTGAACGGCCACCGCGCGTGGATTTTTGAACCCGCTCAATTCAGCCACGAGTTTCGGCTCAAGCGGGTTGCTGAGATTGACCACCGCCAAACCTTTGTCGCAAGTGATATAGGCATACACACCGGCGATCGTGATGTTCGATGCGCCGTTGAGCGCGCCGTTGGGGTTGAAGGCGAGAGCGCGCTTGAGGAAGTTGTTTGAGGGATTGCCATCCAGCAGCGTCGCGACGCCGGTCTTCCGATCACCAATGACTACCAGCCCCTCATACTTATCGCTCACGTACAGGAAAGCATAGGCCGGATGAATCGGCTGATGATCATCGCGGTACTGGGCCTCCTCGTTCTCGGGCCGGTGCGCCCGCGTCGGGTCGACGGCGATCGTGGCCGGCGAGGCGACGGCGGTCGCGAACTTGGTCTTGACGTAGAAGCGCTGGCCGAAGGGCGAGACCGGCGCCGTGGTGATGCGCTCGGAGATGCCCTTGTTATCGATGTTCGCGATGTCGTAGACGCGCAGCCCGCCCGGCCCGTTGGCGACGTAGGCGTACTCGCCACGCACTTGAATGCCGAGCGCCTCGCCATTGGCTGGATGCCCGTAGGACTCTTCCAGCTTCTCGCCGCGTTTGACGTGCTTCCCAAACTCTTCCGGGTAAGCCAGCTTGTGAAGGTGCGAGCCGATGACCGCCTGCGGCTCATCACGTTCGGTCACGACTACGGCGCGAATGCCGCTCTTGCCGGCCGCGACCCAGGCATAGCGCCCGATGAAGTTGACGAAGTTCGTCCCCTGCATGAGCAACTGCGCCATCGTCGCATTATTGTCATTATTCTTGGAGAGGTGACAGTTGGTGCACGTCTTGGTGTCTCCCGCGCCGACCGTGTGCGGCACGAAAGGGCTGAAGGCATGGCCGCTGTAGCCTTCGGCCGAGACCGTCTGCTGCTGCGAATAGATCCACTCGCGGTTCTGATTCTGCGAGCCGACCAGAACCGCGCACGTGGAGCGGGTCGGGGCGATCCGGTGGCCCGTCACCGTTCCGTCCTTACCGAGCATGTAGATGTCATCGCGCAGCGTCTGGAAGTTGTATGGCGTCCAGTTGCGGAGGTGATCTTCGGCCTCGTTGTGCAGCATCCCCCGCTGCTTGTTGGCCTGCATCGGCAGGTGGCAGCCGAAGCAGCTCGTCGTCCAGGAAGTGTGGCAGGCGTAGCAGGTCATGTTGCTGTTAGAGTGCGCCAGTTGTTGCGGACTGGCGCTGGTGTCGCCCCAGGTCTTGTTGTCTCTTTGAATGGTCTTGGCGTAGGCCGAATTTTCGTTGTAGTCGGGGTTGCCAGGGCGGTCCGTGATCGTATCCACGGTCTGGACCACGCGCCACCACTTGCCCGGCTCGACCAAAGAGTTCTGGACGATGTCGCCAGCCTTCAAGTCATACTCTTTACCGTCCGTATTCTTCCGCTTCGTCGGGGCCGTGATTCGCTGGAAGAGCGCTACCTGGCGGCCCCGCTCATTGCGGGCCTTGATCTTGGTGAGGTCAACCGGATTCTGGACGACCTTCCCCCGGTAGCGGCCTTGGCCGGCCGCCGGCCCCGAAACCGTCAGCAACGCGGGCTTCTCAATCGTCCCGTGGCAATCGATGCAGTCAACCTGAATGGCGGCGCGTGGCTCGCCGTACAAGTTGCCGTTGCCGTGCACGTCCTGGCTGAAGTGGCAATCCACGCAGTGCATCCCCTTCTTGGCATGGATGTCTTCGAGCTGGACCGCCCGGTTCGGGTTCGACTCCTTGAACTTGTCCGGGTCGTCAGGGTTGACGGGGCGGCTGCGTGAGTTCAGCAGGTTGCCCTTCAGATTCCGCTTGTAAACATTGCGGAAGACCCAGCCGTGGCCGTGAAAATCGCCGAACTGGGTGAGCTTGGCCTTGGGGTTGACATCGGTCCAGATATTGAAGAGAAAGCTGAGGTCCTGTCCCCACAACCCGCGCACGGCCCCGCCTTCAGGGTTGCGCTCGCGAATGTCCTCGATCTGTTCGGGGCTCAGCTTCGGCGGCTCTTTGGGGTACATCAACTCGCCGTCCATTTCGTTATCCCACCAGGTCATGCCGAAGTAGCCCAGGACCATGTTTCCGCCCGGATGAATGTGGCAGATCATGCACTGGCTCGAAGGGATGCCGTTGGTCATCTGGTGTTTGATCGGGTGGCCCGATTCGGTCTTCGGAATCGTCGGGTCGACAGTCTGAGTCAAGCCGCGGTTGCCGAACTGCGCGTACAGGCCAGAGTGCCTCGGGTCACGGTCGTTGGCATAGACCACGTGACAGGCCGTGCAGCCGGAGGAGCGGTAATCGCCCGGCTGATCATTCGTGCCGAGGAATGAAAGCAGCGGGTCCAGGAGCCGGGTCTTCTGCAAGCCGAGGAAGACCGGGTCGGTGCGCAGCCGTGTGCCGAAACTGCGGTCGCTCAACTTGTCTTCCGGTTTGCCCGCGAGGTCGTCTATGTTGGGGCTGCCGACGTCCGAAGGCAAACCCTTCTTTTCGCCCCCGCGCTCGAAGACGCGCAGGACGTTGCCCGGCTGCGTGATCTCCCAACGCGCGAGCGGAATGAGGAACGGGATGATGCCTTTGTACTTCGTCTCTTCGGGCGTCGGCTGGGGGTTGGTGAAGACCTGTAGGACCTCGCCATTCTTGCCGTAGCTCTCACCGAAGCGGGCGTTCTTGAGCGGGAAGGCGCCGTTGTTGTAGAGCGCCGCGCCCCACAGCATGCCGGCGTGCGTCATCATGCTCTTCTTGACCGCCGCCACTTCCTTCGGATGGCAGTCGCTGCTGCCGCAACTGAGGTCAGCCACGCGCAGGTCGCCGGGGTTGATGAAACGCACGAACTCATCGCTCTCTTTATTGAGTGCCGCCGCCGAGCGAATCGGGTTGGCGGTCGAGTTCCAGAGCGCGCGGTTGCGCGGCTGGACGTGGGCCTTGTTCTTATCGGTGGTGGTGGGGTCGCCGCCGTGGCAATCAGCGCAGCCGATGCTGAGGTCATCATCGCCGGTATCGCCCCGAGTGATCGGCCCGCTCGGGGTATTGATGGTCCCCTTCGGGTGCATCGACTCGGTCTGGGTATGACAACCCGAAGAGGTGCAGCCCGTACTCTTGGGATTGACCTTGGGCTGCCGCTGCTGTGCCTGCGGCTCCCCGCCCGCCACGGCCTCACCGCCGCCGCTGGCATTTGCCTCGGCGCGGCGGGCGGCTTGCGAGCCGCGGTTGGCGGAAAGAAAACTCATCACGGTGATGAGCGCCAGGGTTAATAAGAAGACCAGTTTGACGCGCTTGATTGTGCTTGCTTGATTCATGACTCGCTCTTGATATGAGCCGCCGAAGAACACCGCAGAGCGTGCGGCGGTGATTGACGGCAAGGTGCTGATCAACCCCTGCGCTCTGCTGCTGTGTCCTCTCCTGCGGCTAGCCTTGTAGTTCAGCCACCAGCGCGGCCGGATTCCAATAAGCCCGCACTGCTTGAATCTTGCCCTCTGCGTTCACCTCAATGATGTCGATTCCCTCGAAAGTGACGGCCCGGCCATTCTTGCCGACCCCGCGCCCGGTCCACTTGACCGCGGCTTGATGGCCGACGACGAAGACATGGTCCTCGGTCAGCCCGACTTGCTCGAAGGCCGCGGCGATGCCCTCGAAGAACTCGCGCAAAGCAGCACGGCCCTGGTGGGGCGGACTATTGGCCGGGTCATAGCTGACCGCATCCTCGGCGAAGGTGGCGACCCAGGCCGCAGCATCCATCGCCCGGGTGGCGGCGAAATAATCGGCCACGGCTTTCTGCACCACCTCCGGCGAGACTTGGATGGCTTCGGTTGACATAGCCCTTCTTTCTTCTGGTTGGCCTCTGGTCGGCCTCTGATCGGCCTCCGGTCGATCTGTAGGGAAGCTCACCTCGCTCTTCGGTGCGCCGTCGCGGCGCCGACGGATTCAATAGGTGAACTTCAAAGTCACGAAAGTTGACCACAGCGGCGGTCGCCCCGCCCCGCACCCGAGCGGGGTGCCGTTACAGTTCGAGCTGAAGATGTCGGTAAAGCCGTTGCCCGGCTTGAGGCCGGTGGCGCCAGCGGCCAGGATGACGTTTTCATTCAGGAACGGGCGGTAGATGACGCCGGCGCCTAAATCGTGCCCGATCTCGTGGCGGATCTTCGGCTGGAACAGGACCAGCTCCAGCGGCTCGGTCCGGTTGAAGCGCAGGTAATTGTAGTTGATGAAGGCGCGCAGCTTCGGGGTCACGTCCACATCGATCCCGGCGTTGTAGAGCGTCAGCCCCGGGTTGACGAAATTCGACTGCCCTTCGATCTTGCTGCTGCGCAGACTCGGGATCAAGCTCCGGGCCTCGACCAGCGCCACGCCCGTCTGAGTGAGGCGGATGCCTTGCGAATTCCAGAAACTGAACTTGCCGCCCGCGAAGCTCGTCGCGTCGAGGATCGAGTCGAAACCGCGCGCCGTGCCGTCCTGCGGCTTCGAATCACCCGAGGTATAGAAGACGGCCAGGCGGTAGCGGATATAGTCGCGGTCAACCGAAGCCTCAGCGGCGCCCATTTGAGCGTTGACGTGGACGGGGCGATTGGCGATCTGGTTGAAGGTGTCACGCCCGAGGACCTGGTAGAAGGCGTGGGTGATGTTGAGTCGCCCGAAATGACCGTCGCCGGTCCAGCCCAGGTAACCGATCTTGAGCCGGTGTGGCGTCACCGTGCCGACCTTCGCCGGCCGCACCAGGAAGCCGTTCTCGTCGAAGTGGCGGCTCGCCTGGTCGCTGTTGTAATGGAGGCTGAACTGGGAAGTGTAGCCCTTGACGAACGTGTCCTGGCGAAAGAGATTGGCGATCCAGACCTGCTGGTGGCGGAAATCGATCTGGCGGAAGTTGACGGTATTCAACTCGCTGTTGGTCTCCTTCTCCAGCATATTGAAGTAGACGACGTTGTACTGCCAGCGGTTCGAGCCGAAGTTGCCGAAGAGCCGCGAACCGAGGTTCGAGTCGCTGAAGATGAAGCCGCGGAAGTCGCTCGTGAAGGGCTGAATGCCCACCCGGAGGGAGGTCGTGTCGAACGCGGGCGAGCGTCCCTTCTCGCTCTTACTGCTCTGGTCGCTCCGGCGCCCGCGCAGGAAGGGGAAGATCTTCGTCGTGTCGCCGAGCCGGTACTCGAACGAGAGGTCTTCGAACGAGACGAATCCGTCAACGCGCGTCTTCCCCTCACGCACGTCGATGTTGACGATCCCATTCTCCCTGGTGCGGAGGAAGTTGACATTGGCGACCGTGGTCACGTGCAGCCGCCAGTCGACCGGCTTGAACGAGGCATCCCCGTGAAAGAGGTCGAAGCTGAAGACGAAGTTCTGGTTGACGAACTCTTGCCGTCCCCGCCCGAAGAACTCGAAGCTCTGCGGTCGCACGCTGCTCACATCCTGCGGCACCGGCAGGCGGCGCATGACAAACAGGGTCTCGCTCTCGGCCGTGAAGTTCAAGAAGGTGTGCTGGCCGAAGAGCGGGTAGTCGCCTTTGAGCACATTCTGCCGGTAGGGATTCAGGATGTCACCGCGCACGTAGCGCGGGTCGGTCGGGAACCCGATGCGCCAACGGTCTCTGATAACCTTGTAGTCAGCGTCCTCAATCGTCGGCGCGTGCCGGTCGAGCGAAGGGCCGGCGGCGCCGAGCGGGCGCTCGTCTGGTGTCGGCAGGCCCGTGTCTTTCTTCGGAGCCTGCTCCTTCTTCGGGGCCTGCCCCTTGTCAGCCTTATCTGCTTGCCCCGGGGCCTTGGCCGGGTCGCCGGATTTCTCCTGGCCCTCCGGCTGAGAGGCGGCTTCGCCCACAGCCGCGCTCTGCGCGCTGGACTGAATCGCTCCAGCCGAGACGAGTACGAGGAAAAGAAAGAGAGTGAAAGTTCGCAAGGGTGCTCCTCCCCAAGTCGGCGCCTGCTGTGCCGGATCCGGGGCCGACGCCGACTACCAATGCCAAAATGAACTCAATGTCGTGAGCTGTAAAGATCTAGGACGGGGGCCTAACTCATCACCCCGGAGTTCGGTAAGTCTGGGGACTATCGTTTATCCATGCTCGGACGTTGACGAAACTATTTCACTAATGACGTAGGGATTGGGCTTTGCTCTGACCGCTTCTTCAGACCACCTCACACCAACCCTCAGCCCAGCTTCAACTCTCACCACCGACGCGCAAAGACATCGGTAGTTTGCGAGATGCGACACTGCAAGAATTGAACTCTTAACTGTCGCTCTCATGTGGCGCTGAATAGATCAATATTATTTGATGCCTCGGCTAAATAACATATTCCAATTATCAAAGTCAATAACTCCTCTTCGCCGCCAAGTTGCCGCGTCACATTCGGCCCGTCGAGATGGCCCCTCAACCGAGCCCGTGCGAGGCCCCGAAAGCTATCCAAACGGGTGGAGGGTGGTATATACTTTTTGGCCGTTGCGCCTCCCTACTCGGGTCAGCAAAAATTTACGACCGGTGCGGACGGATCCGTACCGCGAGCGGTAGCGAGCGTGGCCTCCGCCAGAGATCCGCCGTGAGCAGTGACGCTCGCGGCACGGACTCGAAGCGCAGCAATCAACCTTCCGGAAAACCAATGAGCATCCTGGAAGCCAAAAAATGTAACACGTGCGGCAGCACTTTTCCCGGCGCCCTCAACTTCTGCCCCAACGACGGGCAGCCTCTAGTGGCGATGGATAGCCTGATCGGGAAGCTGCTCGACGGGCGCTACCGGGTCGAGAGTCTGCTGGGCAGCGGCGGGATGGGCGTCGTCTACCGAGCCACACACATCCACCTCGACAGCGAGTTTGCGGTCAAGATCCTCAACCCCGAGTTGGTCGCCAACCAGCAGGCCATCGAACGCTTCCGCCGCGAGGCGAAGGCCGCGGGCCGGATTCGCCACCCGAACGCCATCCAGGTCACCGACTTCGGAGTCACAGCTGACAAGATCGTTTACCTGGTCATGGAAATCGTCCGGGGCATCTCGCTACGCGACTTGATCCAGCAGGAGCGAGCGCTCGATTACCACCGCGTCGTGAGCCTCATGGACCAGGCCTGCGCCGCCGTCGAAGCCGCGCACCAGAGCGGCGTCACCCACCGTGACCTCAAGCCCGACAATATTCTCATCCAGCAGGCCGGCAAGGCGGAGCGAGTCAAGGTGCTCGACTTCGGGATCGCCAAGCTCAGGGAACAGGCTTCCGCCACCGGGTCAAACCTCACCCTCACCGAAGCCGGGACCATCATCGGCACGCCGCAGTATATGTCGCCGGAGCAATGCCGGGGGCGGAACCTCGACGTCCACTCTGATGTTTACAGCCTTGGGATCATTCTCTACGAGATGCTCACCGGGCGCACCCCTTTCAGAGGCGAGACGGCGTATGAAATCGTGGCCAAGCACCTCAAAGAGGCGCCGCGCCCGCTGCGCCAGTTGCTGCCCGCCATCCCCGAATCCATCGAGCACGTCGTCATGCGCGCGATCGAGAAAGACCCGGCCCTACGCCAACCGTCAGCCGCAGAGTTGGGCGTCGAACTCCAGGAGGCGGTCAAGGCCGAAGAGCAGAGGTTGTCCGCGCCAACATTACTCGAGGTGCCACCATCCGGGTCCTTGCCCGCCAGGCCGGCGCCAGGCACGTCGTTGCCGCCGGGACAACCTTCATCGCCCCTAGCTAACGGGCCGACAATTTTGGCGCCACCCGGCGCGGAGACAGACCTAGCTGCTGCCGAGACCCGGCCCGGCCCGGCGCTTGACGCCGGAGAGATCATCTCGAAGGCGGAGGCTGGAACCACTGGTGAGCCGGCCGGATTTGGTCAGGCCCAATCGGGTGGGCAGCTTTGAGCAAGACCGCAGCCTGTTCGGGGTGTATGACCTGGCCGGCAATGTGAGTGAGTGGGTCCAGGACTATTTCAGCAAGTACGGCGGCCGGCCTGAGGAGAAATTCAAGGTTTACCGCGGCGGCAACTTTACCGTCGAGCCGGCCCAGAGCGCGGCCACCTATCGTTGGTATGACTACCCGAGCCCGCCATCAGATGCGGCCCAAAAACAGGAGTACGAGAAGAAGGTCTTTTCGATCGTCGGTTTCAGGTGCGCGAAAGACGCCACACCTTAATCAGCGGTGGAGTCTTTGAAGATCCTGCCGGCGAATTCCATCAGGGCGCTGCATCAGTACCGCGAGCGGTAGCGAGCGTGGCTCCCGGACTTGGTTAATTGCGAGCAGCACGCTCGCTACCGCTCGCGGTACTGATTCGCCAGCAGGATCTTGAAGAGCGCCTGCCAGGCTCAGCATTGAGTAGTCTCAGGGGATTTAGCGAAATGAGCAATCACGGCCAGATGCGGCTTCTCTTGGTTTGCTGGCTTCTCTCGCTGTCAATCGGCGGCTGCGTCGCGGAGGCGTGGGCGCAGAAGAGAGGCAAGGGCGTCTCTTCTACCGATTCTACCAGCTCAGAGGCAGCCGGCCCGAAGCGGGGGAAAGGCGTCTCGGCGCCGGAAGAGGCGGCGCCGAAGGTCGTCACTGCGACCATCATCAAAGAAGTCTCGGTCAAGCCCAATGAAGGCGCGCTCGTGCTCTTCGCCGTAGCGGAAGCCAAGGTCCTGCTGACCCCCGTGCGGAACAATCGGGAAGGCAAACCTCTCCCTTACAGCCTCGGCCACGATGACAACACATTGAACCTCGCCTCGGTGACGCCCGGCAGCTACAAGCTGAGCATCACGCACCCCGATTACCAGCCCTTCACCACCACCACCACGATTGAACGAGGCAAACCGACGGCCGTCACCCCGGCACTGGTTTCGAAGTACGGCGAGCTAGTGGTCGGCGGCGCCCCGCCAGGCGCCCGCCTGCTGCTTGACGGTCAAGAGCCGGACCCGGCCGCCGTCAAGATTGACGAGCAAGGCCGGATCGTTATCTCGCGGATGCCTGTCGGAGACCACACACTCAAGATCAGCAAAGCGGGCTATGACGATTGGAGCAGTAGGCTGGAGGTCAAGCCCGGTGAGACCATCCCGGTGAAGGCGACCCTGGCCCCCGCCACCGTCACCCTCGCCGTCAAGTCAAAGCCGAACGCCAAGGTCTACCTCAACGACGAGGAGAGAGGCGTCGTCCAGCCCGACGGGATGGCGGCGATCTCAAACTTGCAACCGGGGACTTACAAACTGCGCTTGCTGCTTGAAGGTTTTGAGACCGTCGAGCGGTCACTCGACCTGACGCTCAATAACCGGAAGCCGGTCGAAGCGGTCGAGCTCGTCCCCATCGCCGAATCCGGCGAGGCGACCGAAAATTTCGAGACCGGGATCAAGAAGTGGGCGCCCACTCCGACGGGCTGGAAACTCGAGAAGGGCGGCATCCGCGTCAGCGGCGAGCAGGTAGTGCTCTTCAAAGACGCGGCGGAGAAGCGCCCCTTCAACGTCTACCGCGATTTCACCCTAGACCTCGACGTGCGCTTCAGCAACGCCAAGGGCGCGGCCTGGATCATCCGGGCCAAGGACCTCAAGAACTACTACCTGTTCGAACTCGCCACCTCCAAAAGTGAGAGCGGGCGAAAAGTCTTCAACTTCTACATCTGCCGGGACGGCAAGCTGGAGCTGAAAGACAGCCGGCGCGTGGTCGAAGAGATCGAGAAGCCCAACGACTCCCTCCACATCACCGTCGAGGCGCGGGGCGATCAGTTCAGCCACAAGATCATGGTCGGCAGCGTTCCTAAACCTGAGCCCCAGCCGCTGGGGACCTTCACCGACGACACCTTCTCGTACGGCGGCATCGGGTTTCAGGCGATCAACGGGATCGAGATGCTGATTCAGAACCTCGTCATTATTCCTGAAAAAAAGAAGTAGCGCCGCGGCTAAATCAGAACCAGTCAAATTGGGACTAGCCATGTGTGACTTGAAGGATAAGATCGCCGTGACTGGAACGATAACCTTGCCGTGTAACAGCCGGAAGTTTCTGATTATGGTCACTCGGCTTTTGTGATTGATCTGCCATCCGGAACGATAACACCGCCGC
>Ga0207646_10006452_pt1 | contig 12108 bp, 9 predicted proteins | sample KBSK5502metaG_FD_184343 | JGI IMG/M metagenome (GOLD analysis project Ga0207646, IMG submission 184343) | Corn, switchgrass and miscanthus rhizosphere microbial communities from Kellogg Biological Station, Michigan, USA - KBS K5-50-2 metaG... | ecosystem: Host-associated > Plants > Roots >...
TTGCTCTCTCATGATTTTCTCCTGTCTGGGTCACACCACAGGAAATATCAGAGAGATGGAGTGCTTTTCAACTCTGATGAGTTGAAAAGCACTCCGAATTTGCGCCGCATTTATGCGACACGCTCTACTTAATCGCTCAGTGGCAATTGAATTGGGTGCGGCTTGGGACGGCGGGCGAGAATCGAGTCAGTACCGCGAGCGGTAGCGAGCGTCGTATCCAGCAGCGGTTGTTGACGGGAACACTCGCTCGCTACCGCTCGCGGTTCTGACTCAGCGCAATGGCTATTGCTTGCGGCTGATATGAATCGCCGCGATTTTCAGTTGCCCTTCTAGCTTGATGAAATTCACGGTGTAGCGGTACTGCGCGGTCGAGTCTTGGCCGTTGGCTTGGAAATAGACCGTCCCGAGGAAAGTGGCGAACGTCATGCCATCATTCCCGGTCACGCGTAAATCGTCGAACTCGAATTTCTTGGCGACATAATCGAGCCGTTTGACCTCCGCCATCTCCTGGGCCTTGTTTGTGACCTCGCCGCCCGGCCCGATGCCGATGTAATCATCGTCGAGAATCCGCTCATAGACTGAAGTGTCGTGGCGCATATGGGCGTAGACGGCTTCACGCAGCAAGGCGAACGGCGAATCTCCGTCCTCGTGCCAGCGTAACGTCGTGAGCGCTTTGTCGGCTTCAACGGTCATCTCTAATGCCGGCGGTGGCGGCGGTGGCGGCGGCGGTGGTGGTGGCGGCGCCGGCGGTCCCTGCGATAACTCGTTCAATTGACCCTGCAGCGCGGAGACATCCCAAGCCTTGACATCCGCGCTCTCGCTGGTCTCTTTCAACCATTTGACCCGCGCCAACGCTCTTTCCCGATACTCAGGAGACTCGTCAGAGAGGGCGATTTTCGTCAACGGTCCGATCTCGCTGATTCTCCCGAGCGTGTCGATCACCATCCGTTTGACCACCGGGTCGGTGCTCTGGTGGTAGAGATCGAACATGGCCTGGGTGCTGCCGTCGCCTTCGAGCTCGGTGAGTCGAACGGCCGCTAACCGGCGCAGCTCCGCATCGGGATTGCGCACAGCCATCTCGATCAAATCGTCAAAGGCTTTGCGCTCACCCATGGATTTCACCAGTTGTAGTTTGAGCGTGATGTTGTCGGGCGGTGGTTGCGCCCGCCCGGACCTCGCGGTGCCGGCAGGGATCAGCAACCAGGCGACGCAAGCGATCAGCCCCGCGGGCACAAGCAAATACTTCCACTGGCGCGCGATCAGGCGCACGCGGTCACGATTCAAAATCATCTCGATCCTCCTTTCGAGAATTTGTTTGGCGGAAATGAGCGCCAGTTGATGCACGCCGCTTGGCGGCACAACTGAAGAAATACTGCGCTCGGCGACTTTGAGCAGGCCTTCAGCATAGACCTCGGCGGCGGCGCCCAAGCCCACGACGCGGTCGTCGCAGGCCAGCTCTCGCTCCAGACTCAACTGGCGGCAGGCATAACGCACCAGCGGATGAAAAAAGAAAACGATCCGGAGCGCGGTCTGAAAGAGATTGACGAGCGCGTCCCGGCGGGCGACGTGCGCCAGTTCGTGCTCGATCATCGCCCGGCGCTCGGGCGCCGTCGTCCATTCGGCGATGTCGGCGGGCAGCAGAATCGTCGGGCGAAACACGCCGCAGAGGACCGGCGAATGAACTTCGGGCGAGAGCCGCAACCTGACTCGGCCCGTCATCAAGCCTTCGGATTCGGCGCCATCCAAATCCGCCGGCCGGACGGGTTGCGCCAGCTTGAGCACGCGGCGCAGCCTGAGGTAATTCTTCACCAACCGTGCCAGTGTGATCAGCACACCCATCATCCAGGCGGCAAACAGCACAGGCCGCACGATGGGAGCTTTCACGGTGGCTTGAGCGGAAAGTAGGACCGCGGCTTTAACCGGCACAGCGGCCGGCACAGTTTGGGCAGTCGTCCGAGACGCAGTGTCAACGACCACGCGCGGCGCTTGGGTCACGTAGCTCAAGGTTGGGCTGGCCGGTTGGAGCACGGGAAATCTCTGCGCGACCATCCCCCACCAGGGGAGCGCCGCCACGGCGATCAGCCCGAACAACCAGATCTGATGCCGCAGCGCCGGCGACCTCGCCCGGCAGATTTTCATCACCAACCAGACACACACCAGCAGCACCAGCGCCTGCCAGCTCCACACGAGCAGCCCCACCGCGCTTTGACTGGCCGTCGCGATGAGCCAATTGGTCAGCGGATTCATTTCTTCCCTCCTTTTTTGGCTTTGGCCGCCATTGCCTCGCCGGCCGTGGCGCGCCTGGCCATCTGCTGGCGGACCTCGCGCAGATCGTCTTCCGTCAGATCGCCGGTCTCGACCAGGTGCAGCACGAGCGAAGCCGCCGAGCCGCCGAAGACCTGCTTGATCAGATGGGTGAGCACGCGGCTGCGGGATTTTTGGGGGCGCTGGCGGGCGCGGTAGACGTGGGCTTTGCCTTCGACGCGGTGCGTCAGATGGCCCTTGCGTTCGAGCACGCGGATGATCGTCAGGACGCTGTTGTAGTGGGGCTCGCCGGGCAGGCGGCCCTGAAGCTCGCGGGCCGTCGCCTCGCCCACCTCCCAGACCAGGCGCATGATCTCCAGCTCTTTGTCGGTGAAAGTTTCTGACGGCTTCCTGGGCATCGCGCTCCTCCTGCTGACAACGTATTTATTCGTTGATGGCCAGGATAACGCGGGCGCCGGCCGTTGTCAACGTATTTTTTAGTTGATTGGGGAATCGGGGCGGACGCGTGAGGCGGGCGCGGCGAGAGCGCCCGGTCGCTATCGCTCCCGATACTGTTCTGTTCTCGCCCGCACGAGCCGATCCAGCTTGGGGAACTCGCGGTCCAGGTAAGCATTGCCGCCGGCAAAGATTTTCGCCTGCTTCCCCCCGCGCATCCCTCCGCCGGCACTCTCGCCGTACCCTGCATACAGCCGGTCCACCACTTCCATGCCCTCGACCACCTGGCCGATGGGGGCGAACCCTTCGGCGTCCAGGCGGGAGTTGTCAACCAAGTTGATATAGAGCTGGGTCGTGCGGGCGTGAGGGCCGGTCATCGCATACCCAACGAAGCCGCGGATGTTGCGCTGCCGGACCGGGTCGTCCTGAATGGTTTGCTCCTTCCAGACGGCCGCAATCGCCGGGTCGCCGGGGATGCCGAATTGGGCGATGTAGCCGGCGCGCACGCGGAAGAAGCGCGAGTCGTCGAAAAAGCCCGTGCGCACGAGGTTGTAAAATCGGTCTGCGCCGCGGGGAGCCCAGGCCCGGCGTGCCTCGAGGACGAAGTCGCCCTGGGTGGTCTCGAACCTCGCCCGGAACACCTCCGGCGCGGCTTGATTCCACAGCCTGTGTTGAGGATTCAACAGAGCGGCGCGGGCGTCAGGCACTTGAGACGATCGAGGCTCCAGGTGGCGGCTGTGCCCAGTCGCCAAGGCGAAGATGAGCAATGCCGAGCCTAAGGATCTGTAAAAGTTGGTCATCTTATGGATCCCTATTCACCGCCGAGACGCCGCAGAGAGCAGAGGCAACGCAGAGGTTGCTCTTCTGCTCTCTGCGGCGTCTCGGCGGTGAGAGGAGCTTTCATCATTGGCGGTGAGGGAGCTGATTTTGGTGGCCGACAGCCAGCCGCATGATGGCCTCTTCGCTGCATTGATCCCGCTCCAGGACGCCGGTGATCGCCCCTTCGTGCATCACCGCGACGCGGTCACTCTCGCCCAAAATCTCTTCCATATCGCTGCTGATCATGATGATGGCGACGCCGCCCTCAGCCAGCCGCCGCATGAGCTGATAGATTTCGGCCTTGGCGCCCACGTCGATCCCGCGCGTCGGCTCGTCAAAGATCAGCACCTTCGGGTCCAACGACAGCCACTTCGCCAACACTACTTTTTGCTGGTTGCCGCCGCTCAAGTTTCCCACCTTGGCTTCCACCGTCGGCGCTTTGACGTTCAATTTGCCGCACATCTCCGCCGCCGTCCGCCGTTCCGCCTCACGATCAATCAGCCCCGCCGCCGCATACTTGGAGAGAGCGGGCAAGGTGATGTTTTCTCGAATCGCCGCCTCCAAGATCAGACCCGTCTGGCGCCGATCTTCAGGGGCTAAATAGATCCCGTGCGCAATGGCGTCTTGCGGCGCATGAACTTTGATCGGCTCGCCATCCAAGAGCACCGCTCCCCCTAAAGCCGCGTCCACTCCGAAGATCGCTTGCGCGACTTCCGACCTGCCGGCGCCGACCAGCCCGGCAAAGCCGAGGATCTCTCCCCGGCCGACGTCGAAAGAGACCGCCGTGTGCGGATACCTCCTGGTCCGCAAGTCCCGGACCTCGAAATAACGCGGTCGCTTGGCCGTCGCCGGATGGACGTAGAAGTGATCGAGGTCCCGGCCGACCATCAGCTTGACGATCCGGTCGTGACTGATCTCTGCGCGGGCGAGGGCGCCGGCATTGCGGCCGTCGCGGAGCACGACGACGCGGTCGGCGAGGTCCGAGATTTCGCCGAGCCGGTGCGAGATGTAAATGATGCTGACGCCCTGCGCCTTTAACTCCTTGACGACTTCCAGCAACCGCGCCGTCTCGGTCAAGGTGAGGCTGGAGGTCGGCTCGTCCATAATCAGGATGCGCGCATTGAGCGAGAGCGCTTTGGCGATCTCGACCATCTGCTGCTGGGCGATAGAGAGACCCCGCAGCGGCGCCTGGGCGGGGACGTTCAGGCCCAGACGCTTGAGATAGGTCGCGGTCTGCGCGTGCATCTCCCGGCGGTCGACGAGCCGCAGCGGCCCGCCCCAAACCGGCTCGCGGCCCAGGAAGACATTCTCGGCCACGCTGAGATTGTCGAGCACGTTCAGCTCCTGGTGAATGAAACCAAGCCGGCGGCTGATCGCATCTGAGACCGAGTTGATCGCTACTTCATGACCATCGATGCGCAGATGACCGGCGTCCGGTTGATAGACGCCGCCGAGGACCTTCATGAGCGTCGATTTGCCGGCGCCGTTCTCCCCAGCCAGCGCGACGATCTCGCCCGAATAGACCTCCAGGTCAACCCCGTCCAGCGCCACCACGCCGGGGAAGCGTTTGCTGATTCCCTTCATTTCTAAAACTGGTGAACTCATAAAGTCAGTCTGGAGTCTGGAGTCTGGAGTCTGGAGTCTAGAGTCTGAAGTCTTAGCTTTTGACTCCAGACTCCAGACTCCAGACTCCAGACTATATTTTAGCTGCGCCCGCGCAGTTGGTTGATCTTTGCCTTGAACTCATCGACGTTGTCTTGCTTGATGATGAGCGTCGGGATGATCTTCTGTTTGTTGGCCGGGATCGCCGAGCGGTCGCCGCCGAGCACCTTCGCCATCAGATGCACGGACTGGTAGCCGAATTCATAGGGCTGTTGGACGACGGTCGCGTAGATCGCCTGGTCTTTGACCCCGGCCAGGGTCTCATCCTCTTCGTCGAAGCAGACGATCTTGACCTGCCCCGTCTTGCCCGCATCCTTCACCGCATTCAGGATCGCCGGGCCGTTGTAGCTCCACAGCCCGACCAGCGCCGCGACATCCTGGTATTTCACCAGCGTGTCCGAGACGTTCGATTTGGCGCGCACCTGGTCGGTGTCGTCGGTGCGGACATCGATGATCGTGATGTTCGAGCCTTGCAGGGCCTCTTTGATCCCTTGCAAGCGCTCCTGGGCGTTGCGCGCGTCGAGTTTGCCGACGAAGATCATGATCCGGCCGCCCTGCGGCAGGGCCTCTTTGATCAATCCCCCGGCCTGGCGCCCGGCGGCAACGTTGTCGGTGCCGAGGTAGCAGGCCCGGTCGCTCGTTGGCGCGTCACTGTCCTGGGTGATGACGAGGACCTGCTTGGCGACCTCGTTGATCATCTGCGTCTGATTGGCGGGATCGACGGGGCTGATGGCGATGCCGCTGACGCCTTTGGCTAGCAGGTCATCGACGATCCGCCGCTGCTCAGCCGCCGTCGCATCCGAAGGGATTCTGAACTCCACGTCCACGTCGGCGAGTTCGCGGTCGGCCTGCTCGCAGCCTTTGCGCGCAATGGCCCAAAAGCCGGCGGCGTTATTGGTGACGAAGGCCACCGTCCGTTTCTTTGAAGACTCCCCAACGTGTGAACAGGCCGACACCATCAGGCCCATCACCAGACATAAGCTGACGAGTGCGATGCGGGGCAATGTCATGCGGTTCTCCTCCTGTCTATGATTTGCGTGTACGAGTCAGTACCGCGAGCGGTAGCGAGCGTGACTCCGGCGGTGAGGCGCTGGTGGCAGCGACGCTCGCTACCGCTCGCGGTACTGACTCGATGATCTTTCCCTATACTCAATTGCAAACTGATCTAATACTCCTCTTCGAACTGCGGATGGACCCAAAGAAATTCCTGGCACTTGTTCCTCGCCCGGACCAGGCCGTCAAAACTTGGGGGCGGCTCCTTCAAAAACGTGTCAATCGAATTGCTTCCAATCGCCGCCGGAAGAAGCGGCGGCCAGCGTTACTTGAGCCGCCGGCCCGATCAGGCCGTCGATTCCGGGTCCTCGCGCCGCTCCTCATACCAGATTTCCAAGCCCCGCCGACTGCGGACCGCCTGCGGGCCGCGCAGTATCAAGCGACTAAAGATGCGGAGCAACTCCCACCCGGAATAGGCACGTAGCTTTCTCCCCGAGGTGGTCACCGTTTCCCGCAGGACGACGAACCGGCCTTGACGCTTCAGCGCCCGGCTCAGGAAGATTTCCTCGGCCCCGTAGAGCGCTTCGTCGAAGCCACCCGCGGCTTGGAAGGCCTGGCGGGTGCAGAACAAGAAGCATCCTCCCGCCAAGCCGGCAACCCGGCTCGACCAGACAGCCGGCGGCTGCAACAGCCTCGCGTACCACGGCAGGTGGCCGTCGAACTGGAACGCCGCTCCGCCGCCGACTGCGCCGTCGCGCAGAGCCTGAATCGCGGCGCGAACGGCCCCCTCGTTCACCAGCGTATCCGCGTCCACGAAGAAGAAGAGGTCGCCCTTCGCCTCCCGCGCGCCGGCATTGCGGGTCGCGGCGATCTGCCGGTGAGCGACGCGGACTACGCGGGCGCCGTGGCCTTCGGCGATGGCGGCGGTCCGATCCGTCGAGGCGTCATCGGCCACGATCACCTCGTAGGGTTCGCCCACGGCCTGCGCAGCGGCGTGCAGGGCGCGCAACGTGTGCCCGAGCAGGCGCTCCTCATTATAGGCTGGGATGATGAACGAGATCACGACAAGCTCCCTCGTGCCTGCGTCCTTTGCGCCTTTGCGCCTTTGCGAGAGGCAAGATCTCTCGCAAAGGCGCAAAGGCGCAAAGGACACGCGCAATCCGCTATAACCTCAGATGCCCGAACGCCGCGCTGCCGGGCGAGGAGCCGGAGAAGATGTGCGGCCGGTGGCCAGTCTCCTGAGCGTATTGCTCGGCTACCTGCGCGACCGAGGCGTCGGCCTCGCGGCGACTGAGCACGGCGACCGTCCCGCCGCTGCCGCCGCCGGTGATCTTGGCGCCATAGAGCCCCTCGGTCGGCCCGGCCTCGCGCACCAGTTCGACCAGGCGGTCGGTGCCCGCCGAACCCAGCCCGCACGCCGAGTAGCTCGCGTGTGATTGATACATCAGCTCGCCCAGCAGCTCTAACTGCCGTTCGCTGATCTCGCCGCCGAGCAGCTCCGCGAAGAGGCGCACTCGATGATGCTCGTAGACCGCGTGCGCCGCCGGCACGCGCACGGCATAGCTTCGTTCCGGATTGACGCAGGTCACCGGATCAGTCGTGCCCTGATAACGGGACAGGAACTCCGCGCCTCTGATCCGTTCGGGCAGGTGCGCGGCGTAGACTTGCTCGAACTCCGATGGTGTGAGGTTAGCCAGGTATCCCTCCCAATGTGGATCGTCAATCCGAGCCGGCTCCCCCGGCGATGACTCTCGAACTTTCAATCCGGCCACCTCGGCGATGATGCGGTAGCCCATAAATGCCCCGACGCGTACCGATCCATAGTCAGCGCCGGTGACTGCGTGACGGACCCCGGAATCCAATCCCCAGAACGCCACCTCATCGGGGATCGTGACCAACCCGCGGAGTTCAGCAGGCTGACAGAGCAAGGCGAGCAAGCGATTCGCCTCGCCACAAGCGGCCGTCATTTGATCCATCACGCCGCAGGGCGCGCCCGCCACTCGGTTCTCAACCATCTGGCAGAGGATCGCCATCTCACGCGCCTCGATCGCGATGTCGAACGCCGCGGCCACGGCCTGCATGACCGCGACTTCGAGCGCAGCCGACGAACTCACGCCCTTGCCTTGCGGGACGCGCGAGGCGATCAGGAGGCGAGCGCCATCCCGGAAACTGACGCCACGCTCACGCATCAGCACCAGAAAGACACCGGCCACATATGCCGCCCAGTGTTGCTCCGGGTCGCGCTGAAAGCGGGCGCGAGCGATCCCGTAATCTACCGGCCCGCCTGCGGTCTCGAAATCGGAGAGCGGCATCTCAAAAGCTAAGGCGTGGGTGGAATCCTCTGACAGGCTGACGATGCGGAGCCGGCGCTCCGGGTCGCGCTGCAAGGCCACGAATGTCGCTTCCCGGATGGGCAACTCCAAGACCAGTGAGCCGGAGTAATCCGCGATCCCGCCCATCACATCCAACCGCCCCGGCGCCCGCGCGACGACGAGTTCGGTTTGCGGGTCAAAGAGCCGGTGCGCCTCCGGCACCGGGCTCTGCTCCAGCGCATTCAGCGTCTCGATAAAAGCTGCCGCATCGGGTAGGCCGTGCGTTGTGCCGTGAATGATCCGATACATGGGACTATCAGTACCGCGACCTTGTGTTTGGAGTACCGGAGGCGGGTTTTTATCTCAGCGAAAAACCCGCCTCCGGTACTCCAAACTTCATTTGCTTGAATTCCCTCGCCGCGCTTGTTTGTAGTGAACCTCCGGCTGTGCGCGGAGTTCAGCCGCCTTCTCCTCCGGCGCCGTGTCGCTCAGGAAATTGCCGCCGCCGATCTCCGGGCCCGCCAGATACTTCATCAGATGCGGCCGCCGCAGCGGCGGGTGGAACTCGATGTGGAAATGGAACCCGCGGTGATTGCCCCCATCGGTCGGCGCCTGGTGCAGCGTCATGACATAGGGGAACGCCATCCGCCACAGGTTGTCGAACTTCACCAGCAGGCATTTGAGCGCCCCCGCGAAGTCCCTCACCTCCGCCTCGCTGAGCGTCTCAAGACTCGCGTGCGAAGCTTTCGGCGCAACATAGACCTCGTAGGCATAGCGCGCGAAGTAAGGCAGGAAAGCGATGGCCGATTCATTCTCGCAAATGATGCGCCGTCCGTCTTCGTGCTCGGCCCTGAGAATGTCCTGGAACAGGACCCGCCCAGTCTCCGCCAAATGCCGCGCGGACACACGCGCTTCAGTCTCGATAGTTTTGAAGACGAAGTTGGTCGCGTAAATCTGGCAGTGCGGGTGCGGATTGGAGACGCCGACGACCTCGCCTTTGTTCTCGAAGATCAGCACGTGGTTGATCTCCGCGCGACGGCTGAGTTCGACGTACTGCGCCTGCCAGACGCGCAACAGGTCGGCGATCTCGCCGGCCTCGAGTTCGGCCAGCGCCAGATTGTGCTGCGGGCTGTAGCAAACGACGCGGGCGATACCGGTCGCCGGCCGGTTGCGGTAAATCCCCTGCGGCGCCGCCAGGTCTTGCGGAGCATCGAAGCCCACGCACGGGTGATCGTTGTCGAAGACGAACGTGGTCGTGTACTCCTCGTTGCGCTGGCCGCTGACGCGCAGGTTGCCGGGACAGAGGTAGCAATCCGGCAGGTAATCGGGCAAGGCCGCCTCCTCGTGCTCGACCGTCTCGCCGCTCCACGGGCGGTGCTGCCGGTGCGCGGCGACAATAATCCACTCCTCACGCAGCGGGTGCCATCTCTCTTCCCAGACCATAAGCTTCAATCAAAAAATCAGTACCGCGAGCGGTAGCGAGCGCGGCCTCGATCAGCGGCAGGCTGCGTGCGCCACGCTCGCTACCGCTCGCGGTACTGATGTGGTTCGTCATTGACACATCAGGCGAGCGCAAGCTGTAAGCGCGTGACCGATGCTGCCGGGAAGCGATGGACTATCGTTCCGCCCGGCGCCCGTACGGCTGCGCTCGATGGCGCTAATGCGCGCGGACTCTCAAAGCTGTTGTGCGCGTGGATGTCGGTGGAGGTCAACGTCGTCGCTTGGCCTGATTGAGCCTTGGCGCCGCGGACGATGATTTCGGTTTCTCTCGTCTCCGTCGCATGCGGGTTGACGACCGTCAAGGTCAACTGCTTCCCGTTGAGAGATGCCGAGCCTTGCAGCCCCCAGAGCGTCGCGTTGGTCGCCTGCGCCTGTGCCGCCATCTGAGCCCGCTGCTGAGGTGACATCTGAGCCCCCGGCGGGATGTTCGGCGGGGTCCGCTTGTAACTCACAGTCGGCGCCGAGAACAGCGTGCGCACCGACTGCCCGCCCTGATGCGCGGCGTACATCTCGAAGACATGAAAGTTCGGCGTCGCCAGAAACTTGTCCTCATAAGCGAGGAAGAGCGAGTGAATGGTGTTGACGAGTTGCGCCACGTTCGCCATCACGACCTTGTCGGCGTGGCGGTTGAAGGTATCCAAAGTCAGCCCTGAGATCAGCCCGTCGCGCAGCGTGCCGGGGTAGCCGAACAAGTAACCCGCCGGCAAACTCGGGTCCTGCGCGTGCCACGCCCCCCACTCATCGACGATCAGCTTGACGCGGTGTTGCGGGTCGGTCTCGCCCATCACCGCCCAGTGCTGTTCGATCAAAGACTCCATGCGGTCCGAGCGCGCGATCAACTCGTACCACTCATCGGTCGTGTACTCAAACGCGTTGCCCTTCCCCGTCGTATTGGCGTAGTAGTGCAGCGCCCAGCCGTACATGGAGTTCAGTTGTGTCGCGCCTTTCTCAACCATGTTGGCGAAGAACCGGCGCGTCCAACTGATGTCGCCGCTATTCGGCCCGGCCCCGATGAACTTGAGATCGACGCCGTAGCGCGGCACGTAGGCGATGAAGCGGCGAAATTCCTGCGCGTACTCTTCCGGCGTGAGCCTCCCGCCGCAGCCCCACGACTCGTTGCCGACGCCCCAGAACTGGACGCCGAAAGGCTCACGGTCTCCCGCCACGGCGCGCAGGTCCGAGTACGTAGTGGCGCCCGCCGGGGCGTTGCAGTACTCGACCCATTGCTGAAAGGCTTGCGCGGGCAGGCTGCGCAAGTTGGCCGCAAAGTAGGCCTCGGCTCCCGTCAGCTTGCAGAAGCGCATGAATTCGTTCGTGCCGAACCAATTCGGCTCGTACTTCTGAGGGCCGGAGTCGAGGCGCTTATAGGCTTCACTGGTTCTGTTCCCGCGATCATCCCGCCAGAAATTGGTGCGGCGCGGGCGCGACGCGCGCGGCCCGATGCCGTCGCGCCAGTCGTAGCTGTCGGCGAAGCAGCCGCCCGGCCACCGCACCACGCCCGGCTTGATCCGGCGCATATGCTCGAGGAGTTCCTTGCGGATGCCGCCGACGTTCGGGACTTTGGAGTCTTCGCCCACCCAGATGCCGTCGTAGACGACGCCGCCGAGATGTTCCACGAAGTGGCTGTAAATATTCGGGGAGATCTGGCCGACCGGCTCGCCCGTCAGAATTTCGACTCTGGAGTCTGCGGATTGCGGCGGGCGGTCAACGCGGTGCGTTGAATTGGAATGCGGAATGAGATTGAAGGCTGATGATTTGTTTCCCGCCACCAGGGCCGCGCCTCCTGCCAATGCGGTTCCCAAAAATTCGCGTCGTCGGATCGGTTTCATTCGTCAGCTCCTTTCAGTAGCTCGTGATGATCAATCGAACAGCTTGAGATAGCGACAGCCTGTGGAATGTGAGAGCCCGGTCCCGCCGTGGTAGTCCCTCTCGCTACGGTCACCATAATCAGAGGCCAACCCACTGCGCCCTTGGTCTCGGGAATGCGCAGGCAGCGGCGAGGACTACCAAAGCTGTGCCGGGCGATACCGCTGGCGAATCAGTACCGCGAGCGGTAGCGAGCGTGCTTCCCGCCATGAACCAAGTTCGGGAGCCACGCTCGCTACCGCTCGCGGTACTGATT
>Ga0207646_10006453_pt1 | contig 12107 bp, 8 predicted proteins | sample KBSK5502metaG_FD_184343 | JGI IMG/M metagenome (GOLD analysis project Ga0207646, IMG submission 184343) | Corn, switchgrass and miscanthus rhizosphere microbial communities from Kellogg Biological Station, Michigan, USA - KBS K5-50-2 metaG... | ecosystem: Host-associated > Plants > Roots >...
GGAATTAATCTCTGCACCGCTCGACAACGCTATTCAGATCAACTACACGATCGAGCCGGGCGTCAAGCACGAGATCATTTCGGTTGAGATCGAAGGCAATCAACACTTCACAACAGAAGAGATCCGCCGGCGGATGAAGGTGCGGAAAGCCGAACTGCTGAATCCAAGCGTGTTCAGCACCGACGCCCTCAACGAGGATGTTCGAACTATCGAAGCGATGTATCGCACCGCGGGATTCGACGGCACACAGGTCAAAGGAACTTACACGGAAGTGGATCACGCAATCCGAGTCACAATCGAAATCACCGAAGGCAAACAATTCCCGATCGACTTCGTCACCATCCTGGGAAGCTCTGCGATCACCGAGCAGGAAATACGGAAAGCCATCCAACTCAAGGAGGGCGATACCTACACCCCCGTCGTCGTCGACCAGGCGCGCGCCGCGATCACGCAGTATTACTACGCGCGGGGCTACGCCGATGTCCGCGTAGAGCGGGCAGTCGAGCGCGTCGAAACGAACAATGGGATGCGCGTCACATTTCAGATCACGGAGGGCGAGCCTTACCAGATCGGCAGGATTCTGGTTTCGGGCAACACGCTGACGAAGGAAAAGATCGTTCACCGGAACAGCCGGCTCTTTCCGAATACGCCGTACAATCCCGAAGCCGTGCTCGAGGGCCAGCAACGCCTGTACGCCACAGGATTGTTCAGCCGGGTGGACATCGTTCCACTGGCAGAAACGCGGCGGGGCGTACGGGATCTGCTGATCCAGGTCGAAGACGCCAAGCCGATCCTGCTCACCTACGGCATTGGATATCAGGAATGGGAACACGCGCGAGGCACGCTCGAAATTTCGCACAACAATTTGTTCGGTCTGAACCGTTCGCTCAGCTTCCGCCTTCGAGGCAGCAGCCGCGAGCGGCTCGCGCAGGCGACATTTCGGGAACCCCGGTTGTTCAATCACGATATCGACGGCTTCGCGTCGGCTTTCTTCGAGCACACGGAGCGGCCGTTCTTTACTGGAGATCGAATCGATTTTTCGTTACAGACGCTGAAGCGATTTTCACCGACACAGAACTTCCTGTTCACGATGGGCTATCAGACGGTCAATATTGCCGACATTCGAGTGAACCCCCTGGCCGAAAAGCTGCCCGCCGAGCGTGGCATCTTTCAAATTGCGCGTTTCGGCACCTCGTATATTCAGGATCGACGCAACGATCCGTTGAATCCAAGTACAGGATCGTTCAGCACAACGACGTTCCAGGTCGCCGCCCAGGCGATTGGTTCAGAATTGAATTTCACGTCGCTCTATAACCTGTATAGCGTCTATACGCCCGTTCCTCGCGGCGTTCTGGCAACGGCGGTTCGTTTTGGCTGGAATCATCCTTTCGGCAATACAACAACGCTGCCGCCGACTGAACGTTACTTTGCGGGCGGCTCGACAACCTTGCGCGGATTCAGTCTCGATGAAGCGCGGCCCGAAGGCGGAAATGTGATGACGATCGGTAATTTCGAGTACCGCACGCCATTGGGAATCGTCCCCATCAAAGGACTCGGAGCAGCGGTGTTTTACGACACCGGCAATGTATTCCCGAGCATTCCGGACATTCATCTCAGTGAATTCACGCACACTGCGGGATTCGGGCTTCGCTACCAGACGCCGCTCGGTCCCGTACGACTCGATTTCGGAATCAACCTGAATCCGAAGTTGCGAATTGTTCAGGATCCATCGGCGCTCAAGCCCGGTGATTATCTTTATAGGAGGGAAGATCGCTTTAAAGTGTTCTTCACACTGGCGAATCCATTCTAGCTATGTTTCTAAAGAGTATTTTCGGCGCGTTATGTTTATTCATTCTAGCGGCCTCGGCGCGCGGTGAAGTGATCGACCGGATCGTCGCAGTTGTCGATGGGCATATCATCACATCGAGTGATGTGCGCCAGGAGCGGGAGACGCTCGCCAGGCTGGGCGATAAACCCATCGTTGACGACAAAGCTCTCGTCCGCCAGATGATCGATAACTACCTTATCGAAACGCAGATCGCGGATACTCCCGGCATCGATGTCAGCGAGGCGGAAGTGGACGCAGAGCTGCAGAACGTACCCGCAGGTGCGGGCCCGCCCTCGAAAGCGGTCCGTGAAGCCGTACGGCAGCGGATTCGCATGCGCAAATATCTCGAGGTGCGATTCGGACAGTACATTCGACCGTCGGACGAAGACATTCGCAAGTACTACAACGATGTTTTCATGCCTGCGGCCAAAGAGAAGGGTCTCAATCCGGTGCCACCACTCGAGCAGGTGGCGGATTTGATCCGGACCAATGTTCGCCAGGAAGGTTTGAACCACGAGCTCAACATCTGGTTAGAAGCTTTTCACAGACGGAGCAACATTGAGGTTTTTGAGTAGGCGCCGCATTCTTCTGTTCTTTGCTACTCTGGCGCTCGTCATCGTGGCGCTTGCCGCCGGACTTGTGCTCTATATTCAGTCGCCCGCATTTGAAGCGCGGGCTCGACAGTACGTTGTTAACGAAATCGAACGAAGAACCGGCGCAACCGTCACTCTCCAAACCTTCCACTGGAACTTCTGGCAGGAACGTTTCCGGCTGGAGGAGTTGACGCTGCGCGGCCTCGAGCCTGCTGACGAGGCGCCTCTCGCCCACTTCATGCGGATCGATATCGGCTTGAGATTTCGCACGCTGCTGGAAAAAAAGATCGACCTTTTCGAGCTGACAATCGCTGAACCCGAATTTCATCTACAGGTGAGCCCCGATGGAAGAACCAACTTTCCAGCGCCGCCATCCGGAGCAGCAAGGACTCCGTCCAACTTCCAGATTTCCATTGAGAATTTCAATATCATCGGCGGATCTGCGTTGCTGAACGAACGCCTCATCGACGTCAATTTCTCGCTCAGGAGACTTGCCGCGGCGGTGAACTATAACGGGGCTCGAGAAGTTCTCGAGAGCCACCTTCGATATGACGGCTTGCTCGATCGATCCTCTGACGCAATGCCATCCATTCCATACACGCTCGCGGCGGATCTGGATTACACGCGAGCAACTCTCATCGCGCAAAAGATTGTCGTCACATCCGGGGCGACAGAGGTCAAGCTTCAAGGGAAGATCAACCAACTGCTGAGCCGCGCCATCTCCGGCAAGCTGGAATATACGGGCAATGTCCAGCTCCCTTTCCTGAAGTATTTTTTCAACAGAGAAACGTTCGCCGGTAAGTCCGGTGTTGCAGGCTTCCTCGAGTTCTCGTCCGGCTACTTCTTTACGCAGGGCAAAGCCGCTGCGGACGCCGTCGACTTCGACGGTTGGCACGCCACTAAGATCACCGGCGACTACGCATATCACTATCCCGATAAACGCCTGTCTTTTCGAAAAATGAAGATGGGATTCGCAGGCGGCGCTGTGGCCGGCGACGTCGTTGTCGAAAATCTGCCGGGACCAGAGCGCGTGGTCTTGAATCTCGACTACAGCCATTTGGATGCCGGCGCCTTCGTCCGAGCATATCCGTGGGATCCCCAATATCGTGTGTTTTCGAACCTGACGGGAACAATGAACGGATGGTTCGAAGGGAGGCTTGTACGATTCGAGTTCGGAGGTCATGCGAACCTGCAGAGTTACGCTCCACCGCAGGTACCGGGTATTGTCGCGCTGCCATTGGACGGTGGGACGGACTATCAAATCCGGCCTGGAGAAGCCAGAGTGGCGAATGCAGACGTGCGGCTATATTCGACAAGTGTCAAGGCTGATGGCCTCATACACGCGACGATGTCCGACTTGAAAGTGAATCTTGATTCATCGAACCTCAAGGACATTGCCTTTGTTTATTCGGATGCGAATGGGACCGGAAGGTTCAATGGCTCGTTAACCGGACGCATTGCCAAACCGCTGCTGGATGGAGAATTCACACTCCAGAACCACGTTTTTCGTCAATGGAAGATCGAAAAGGCTGCGGGAGGCGTACGTCTCGACACAGATTCGGAGACCGCCGAGCTGAGAAATGTCCACATCACTCAGGGTGAATCGGAAATTCTGGTCAATGGCAGTTCTGCGCTCAACGGAACGACTACTGATCTGCGTGTTCAGTCCAATCGCGTTACAGCCCACGATCTACACACTTTTGTGAATCGCAATTTCGACGGCATATTCGCGGGGGATGTCCACGTCACCTCACTTACACCGGCAATAAAGGTTGAAGGAGACGTTCGAGCAGAGAATCTTTCGGTCGAACAGCGGTTCGTTGGAAATGTTCGCGGGCATGTCCGATATTTCGAGCCGGTCATCGATATCGAGCAGCTTACGGTTCGTCAAAACGATTCGACACTCACAGGCAATGTCATATTCAATCGCAACAATGACGCCTTGAAATTTTCAGCACGAGTCACATCCGTCGATCTCCAGATGCTTCGCCCGCTGGGCTTGCCGGAAGTGGTCCAGGGAGTCATCCGTCAGGCAAATCTTCGGGGCGACGGAACTGTGCGGCGGCCCGATATCAGCGGGAATGCCACGATTCAGAATGTGTCGGTCCTGGGAGAAGGGTTTCCGCAGGCCCAGGTCGAATTGGCCACAACAGGAACGAAGGTCGATCTGCGATTGAATACCGAGAAGAACGTCAGTCTCACAGCGCAGGTCGATACCGCAACTGCCGGGTATCCGTTCACTGCGCAAGCGAAGTTCACGGATTATCCGATCGAAAGGATCGCCAGACTTCAACAGGGCACAATTGCTGCGACGGGTAGTGCGAATCTATCCGGCTTATTGACAGATCGCGCGCGATTGAAGGGAGAAGGACGCATCGAGAGGGCCAGCCTGCGTCTTCAGAATGTGCCGTTGGAAACGACGAAGCCCTTCACGTTCGATTTCAATGTCGATCGATTGACGCTGACCGGTGTCACCCTCACGGGCGAAAAAACCGAGATAAACGTGGCCGGGACGATTGCTTTCACCCAACAGGCGCCTCTCAACCTCGATGTCAGCGGCAAAGCGGATCTGGCATTGTTTTCCACAGCGGATTGGTCCTCCGCCGGATCGGTCAATGTCGAGGTACGGCTTGCAGGAACGCCGCAGATGCCGGACCTTCGTGGTCTTGCACATCTGGCGAACGCGTCTTTCAGCCGCAAGGGTTTCTTCACGACTCTGACGAACGTGAACGGCGACGTGTTTTTCGATCGAGATCGCGTCAGGCTGAACCAGGTTGAAGGCCGCATGGGTAGCGGAACCGTGAAAGCACAGGGCACCGCGCTTCTCGAGCAGGGCAGCCTGCAATCGATGAACATTCAAATCGATGCAAATGAGGTGCGATTTCGATATCCCGAGGGCTTGCGGACAGTCCTCAATGCGGATCTCCTCCTGAGAGGGAACCTGTCTTCACCGCTCCTTCAAGGCAACGTTCAGATTCAAAACCTGGCATACCGCAGCGGCTTCGATGAGTTCCTGGCTCTGCTCACAGAACACAATCTGAACACCGGGCCCTCGCCTGTCGGCAGATTACGACTGGCGGTCCACATCGAAGGCAATCGCAATATTACGATTCAGAATCAACTGGCCGACGTGGAAGCGAGGGTGGATGTCGATCTGAAGGGGACAGTCGATGATCCTTCCCTGACCGGCCACGTTGAAGCGAGCGGCGGAACCCTCGCTTTTCAGGGAAACCGCTACACCGTGACGCGGGGCAACATCGATTTTGTCGATCCCTTGAAAATCGATCCAGTGGTTGACATTGAGGCGGAGTCTCAGGTGCGCGACTACCGCGTCATTCTCACGATTGCCGGGCGTGGCGATCGATTACGGCTCAACATGCGATCCGATCCACCGCTGCCGGACCTGGAGATCGTCAGCCTGATCGCCGGCGGCCGTACCGGCGGAGAAATCGCGGGCTTCAGAGCTTCAGGAACTCCGACGAGCGAACAATTGTTCCAGGGGGGCGCGGCAAATATTCTTCTGGACCTGTTGCAGGAGCGCGTCGGCAATCGCCTGGGATTACTCGGAGGCGGGCATGTCCGAATCGAGCCTTTCGCTGTAGGTGCGTCGACTTATACAGGCCCGCGGATTACACTGTCCGAGCAGGTAACAAAAGACCTCTCGATTACGTATTCTCAGGATCTTTCATCGAACCGCCAGCAGGTAATCTCCATTGAATACTTCGTCACCCGGAACACATCGATCCTGGCATCTCGTGATGAGCTGGGAAATTTCGGTCTCGATGTGAGACTTCGCAAGCGGATCAAATAATCGCGATACAGTCGATCTCGACAGAGACGTCCCGCGGCAACCGGGCCGCCTCGATGGTCGCGCGCGCCGGCGGCGCAAGCCGGAAAAACTCGGCGTAGACGGCATTCATTTCCGCGAATTCGGCCATGTCTCGAAGAAACACGGTTGTCTTCACGATATTGTCAACCGATCCGCCTGCCGCGATGACGATCGCAATGATGTTCTGAAGGACCCGCCGCGTCTGATCCTGAATCGTTTTGCTCTCGATAAGCTTTCCGGTTGAGGGATCAATTGCGATCTGTCCGGAGACGAACAGCAGGTTGCCAGCGCGGATGCCTTGAGAATAGGGACCAAGCGCAGACGGAGCCAGTGAAGTCGAAACCACTTGTTTGTTCATAAGACCTACCGCGCAATATTCAAAGTTCGGGTCGACCGTGTGACGTCATAAACGCCATCGATCTTCTTGACGGAAGCGATCACGCGTTCGAGATGCTTCATATCGGGAATTTCCACTGTAATGTCGATGGTTCCGCGCTCATCGGCAGTGCGCGCCTCGACGTTCAAAATATTCGATTTGACTTCCGTAATTGCTGCCGCGATCTGCGCAAGCATTCCGGGACGATCTTCAGTGAGGATTGTCAGCGGAACCGCGTAGGCCTCCGCCGAAGGCGCAGTTCCGGCCCATTCCACTTCGATCTTGCGGTCGGCGTCGTACAACAGATTCTGCACGTTCGGACAGTTCTTGGAATGCACGGCGACACCCTTGCCGCGCGTGATATATCCAATGACTTCTTCGCCGCGGATTGGATTGCAGCATTTCGCGCGGTAAACGAGCAGGTCGTCGAACCCTTTCACCTGGAGCTTGGCATCGCTACCTATACCCAGAACCCGCTTAACAACAGACGTGATTTTCGATTCTTCTACCGGCGGCGTTTCCTTCAATCCATCCGGGGCCAGACGGGAAATGACATGTTTGGCGGAAACTTTCCCATAACCGATTGCGGAGAGCAGATCCTCCACTTTGCTCGAACCGTACTCGGACAACATTGTTTGGAGTTTGTCGCTTTCGAGCAGATCTTTTGCGTTCTGCTTGTACTTGCGCGCTTCCTTTTCCAGCATCTTCCGCCCGAGTTCGATCGCCTTCTCGCTCTCCTGTTCGGTGAGCCAGTGACGGATTTTGTTCCGCGCGCGAGACGTCTTGACGAACGAGAGCCAGTCGCGGCTCGGCTTGTGGCCGGGTTGCGTGATGATCTCGACGATATCGCCGTTGCGAAGTTTTGACCGAAGCGGCGTCATCCGTCCGTTGATTTTGGAGCCAACGCACGTATGGCCGACTTCCGTGTGAATCGCATATGCAAAGTCCACAGGTGACGCATCGCGCGGCAGTGTGATGACCTTGCCCTTCGGCGTGAAGGTGTAGACCTCTTCAGGATAGAGATCGATCTTCAGCGTGCTGAGGAAATCCGCCGGATCCTTCATCTCCTGCTGCAACTCGACGAGATGCCGGAGCCACGACACGCGCTGATCTTCACGATCGTCGGCGACCAGTTTGCCGTCCTTGTATTTCCAGTGCGCCGCAATGCCCTCTTCAGCGATGCGGTGCATCTCGGCCGTCCGGATCTGCACTTCGAACGGCTGGCCTCCGGCAATCACCGAAGTGTGCAGCGACTGGTACATATTTGGCCGGGGCATGGCGATGAAGTCCTTGATACGGCCGGGCACCGGACGCCACGTGTTGTGGATGACGCCCAGAGCCGCGTAACAGTTCTTCACGCTATCCGTGATGAGACGCAGCGCCAGCAGATCATAAACCTGGTCGATGGTGATCCGCTGTTTCTTCAGTTTGAGATGGATCGAATAAAGGCGCTTGATACGGGATTCCGTCAGGCACGGAATATCGTGCTCGCGCATTTTCTCCTGCACGATTCTCGTCACTTCCGCCAGAAACGCTTCATGCTTCCTTCGGTTCTTCGCGACGAGGTCCTTGAGTTCCTGGTATGCCTTCGCGTCGAGGTAGCTGAACGCCAGGTCCTCGAGTTCGCCTCGGATTTTGCCCATCCCGAGGCGATTCGCGAGCGGAGCATAAATGTCGAGAGTCTCGCGCGCGATCGCTTCGCGGCGGTCGGCGGACAGGTATGCGAGCGTCCGCATGTTGTGGAGCCGATCCGCGAACTTGACCATGATGACGCGGATGTCATCGGTCATCGCGAGAAGCATTTTCCGAAAGTTCTCGGCCTGCTTCTCTTCCTTCGAAGTGAATTGAATCTGGCTGATTTTAGTGACGCCGTCGACGATGTGCGCGACTTCGGGGCCGAACAGTTCCTCGATCTTCTCCAGCGTGGTGAGCGTGTCTTCAACAACGTCGTGCAACAAGCCGACGCTGACGGTCACGGCATCCATCTTCATTTCCGCCAGGAGATTCGCGACTTCGAGCGGATGTGTAAGGTAAGGCTCACCGGAAGCGCGCACCTGTCCCTTGTGCTCCTTCGCCGAGAAAATGTAAGCACGGCGAATGAGATCGAGATTGTCACCGGGGTGGTGATTCTCGACCCGGTCGAGGATTTCCTCCAAGCGGATCATGTAGATTGATTATATGAAAAAAAAGCCTTCGTGCCGTCAGACACGAAGGCTTTTTCGAGACGGTGTGGTTATTTTGCCGCTTCTCCGCCGCCTGGGGCCTTCTTTTTTTCCGCGTTTTTCTTGCGGGTTTCGAGAGCCTTGTTGAACCATTCGTCGGCTTGAGCGATGAGCTGTTTCTTTTCGTCTTCGCTTTCCGAGAGACGCGCTTTCTCGCGATAGAGAAGATTTTTGTACGTCATCGCATCTTCGTAATCCGGATTCAGTGAGAGCGCCTTATCGAGATTGGCCAGGCCTTCTTCGATAAATTTCGCCTGTTCCTCTTCCGGAAGCGGGTTGTTCTTGTTGTAGACCATGATCCAATCGACGCTGCCGATCGCGTAGTAGGGAACCGGATTGGTGGAATCCAGTTGCGCGTACTTCATGTAATAATCGTGCGCTTTTTGGAACTGGGTCGTATCGGTTTGACCGAGTGACTGATACATGCTGGCCAGACCGGCAATCGCATTGACGTTATTCGGATCGCGCTTGAGCACGTTTTCGAACGTCTGAATTGCCAGCTTGGCATTCTTGTCGTTGTCTTCGGAGCGGCCACCAGGAATGTACTGCTGCGAATATGCCGTCGCCAGATAGATCTCCGCAGTCGTGAGATCCGGATCCAGCTCGACGGCCTGCTTGAAGTAATTCACAGCATTTTCATAGTGGGCATCTCTGAAAGCGCGGACGCCTTTGTTGAGGTTGTCACGCGCCTGCAGCTTTGCGCAGCTTGTTGATGCCAGCGCCAGGATCGCCACGGTGGCGAGCATCCACTTGACGCGGAGCGCGAGCCCGATAGGGTGAAGCCAAAATTGATGTCGCGTCATCGCATGCCTCCTACTTGCCCGCCTGGATCTGCTCGGTCATCAAGCCGATCTTGTCGACTCCGGCGCCCTTCGCCACGTCAATCACTTCGACCACATCTTTGTAGAGAAGATCGGGATCGGCGTTAACGAAAGCCGTTCGCTCGTTGCGGGTTTTGAAGATTTCCTGAAGCTGGTCTCCCAGGTACCGAAGTTCGACCCCGGCCTGGTTGATTTTCAGGTTTCCGGCCTTGTCGAGCGATATAACGATTGTCTTGTTGAGCTCGTCCGGTGGCGGAGGAGGGGTCCCCGGTGGAGGCGGTTGCGGAACCGCCGCGTCGAGACCCTTCGGCGTCAACGGCGTGATCGTCATGAAGATCACCAGCAGCACCAGCAGAATATCAATGAACGGAGTGACGTTGATATCCGCCTTGGCCGAGATCTTTTTCTTCACTTTTTTCATTGGTGCCTCCTACCTGCGGACCTGATCATCCAGGCGCTCTGTGAGCAAGCCAACCTGATCAACACCGGCGTTGCGGATGTTGTCGACAACCTGAACGACGTCGCCGTACTTCGCGCGAAGGTCGCTCTTGACGAAAACTTTCTTCTCGAGCTTGGTCGCCAGCAGATCATTCACTCTCGATGCAAGCTCGTCGATGTTGACCTTGTTCTGTCCGAGATAGAACTTCCCGTCGCGTGTGACGGCGACGAGAACCGCGTCATCCCGATCGGCCTCTTTCATGTCAATCGGGTTCTTTGTCCTGGCAAGTTCGACGCTTACGCCCTTCTGCAACATTGGAGTGATAACCATGAAAATGATCAGAAGGACAAGCATCACGTCCGCCATCGGCGTGACGTTGATGTCGGAGGTGACTTCTCCTCTCCCTCCGCCGGTTCCTCCCATTGCCATAGTTACTTCCTTCCTCCGTGCTGCTTAATGAAGTAGTCGATCAACTCGGAAGAAGAATTCGTCATTTCAATGCCGAATGCTTCCACTTTGTTGGTGAACCAGTTGTACGCCCACACCGCGGGCACTGCCACAAACAGACCGAAAGCGGTGGTGACGAGAGCTTCGGAAATACCGCCCGCGACGGCCGACAGACCGGCAGTCTTTTCAGACGACATACCGCGGAACGCGTTGATGATGCCGACTGTGGTTCCGAACAGACCCACGAAGGGAGCCGTCGCACCGATCGTGGCGAGACCTGAAAGGCCGCGCTTCAGTTCGGCGTTCACGATGGCTTCGGCGCGCTCACAGGCGCGGCGCGAAGACTCAATCTGTTCACCCGCAATTTCACGCGAAACAGTGTGAGCCCGGAATTCCTGAAGGCCGGCTTCCACAACCTTGGCCAGATGGCTGCGCTTGTTCTGCTCGGCAACGCTGATGGCTTCCTCTATCTTTCCTTCCTTTAAGCAACCGGCAACGGCGGGAGCGAATTCGCGGGACTGTTTGCGAGCCTGGCTGAAGGCAATGTACCGATCGATCATGACGCCGATGGACCACGCCGACATGATGGCGAGCAGAACGACGACGGCCTTGGCGGCCAGGCCCATGTTGCCCCACATCGACCGCAGGTCAAAACTGACCTCGCTGCCGCCCTGCAGAAGCATCATCGCAAAAAAGTTGAGCTTGACTAAAAGCATAGAATCAAAATCCTCCTGAATCCTGCCTTAGCAGGCTGAAATATTTCAAAAAATTCTTGACGGCGGATCATCGCTTACGGCTGCGCGCTTTCGCGCTTGCGCTTCGCGTCCGCCGTCACATCTCTTGTTATTGAGAGAATGCGAAGTTCACGGTGATCGTGGTTACGACGGGCACCGGTTCGCCATTCAGCTGTGTCGGCTTGTAGCGCCACTGTTTCACCGCGTCGATTGCTGCCTGGATGAGCAGCGGGTGACCCGTAATTACTTTGAGGTTGTCGATTGTGCCTTCCTTACTGATCTCGGCTTCCAGGACCACGACACCCTGAATGCGCGCCTGCTTTGCCAGGGGCGGATAAACAGGCTTGACCTGCGTAAGCAAATTGGCGGCCTGAACGTTTCCACCCACGCGAATGCGTTGCGGTGGCGGTGGTGGCGGTGGTGGCGGTGGCGGCGGCGGCGGTGGTGGGGCAGCTTCTTCCTGTGCCTTCAACACGCCTCCGAGGACGCCGGACAAGACGCCCGAGCGAGTTCCGCCCACGACACCGACTGCAGACGGCGGCGGACCGGAATCCACGATCTTGGCGATTTCTTTCGGAATTTCCGTCGGCGCGACAATTGTGCCCGGATCGATCTGAACGACTTTCTGGACCACGGGCACTGGCGCAACTTGCTGCGGCGGTGGTGGGGGCGGTGGTGGCGGCGGTGGCGGAGCAATCAGCAATGTCATCAGCTGTTGCTTCGGCAGCTCTGAATACGAAATCAGCGGGATCAGGATAAGGACCGCAATCAACGCCGCGTGCACAGCTGTCGAAATCAACACTGTGGCGCCCTTCTTG
>Ga0207646_10006454_pt1 | contig 12107 bp, 11 predicted proteins | sample KBSK5502metaG_FD_184343 | JGI IMG/M metagenome (GOLD analysis project Ga0207646, IMG submission 184343) | Corn, switchgrass and miscanthus rhizosphere microbial communities from Kellogg Biological Station, Michigan, USA - KBS K5-50-2 metaG... | ecosystem: Host-associated > Plants > Roots >...
GCGGCGCATCGCCTACGGCCGTGAGATCGACCGCCTGGAGCAGGAGCTGACGGCGGCGAAGGAGTTCCTCCAGGCGATCATCGAGGACCGGGAGGCCGCCAACGAGGAGCTGCGCTCGGCCAACGAGGAATTGCAGTCCAGCAACGAGGAGCTGCAGAGCACGAACGAGGAGCTCGAGACCGCCAAGGAGGAGCTGCAGTCGGTTAACGAGGAGCTGACGACGGTCAACGAGGAGCTGCAGCACCGGAACACCGAGCTGGGGGTGCTCAACAACGACCTCAACAACCTCTTCGACGCCGTCAACATCCCCATCGTCATCCTCGGCAGCGATCTACGGGTCCGGCGCTTCACGCCTTCGGCCGCGAAGATCTTCAGGCTCCTGCCCGCCGACATCGGGCGGTCGATCACGGCCATCCGGGGCCACGTCGAGGTCCCCGACCTCGAGCAGCTCTGCGCCGAGGTCATCGAGACCGCGGCCCCCACGGTGCGCGAGGTGCGCGATCGAGAGGGGGGCTGGCATTCGGTGCGCATCCGACCCTACCGCACGGCGGACAACACCATCGACGGCGTCGTGCTGACGGCGATCGACATCACCGCGGTCAAGACCAGCCTCGAGCAGGTGGCGGCCGCCCGCGACTACGCCGAGGCGATCGTCGACACCACGCGGACACCGCTCCTCGTCCTCGACCCGGACTTTCGGATCCGCTCCGCCAATCGCGCCTTCCATGAGACATTCCTGGTCACGGCCGAGCAGACCGTCAACCGTCTGCTCTTCGACGTCGGCAATGGCCAGTGGAACATCCCGACCCTGCGTCGGCTGCTCGACGACCTCCTCGCCCACGACACGCCGTTCGAGAGCTTCGAGGTCGAGCACGAGTTCCCGTCGATCGGTGCCCGCGTCATGCTGCTCAGCGGACGGCAGATCCATCGGGAAAGCGAGGCGACCCGAACGATCCTGCTGGCCGTCGAGGACATCACGGTGCGGCGACAGGCGGAGCGCGAGCTGCGCGCGTCGGAAGAGGTCCGCTACCGTCGACTTTTCGAGACCGCGATGGAAGGCATCGTGCTGATCGACGCCGACAGCGGAGAAGTCGCGACCGTCAACCCGGCGTGGACGTCGCTGACCGGGCGAGGCGAGGACGCGATCATCGGACGAAAGCTCTGGGAGCTCCAGGCGTTCGAGGATGCCGACAAGATCCGCGCGCTCCTCCGCGAGCTGCAGACCCGAGAGTTCGTGCGCCACGAGGACGTGGTACTGACCCGGGCGGACGGGGCACGACGTCACGTCGAGATGGCGTGCAACCGCTACCTGCTCGGGGGCAAGAAGGTCCTCCAGTGCATCGTGCGCGACATCACGGAGCGCGTCGATCTGCTCCAGCGCGAGCGCGGGCTTCGGATGGAGGCCGAGGCCGCCAACCGCGCGAAGGACGACTTCCTGTCCGTGCTCTCCCACGAGCTGCGGACGCCGCTCACGGCCATGCTCGGCTGGGTGCGCGTGCTGCGGCGAGGCGCGATGGATCCCGCGAAGACCGCCGACGCCCTGGAAACGGTCGAGCGGAACACCCGGCTGCTGGCCCAGCTCATCGAGGATCTGCTCGACGTGTCGCGGATCGCCGCGGGCAAGCTCGCCATCGACGTCCGGGACGTGGATCTGGGTATCGTCGTGCGGAGCGCCGTCGAGACGGTCCGCGAATCCGCCGATGGCAAGGGCGTCGAGCTCGCGGTGCACGTGCCGTCGACGGCTCCCACCATCAGGGGCGACCGTCATCGCCTGCAGCAGGTCGTCTGGAACCTTCTCTCCAACGCGGTCAAGTTCACGGCGCGCGGGGGGCGGATCGACGTGACGCTCGAGCCGATGCCGGCCGGCGCCCGCATCACGGTGAGCGACACCGGCCGCGGCATCGCGCCGGAGTTCCTGCCGCAAATCTTCGAGCGCTTCCGTCAGGCCGAGGGCATCTCCGCCCGCACGCAGGGGGGACTCGGCCTCGGGCTGGCCATCGTCCGCCATCTCGTCGAGCTGCACGGCGGGCGTGTGGGAGTGTTCAGCGCGGGGCAGGGTCAGGGCTCGACGTTCACCGTGGAGCTACCCGTTGGTGTCGCCACGCCGTCGCAGCGCGAGGTGGAGGAGGAGGCGCCCTCGGCTGCCGATCGTCCGCACGGCGACGCGCGGCTCGACGGCCTGCGCGTGCTCGTGGTCGAGGACGACGCCGACACGGGGCGGTTGCTGGCGCAGCTCCTGGGCGACCGCGGTGCCGACGTCGTCCCGGTCGAGACCGCGGCGGCCGCGCTCGCGGCCGTCGCTCAGCACCGCATCCACGTCATCGTGAGCGATATCGGGCTGCCGGGCGGCGACGGCTACGAGCTGATCCGGCGCGTGCGGGGGTTGCCCGCGGGGGACGACAGCCGGATCCCCGCGATCGCGCTGACCGCCTTCGCCCAGCAAGCAGACATGCGTCGCGCCATCGACGCCGGCTTCGACCTCCACCTCGCCAAGCCGATCGACCCCTCCGCGCTCGCACGAGCCGTCGCCCAGCTCGCGCGCAGGTGAGGCTGGGCTAGCTGACGCTGGCGGGGAAGCCGGCCTTGAGCCAGGCGGTCATGCCGCCGGTCACGTTGAGGCAGTGGCCAATGCCGTGACGCTCGAGCGCGCTGATCACCGTGCTGGAGCGGAGGCCACCAGCACACATGACCGCCTTGGGGCGGTCGGCGGGCAGCTCGCCCAGCCGCTTGACGACTTCGAGCATCGGCAGGTGCAGCGCGCCCTCGACGTGGCCCTCGCGCCACTCGAAGGGCTCCCGCACGTCGACGACCACGAGGTCACGGTGCTCGTCGCGCCACTCGTTCAGCTCCCACACGGTCATCTGGGGCACGGACGCCACCGGCAGCGCGGCGCCCTTCCATTCGATCATGCCGCGCTCGAGAAACCCCTCGACGGCATCGACGCCCACGCGGCTCAGCGCCTTGAGCGCCCGGTCCAGATCCGACGGTCCCTGCGCCACCAGGATCAGGCGGGTGTCGGGCGGCGCGAACCAGGCCACGCGATCGGCGAACTGCGGGCTCTCGATCCACACGTTCAGCGCGCCCGGCGCGTGGGCCTCACCGTAGGTCGCCGGATCGCGGAGGTCGAGGATGCAGGCGCCGCGGGCCACCGCGTCGGCGGCCTCGCGCGCGGTGACCGGGCGGGGCTTGGCGCGCTGCAGCGGGATCGTGCCCTGGTTCTTGCCCACGATCGTCTCGAACGACGGCGGCTTCGGCGGCAGCCCCGTCATCAGCATGTCGACGAACTCGCTCCGGGAGCGCGCGCCGAGCGCCGGATTGAAGCGTCGCTCGAAGCCGATCGTGGACGCCGACTTCGAGGACATCGCGCGGCCGCACAGCGAGCCCGAGCCATGGGCGGGGTAGACCTCGATGCTGTCGTCGAGCGAGAGGATGGCGCGGTGCAGGCTCTCGTAGAGCGCGCCCGCGGCCTCGGCGCCCCCGAGGTCCGGACGCCCGACGTCGCCGATGAAGACGGTGTCGCCCGTGAGCACGAACCACGGCTCGTGGCCGCGGCCGTGATCGGTGACGAGCACGCAGATGCTGTCGGGGGTGTGTCCCGGCGTGTGCAGGATCTTGAGCCCGACGGTGCCGAGACGAATCTCGTCGCCGTCCGCGACGCTCCCGTGCTCGAAGACCGCGCGCGAGTCACGATGCAAGAGAATCGGCGCGCGCGTCAGCTCCGCCAGCTCGCGATTGCCGGAGATGTGGTCGGCGTGGGTGTGGGTCTCGAGGATGTGGGTGATCTTGAGACCCTTCTTGCGCGCCAGCCGCAGATACTCGTCGATCCGGTCACGGGCGGGATCGACCACGATGGCTGCCCCCGCCTGATTGCAGCCGATCAGGTACGACAGGCACCCCGCGTCCTCGTTCACGAGCTGCTGGAAGATCATCCCCGAATTATATGACATGGGGGCCCCGACACGGGCCCCCAAGCCCCCAACGTTCGTCGCTCCCCGGCGCAGCCGGGGCGCTCCTCTACGACCGCGTCAACCCAGCACGCAGACCGCTTCGGGCGTCATCGTCTGGGCGGCGATCGTCTCGGCGCAGAACAGATGGATGCTCTCACGATCGTGCCAGCGATAGCCCGTCGAGAGGTCGCCGCCGACGGTGATCACGAAGTCGCCCCCGCGCGTGGAGAACACCGCGCCGGCGTCCCGCAGGACCGGGGAGCGATGCACGCCGGCGAGGACCTCCTTCACGTGACGGCTGGCGGGGTAGCCGGCCTCGGTCGTGGCTTGCAGGTATGCGTAGTAGCGCGCCGAGGACAGGATCGCCTCGTACGGGCCGGGAATCCCGTGATCGTCGAGCGTCTCCAGGGCGCGCACGAGGTCGGCGAGCACCTGCGCCGGCCGCGACCAGTCGCCGGCCTGCACGCGCGGCGACTTCGGGAACGTGAGGAAGCCCGCTCCGACGGGATCGCCGTACAGCACCAGGCGCTCCTCGGCCAGCGCTACTTCACGCGCGGCCTCCTCGGCCGCCTCGGTATCGAGCGCCGGCGCGCCGCGCTCGAAGACCTCCACGCGCGCCCACGGCAGCGTGAAGTCGGCGCGCACCTCGGACAGCAGGACGATCTCGGGGACGCAGACCGTGGCCTTGCCCTCCTGGGTCGCGCACGGCGTCATGGTGCCGAGGCGCGCCCCGGTGTGCTCCCAGCCCCTGGGTCCATCGAACGACGCCACGCGCCGGCCCGTCAGGACGTGGCGTGCCGCCTGGGCGGCGGCCTCGTCGAGCGCCGACCACACGCGCTCGGACAGCGGAGCGGATCCACGTCGCAGGTAATCCATCAGCGATTCTCCCGTAGGGACCCGACACTCGCCTTCGGACGATCGCCGTTGGTGTCGGAGCCCGGGTTGACGGCCGCCTCACGTCCCACGATCGAGCCTTCGGTGAACAGGTACTCGCGCAGGTGCCGATCGAAGCCGGGATCATGACGGCGAATCCATTCGAGCACCATCGCGGCGTGCTCCTGCTCCTCGGCACGGTTGTGCGCGAGAATCTCGCGGAGCGTCGCGTCGCCGGTCGCGTCGACCCGCTGACCGTACCAGTCGATGGCCTCGAGCTCTTCCATCAGGCTCGTGATGGCGCGGTGCATGTCGCGTGTTTCCGGGCGGAGCAGGTCAGGGGACTCGTGCCAGCCTTCGGATGCCATGGCGGGTAGTGCGTGCAATCCACCTTCCATCCAGAGGTCTTCCATCCAGGGGCGGATCGGCGGTATCCTCGATCGACGTCAAAAGGTGGAGGCCTGAACGTGGCGGATTCACGAGTGAAAGTCGCGATGGTCGAGGAGGTGCCGCCGGGCGAAGGCCGGGTGGTCGAGGCTGGGGGCCGGACCCTCGCCCTCTTCAACGTCGACGGCCGGTTCTACGCCCTCGACAACGCCTGCTTGCACCGGGGAGGCCCGCTCGGCGAGGGGGACCTGGAGGGCACGATCGTACGGTGTCCCTGGCACGCGTGGCGGTGGGACGTGACCTCCGGCGCCAACGTCAACAACCCGGCCGTCAAGATGCCGTGCTTTCCGGTCACCGTGGACGACGGCGTGGTGCTGGTAGATCTGGGCGGGGCAACGTTATAATGCCGCCCGTGTCGGAAGCCCGTCGCGCGTGCTCATTTCAACACGGAGGTGATCGATGAAGCGCCTGATCCTCACGTTGAGTGGAATCGGAGTGGCAGTCGCGTTCGCTGCCGGACCGGCCCTGGCTTTCCAATGCCCTAAGCTGATCGGTCAGATCGATGCGGCGGCCGGCAACCGCTTCGACGCCACGGCCTATGACGCCAAGATGAAGGCGGCGGAAGCCCAGAAGTTGCACGCCGAGGGCAAGCACGCCGAATCGGTGAAAGCGGCTCAGGAAGGTCTCGACAAGCTCGGCGGCAAGATGTAGCTCGGACCCGGCCCACGCGACGCCCGGCGGCCCACGGCCGGCCGGGTGTCGTCGTGTGTGTCAGCGACTACCGCCGGCCAGACGGCTCAGGCGGCGACGACCGGCGCGGTAGGCTTCCTCGGCGGAGTCGTAGGCGGTCCACTCGGCGTTCCAGCTGCTGTCGACGACCCCGCCGCGATTGGGATCGCGGATCTCCCAGGCCCAGAGGCAGGGTTCAGGCAGCAAACGGACCTCGACCGTGAGTCGCTCGATCGAGTTCGCAGTCATCGTGGTTCGACTCCTTTCCGGAGGCGCTATATGCAGCAAACCGTATGCCTCTGGTCCACGGGACAGAGCGAGTCGGAGAATCGCAGCGTTACCGGAAGTCGCCGTCTGCGAGGGGCCGATGGAGCGCACGAATCTTCAGCGTGGATGGTGAAATTTTTGGCATGAAATGGAACGTTCTCGTCCCTCGGAATCTCGCCCGGGCCCGGCCGACCGGGCGCTCCATCGGGATCGCCGCCGGTGTCATCGTCGCCCTCGGTCTGCTGACGTCCGGTCTCTGGTTCTGGAGCGCGGCCCAGGAACAGCGCGGTAACACGGCGTACGGCGCGACGCTCGTGCGCGTCCGTCAGGCCGAGGCTGCCGAAGCGGCGCCGGAGGCCAAGGCCGCGGCGATGGCGGACCTCGAACGGGTGCTCGCCGAATATCCGTCGCATCCGATGGCCGCGCAGGCCGCCTACAGCCTCGGTAACTTGCGCTTCGGTGTCGGCCAGTACGACAAGGCGCGCTCGGCGTGGCAGATCGCCATCGCCAAATCCGGCGGCGGCACCATCGCCACGCTGGCGCGCGCCGGGATCGGGTACGCCTGGGAGGCCGAACGCAAGCTGCCGGAGGCCACGCAGGCCTTCGAGACCGAGCTGGCCCGCCTGGGCCCGAAGGATTTCTACTACGAAGAGCTCCTGTTCGACCTCGCACGCGTGCAGGAGCTGGCCGGGAAGAAGGACGCCGCCGTGGCCACGTACCGCCGGATCCTCAAGGACGTGCCCAAGAGCGTGCGCGCGGAGGAGGCGCGCGGTCAGCTCGCGAACTTCGGCGCGGCCCCCTGATGATGCGGCGGCCCGGATTTACTTCCGATAAGACGTATTATGTCAACTAAGACGGCAGCGATATACTTGGCTCAGTACCGGTTGGCATGGTCCTAGCCCACCATGGCTAAGCCGTCAGAGCCGGGGGAATTCAAGCAATTCCTCTTGCCGTTTATCCACCGATGGCTCGGCAGCATGAGCGGTCCGCTGAGCGTCCCGTTTGTGTTTGCCGCTCTGTTCTGGGGGGGTCCCCTCCTGAAGGCCCTGTTTGGGGTACTGGCCGTTGTCTGCGCCTTCACTGCCGCATTCATGATCTGGCGGAAGGAGCATAGGAGGGTCCTCGCGCTTGAGCAGCGATTCTCAGGGCACGAGTTTCAACATGAGCTTCACCGCTTGCTACCGCTGCTGGCGTCTGAAATTGAACGACTTCTTGAGAACTGGGCGAACCATCCAGAGAGGCGCTATCTTGATTTGGTCTTGAACCACATTCAAGCCCACAAGAAGGAAGACGAGTGCCTTCCTCTCCTGGGAGCCCTTCAGGATTTATCAATTGCCTATCGACGTGTCGGGGCATATCAACAGCCGACCGAGACCGGCGCGCGATCTCTAATGCTTAGGTTTGGGCGACCGAGCTACGACAGCGAAGGCAGAACAGCATTGGCTGCGGTTCAAGCGACCATAATGGGCGAGCGCCTCAGCATCGCAATTCGGGATGTGGGTCAGCACGTCATTGTTCAATCAGCGGGCACATCCTTCGTGGTCTTTGGTTGTGTGTCGATCGCGAGCTTGATGAAGCAGCGACGATGCGATCTCAAGATCCGGCTCGGCATAAAGCAGTCGGCTGGCGAGTGGCTCCCGCTTCGGGACGCCGTTCGACTTCCAGATCAGGCTCTGAGCGCGCTAAGAAGCCGCCCCGAAGTCAGCTTAAGCCAATCACGGATGGATGTCGTGTTTTCAATTGCCCCCGGCGAGGCTAAATCCGGCGGGCATGTCTCGTTTTCAGTCAATGAACAGGAATGGGTGAGTCTTCAGGGTCCGAGGGGTCTTGAGTTTCTGAAACGTGGACACCTGAACATCGATGTTCAGGACATCTTCACCGGCGAGTCTCAGAAGATGGATATCGAATGCGATTGGTCAGAGTGGTTCCTACTTCGGGAATGAGGGCTCATGACCCCTTCTTTCGTTTGCGATACTGCCTTCGCTGTTCATGGATTTCGTCCCGCGGTACAGCGACGAGCTTCCTCAACAGACTTCGGAACCGCCGCTGTTCCTTCGATTCCTTCGGTGGCGGTGATGGATCGGGCGGTTTCTTGCTCATGATCTCTCTCCTATGCCATCGCCGGGCGATTGATGAGCGTCTGGTAGTCGATTCGGCGACCCGTGACATTGCGGAGCACCTTGCCGAATCGGTCCCCGTCGTCGCCGCCGCGCTCGTTGAACCGGAAGACTTCCTCGTCCACGTAGGCGCCAAGGTGGAACGACGACACGCCGACGTAGGTCCCGTGAATCATCCGCTTGAGCAGCGACCAGAAATTCTCGATCCCGTTCGTGTGGACGTGGCCCTTGACGTACATCTTCGTGTGGTCGATCACGCTATGAATGTACTGGTCACGGACCGCCCAGTACGAGCGATTCATGTCGGTAATCATCTCGCTGCCGGGGGTCACGTAGTCCTTGATGGGCGGGATCAGATCCCACGCCCGCGTCGTGTCCACCACTTCGGCGTGAACGCGGCTTTTCTTGCCGCCCTTGGTGCCGCGCTCCAACAGGCCGGCAATGATCGCCTTCGACACCTTGCCGTCTTCCATGCCCTTCGCCTTGCGGATCGCGTCCAGCCGCCGCGCGTGCATCCTCCGCGTGTCGGGGCCGATGAACGTCTCGTCTGCCTCAACCTTGCCGGACAGCTTCATGAACGTGCCGGCCTTCATAGCCAGCCGAATGCGGTGCAGCATGAACCACGCGGTTTTCTGCGTGACGCCGAGCGCCCGGCCCAGCTCGTGCGAGCTGACGCCGTTTTTCGCGTTGGCGATCAGCCAGACGGCCGGGAACCACTTCTCCAGCGGCAGGGGCGAATCCTCGAAGATCGTCCCGACCTTGGCGGAGAACTGCCGGCGCGGATGGCTCTCGCGGCACTCCCACAGCCGCCGCGTCGAGATGAAACGGGGGTTACTGGCGCCGCACGTCGGGCACGTCACACCCTTCGGCCAGCGGGCCTCAACCATAGTGGCAAGGCACACATCCGGGTCCGAGTAGTACCGGATGGCCTCAACCAGCGTCCTCGGGGAGCGGACCGTCGTGTTGTCCATGCCCTGAGTGTACTGCCTAGGGGGTACTGTGTCAAGTATATCGTTGCCACTAAGGCGTGAGTGGGCGCCCGACGGCCGCGAGGGCCAGAAGGCGCTGGTCACCGGCGCCAGCTCGGGCATCGGTGAAGCGATTGCCCGCGCGCTGGCCGCCGCCGGCGCCGCCGTGGTCGTCAACTACCACGCGAAGGCGGAGTCGGCGCTGGCGATCGTCGACGATCTCACCCGCGACGGCGGCACGGCGATGGCCGTCGCAGCCGACGTACCGGCATGTTTCTCTGCGGCCGCGAGGCCGCGCGCGCGATGATCCGGCGCGGGCCGCGGCCGGACGTCTTACGCGCCACCGGCAAGATCCTCTGCATCTCCTCGGTGCACGAGGTCATCCCGTGGGCGGGCCGCGTCAACTACGCGGCCTCCAAGGGCGGCGGCGTGAAGCTCCTCATGCAGACGCTCGCGCAGGAGCTGGCCGGTCACCGCATCCGTGTGAACTCGATCGCGCCGGGCGCCATTAAGACGCCCAGCAACCGCGCGGCCTGGGACACACCCGAGGCCCTCCGGGCGCTGCTGGCGCTGATCCCCTACGGCCGTCTGGGCCTGCCCGAAGACGTCGCCAAGGCCGCGGTGTGGCTCGTGTCCGACGACGCCGACTACGTCCACGGCCAGACCCTCGTCATCGACGGCGGCATGACGCTCTATCCCGAATTCGCCCGCGGGGGCTGAGCCGCCGTCGAAGCGTAGTTCGAGGGGCGCCACGGCTTCGCCGGGGCGCCCCGAACCGCCCGCGGTGCGAGGTAAGCCGCCCCGGCGGCGAGCCGAGCGGTGAGATGATCGACAATCAGGCTTGGGGGGCCCGTTCGAGGCCCCCATGTCATCAGTTATGATGCCGGGAGGCGATGCTCGACTGGGGGCGTGAGTTTGTCAGGGAGCCGGACGCCGCGGACACGCGCGAATGGCTCTGCACGAACGGACTCGGCGGGTTCGCCGCGGGCACGGTGAGCGGGCGGCTTGCCCGGCGGTATCACGGCCTGCTCGTCGCCGCGCTGGCTCCCCCGCTCGGACGCACGCTCCTCGTCGCGAAGACCGAAGACGTCGCGACCTACGGCGGGCAGTCGTTCGCGCTGTCCGCCGACCGGTGGGCCGACGGCACGCTCGCCCCGCGTGGCGATGCCCTCATCGAGCGCTTCCGCCTCGACGGCACGTCGCCGGTGTGGACGTACGCCTGCGCCGAGGCGCGCGTGGAGCGTTGCGTGTGGATGGCGCCCGGCGCGAACACCACCTACGTGAGCTATCGGCTCGTGCGAGCGACCGAGCCCCTCGAGCTGGCGCTCCGCGTCCTCGTCAACTACCGCGACTACCACGCGCTGACCCGGGCCGGCGCCTGGCCGATGCGCGTCGAGCCCGTGGCCGACGGCGTGCGCGTGACCGCGTTCGACGTCGCCCGTCCCATCCTCGTGCTCGCCGACGGCGCCGCGGTCACCCCGTCGCACGTGTGGTATCACGGGGTGCGTCTGCCCCGCGAGGAGGAACGCGGGCTCGATTTCCTCGACGACCACCTGCACGCGGCGACCGTCGCGGCGCGCCTGGCGCCGGGCCAGGCCCTGACCCTCGTGCTCTCGGCCGAGACGGCGCCCGAGCGCGACGGCACGACGGCCTGGCGACATCGCCAAGAGCACGACGACAGCGTCCTCGGCACGTGGCGTCGGCAGTCGGCCGTGGCGGCCGCGGCGCCCGTCTGGATCGAGCGGCTCGTCCTGGCCGCCGATCAATTCATCGTGCGACGTGGCCCCGACGGCCTGTCCGTGATCGCGGGCTATCCGTGGTTCGGCGATTGGGGCCGCGACACGATGGTGAGCCTGCCCGGGTTGACCCTCGTCACGGGCCGGAGCGAGCTGGCGCGACAGATCCTGACGACCTTCGCCGGCTTCGTCGACGGCGGGATGCTCCCGAACCGGTTTCCGGATGCCGGCGAGGCGCCGGAATACAACACGGTGGACGCCGCCCTCTGGTTCATCGAGGCGGTCCGGGCCTACGACGAGACGACCAAGGACGACAGCACGCTGGCGGCCCTCCTGCCCGCCCTCGAGGCGATCGTGCACGGCTATCGCGCGGGCACGCGCTACGGGATCCGCGAAGATCCCGCCGATCATCTGATCGTCGCCGGCGCGCCGGGTGTGCAGCTGACGTGGATGGACGCCAAGGTCGGGGATCGCGTCATCACGCCGCGCGCCGGCAAGGCCGTGGAGGTCAACGCCCTCTGGTACAACGCGCTCTGCGCCATGCGCGGCTTCGCCCAGCGCCTGGGCCGGCCGGCCGATCCCTGGGACGCCCTCGCCGACCGCGTGCGCGCGAGCTTCGACCGCTTCTGGAACGACGCCGCCGGATGCTGCTTCGACGTCCTCGACGGCCCCGAAGGTCACGACGCCAGCGTGCGCCCCAACCAGATCTTCGCCGTCTCGCTGCCCGCGAGCCCGCTCGGGGCCGACCGCCAGCGCCGCGTGGTCGAGGCGTGCGCGCGACGGCTCGCCGTCTCGTATGGGCTCCGCAGCCTGTCCCCGGACGGTGCGGGATACTGTGGCCGGTGCCTCGGCGACCCGGAGATGCGGGACGGCGCCTACCATCAGGGCACGGCGTGGGCGTGGCTGCTGGGCCCCTTCGCACTCGCCCACTTCCGCGTCTCTCACGATCGCGAGGCCGCCCTGGCGCTCCTGGCGCCGCTCGCGCACCATCTGGGCGACGCGGGACTCGGCAGCGTCTCCGAGATCTTCGATGGCGAGGCCCCGCACGCGCCGCGCGGCTGTCCGCAGCAAGCCTGGAGCGTG
>Ga0207646_10006455_pt1 | contig 12106 bp, 8 predicted proteins | sample KBSK5502metaG_FD_184343 | JGI IMG/M metagenome (GOLD analysis project Ga0207646, IMG submission 184343) | Corn, switchgrass and miscanthus rhizosphere microbial communities from Kellogg Biological Station, Michigan, USA - KBS K5-50-2 metaG... | ecosystem: Host-associated > Plants > Roots >...
GGCGCGACGATCGCCGGCAGGAGCCAGGCGCCGTACAGGATGTTCTGGAGCGGCCCGAGCCACGTCAGGCCGGACCAGACGGGCCCGAAGGCCCAGAAGAAGACGCCGAACGCGACCGCGATCACCGCGGTCACGACGATGTCACGGGTCCGCCAGCTCGTGGCGGATCGGGCGGTGGTCGTCATGACGTGAAGCCTCCATCGAAACGACGCGCCATCCGGGGGGACGGCGGCAGTGAGTCGATGGGCCTGCTTCCTTCGCTGGTACGAGCCAGATCAGGTTCGGCGGGTCTGTGGTCGGGCCACACTCTCAGCGCGGTTGCGCTCCCCGGAGGCGATCTTCAGTTACGCCGATCGTAGCACTCGACGGCTCAGACGGAGGCGTGGACCAAGCTCGATCGGTCGGTCGGCGTCAGGGCATCGGTCACGCTCGGGGCGCCGGCGTGGCCCGCCGCCTGCCCGCGGAGCCAGGCGATGACGTCCGCGATCACCTCGCGGCCCTCGGGCTCGTTGTGGAGCTCGTGCCGGAGGTTCGGGTACGTCACGCGGGTCACGCCCGGCAGGTCGGCCAGCGGCTCGCTCGCCGACGGCGAGACGAGGCGATCGGCGGCGCCGTGGATCACGAGCGCCGGCACCGTCAGCCGGGCGATCGCGGCCCGGACCCGGCCCTGTTCCCGGATCGCCTCGAGGCCGAACCGGGTCGTGGTCACGTGCTGGTTCAGCGGATCCGCCAGGTACCGCCGGCCCACGTCCGGATCGCGCGACAGGAGGCCGCCGTCGAGCGCGTTCGGGATCGTCATGCCCGGCACGACCCGGCCGAGGACCTGGGCGAGCGCCTGCTTCCATGCGGGAATCTCACTCTCGAGGGCCGGTGCGCTGAGCACGTAGCCGTCCGGTTGGGGCCGCGGCGGGTTCGCGACGGCGTAGCCGAACGCGATCAACCCGCCCAGGGAATGGCCATAGACGAAGACCGGCCGGCCGGCCGCTGCAGCTCGAACGACCGCCAACCGCTCCTCGAGGTCGTCGTGGTTGTCCGACCAGCGGTCGATCCAGGCCCGGCGCCCGCCGGAACCGCCGAATCCCCGCTGGTCGTAGCCGGTCAGGTCGATGCCCGCCTCGCCGAACCACGCCCCGACGTGCTCGTACCGGCCGCTGTGCTCGGCGATCCCGTGGACCAGCAGGACCGATGCCCAGGGATCGCCGGTGGCCCGCCAGTGCCGCACGAGGAGATCGGTTCCATCGGCCGTCGTCGCCGTCGAGGTCGTCGATGTCGCCATGAGCCGAATGGTAGGCATCCGGGGCGCTACATTGCCGGCATGTCCGTGTGGTCCGAGGTCGGCGATCGCGTGTTCGCCCGCCGCTACGCGTTCTACGACCAGAACATCGGCGCGATCCTGGGCGACGACGGGGTCCTGATCGTCGACACGCGGATCTCCCACCGCCAGGCGGACGAGATCCTGTCCGACCTCCGCTCGCTGACCGCCCTGCCCGTCCGGGCGGTCGTCAACACCCACGGCCACAACGACCACGCGTTCGGCAACCATCGGTTCCGCCCGGCGCCCATCTGGGGTCACGAACGGTGCGCGCGGATGATCCGGGAGACGGGCAACGCCCAGCTTGCGAAGGTCGCGGAAGGCCTCCCGGAGCTGGCCGACGACCTCGCGGAGGTCGTCCTCGACCCGCCGGACCGGACGTTCGACGGCGACGAGGCGACGCTCGATTTCGATGCCGGCGGGCGCCGGATCGAGCTCCGCCACCTCGGTCGGGGCCACACGGACAACGACATCGTGGTGCTCGTGCCCGACGCCGACGTCATGTTCGCCGGCGACCTCGTCGAGGCCGATGCCCCGCCGTACTTCGGCGACGGCTACCCGCTCGACTGGCCCACGACGCTGGAACGGATGGTCGAGCTCGTCACCGGGTCGGTCGTGCCCGGTCACGGCACCGTCGGCGACCGGGCGTTCGCGGTCCGCTCGATGACCGAGATCCGGACGATCGCGGAGCTGGCGATGCTCGTCCACCAGGGCGTCATCGACCTCCAGGACGCGGTGCTCCGGACCCCCTACCCCGCCGACGCGGCGCGCGAGCCCCTCGAGCGAGGGCTCGCCCAGCTTCGCGGCGAGCTGGACTGACCGAGCCGCCTCACCCTGCGACCCGCACGACCCACCGGCCGCGGGCCTGTCCCGCGAGGATCGCGTCGAACGCGACGTCGAGCCCGTCCAGGCCGATCTCCGTCAGTCCCTGGGCCTCGCCGAGGCTGGCCGGCCGGAGATCGGTCGCCAACCGCTCCCAGAGCGCCCGCCGCTCGGCGATCGCGAGGTTCGCCGAGTCCATCCCGAGGAGCGAAACGCCCCGGAGGATGAACGGCAGGACCGTGGTCTCGAGGGCCGCCCCGCTCGCGTTCCCCGACGACGCGACGGCGGCACCCGGGCGCAGCGTCCGCAGCACGTACGGCAGCGTTGCCGCACCGACCGCGTCGACGGCGCCTGCCCAGCGGGCCGATTCCAGGGGCCGGGGGCTCGTGGCGACGATCTCGTCACGACCGATGATCCCGGCCGCGCCCAGCGCCCGGAGGCGGTCCTCCTCCCCCGCTTTGCCCGTTCCGGCCCAGACCTCGTGACCGCGTGCCGCGAGGATCGCGACGGCGATGCTGCCGACACCGCCGCTCGCGCCCGTGACGAGGACCGGCCCGTCGCCGGGTCGGAGCCCATGCCGCTCCAGGGCGGCGACCGACATTCCCGCCGTGAAGCCGGCCGTCCCGATGGCCATCGCGTCGCGCGCGGACAGGCCGGACGGCAGCGGCACGACGTACCCGGCCGGCAGTCGCGTGTACGCCGCGTAGCCGCCGTGACGCGCCACACCGAGGTCGTAGCCGTGCGCGACGATCGGGTCGCCCGCCGCGAACGCCGGGTCGTCGGAGTCGACGACCACGCCCGCGAGGTCGATCCCCGGGATCAGCGGGCTGATCCGGGCGACCTTGCCGTCGGCGGTGGTGGCCAGCGCGTCCTTGTAGTTCACGCTCGACCAGTCGATGCGGACCGCGACCTCGCCGGTCGGCAGCTCCTCCGCCGCGAACGACCGGACCCCGCGCCTGACGCCGTCGTCGACACGCTCCGCGACATACGCGGGAAAAGTCGTCGGGATCGCCTTCATCGGCCCAGCCTAATCCGGGGGACAGCCGTCTGAGATTCGGTTGCGCTCGGTGGGCGCGGGACCGGGTGGACGTTACAACTGTCGTGCAACTCTCGGACGAGGGCTGCCGGAGGCCTTCCGTCGGGCGCCCGGGCGACGCATGCTCTGCGCGGACCCCCGACGCGAAACCGACCTGTCGCAGACCCACGCCGGACCCCTTGTCGGGCGGGCACGCCCCACTGGCGCCGCGGGCCGATTGGAGGCACTGCACATGCAGCATCGTCTGTCGCTGAACTGGACGGCCCTGGCCTTGCGTGGGATCGTCGCGATCGTCTTCGGGATCGTCGCGTTCCTCCTGCCGGGCTTGACGCTTGGCGCGCTGATCCTCCTGTTCGCGGCCTACGCGATCGTTGACGGCGCATCGCACATCGTCACCGGGATCCGCCAGCGCGAGGGCAACCGGCCCGACTGGCTGATGGTCGCGATCGGCATCGTCGGGATCGCGGTCGGCCTGATCGCCGCGATCCTGCCCGGGATCACCGCCCTCTTCCTGCTGTCCCTCATCGGGGCGTGGGCGATCGTGATCGGCGTGTTCGAGATCGTCGCTGCCTATCGGCTCCGCAAGGAGATCAGCGGCGAGTGGACGCTCGCCCTCGGTGGCATCGTGTCGGTCCTCTTCGGGATCTACGTCTGGGTGTTCCCGGGGGACGGCGCGATTACGCTCGTCTGGCTCATCGCCCTGTACGCGATCGTCTCCGGCGTGACCCTTCTGATGCTGGCCTTCCGGATGCGATCGCTCGCCGACCGTGTCCGCGACTTCCGAGGCGGGAGCACCGCGGCTTCGTAGCCTGGCAGCGCTGTGGCCCGGTGGCTCCGTAGCCCTGCAGATCGCGCGCGCGCCGACCGATTACGAGGCGCTGGCGCTCGGCTCGCTCGAGATCGACGGGACCGCCGTCGGCGCCGCGGTCGGCTTCGGCGTGGGTTTCGGGGTCGGCTTCGGCGTGGGCTTCGGGGTCGGCTTCGGCGGGTCGGCGCAGTTGCTGACGCCCGAGCCGGCGACGTGGCCGCTCACGGCCGGGACCTGGTAGCGCGCATCCGGGAGCATACCCGGCTCCGGGAACAGCGCCGTGGTGAGATTCCGGATCGCCACGAGGTCCGGGATCTGGATCGAGCCGCGAGCGTCGTTGCCCGGCTTGACGTATGGATGCCCGATGACCGCTCGGTACGTCTGGCGCCGGCCGACGCGCGCCGCGTCATCGGCCAGATCCGGAACGAGCGAGCGGGGGATGTTCGTCTCGACGGTCGCTCCGAGGGCCCGCAGCAGCCCGATCGGGTCGTTGAGGAAGCCACCGCCCTTGATCCGGTCCCGGACCGCCGACAGCAGCTCCTGCTGCCGGGCGGCCCGCGTGAAGTCGCTCTCGCCGGCGGCCTTGCGGACGCGGGCGAAGGCCAGCGCCTGCTGCCCGTTGAGGTGGTGGAGGCCGGCGGTGATCGCGAACCCGTCGGGGTAGCCGTACTCGTGGTACGTGTTGTCGCAGAAGCCCTCGGACACGTCGACGTTCACGCCGCCGAGCGTGTCGACGACGCGGATGAACCCCGCGAGGTTGACCTGGGCGAAGTGGTCGATCTGGAGGTTCAGCAGCGTCCCGAGGGCGCCCATCAGGACATCGTGGCCGGAGCCGTCGGATCCCGGGAACTGGTCGGGATGATGCCGGGCCCAGGAGAGGAGGCTGTTGATCTTGCCCCGGAACTTGCGGCCGTCGGGCAGGGGCACGTCGACCATGTCGCGCGGGATCGAGACCATCGAGACCGTCTCGCCGACGGGATCGAGCGAGACGACGATCATCGTGTCCGTCAGGAACGTGTTCCGGCCGACGCCCTGGTCCACGCCGATGATGAGGACGTTCTGGCGGGGAGTCGTCGGCGTCGCCGAGGGGCTCGGGTCGAGGCTCGGCGCGAACGACGGGAGCTCGAAGTCCGATGGATCGGGCTGTGGCGCGATCGACGTCGGTCGCCACGCGCCGGAGGTCAGCGGGTTGATCGGGATGACCCGATCGGCCTCCTCGCGAGCGACCTCGGTCGCGTAGCCCGCGTAGACGTGGGGCACGATCAGGATGACGCCGAGGATCGCCACCGGCAGGACGTCGCGCCGACCCAGGCGGGGGAAGCGGCCGTCGACGAGGCTCGAGCCGACGGCGGCGATGCGCCAGACGAGCACCAGCGCCTGGAGCCCGAAGACGACCACGACCGTCGCCGGATCGAGGGCGATCCCGATCAGGCCCGAGGTCGGGACGAGGACCAGGATCGCGACGATGCCGAAGAGCAGGGCCAGCGTCGGCAGTCCGAAAACGGCCGCCCGGTTGCGGCGGCCGGCCACGAGATGACCGAGCCCGGGGAAGATGGAATCGAGAAGGGCATGGAGGTGACGCGATCCCCTCCGCGGCGTGACGGCCGCTCCACCCTCCGAGGTGGGGTTCACAGTGGCGGACTGTACCAGACCGCACCAGCGCCTTCCCGCGAACCCGCCGGTGTCAGAATGGAGTTGACTGCTTAGGCGGGGGCGCTGGCGACACGGCGCACGGAGGGGGAACGTGGCGAACGAGAAGGGCTCACAAGGGACCGCTGAGGAGGACGGCCGCTACCGGGGTCTCCTCGAGGCGGCACCGGACGCGATGGTCGTCGTCGACCAGGCCGGCGAGATCGTGCTCCTGAACGTCCAGGCCGAGAAGCAGTTCGGCTACCTGCGCGACGAGCTCGTCGGCCAGCCCGTCACGAACATCATCCCCGAGGGCTTCGCGGAGCGGCTGATCGCCGACGACCTGCGATCCGCGGCCGAGGCCCTCGCCCAGCAGATCGGGACCGGGATCGAGCTGTCCGCCCGGCGCAAGGACGGCACCGAGTTCCCGATCGAGATCATGCTCAGCCCGCTCGAGAGCGCCGACGGCATCCTCGTCACCGCGGCGATCCGCGACATTACCGTCCGCCGGCAAGCCGAGCTCCATCTGCTCCAGATGGAATCCCGCTACCGGGGTCTCCTCGAGGCGGCACCGGACGCGATGGTCGTCGTCGACCAGGCCGGCGAGATCGTGCTCCTGAACGTCCAGGCCGAGAAGCAGTTCGGCTACCTGCGCGACGAGCTCGTCGGCCAGCCCGTCACGAACATCATCCCCGAGGGCTTCGCGGAGCGGCTGATCGCCGACGACCTGCGATCCGCGGCCGAGGCCCTCGCCCAGCAGATCGGGACCGGGATCGAGCTGTCCGCCCGGCGCAAGGACGGCACCGAGTTCCCGATCGAGATCATGCTCAGCCCGCTCGAGAGCGCCGACGGCATCCTCGTCACCGCGGCGATCCGCGACATTACCGTCCGCCGGACGAGGGAGAGCGAGCTGCTGCAGGCGCAGAAGCTCGAGTCGATCGGCCGGCTCGCCGGCGGGATCGCCCACGATTTCAACAACCTGCTCTCGATCATCCACGGGTACGCGGACCTGCTCGGCCAGGACCTGTCCGTCGCCAATCGGGCCAACCTCGATGTCGATGGCGCCCTGCACAGCGCCCAGACCATCAAGGGCGCGGCCGATCGGGCGGCCGCCCTCACGTCACAGCTGCTGGCATTCAGCCGCCGGGAGGTCGTCAAGAGCCAGGTCCTCGACCTCAACGCCTCGATCGCCGCGCTCGAACCCATGTTGGGGCAGTTGATCGGACGGTCGGTCGATCTCGTCGTGAAGCTCGATCCGGCCGCCGGGAACATCCGGGCCGATCCCGGCCAGATCGACCAGATCGTCGTGAACCTCGTCGTCAACGCCCGGGACGCGATGCCCGACGGCGGCACCGTGACGATCGAGACGGCCCAGAGCGAAGGCTACGCGTCGCTGATCGTCTCGGACACGGGGCTCGGCATGGATCGCGCCACTCGCGAGCGTGCGTTCGAGCCGTTCTTCACCACGAAGGCCGTCGGAACGGGAACGGGCCTGGGGCTCGCGACGACACACGGGATCGTGACCCGGGCCGGCGGGCGGATCTCCCTCGAGTCCGAGCCCGGTCATGGCTCCACTTTCCGCCTGGCCTTCCCGAGCGTCGACGCCGCTCCGGACGCACCATCGCAGGTCCCGACGGCCGCGGACGAGGCGGGGGCCGGCAGGATCCTCCTGGTCGAGGTGGAGACGGAGCTCCGGGATCTGACGACACAGCTGCTGCAGCGGGCGGGATACGACGTGCTCGCAGTCGCGGACGGGGAACAAGCAGTGGCATTGGCCGCGCTCCCGGGGCATTTCGATGCCCTCGTGACCGACGTCGACCTGCCGAATCTGTCGGGGATCGAGCTGGCGGAATGGATGATGGCTCACGATCGAAGCGCGGGTGTCGTCCTCGTCTCGGGCTACAACGCCGAGGCCTTTGACATGGATCGGGTGATGGCGGCCGGCGCCACGTTCGCGCCGAAGCCGATCACCTCTGCGCGGCTCCTGGAGGCCGTTCGCGCGGCCGTCGCGCTGCGGGCCTCGGTCGAGGCGTGAGTCCGGCGGGCTCGAAGGCGAGCGAGGCTGAACGCGACGACACTCGGGTATCATCCGGCCCGTCACTGGCGAGTGGCCAAGCGGTAAGGCGCCTGACTCTGGAGACGAGTCTGGTGCTCGATGTCGCGTGTTCGACGACCTGCAGCGAGTCAGGTGCCTTCGCGCTCTGGACCTGTCCCAGCACGTCGCCTGATTCGGGCGTTGGTCTTCCTCTGAGTTGCGCGCGGCGTACGCGACCGACATCAAATGCGAAGGTGGAGCAGTACGCCTCCTCCCCAGCGAACCGGAGCTCAAACTCGAACCGGCGATCCGCGATGCCCCGACTCCGCCGCGGTACTGCACGAAGTAAGGAGTACGTCGCAGACATTCGGCGCGATCCCTCTATTCCAGGGGCAAGGAGGCGATCAGGGGGCCTGGCGACGGCGAGTGCCTCGCGTCCGAGGCTAATCGACGTCCTTATCAGCACGTTGCTCGTCGATCCAGACCGACCCGTACCACCAGAAGGATTCATTGTCCCGATCGATCCGTTGACGCTCGGCCTCCCGCTCCCACGCCGCGACAAGATCGTCGACCGCTGAGGGCGTAAGACGCCGATCATCGAGAAGACGCGTGCGAACGGCTTGGCGACCTGCAGCAAAGCGGCGATCAAGCTCGACTCGATTCGGCACGGAGTCAACGATACGGCCTGCGTCCGCGCCGGCGAAGTGCACCGACTGCCAAGCTCAGCGAGGGTGGGCGGCGTCCCCGGAGGTTCGAGGCTTGGTCTTGACCCTGCCGCCGCCCGATCTCGATGTCGCCGACTTCAGTGTGTCCAGCTCCCCCTTCCGGTTACGAGGTCGTAGCCGACGAGGCACGAGGCACCGTTATTACCGGACGTGATATCGCGGTAGGTGATGCTCGAGCCGTACACGTAGGTGCTGTTCACGACGACGCCAGCGTCGGCGGCCCTCGCGGCGATCATGGGCGACGATGCGCTTGTTCCGCCCACCTGCCACCAACCCTGCTGGCCCTGGTAGCGGGTGCTGTCGTAGACGGACACCCCGGAGTTGGGGTCGGCGTCGAGGGAGAGGTCCGGTGTTCCTCGACTGCTGCCGCAGTTGACCTGACCAAAGGTCGAGAAATTGGCCTGGGCGCTGGTCGCCGTTTCGTACTGGCTGCAGCCGCCGCCCGATCCGCTCCAGCCGGTCTCGGACGTGAAGTTGCCGCCACTGAAGTTGAGCGTCGTCCCGCCGACCGAGATGACGTTTGGCGAGGCCGACGGATATTCGGCCGGCGTTCCGGCGTCGCCCGATGAGACGAAGAAACTGACGCCGGCTTGGACGAAGTGGCTGTCGTAGGCCGTCTCGCCACTGAACTCCGAACCACCCCAACTATTGGAGACGTACTGGGCATGGGCCTTGGCGTAGTCCTCAGCCGCAAGCAGGTTGGTGAAGCTGTTCGTCGTCGCCTCGACGAGCAGGATCCGGGCGCCGGGCGCGATGGCGTGGGCCCACTGGATGTCGAGGCTGATCTCGAGCGCCCAGCCGGCGTTCGCCCGCGGATAGCTGGATCCGCCCGTCTGGTTGACCTTGCTGAAGCACCCATTGGCCGTCGTGCAGGCCGGCAATCCGTACTGGCTGCTGAAGACGCCGAGGTCGGCCTCGGCGGTTGGGTCGTCGTAGGCGTCAACGATCGCGATCGTTTTGTCGGCCCCCGCGGTCAGACTGGTCGGGAAGCTGTACACGCTCTTGATCGTCGCCGGCGACAGGCCGGTCGGCGACCTCGACGCGCTCGGCTTCACATGAAGCGGATGATTCGCGTAATGCTCGTGCGTCGAGCTGGCCGCGACGGCCGCCGGGCCAGCGAGAGCCAGCGCCAGTAGCAGGCCGACGGCCGCTGCGCGATAACGTCGCACCTCGTCTCCTCCTGTCGGAACATCGTCCCCGCAAGTTCGCCGATCGTACGGCACCGGGGGCGGCGGGGCTATACCCATCGGTGCCTGACCACACCGGCTCTTGAACCGAGTTCTTGGTTGGCGAATGACCGAACCGGCTACGGGACCGGCGGCGACGGCGTTGGATGGGGCGGCGGAGTACGGCCGGGGCTGGGTAGCGGCGTCGGATGTGCGGTCGGCGTAGGAATCGGGACCGGCGGGCTCGGCCGCGGCGTCGGAGTAGCGAGCGGCGTCGGCGTCGCGGCAGGAGGCGGAACAGGGGTGGCGGGCGGAGTTGTCGCTGGCGGGCCGGTGGGGCGCGGCGTCCCTCCGCCCGAAGGCAGTGGGGTGGCCGTGGTCCCGGCGGAAGTCGGAGTCGGCGTGGCCGAGGGCTCATTGGACGAAGACGGCGACGTCAGGCTCGTCGGCGCAGGAGTCGGCCGGTTGCCGAGAGCTCCGATCGGGCCGCCCGGGACCTCGTTGAATGGCAGGGCCGCCACGGGAGGACGTCCGCTTTCGAGTACCGCGACGCTGAGGAGGATGATGGCGAGCAGACCGGCCCCCACCGCCCCCGCTCGGGCTGGACGCGATGCCGTGAGGCGGCCGACCCGCGGTGCAATCTCGAGCCGTGCCTTCGCCCGCAGCGATGCACCGACCGGGGCACGGGTGGGATCTCCAAGCGCGTAGCTCGTCGCCGACGCGTAGATCAGCGTCGACCAGGCGAGGAGCGCGGCGAGCGTCAGGCCGACCACCGAGAAGCCGGCCTCCAAGATCACGGCGACGAGCAGCAATCCGCCGGTGGTTGCGATCAGCGTCTCGACCCACACCAGCCTGATCTCTCTGATCGCCGCCGCTCCGCGGAATTTCGGAGTCCGCAGGAAGACGCCGCGTTCCTGGGTGAGTCCGCGCAGGCAGGCCAGAGCGATCACCCAGGAAAGGCTCAGGTTCACGCGCAGGGCGGCCATCGCGAGGGCGGGGCTTGCGCCGGTCGTCGCTCGAAGCGCCCAGAGGTACCGGATCAGGTTCAGGAGGATGAAGGCGATCGGCAGGACCAACCCGATCCCCGACAGGCGCTGGACGACGAATGGCCGACCGGCAATCGCACCCAGCGCGGCTGCCCCGACGAAGGCCGCGAAGCCAAGGGTCAAGGCGTCGTTGAACCACCATAGGCCGCCGATGAGATGGTCGTAGCGCTGGCCGAGGGAAAGTCCGGAGCCGGGGAGCAGCAGCGCTCGCCAGTGGCGGCGCAGGATCTGGATGCCACCGAAGGCCCAGCGGTAGCGCTGCTTGCGGAGGCCCTCGTAGGTCAGGGGCATGATCCCCTTGCCGAATGGCGTCGCGAGGTAGATGGCTCGGTGCCCGTTGGCGAGAATCCGCAGACTTGCCTCGGCGTCTTCGGTGATGATCCGCTCGTCCCAGCCGCCGATCTGCTCGAGGACCGAGCGGCGGACGAGACCCATCGTGCCGGCGAAGATGATCGAGTTCCGACGTGCCCGGCTGACCATGCCAACTTTGAAGAAATAGGCGAAGCCGACGTAGCAGGCGCGGTAGAACGCCGACGTCTCCCAGGCGCGGTAATCCTGGGGCGTCTGGACGAAGCCGACGTCCGGGGCCGCGAAGTACGGGATCGTCCGCCGGAGCCAGTCGGGTTCGACGATGTAGTCGGCGTCGACGATGCCGATGATCTCGACGCCCGGGTCCAGGTGGGCGAGGCCCCAATTCAGCGCGCCTGCCTTGTATCCGGGCCATTCCGGCAGGTGCACGAATTCGACCTGCCGGCCCTCCCTTCGGAGGTTGACGCAGGCTGCCTCGACGGGACGCCACAGGTCCTCATCCACGGTGTTGTTGTCGATGACCTGGATCCGCAGGGCCGGGTAGTCAAGTCCAACGAGAGAGCGGATCGTCTCGATGACCAAATCGGGTGGTTCGTTGTAGGTCGGAACCTGGAGGCAGACGACCGGCCAGGATGGGGGTGTCACCAGCAGCGGTACATCAGACGGTGGGGTGCAGAGACCGTCGACCATCTCGAACGCGCTCGACGCGAGCAGGCCCATCGCTCCGATCTCGAGGACGAGCAGGACGACCCCGAGACCGGCCGACAGGGGTTCATCGCCAAGAAGGACGGTGGCCCGAACGAGGAAGCCCGCATAGAGCACGAACGCCAGGACGAGACTCGCGAAGAACCACGCTCCGACGGCGTACCAGCTTCGCGGTAGCGGGAATCCGACGGCGGCGATCGCCGCAGGTACAGCAATCGCCTCGGTCGGGGCGTGAATGACCGTCAGCACCGCGACGATGCCAAGCGGACCCACAATCCGGACGAGACGACTGCTCCATCGACGACGCCCGGCGCTGATCAGCGCAAAGGTCGTGACGGCCAGACCGAGCGCGGCCGACAGGAGGCTTGTCTCGAGCATCATCCACTCAAAACGACGAGGGCCGGAGCTCGGTATGGGGAGCTTCGGCCCTCGGATGATTTCCCCGGCGGTTGAGCCGGCACCGGTGACGGTAGGTGAAAGGCGACTGCTTGTACAGCGCCGTGATGACCGCCG
>Ga0207646_10006456_pt1 | contig 12106 bp, 6 predicted proteins | sample KBSK5502metaG_FD_184343 | JGI IMG/M metagenome (GOLD analysis project Ga0207646, IMG submission 184343) | Corn, switchgrass and miscanthus rhizosphere microbial communities from Kellogg Biological Station, Michigan, USA - KBS K5-50-2 metaG... | ecosystem: Host-associated > Plants > Roots >...
TCAAGATTTATTCGCTGCGCGAGGCCAGGCCAGGGATCGCGTTCGGGCCGGACACCGCCTGGCAGGAGGAGCTCGAGTCCTCATTTCCTTACGAAGAGACTCCCGACCAGCTGGCCGCGCTGGCGGATATCAAGGCGGACATGGAGTCCGACCGGCCGATGGACCGTCTGCTGTGTGGTGACGTCGGCTTCGGCAAGACTGAGCTGGCGCTGCGCGCCGCGTTCAAGGCGGCGATGAGCGGCAAGCAGGTCGCTCTGCTCGCGCCGACCACCGTGCTGGCGCAGCAGCACTTCCACGTCTTCACGGAAAGGCTCGCGAAGTTCCCGGTCACGGTCGAGATGCTGTCGCGATTCGTCGACGAGGAGGCGCAGGCCCGGACCATCGAAGGGATCAAGGCCGGGCAGGTGGACATAGTGGTCGGCACGCACCGCCTGCTTCAGCGCGACGTTCGCTTCAAACGGCTCGGTCTTCTGATCGTCGACGAAGAGCACCGCTTCGGAGTCATGCAGAAGGAGCGGCTCAAGAAGCTTCGCACGCAGCTCGACGTACTGTCGCTGTCGGCGACGCCGATACCTCGCACGCTGCACATGGCGGTGGGCGGCATTCGCGACATGAGCGTGATCCAGACGCCGCCTGAGGAGCGCCAGCCCATCAAGACGTACGTCACCGCTGATGAGGACGAGCTGGTGAGAGAGGCGATCACTCGCGAGCTCCAGCGCGGCGGCCAGGTGTATTTCGTCCACAACCGAGTGCGCTCCATCGAGAAGGCGGCTGACCGGGTGCGCGAGCTGGTCCCGAGCGCACGCGTGATCGTCGGTCACGGCCAGATGCCGGAGGACCAGCTGGCGAAGGTGATGGTGGAATTCGAGTCCGCGAAGCACGACGTGCTCGTGTGCTCGACGATCATCGAGTCCGGGCTCGACATCCCGAACGTCAACACGATCATTGTCGAGCGCGCCGACCGATTCGGCCTCGCGCAGCTCTACCAGCTGCGCGGCCGCGTCGGGCGATCGGGCCGGCGAGCCTACGCATATTTCCTGTACGACCCCCGCCGCTCGCTCACCGAGAACGCGGACAAGCGCCTCGACGTCATCTCCGGGCTGCACGAGCTCGGCCAGGGTTTCAAGATCGCGCTGCGCGACCTCGAGATCCGCGGCGCCGGCAACCTTCTCGGCACCGAGCAGCACGGCGCGATCGCCGCGGTTGGTTTCGAGATGTACCTGCAGATGCTGCAGAGCGCGGTCGGCAAGCTTCGGACCGGAGAGGACGAAACGGCCGTCGCTGATGTTCTGTCGACCACCGAGATGAACCTCGACCTGCCGCTCGATCACTTCATCCCGCGTTCGTACATTCGCGACGAGAAGCTGCGACTGGGGGCGTACCGGCAGCTGGCGGCGACGGACGACGAAGAGGAGCTGGAGTCGGTGCTGCGATCGCTTCAGGACCGGTACGGAACAGGGCCCGCCCAGCTGGGCAATCTCGCCTACTCGCTGCGCGTCAAGCTGCGCGGTCAGAGGCTGGGGCTGCGCGGTGTGGTCGCCGACGGGCACGACATCGCCATCCGCGTCGACCCTGAGCGATTCCTCGATGTCGAGGAGCTGTCACGCCGGATGGCGGGACGCATATCGATCCTGCCCAACCGCATCAAGATGCGGCGCCAGGGCGAGGGATGGAAAGACGACCTGCTCCATCTGCTCGACGAGATGTCCGAGCTGTACGAGGCCGGTCGTAAAGTTGCCGCCACATCCCCATGACAGAATCTGAATCGATGCCGGAACCGACCGAGCGGCCGTATTCGCCGGGTGTTGCAGCCATCTTCGAGGTGGTGGCGAGGCTGCGCGCGCCAGGTGGCTGTCCGTGGGATCGCGAGCAGACCCATGAGTCCCTGCGGCCGTACCTGCTAGAGGAGACCTACGAGCTCCTCGAGGCGATCGACTCCGGCGACGACGCCAAGATCAAAGAAGAGCTGGGCGACCTGCTGCTGCAGGTGGCGATGCACGCGGAGATCGCCGCCGAGCAGAGGCGCTTCGACGCCGCGGAGGTGTCCGAGGCCGTCGCCGCGAAGATGGTGAAGCGTCACCCGCACGTGTTCGGGGATGTTTCGGTCGCCAACGCCGACGAGGTGCTGCGCAACTGGGAGCACGCGAAGGGCGACGAGGCGCGCAAGAGTGGGCGCGCTGGCGAGTCGGTGGTCGACCGGGTGCCGCCGACGCTGCCCGCGCTCGCGTGGGCGCTGGGATTGCAGAAGCGCGCCGCGCGCGTGGGGTTTGATTTCGAATCGCCGACCCAGACCGCCGAGAACGTCGCCGAGGAGGCGCGCGAGCTGGCGGAGGCGAGCGATCCGAAGCGCGCGTTCGATGAGATGGGCGACCTGCTGTTCGCCGTGGTCTCGATGGCGCGGCGTCTGAAGATCAACCCCGAGGATGCGTTGAGGGTCGCGGGCCAGCGCTTCCGGCGCCGCTTCGCCGAGACGGAGGCGTCGCTGCGGCGGGATGGGGTGGACTTCCGCGACCTGGATCGAGATGCGCTCGCCAAGCGTTGGGAGGAGACGTCTTAAGACCCGTTTGTTATAGTCGCCTCCTTCTTCGCCTTTCGTTCCAGCTCACGATCCAGCATGAGAAACAGCAAAGTCCTGGTTGCAGCGGGCAGCGTCCGCACCGGCGGTCTCTCCATGCGCCACGCCGTGACGTCCGCGGTGTTCCTGGTCGTCGCGCTCTGGGTGGGCTACGCGTTCGCCCAGGAGGCTTACCTCAGCCACAAGCTCAGCCAACAGGCGGCCGACATCCGGCACCAGAACGCGGTGCTCGCCGGCCAAAACCAGGGCTACAAGAAGGACGTGCAGGCGATCACGTCGGGCTCAGCGAACGAGGAGGAGGCGCGTTTGAACGGTTACGCGAAACCCAACGAGCGCACGTTCCTCGTGACCACGCCGCCGAGCCCGTCACCGACGCCGGTTACGTCGCCGTCATCCTCGCCGGCGCACTGAGGGGCCGGTTAAGAGGTACTTGAGCCGGGGGTATAATTCAATCGCGGAGTGGAGCAGCGGCAGCTCGTCGGGCTCATAACCCGAAGGTCGTCGGTTCGAATCCGACCTCCGCAACCATCATTTCGAACACAAGAGGGCGCCACCAAGGCGCCCTTTCTCGTTGTCAAGCGAGAGGACTACTCTTGACCCGGCTCGGGTCGTTACGCCAGCGGGTCCGGGCGCGTTTGACTCGTAGGAGGAATCATGACCGGCTCACCCGGACGCAGCCTCTGGCTGCCTCTCCTGACCGTCATCCTGCTGTCATGCGTAAGCTCGGGAGTCGGCGACGGCTCATTACCGAGCCCATCATTGGGCCCAGGCGACAACGCAGTGCCCTTCACCGTCGTCTCCCAGAACGGCCCTCGAGCCCGACCTCCACAGGTGTTTGCCGCGCTCACGCTGTCCGAGCTCAAGAGCCAGCTGGCGGCGGCCGACCCTCCTGACTGCCAGGCCGATGCAGCGGCACTGTGCTGGGCGGATGCCAACCCGGCCTCTGGGACACTCCTGGTCGCGGTCTACATTCCAGCCGGATGTACGCGCGGGCAGATCGCCGGCGCGATCCTGAAGTCTGGAGGCGTCCTCATGCTGCAGGTGGACTTGCGCAATGTCGACTGCCCGGCGGGGGCGGGCGCGCAGCCGGCGCCGATCTTCACGCTGGTCTCAGTCCCGCTGGATCGCCTGCCGGCCGGCGCTCTCGCTGTGCAGGCGCATTACGTGGGTGGTCCCGCCATTGGCGGTCCTACATCGCTGGACGCTCAGACCACCGTCAAGACCGGCTGAACTCTCGCGTCCGCGCCGCCGACTTGACATCCCAAGCTGACTTGACAAAGCCACTTGACAGCAGCCGTAGGGCTGTTAGCATCGCCCCCGGGGCCGGCGTTGGCAGGTCAGTGCGCACAGGCTGTGCGCATGGCTTGGGAGGAGGGAGTCGTCATGCTGCGGGGACGCATCGCTTGCTTCGGTTTGCTCGTCTGGATGTTTGCCGTTCCGACACCGGCAGCCGCGCAGACGGGAGGTCCGGCCAGCCTGGCCCAGAGTCAGCCCGCGCCGGATCCAGGCTTACCTACGATCAACGGCACTACCCGAGGGGACGTCCAGCCGGTGCCGCCCGTGATCATGCCGACATCTCAGGCGACTGCCGCCAAACGCGCCGTATTCGCGCCAACCGGAAACATGTGGTTCCACGGCGGGAACACGATCCAGAAGAACCCCAAGGTCTGGATCTCCTTCTGGGGAACCGAATGGCAGAGCGGGTTCAACTCAGGTGGCGCCACCAATACCCAGGTGATCAACTACGTCCTGACCTACTTCGGCGGGGTCGGCGGATCTTCCTGGGCGGGTGTCAACACCCAGTACTGCGACAACGTGCCGCGGAACACTTTCTTCTGCAGCACCGTGGCCGGCGCTCACTTCATCGGCAACCCCGCAGGCCAGTTCCAGGGGGCGTTCATCGATACGAACGGTGTACCGGGCACCCCCAACGCCATCGACATGGGATTGGCGGCCAATCGGCTCCGAGCCGCGGCCCTGGGCGCCTTGAACAATGACTCCGACGCGGACTTCATGGTCTTCCTGCCGCCTGGTCACGGCGATACACAGTTCGTGGCCAAGGGCGGACCGGCCTGCGCCTGGCACTCCTGGTTTCCCTTTCCGTTCAGCCCTGGGGTAGCCTTCACGACAATCCCGTACCAGCTCGACGCGCCCAACAACTGCGGCGCCAACAGCGTCAACGGCACCAACGACGGCTTCGGCCACGGCCTCCTGGACGGCTTCAGCATCGTGGCCGGACACGAGTACGCAGAGGTGGTCACCGACGCGTTCATGGATCCGGTGTTCAGCCCGCCACTGTTCGGTGGCTGGATGGACAACGACGGGCTTACTGGCGAGACCGGCGACAAGTGCGCATGGACGATGCTCGACAACGTCAGGATCGGCTCCAGCTTTTTCGCCGTCCAGCCGCTCTGGAGCAACAACGCCGGCGGCTGCACCACGAGCTCGAGCCCCTCGATCAGTCTGAGCCCCAGCTCCCTCAACTTCGGAAAGGTCTTGGTCGGCGCTTCGTCAGGGACCCAGACGGTGACCGTCACGAACCCGGGCACAGCCGATCTCCACATCTCCGGCGTGAGCTACGGCGGGAGCAATCCGGGTGACTTCCAGGACATGGGCAGCAACTGCGCCTTCAAGACGATTCATCCGGTGTCGAGCTCGTCCTGCACCCTCGCCACTCGATTCCGGCCGACGACCACGGGTCTTCGCACCGCCGACATACAGGTCAACGATGACGCCGGCGGCCCGCACTTTGTGAACCTGCAGGGCTTCGGCCAGCAGCTGAGCGTCACGCTGGCGCCGGTCAGCGCCAGCAACGTCATCGACAATCCGCACACCCTGACCGCGACCGTTGCAGATAACGCCAGTGCGCCGCAGCCGGGCATCAACGTGACCTTCAAGATCACGAGCGGCCCCAACCAGGCCGCGCACACAGGCACCGACATAAGCGTGACCGATGCCTCGGGCCACGCCAGCGTCACATACACCAGCGCGGTTGCCGGGGTCGACACCTGGGTGGCCAGCTTCGTCGACGTGCTCGGCAACATGCACACGAGCAACCCGGCGACTAAGACCTGGACGCTCCCGCCGGCCGCGAACCTGACCCTCAGCCCGAAAACCGCCACGAACACGGTTGGAACTCAACACTGCGTCATTGCCTTGGTCACCGACGCATCCGGTAAGCCGTTGCCGAATGTGACCGTCACCTTCTCAGCTACAGGCGCGAACACGGCCGCTGGGGTTGCGGTCACAGACAATACCGGCCAGGCGAAGTTCTGCTACACCGGCACCAAGTCGGGCACCGACACCATCACGGCGACCGCAGCCGGCGGCACCAACCCGAGCGATACGGCGAGCAAGACCTGGACTGCCGCCGCGCCCGCGACCCTCGTACTCACGCCCAAGACGGCGACCAACACGGTCGGCACCAGTCACACGGTGACGGCAACTGTTAGGGACGCCTTCGGCAACCCGGTTCCGGGCGCAATCGTCACCTTCACGGTCACCGGAGCGAACAGCGCCGGCGGGTCGGCGGTGACCAACGCCAGCGGGCAGGCAACGTTCACTTACACGGGAACCAACTTCGGTACCGACGCCATCACGGCGTCCGCAAGTCCCACCGTCAAAGACACGGCGGCGAAGATCTGGATACTCGCCGCGCTCGACCATTTCAAGTGCTACTCCGTCCAGACGCGAGGCGGCGGCCACGAGGACAGTGAGGACACCGACCTCGTGAACGGAAGGCGGATCGTGACTCTGACCGACGAGTTCGGCTCCGCCCGGGTCACCGTAGGGAAGCCGACTCTTCTCTGCAATCCCGCCGACAAGAATGGGTCCGGAATTGTGACGCCAACAGCTCACCTGGTCGGCTACCAGATCGATAGCCTGTCGGAATCAAAGGACCGGTTCGCCCAGGTCAAGAACCAGTTCGGGACTGAGACCCTCACCGTCAAGGACCCGGCCATCCTGGCTGAGCCCGCCTCCAAAGCTGCGGCAGGCCAGGTGCCGGGACCAGTTCCCATCACGCTCAACAACTTCGAGTGCTACAAAGTCGAGGGAAGGGCGCCGAAGCCCACCCAGGTCGTCACTCTCAAGGACCAGTTCGGCACCGAGAGAGTAACGGTCGGGCATCCCGTTCTCGTTTGCAACCCGGCCCAGAAGAACGACGAAAAAATCGGTCCCGTGCCCGGACCCGCACACCTGGTCTGCTATAGCGTCCAGCCCCACAAGCGGATGAGGGACATGGTCGTCCAAACCCGGGATCAATTTGGCACGCAGACGCTCAGGGTCATCATCTCTGAGCTGCTCTGCGTCCCCTCCGACGAGAGGGCGATCCCGAAGCCTCCGGACAATGGCGAGGGCGATGCCGCGGGCAACGCGAACGGAGCTATCGGACCGATCGCGACGAGCGCGGGACCACGTAGCGGCCGGCACTGATCCCCGGGGATCAGCACCGCGAGGGAGGGCCCTTCGAGGGGCCCTCCCCTTTTTCGGGGCCGTAAAAGTTCAGTACGGGTACTGACGACACGCCAGCCTCCGTGGCCCAGGGTGTGGTCATGGAACCGGATCAAACAGGCGCCAGCACAACGGCCACAGACTATCCCGCGCCGCCATCCGCGCCGCCAGCTGCCGAGCCGACCGCGACATCGCCTTCACCCAGGCGGCGAGGGCGCGCCCGTCTTCTCATCCTGGTCTTGGTCGCGGCGCTGGTTCTGGGTGGAGCTGGAACCGGTGGGTACTTCGCGAACGCCTCGCTTTCCAGCACCTATAGCCCTGAACGAGCAGTGATCGACTACTTCGCCGCTCAGAAGAAGGGCGATGTCACCAGGATGATGGCCGGCGCCACCTTCCTTCGCGGCGACGGCTCGTTCGAGGACCTGTTCGGCGAAAGCGCACTTCGCGCCATGATGGCGGTGCCGCAGAACCTGGATGTCAAGGATGTCAAGGTCAAGTCGATTCACGTCAATGACGACTCGAGCAGCTTCGTCGCGGTGACGATGACCTGGAACGGCGCCCAGCGCGCTGCCGACTACAAGGTGCGCAAGGACCCAGCCCGCGTGCACTATGCCCTGTACCACTCGTGGCGGGTGGAGATCCCTTACGTCACGATCAGAGTCGCATTGCCCCTCCAGGGAGGAGCGATTTCGTTGGACGGCCTCACTTTGCCATCAGGCGCGACGAGCGCAATCGAGGCCATCCAGGGATTTCACAACGTGACCATGGAGAAGACATTCCTGTACGACGCTTCTTCTCAGGTAGTCGACGGCACGTCCACCAGCCCGAGCGCGAAGTTCGACGGCAAATTGAGCGCCTCGGCGGTTTCGGCCGCGGTGACTGCAGTCAAAGCCGGCTTCGCCAATTGTGATGCCGCCAAATACACCAATTGCTTTGACCACATTTATCCAGCTCCAGTCAAGGCGTACACGACTTACTACCTCGTGTATCCCGGATACCCCGAGATCGATTTCAACAACTACTACTTGTCATTGGCGAGCGATCCCACCCCGACCATGACCCTGGTGGTCGAGACCCAGCCTGGCATCGTCGCCGTGAGTGGGCCGTGCGCGGCGCAGCTGACGGTCGACGGCTCGCGACGCTACAACTTCAATGGGACCTTCTCCGGGACACTCACATGGGCAAACAACGCATTCACAGCCAACATGGGTTGGAACTGCGCAACGGCGAAGGCCTAAGTCTCAGCCCAGCCTCGTGACCGCGAGCACGTCCGAGAAGTCGTCGGTCCAGACGGGGAAGTGCGGATCTGCGTGCAGTGCCCCCCATCCCGGCCGATTCGGAATGTCGCCCAGGTTGCCGGGGTCCGCGCCCATCACCAGCCACGCCGATTGGAACTTGCCTGAAGCAGCCTCAGCGGGCGACACCTGCACATCGGTGCGCGCGTAAGCCGTGAGGGACAGCGACGCCGCCACGCCCGCCAGCACGGTGGCGACGTCGACGTACTTGTTCGAGACGTTGAACAACAGCACGCCACCCGGCCGAAGCTTGGACATGTAGAGCTGCACCGCTTCGCGTGTGAGCAGATGGACGGGAATCGCGTCGCCACCGAACGCGTCGATGACGATCAGGTCGTAGCCGTGGTCGGCGGCCTTCGCGATGGTGAGGCGCGCATCCCCTGGGACTATGTCGGCCGTCGGCGTGCAGTCGCGCAGAAACGTGAACAGGGCCGGGTTGCGCGCAATACCGATCACGACCGGGTCGATCTCGTAATACGTCCATCTCTGCTGCGGCTGTGCGTAGCAGGCCATCGCGCCCGCGCCCAGCCCGATGACTCCGATGTTCCACGACGCATCCACGGGCTCCTCCGCATGGAAGAAGTCTCCGACCGGACCGGTGCTGTAGTAATAGGAGGCCGGGACGTCGCGAACCGCGGGATCAGTGAGCTGGATGCCGTGAATGACCCCGCCGTCGACGAGCTCATGGCGTGTCGCCCCAGGGTCCGTCACGACTTTGTGCACGCCAAAGAAATCGCGCTGCTGGAAGATCGCCGGCTGCGAGCCGATGGGGAGGAGGCTGAGCAGCAGCATCGAGGTCGTGGTCAGGCCGAAGCGCACCGGACGCCACGAGAAGGCGGCTGAGACCACGGCCGGAATGGCGAAAACGATCAGAACGCGGACCAGGTCGGCTCCAGTCGCGGCGCTGGTCAGGACGACGCGGTCCAGCGCCGCCAGCGCACCGGAGACGGACATCAGCCCGACGCTGACCAGAAGCACGGCAGCAAGGCCGGCGGGCAGCGCCACGTCGTATTGGCGCGATCGGCGGCCGTCGCTCTTGATGAGCGCAGGCCTGAGGAGTGCTGCGCCGATGATCGCGATCGGGTACTCGTAGAAGTCGTTGAAGACCACCGGCGCGACGACGGCCGTGAGCAAACCACCCGTCGCGCCACCGACCGCGAGCCACCAGTAGAACTCCGTGAGATGTCTCGCGTTCGGGCGGTCCGCCGCCAGCTCGCCATGGCACAGGAGCGCGGCGAGGAAGAACGCGCCGAAATGCAGCAGTGCGAGGGCCCAGAAGGGTCCTCCTCCGCCGAGCAGGATCAGGCCCAGAACCGGCAGCGCATAAAAAGGAAAGATGCGGTTGAGCAACCGGCGCGAAACCAACGGCCGTCGCGCGAAGACGATGGCGAACGAGAAGAGGTAGAGCGCCAGCGGTATGACCCACAGCAGCGGGAGGGGTCGGATGGCGGTGGTGAAGTACGAGGTGACCGCCAGCATCCACGTCGACGGCACGGCCGCCAGCAGCACCCACCTCAGGCGTCGCGACCAATTAATCGGTGTGATCGGCTTGTCCTCCACGCTGTCCGTGCTTGCCCCCGCGATCGGCCGCGGCATGGGCATGTCACCGGCCCGCGATCGCGCCCAGGCCACCAGTGCGAGACAGATCGCGACCAGCGCAAGGAACGCCAAATAACCACCAACCCATGCCTGCGACTGGGCGTGAAGGCCCAGGTGCGGTTCGATCAGGGACGGATATGACAGCAAGCCGAGCGCGCTTCCAAGGTTGCTGGCGCGATAGAGGAAATACGGGTCGGCGGCATTTGGGTGGCCGGTGCGCGAGAACCAGTGCTGCACCAGCGGTGAAGTGGTGGAGACCACGAAGAATGGGAGCCCGACCATGGCCGAAAGCAGCACCACCAGGTACCCGACGGGGCTTCCGGACGTAGGCGGGTTCCAGCCTGGGATGAGGTGAATCGGCAGCACGGTGATCGGCAGCAGCAGAACCAGCCCGTGGAGGACCGCCTGCCAGCGCCACCTCAGCCGGATCGCCAGCCAGTGGGAGTAGCCATATCCGACCAGGAGGACGGTCTGGAAGAAGAGCACGGACGTCGTCCACACGGCCGGGGTGCCGCCGACGACCGGCAGCACCATCTTTGCCACCATGGGCTCGACCAGGAACAGCAGGAAGGCGCTGGCGAAGATGCAGAGGGCGAAGACCGCGATCACGACGACCCAGATCGCGGGCGGCCTGTCGGAATACTGCGTCGGCGGGCTGCTCAAGGCCGGGTATATTCTGCGGCACCAACTTCGCAGTCCAGCCACGAAGCCGCATCCGCGGCTTCGGGTCATTTCGAGGAGATCCGTTGAACAAGAGAAAGCGTGTCGCGATCGCGAAGCACCGCCGGAAGAAGGCCAAGCTCAAAGCAAGAGCGCTGGCTTCTAAGTAGGCTTTACTCCCGGCGCCGGGGTGCCGTAGCTCAGGCGGTAGAGCGCGCGACTCATAATCGCGTTGTCGGTGGTTCGAGTCCACCCGGCACCACCATGCCTTCCCCGCACACAGCGTCCATTTCCCACCCGCTGCTGCTTGGGCTCCGCGAGTCGGGCCTGATCGCGCCGGCGGATCGTGTGCTGGTCGCCCTGTCGGGCGGGCCTGACAGCACGGCGCTGCTGCTCGCGCTCCGTGAGGAGGGCCACGACGTGGTCGCCGCGCACTATGACCACGCGCTGCAGCAGGCCTCGGGCCAGGTGGCCGAACAGGTGGGCGACCTGTGCCGGCGCCTTGGCGTCGAATTGCTGATCGAGCGCAGGGAGAGCCCCCTTCCCCGCGGCTCGGTACAGGCGGGCGCGCGCACGCTCCGATATGAGTTTCTCGAGCGTGCGCGCCTGCGGGCGGGCGCGGACGCGGTCGCGATCGCGCACACGGCTGACGACGTGGTCGAAGGCGTCGTGCTCCATCTGCTGCGTGGTTGCGGATTGGCCGGCCTTCGGGGCATGCCGGCGCGGCGCGGCGTGTTCGTGCGACCCCTGTTGTCGGTCTGGCGGAGCGACGTGATGGACTACCTGGGCCGGCGGGGCGTACAGCCGCTCGAGGACCCCGCGAACAGCAACACGGAATATGCGCGGGTGAAGGTGCGGCGCGACATCCTTCCCGCGCTGGAGCGCGACCGTCCTGGAATCGTGCGGCGCTTCCACGGCGCAGCCGCCCGCGCGGCCGCGCTCCACGAAACCGTGTCCGAGACCGCGGGCAGGACGCTCGACGGCGACTCGACCACCCGCGCAGCCGTCGCCGCGGCACCGGCGCCGGTCGCGGTCGAGCTCATGAGGCAGCTCTACGCGCGAGCCGGCGGCGTCCAGCCCGCCCTATCGCGAGCGCACCTCATGGCGATGCTCAGATTGGCCGAGCCTGGACGCGGAGGTCGGGGGCTGGACCTACCCGGCGGACTGCGTTTACGTATCGTGGGGGAAGCCATGCAGGTCGTGCCCCGCGAAAAAGAACAGACGCCGCCGCCTCGACTCGATGTTTTCACGTGCAACGGCTGTGGTGACGCCGGCGCGGCGCACCTGAGGCCCGGGCTCGAGCTGCACCTCGGTCACCGCCGGCCGGGGCTCACGATGCGCCCTCTCGGCGGTCGCGGCACGCGCAAGCTGCAGGACATCTTCGTCGACGCGCGGGTGCCGCGTGAAGACCGCGACGCGTGGCCGCTGGTTTTCGCGGGCGACTCGCTCGCCGTCGTGCCCGGGATCGCGGTCTCAGAAGAGATGGCCGCACGCGCGGGCGAGCTTGCGTTGCACGTAACAGTCA
>Ga0207646_10006459_pt1 | contig 12104 bp, 12 predicted proteins | sample KBSK5502metaG_FD_184343 | JGI IMG/M metagenome (GOLD analysis project Ga0207646, IMG submission 184343) | Corn, switchgrass and miscanthus rhizosphere microbial communities from Kellogg Biological Station, Michigan, USA - KBS K5-50-2 metaG... | ecosystem: Host-associated > Plants > Roots >...
GGATGTCGATCATGATCTCCTCGCCCTCGACGTGCGGCGAGGCGTAGCCGATCAGCTCGATGTGAAGGTGGGAATCGTCGTCGGACGGCGCGAGCCGGACGGATTTGATCTCGTAGTCGAGCGCCAATCTGTTCCCCCTGTCGTGGTGCGCGCGCCAAGATTACCGGCGGAGGGGCCGAGGGGCGAGAAGGGTCGTGCTCGGGCGCGGCCTTGCTAGTCTGACCGAGCGGACCCGTAGCTCAATGGTCAGAGCAGCGGACTCATAATCCGTTGGTTCCTGGTTCGAGCCCAGGCGGGTCCACAGATCTATCTGCGGAAACGTATTTCGTTGCGCTCCTTACTTACTCGCTTGACGGCAATTTGACGGCAGTCCTGTTCCCGAGGGGCCTCATCGATGGCTCTCGCCGCGGCCTTCTTGGAGCCCGGGAACAACGTGACTGTATGTGTCGAGCGTGAACGCAACCGATGCATGCCCCAGTGCCTCGCTCGCGATCTTCGGGCGAACGCCGTGCTTCAGGAGGCTCGAGGCGTAACCGTGTCGCAGGTCGTGAAGGCGCACACCCTTCAGCCCAGCCTTCGTGGCTATCCGGCTGAAAGCGCGGGCGAAGGTGTCGGGCTCTACCGATCCGTCGATCCTTACAGCTGAGCACGTCATCCCGTGCCGGTTCGGACGGCGTTCGTAAGGATCTGGAAAGAGCCGTGAAAGTCGTCGGGAGCAGACTTTCGTAACCGAAGGGGATCTGCAGAACGAAGACGTCACCGTCGGACATCGGATCTGGGCGGACATGGGGAGTCGGACCGACGCCGGTCCGAGTGGGGGGAGCGATGCAGCGAGTCGCGCGTTTGTCGAGCCTCGTCGTCCTACTTGCCGCGACAGTCATGGTTCAGTTCCCGACACTTCCGGCGCTGGCGAAGGGGAAGCCGGGTCCCGGCGGCACCTATGCGCGGGATGGGTCCGGCTCCGCCACGACGCCCACCGTGAACGTGCTCGCGAACTCCACGGTCAACACGATCGTTCTCACCTACACGGCTGCAAGCGGAGGGATGAGCAACGGGGTTGTGACGATCGCGGTCCCCTCAGGATGGAGCTCCCCGAGCATCGGTGGAAGCGACCCTGGATTCACGACCGCTTCAACCGGAACGGTTGCCGTTTCGGTACAGGTCATCACCGTGTCGGGGGTCACCCTTTCGGGCGGCTCTTCCGTCGTGGTGACCTACGGCAGCACCGGGAGCGGGGGTCCGGGCGCAACCGCACCGGGGCCCGTCGGCGTCCAGACGTGGGGAGTCCAGCAGAAATCCACACCCTCCGGAACCCTCACCAGTCTTGCCTCTTCGCCGTCGATCCTGGTCGCGATCCTTCTCCCACCGTTCCACACCGAAGGAAATCTGATCAAGGATGCGAAGGGCAACCCAGTCATCATGAGAGGCATCGAGCGCGAGCTGACGGAGAAGGGCACATTCCCCAACGACGCCGAGATCGGCCAGATCCGATCGTGGGGAGCCAACATCGTTCGGATCCCGCTTTCAGAGTCCCTGTGGCTGAACACGTGCGCATCTTCTCTGCCGTCGAATGATCCGACGTACCCCGGCGCCGTTGATGCCGAGGTGAGGAGCGTCACGAGTCGGGGCATGGTGGCGCTGATCGAGCTCAATTTCAACGTCACCCGACTATGCGGAACGCCCGGTCCGCAGCCGATGGCCGACGCGCAGTTCTCGGGGACGTTCTGGCAGCAGGTCGCGTCTCGGTACAAGGGCAATGAATGGGTCGCGTTCGATCTGTACAACGAACCGCACGACATAACCGATCAAGTGTGGCTGAATGGGGGACAAGTGTCGACCGGTGCCTTGACCTTCGATGCCGAGGGCATGCAACAGATGTACACCGTCGTTCGGAACACGGGCGCGACGAACCTCATCTTCGTTTCCGGGGAAGACTGGGCCGATCGCCCGGCGACCACGCTCGTCTCCGGCAGTAACGTCGTCAATGCCGTCCACGACTACACGTGTCCTGAGTATCCGCCGCCGCAGTGCACAACGCAGAATCCGTACGATCCGTCTCCGATCTTGAATCACTGGCTCGCTGTAGGGCTCATCCAACCGGTGATGGTGACGGAGTTCGGCTGGCCCGATAAGCAAGACGGCACCTACAACGCGAACCTCATTGCCGACTCGGAGACGGACGGGTGGGGGTGGATCGTGTTCGCTTTCACCGGGACGAGCAACGGGTTGTTCGACCTCATCACCGACACGGCGACCTACTATCCCGCGCCCGCGGGCGTGCCGGTGAAGAACGGGCTCGTGAAGAACGGCTAAGCACCTCGCGAGCGCGCGAACGCCCTGCGATGACGCGCTACTCTTTCACCGCTGAATTGGGAGCTGGCCCAATCGAGAGGGGTCTAGAGGAGATGACAGCGGGGAAGATCGTCGAGCCCGGTCAAGGTCATACGCTTTCGCTTCCAAGGTTTCGAATCGCGGTCAAGGTGGATGCCGGTATTGCGTTGGGAGCATCGGTCTTCGAAGTCCATGTTGATCCCGGCTTCGACGTAGGCGCCCATCGACACACCGAAGTAGAGGAGACGTTCTACGTGTTGGAGGGCGAACTCGACCTGCGGGTGGATGAGCAGGTCACGCGGGGGAGGGCGGGAACTCTGATGTTCGTCCCGAAGGGCGCGGCGCATCAGTTCCTCAACGCAAGCGCTGGCGGCGCCAAGGTGCTTCTGGTGGTCTCGCCGCCGGGCCACGAGCGGTACTTCGAGGAGCTCGCCGATATCCTCGCCAGTGGTCCGCCTGATCACGAAGCGATCGCCGCGTTGCGGGAGCGGTTCGACACAGAGCAATTGACACCGCTCGTCGTCACGCCCTAGCAGGCGACCGGGTTAGCTCGAACCAAGACGGCGATGATCAGGTTAGCGAGAAGGGCGGGTACTCATCGGTGAGAAAACCGACGTATGCGCGCACCCGCATGGACCACCGAGCACTCCCCACGATGAAATCTCGCATGCCTGCCGGGTATTTCCCTGTAAACAAGACTACGAAGAAAGCCAAGATCACCACGACGATTGCCGCGATATAAACGAAGATCAGCACGAAATAATGCGGAATCGCGAGGAACCATTTGACGAGCGGCATCCAGCGGTTCAGCTTCGTCGGGTAACCGATCGAAACCGATGCCGAGTCGACCCCGTCATCGAGAGCAACCATGTTGAAGTTGAACGGCGGATACGTCTGACGCAGCCAAAAGGCGAAAGACTTCACTCGCCACTCGTAGCGGTCCGTCATAACGATCAAGTTGAACAACTGCTCGGGGATCTGCTCCGTGAAGAGCACCATGAAGAACGAGACGATCAAGAGCGCGCGCCGCAGATACTGCAGACCCGCCGCCACGACGAACTGAGGGATCGCAAGGATCCAGTTCACGAGCGGGCGCCAACGAGCGATGGTGAGTGGCGCCTCGAGATCCAGCTTGACCGGGTAACCGGAGCCTGCGGTTTCCATCAGTCCGCCCCCCCTTTGATCCGCCACCTGTGACAGTACTTCCGAACGGCCGATGGGCTCATATCCACAGGCGCGCCCCGAAGGGGCGCGCCTGTTACCGTCTCGTCCTCCCGAGGAGAGAGCGATGTTGTTCCGCAGGCGCGGTAAACATTCAGGCTCGAAGAGGAAGAGGCTCGTGCTTGTCGCGGTGCTCTTGTTCGGGCTGCTCGTCGGCGGGGCTGTCGGGGCTGTGGCTCTGTACCGGCGCGGGTACCTACAGATCAACCACCCCACCTTGAAGGATTATCCGGTGCGGGGCGTCGACGTGTCCGCGTTCCAGCGCACCATCGACTGGCCGCGACTAGTGGCGGGAGCGAAGATCAACTTCGCGTTCATCAAGGCGTCGGAAGGCTCTCAGATCAAGGATCGCCGGTTTAGTGAGAACTGGTCTGCAGCGCATGGTCTTGTCGCTCGATCTGCGTACCACTTCTTCACCTTCTGCTCTCCCGGGACCGTGCAAGCCGCTAACTTCCTCGACACACTGCCGGTCGACGGCGAGCTGCCTCCGGCGGTGGACGTGGAGTTCGGTGGGAATTGCACGTCGTACAGATCTCTTGCGGCGGTGCGCACGGAGTTGCGTGTCTTCCTGTCCTCGGTGCGAGCGGCAACACACCTCAAGGCGATCTTGTACGTGACGAGTCAGTCCTACGATCGTATCGTGCGCGGTTACTTCGATGGGTACCCGCTGTGGGTCCGCGATGTCGTGTCTGCGCCGAGCGTCGCACACTTCCCCGGCCTGTCGTTCTGGCAGTACGCGGGCAACGGACGGGCACCGGGCGTGCGAGGTCTCATCGATCTCAACGCGTTCGTCGGTTCAAGGAGTAAATACCGCGCGTTCCTACGGCTCGGCGCAGCCCATTGAGCACCTACACGCGACGCAGCTCTTTGTTCTGGAACTGGAACACGCGCCCGTCGTCCAGGACGACTTCGACATAACCGCGCTCGCCTGCATAACCAGGCGTGACCCACTGGATGACGCCTTTCTGGCCGACAAGGTCATCGGGTAGCTCGGTTCCGTCGCGTATCTCAGCGACTTCGACGCGTTCGCCGACTTCGAAGTCCTCGGGCATGGCCCGACTTTATTCGGGAAGAGTGCTCGGACCGAAATCGCCCTCATCCGGTCGGGCCGGTAGAACAATGGAGTGAACCAGGTAGCTTCTCGTGATCCCGCGCGCGAAAGCGTTCTTGCCCACCTGGACTGCGGCAGCGGCGAACCGGTCCTGATCTTTCATGGATATGGCTTGCTGCCCCGCACCTACGGAAAGACGGCGAGACTGCTCGCGAAGCACTGTCGTGTGGTCGTGCCTTCGCTCTTCGACTCTCACCTCCGATGGGACTCCGCACGTGTCCTCGACGGTCTGCTCGCGACCATCGATGCCCTTGAGTTCGAGCGGGTCACGATGATCGGACATTCTTTCGGCGGTGCGCTCGAGCTGGAGTTCGCTGCACGCAACCTCGATCGCGTCACGGAACTGGTTTTCGTCGACACCCTCGCGATGTCGCGCGAATGGACGCTCGCCGCAGAGGCGCTGCATCCCGTGAACCTGGCGAGGATGACTTCACCGAGAGCAGCGGTCGATTTCATCGCCTCCGTGGTGACGCATCCGGCGGAGCTCGTCGGCGCCGCTTGGTGGAGCTTCATGAGCGACCGAACTGCGGAGATCCAGGTTGTGGCAAACGCCGGCATCCGTTCGCACGTGCTGTGGGCCGACCGAGACGGCCTGCTTTCACGAGCCGACGGTGAGGAGTTCGCGCGCGCGCTCAATGCGTCGTTCAGCGTCGTGCACAGCCCCAAGATCGGCCCGATCGACCACGATTGGATGTTCCGCAACCCGACTCTGCTCGTCTCGGCGCTGAAGAAGCTTCACCTCCACGCGCTCGAGCCTTCTCAGGAACGCGTGCCGAAATAGCCCGACGATCCTTCCGTCCACGCCGAGGCGAAGAGGGCGTCATACGCGAGGCCCCACGGTGGACGGAGGAAGCCGAGCGCGCGCACATCTTCGAACCAGTTCCCGAAAGGCGAGCGCCGCGAGAATGTCCCTCCGCCGATGATGCGGCAGATACGAAGCAAGCTCGTTTCGGCCAGTGCTGCGACCGTTTCCTTGCCCATGAGGACATCGCGGTGGGGAGACTCTCTCGTCTCGACCGCGCGCAACATGCCCTCGTACGCCTGCGCTGCGAGCCATGCCTCGGATTCCGCGTGCGTCCATTCGACTTGTTCGTAGGGTCGGAGTTGCTCGGGATGCTTGGCGATCTGCGCTCGCGCCGCGGCGACGGCGGTTTCGACGATCCCTAGGACGACGGCGGTGAAGAGGCTGCCGACGAACGGGGCGGCGGCATCGGCGATGGCTCGCCAGTTGCCCGGCCATGCGCACCTCGTGGCGGGAAACGCTTCGAACGCCATCCCGTGGCTTTGCGTCGCGGCCATGCCGTGGCCGTCCCATTCGGCGACGAGATTGACGCCGCGCGTGCCGTCCCAGGGGACGCCCCGCACGTCGAGGAGGAGCCAGTCGGGTTCGGCTTCGCCTTCGGCGAGTCCGGTTGTCAGCATGAACGACGTCACGCCCGACCCGGACCCGAAATGCTTCTGGCCGGTCAGGCGGTACCCGTCGCCGTCGCGCGCGGCCACCGCTTTGGTCTTCCCGACATCCCCGCCGGAACCAGGCTCAGAGGTGATCGTTCCGAACCATTCGCGCGCGGCCTGCTCGAACACCCATCGGCGTTGCGCGTTCCACGCCTCAGCGTGCTCGGAGGGGACGCTCGCGGTGGCGAGCCAGAACGAGAGCACCGCCGGATGCATGGAGGAAACGAGGGCGACCGAGGAGTCCCCGTGTGCGAGCGCGCGCAAGATCTCGGCCACGTCCCGGGTCGACGTCTTGACGTCGCGCCATATCCCGCCGGCGTCCACCGGTACTCCGGTGAGGGTGAAGCCGGCGTCGCGGAGCGCGTCGAAGTCTGCGGGGTCGAGAGAGCGGCGTTGCTGCCGGGCTGTGCGATCGCTAGCGAACGAATCTGAGATAGCCGTTACACCTTCGAGGATCTTCGCGGCGTCCACAGACGTCCCTTGATCCCTACGGCGCTATGTTCTGGTTGTACCGGAACATGTTTTGAGGATCATAGGTGCGCTTCAGATCGACAAGTCGGTCGTACTTCGCGCCGAACGTTCGCCGAACGCGATCGGAGCCTTCGTCACCGATGAAGTTCAGGTACGCGCTCTGCGCGGAGTAGGGCTCCAGATCCTTCCCGAGCTTCTTGTTCCAGCCGATGTGTTGCGCATCCTCAGCCGCGTCTTCCCACACCGAGATCGCGTGATAAAGGAACGCGTGATCGCGGCCGGGGAACGCATTGTCGACCTCCGGTGAGGGCCCGACGTTGATCAGTTGGACCATCGAAAGGTGGCTGCCCTTCTTCGGCCCGGCGTCGGCGATGATCTGGAGCGCTGCGTCGGGCGCGGCATCCATGAACTCGGAGCGCCAGTAGTTGCGGACACCTGCGGGCGCGCTCGCATCGAGCAGCTGCTGCGCGAACATGTAGGGCATGGGGATCGCCACAGATGCGATCGGCGAACGATCGACGATCGGTTTGAGCCAGGGTTCCGCTTCGTCTTGAGGACCGAGGTAGATCGCGCCCATCATCATGACCTCGGTTCCTTGGACCGCCTCGGGGACGAACGGCAGCGGGGGAGCGGTAGCGAACATGGCGATCCCAACGAGCTCGGGCGGGGTGTCTGGGAAGTAGTCGCGATAGAACTTCATCTGGTCGAGGCCGTCCGCAGCAGGCCACATGTTCATAGCGAAGGTCACGTCGGTTCTGGGTGCGCGCGGAAACGTGAACGACGTCACGACGCCGAAGTTGCCACCCCCGCCTCGGAGTCCCCAGAACAGATCGGAGTTCTCGCGCTCGTTCGCACGGACGATCTCACCGCTTGCCAGGACGACTTCCGCATCGATCAGGTTGTCGCAGGCGAGCCCGAACTTCTTGGCGAGGAAGCCGAGCCCGCCGCCCAGTGTGAACCCTGCGATGCCCGTGCTGGAGATCGTGCCTCCCGTGGTGGCCAGGCCGTGTGCACCTGCCGTGCTGTCGACGTCCTTCCATCGGCAACCGGGGCCGGCAACGATCGTGCGCGCTTCAGGATCCACGAGCACGTTATTCATGAGAGAGCAGTCCGCGATGATCGCGTCGTCGATCATCGAGAAGCCGGCGACGGAATGGCCCCCTCCACGAACGGCGAGGGGGAGTCCTTCTTTCGATGCGAAGCGGACGATCTCGGCGATGTCGGCCGCGGAGCGCGCGCGCGCGATCAGTGCGGGGTGCCGGTCGATCATCGCGTTGAAGATGGCACGATCCTGGTCGTAGGTGGCGTCGGCCGGACGGATGAGATCCCCCGAGAATCGAGATGCAAGATCGGCCGTCGCCGCATCGGAGATGTTCGTCATGATTTCCTCCCCCAAGATATGGACTGCCTTTGACGGTATCGCTGTCCGCTCTGCGGAGTAAAGGCGCGGCCTTCGCCGCTCCCGTGAAAGCGATGTGCCTACCCCAGCGCACTCACCGTCGTCTGCAGCGGCGGGATCCTGGATGAAGCGACGGTAGAGATCGTGTGAAGTCGCCGGCGGGACCAGCGGCCTTGGCGTCGGCTAGCATGCGCGCCATGCAAGGGAAAGTCGTTCTCATCACCGGCGCAACGTCCGGCATCGGAAAGGAAACTGCGCGCGCGCTGGCCGGCGAGGGCGCGCGCGTCGTGATGATCAACCGCAGCCCTGCGAAAGCCGAGGCGGTCGCCGAGGAGATCCGTCAATCGGCGACTGGCTCCGTCGAGCTGCTCAAGGGCGACATGAGCTCGTTCGCGTCGATACGAGAAGCCGCCGCCGAAGCACTGGCCCGTTTCCCCCGGATCGACGTCTTCATCAGCAACGCCGGCGTGTTCCGCGCGCGCCGCCACGAGACGGCCGATGGGCTCGAGGAAGTTTTCGCGGTGAATCACCTCGCGCCGTTCTTGCTTTCGAATCTTCTGCTCGACCGATTAAAGGCGAGTGCGCCGTCTCGGATCGTGATCGTCGCGTCCGAGGCTCACCGAGGCGCGGTCCCCGACTTCGACGACTTGCTGCTCGAACGGCGGTTCGGCGCGTGGAAGGCGTACAGCCGCTCGAAGCTATCAAACATCATGTTCACGTACGCGCTTGCGCGAAGGCTGGAAGGTTCGGGAGTGACGGCGAACTGTTTGCACCCCGGGTTCGTTGCGACCAGGCTCGGCAGCGGTAACAAGATCCCGATCCGTCCCGTGTACATCTTGTTACGACCGTTCACCATCTCGCCGAAGAAGGGTGCAGAGACGTCGGTGTTCTTGGCTAGCTCACCCGAGGTCGAAGGCGTGAGCGGGAAGTACTTCGACCAGAAGCGCGAATCGCGCTCATCACGCATCTCGCAGGACGAAGAAAGCCAAAAGCTGCTCTGGGACATGAGCGCGAAGCTCACCGGCCTCGACGCCTGACGAGCGCCGTTTCCCCCGATGGGCGGCAGGCCAAATGCGAGGCCGTTTGACGACCGTCGACCAAGGGATGTTTGCCCTGGCCAAAGGCAGAGCATGGAGATATTGCGCGACCGTCCAGGGCCAGGCAGGTGAATACGGGCGAGGTGTCGAAAGGGTCAATCTCGAGGGCTTCAACTGCATGGATACCCATCCGACGACATGACGACATCATCTTTAGACGGGGCTGACCGATCGCTTGGCGGCCGGGCTGCTGGTGCCGTCATTGCTGGGCTGCTCGCGGTGTCCATGTCGTTGATCTTCGCGCCACCCGCGCAGGCCGCGGTGACGACGACGATGACGACCAACCGAAGCCTTGAGGCCTGGTATTGGTCGTCGAACACAGACATCCGCGCGTGCACGCCCAACGGGCTCCCGCCCCAAATCCCCGGTCTCTGTCCGAGCGCGAATGGCACGGCCTCAGCACCGATCTCGCCCGGTCACTTGGGGATAAGCATGAGGGCCGGGCAGTCAGATATGCGCTCGTACGTGATGTTCGACCTGAGCACGATCCCGATCGGCTCGACCTTGAATTCCATGGTGGTGACGTTCACGGTCTCTAAGAGCGATCCCGCAAACCAAGAGCACACAACGGAGCACGCCTCGAATCCGCTCGGTCCCCCCGACCAACAACCGAAGCCACCCGCAACCGTGAACGACAGTGCTGCTCACATCGACGCGTGTCTCGTCACGGTCGGGTGGGGTAGTGCTGAAGGTGCTCCGCCTTCCGATCGGAATGCAGACGATCCGACGACTCCGGTTCCCACTGAACCCAATGAGCGTAACGGCGTCGACAAAGGTTCGTGCGTCCACGGCAAGAACAACACATCGACGTGGACCTTCGACGTAACGCCCCTGGCCCAGAAATGGGTTTCGGGCGCCACCTTCAACAACGGCTTCGCGCTTCTTCCGGTCGGCGCAGGCCCAGCCGACACGTGGACGGTTGAGCTGCACGGCGCCTATTTCGCGAACGCGATCCAGAATCCGGCGACTGGAGCCGCATCCACACAAGTATTCGTGGCGCATAACGAGGAAGTTAAGGCCAAGCTCGATTACGTCCCCCTTGTGACCAAACCAGCTTTGCCGCCCCGGCCGGCGGTGCTACCCCCAGCCGCGCCCGCTCCACCAAGTCTGGTGAGCCCGTCATCGGCACCACCGACCTTGGTTCAGCCGACGCCGGCGCCCGCACTTCAAGCGCCGGTCTCCGCGGCCCAAGGGCGCGGTTCGACACCGTGGTACGTATGGCTTGTCCTGCCGGCCGGCCTGTTGGGTTTCGTGACCGTTTCGCGCTCTCTTGGCTCGGAGTCGGAGCAATCCGGGAACCGAGTTGCCGAACTCCTCCGTGAGCGCAGGACTCAGACATCGGGAGCGCCATGAGAAAACAGCCGATACTCGTGCTCGTCGTCATTTCGATCGTCCTCTTGACCGCATGCGGGCAGAAGCCGGGCGTCCACAGTTTCGCATCCGACAACGGCGGCCTGGGCGGGGGAAACGGCACGACCGCTTCTGGTCCTTCGGGTACTGGAGGGCCCGGAGGAACGAGTACAACGCCTGGCGGAACTATCACAGGCCCCGGAGGAACGACTGCGAGCCCTGGAGGAACGATCACAGGCCCCGGAGGAACGAGTGGCGGGGGAGTGGCGGACTCCGGCTGCGGAGTGTGCGTCACGCCGACCACGATCACGATCGGCATCCACGCGCCGGTAACTGGAGCAGCTCCGATCAAGGCCGACGCATTCAACTACGGCAAGGATCTGTACTGGAACTGGTTGAAGGTCCATGGGAAGAGCATCTACGGCCGGACCGTCAAGTTCGTGTTCGCGGATGATCACTACAACCCACAGACGGCGGAAGCCGTGTGCGAGCAGATGGCGACCCAGCAGCATGCCTTCTTGTTGATCGGCGCGGCCGGGACCGACCAGATTAGTCAGTGCGCCTTCTATGCCAACCAGCACGGCATCCCATATTTGAGCGCAGGGGTTACGAAGTCGGGCACCAACTACCCCACGTACTTCGGTATCACGATGACGTACTCGGATCAGATGCCTCTCCTGGCCCAGTACGTGAAGAAGCTTGGCGCAGGCGAAGACCGGGTCGGACCCAACGGGCTGCCGCAGGCGGACAATGCGATCAAGGTCGCGATGGTCAGCCCGGACACCCCGAACTTCGCGGATGCCAGGGATGCGATGGTCGCCGCCTTCACTCGTCTCGGAGCCCCGTATCAGATCCGTGTGTACCCGGTGCAGAAAGACGAGAACCCCACAGACGCTCCCGGCGTGATCGCTCAGATCAAGCAGTGGGGAGCAGACATCATCTCGCCGATCACGGCGCCCGTGTTCACGATCGCGCTCTCGAATGCGAGCGCATCGCAGCAGTACTTCCCGCGCTACGTTGGTGTGGGAATCACGAACGCGATCAACCAAGCGATCCCGAACGAATGCACGTCGAACCAGTTCGGAGGCCCCGGCACCGGCCATCCGGCTGCGATGTTCTTCTCGCCGTTCCCTGGGTGGGAGCAACGCAATCAATTCGATCCCGACTACGACAAGGCGGTCGCTCTCGCCGGAAGTGGCGCCCAGAACATCAACCAGAAGGGCAACGGGGGCGACCTCATGTGGTCGCTGTGGGGAGTGAGCAAGGGTCTGTACCAGATGCTGCTCGCCGCGGGCCCCAATCTGACGCGAACGGGCTTTATGAACACGTTGTCGACGTACTCCACGCAGGGCTCATTCAAAGATTTCCCGAACCTGACGTTCACTCGCAGCAATAGGTGGGGTGCGTTCCAGGTCAACGCTCTAACCGCAGATTGCGCCAATCAACAATGGGTGGAAGACCCGAACAACTTCGGTTTGCACAGCAGTTTCTGACGGACCGGTGAGAGCGAAAGGGAGAGGCCGAGACATGCCGACCCAAGGCCGATCTGCTTGAAACAATTCATCGTTCTCGGTTTGATCGACGGCGTCGTCTACGGCTTGCTCGCGACGGGTCTCGTTCTCGTTTACAAAGGCGCACGAGTATTCAATTTCGCGCAGGCAGAGTTCGG
>Ga0207646_10006461_pt1 | contig 12101 bp, 11 predicted proteins | sample KBSK5502metaG_FD_184343 | JGI IMG/M metagenome (GOLD analysis project Ga0207646, IMG submission 184343) | Corn, switchgrass and miscanthus rhizosphere microbial communities from Kellogg Biological Station, Michigan, USA - KBS K5-50-2 metaG... | ecosystem: Host-associated > Plants > Roots >...
TGGCACGTGCTGGCCGATCCGGAGGGAAACGAGTTCTGCGCGTTCGCCGAGTGACGACGGGCCGCCAGCCCTTGCGCCGGGCACCCAGGCGCCCGCCGCTCTTGCATCGCTGCCACGGATTCCGGCAGGCCTGTCATCGCGCCGTCAGCGCAGCTACCCTCCGGCCAGGGTGCCACGGAGCATATGCGTACCACTTTGCGTTGAATAATCGGGGAACTATAGCCAGGGTGATCGCTGTCGGTATCTGCCTGTCAGGGGTCGGCACGCTTGCCTGCGGTGGGGCGCGGGCGGGCGCGCACGCGGTTCGTGCGCATCAGCGGATCGTGACATATGGCTTCAGCCGGTCACTAGCCGGTACAGATCTGTTATCCCGCTGACGGGAGCGTCGATCGGAGCTTTCGGGTTCTTCATCGTCGGGATCAGTCGGAAGCATCGTGGGCACTAAGCGGTATGTCAGGGCCACAGTGCCGCCGGGTCCGGCAGCGACGGCGTGCGGATCACCCCTGACCAGGCTGCGGCGCTTGTCAGCTGGCGAGCGTGCCGGTGTCCACCGGGATGCAGGCGCCGTTGATCGCAGATCCGCCTCCGCCGGCCAGGAACGTGATGAGCCCGGCTACCTCGGTCGTCTCGACAAACCGCCTGGCCGGCTGTTCGGCCGCCATGCTGGCGATGACTTCGTCCCGGCTCATCCCACGCAGACGCATGTGGTCGCGGATCTGGTTCTCGGTGATCGGCGTGCGCATCCAACCCGGGGCGACGGCATTGGCGGTCAGGCCCGCAGCCGCGCCCTCGAGGGCGGCCACCTTCACCAGCCCTAGCACGGCATGTTTGGCCGCTACGTAAGCCGCTTTGTACGGCGCGCCCTCCAGACCAAGGGTGGATGAGGTCACAATGATCCGCCCGCCCGGCTGGCGGGTCAGGTGCGGCCACGCGAACTTCATCGCCAGGAATGGGCCCTTGACCATGAGGTTCAGCAGGCGGTCCCAGTCGGCCTCGGAGTAGCTCACGATCGGGTTCATAGCCTGCGCTCCCGCGTTCAGGACCAGGATGTCGAGCCGTCCGTGCCGCTCCAGCGCTAGGTCGACCATCCGGCGGTTGCCCTCGGCTGAAGCCACGTCGGCGATCAGGCAGTCATCGCCGCGCAAGTCCACGGGCACCACTGTGGCGCCGGCATGGCGCAGGGCCTGCAAGGTCGCGCTACCGAGGCCACCCTCCGCTCCCGTCAAGATCGCCACACGCCCCCTGAGCGGCCCGCCGGGACCGCCGCCAGCGGGGGCTCCCCCCTCGCGCAGAGCCTGTTCTGCCACCTCCGCACCTCCCCTTCCCATGTTGGTTGGCGCGGTGGCGGCCGTGCTGGGCCGGCCCAAGGGCCGTCGGACCGGCGGGATCGCCGATGCGGCTCAGTGCGCGCTCCAGTCGGGCCTGAGCGTCTCACACCGTGGGCGCCTCCGGCGGAGGATGAAAATAGACAAGCGCCCGAAAGGGCGCGAGCCGCGCCATGTCAGCTTGTCAGAGGCACTAACAGGGGAGAACAGGGTTCGGGAGGCCCTGCGCGACGCCTTATTCGCAGGTGACTAGTGCCGGTTCAGGCAGGGTACCGCAGCCAGGGCGAGCGTCGGCAATGGCCCGGGACGCGGAGCATGCGGATTGACGCTGATCGCTGGCGAAGTCAGTCCAGGCGAATGTGCCGAACGGTCGTCGCATAACGGCGCAGCGATCCCCGCAGCCGCCCATCAGTGTCCGGAACGACGGGCAGTCCGGCGATCCGAGCGATTGTGTCGGCGACCTGCGGCACTGTCAGCTGATCCGTGTCGATGTGATGGGCGAACTCGGGCTCGTGCAGCCGGGCCAGGCAGTCGTCGAGCCGATCTACAGCCCAGCGCTCCCGCTTGAGCCCGAAGCCAAACCCGCGTCGGTTGAGCCGCCGCAGCACCGTGGAACGCCGGGCCAGCAACGCGAAGTGCCGCACGTCGTGTCCGTCGTGGCGAAGCCTCCCGACGATCTGGGCGAAGTAGCGATGGTCGATCAGGGTCATCGGGACGATGACCGGGCCCTCGTGGTTGCGCGCGACCAGATCAAGGACCTCGTGCACGCCGGACCGCCACGCCTGCAGGTCCTGAAAGTCCGAAGGCAGCCTGCGCGGAAGCATGCGGTGCAGACCGAACCCGAGGTGCTCGGGGTCGCAGATCACGCTTCCAGCAAGCCGCCGCTGCAGCTCAACGGCGCTCGCGGTCTTCCCTCCTCCGAACGGGCCGTTGATCCACACCAGCACGACGACGACAGTACCTGAACAGCGCAGCGGGCCAACGTTGCCGGACCCGGCACTAGCTGCGGCCGGCCAGCAGACGACGAATCAGATCAAGAAACCGTCAAGGATTCACAAGACGACGATCGGTCAACGATCAACTGGGCGCCGCAACGCGCTGCCATTCCCGCAACGCGCGAGCGGACCCGCGGATGCGCGATGCGCGGATGTGCGTGCCGCGGATGTGCAGCTCGTCCTGTCCCGCTTGATGCGCGACACAGTGGCTCCGCGCCGTTTAGCCTTACGAATCCCTGCAGCCCAGGCGGCTAGCCAGTCCCGGCCGCAGCCAGCAAGCACCACTGGCGGCAAGAACCAGCCAACGGCTGGGCCGCCAACCGCCAGACCTAACCGCCCTGTGCCGGATGCGGCCGGTGATCCCCGATTCGAAACGGCATACAGATCGTGCCGTAGGCGTGTGCTACCGCTGAGGCTGGGTCACGGTGGGTGCCTGGTTCGTGTCGGCAGGGCTGTGAGCGCGTGTTGAAGGTGTTTGGCATCGCCCTCGCTCGTGACGGACAGATGCCGCTGGCCGCTGCGGGGGTGATCTAACCACGCGCCGCCGACAGTCCGCGGCCGCTGTCCGCGGGCGGCATCCGGGTTGCCCGGCTTGTCCACAGCCCGTGATCGTGGGTCGCCGGCATCGTCGCGGCTGCGGCAAGGTCGCTGGCGGAGGTGATGGTGATGCGCCAGCAGGACATCCCGGTCAGGCTGGGCGAGCTGGCCGCTGCGGAGTATGTGGAGCGGGCGGGCTTGCGGGTCCTTGACAGAAACTACCGGTGCGCGGGCGGCGGGATCGACATTGCAGCCGCTGACCGGCAGGCGCTCGCGCGCGGCCTTACCTTCGTCGGCGTGCTCAGGTCCTCGTCGGGTGACTTCACGGTCGAGCCCCTCCGGGGGGTGAGCTAGATGGGTCTGGCCCGCGCGCACGCCATCGCGCTGGTCGGAGTGCAGGGGCATGCCGTGGAGATCGAGGTGGACATCGAGAATGGGATGGTCGCGCTGCTGCTGGTCGGGTTGCCCGACACCGCCCTTCGCGAGGCCCGCGACCGGATCCGGTCCGCGATCGTGAACAGCGGCGAGGCCTGGCCGACTCGCAGGATCACGGTCGGGCTTTCCCCGGCCAGCCTGCCCAAGCGCGGAAGCGGTTTCGACCTGGGCATTGCGATGGCCATACTCGCGGCGGCCGGATCGGTCCCCGCAGCCGCGCTGCGCGGGCTCGTGCTCATCGGCGAGCTCGGCCTGGACGGCAGGGTCCGGCCCGTTCCCGGGGTCTTGCCGGCCGCGGCCGCGGCCGCGGCGGCCGGGTTCGATGCCGTCGCGGTCGCCACAGAGAACGCCGCCGAGGCTGCCCTGGTGCCGGAATTGCGGGTGATCGCCGCCCCGAGCCTGTCGGCATTCACGGCCTTCATCCGCGACGGAAGGCGTTCCAGCGATGCCGGCGTGCAGGTGCTCGCGTCCGGACGAGACACGGGGGCCGTCTGCGGCGCAGGTCACCACAGCGAATCCGCCGGCCAGGCCGGGCCCGCGTCGGACCGTGCCGCAGAGGCCCGCGCCGGCTCAGGAGTCACGGCCGGGCTGACGATCGCCGGCCACTCCGCGATGCCCGCCGACGCCAAGGACCTGGCCGACCTGGTCGGCCAGCCCGTCGCCAGGCGGGCCGCCGAGATCTGCGCCGCCGCCGGCCACCACCTGATGCTCCTCGGACCGCCAGGCTGTGGCAAGACCATGCTCGCGGAGAGAATCCCGACCGTGCTGCCACGGCTTGAGCCCGCGGCCGCGCTGGAGGTCAGCGCGATCCACTCGGTCGCCGGGGCGCTGCCGCCCGGCCGGCCGCTCGTGACCGAGCCGCCGTTCTGCGCGCCGCATCACACAGCCACCCGCGCGGCGATCGTCGGCGGCGGAAGCGGGGTCATCAAACCTGGAGCTGCCTCGCTCGCGCACCACGGCTGCCTGTTCCTCGACGAGGCGCCGGAGTTCGGCCGCGACGTGCTCGACGGGTTACGGCAGCCGCTGGAGTCGGGAGAGGTGGTGGTGGCCAGGGCCGGAGTGACCGCCCGCTTTCCCGCGAAGTTCACGCTGATCATGGCCGCGAACCCGTGTGCCTGCGCGAGCGCACGTACTGCGGGATCAGCCTGCAGTTGCACGCCGCTGGCCCGGCGGCGATACCTGACCAGGCTTTCAGGTCCACTCCTCGACCGGGTCGACGCCAAGATCGAGTTCCTCCCCGTACGGCGCGCGGAGTTGCTGAGCGACCGGGCGTTCACCGAGCCAAGCGCGGTCGTGGCCGAGCGGGTCCGCGCGGCCAGGCTGCGGGCCGCCGCGCGGCTGGCCGGGACGCCGTGGCGGCTCAATGCCCAGATTCCCGGTAGCGAGCTAAGGCGGAGGTTCGCCCCAGCGCGTGGCGCATTGGCGCCGCTGGAGCGGGCCATGGACCTCGGCAGGATCAGCGCACGCGGCGCCGACCGTGTGATCAGGCTGTCCTGGACTCTCGCTGACCTCGCTGGCTTGCGCAGTCCAAGCACCTCAGAGGTCGGATACGCGCTGGGCCTCTGGCTAGGGACGCCGCAGTGACGGCGGACCGGGCCAGCCTGCCTGACGAGGCCGGCCGCCGCTCACCCGACGAGGCTGATCGCTACTCACGAGCCGCGCTCAGCATCCTGACCGACCCTGGCGACGTGGTTCTCGGTGCCCTGCTGAGATCGGTGCCGCCGAAGGACATACTCGACGTCGTCATGTCAGACTGCAGCGATCTAGGTAAGGTCCTCGGCCAGCTGGCCGAGGGCGATGGTGGCCCCGGGGGCGAACAGAACGGCCCCGGCACTGTCAGCCGCGCGGCCGCCGAACGTGCTGTTGAGCGCTGGCGGGCGCGCCGTTGCGATGTCCCGGCTGCAGGCAGGCTTGAGCTGTGGGAGCAGGCAGGTTTCAGAATCGTCTGCCCGGGTGAGGCCGAATGGCCGACACAGCTTGACGATCTGGGCGACGCGAGGCCGGTGGCGCTCTGGCTGAGCGGCACGACGAACCTGCGCTTCGCCTGCCTGCACTCGGTATCCATCGTCGGCTCACGGGCCGCCACGGCCTATGGCTCGCATGTAGCGACCGAACTGTCTGCTGAGCTCGCCGGACTCGGCTGGACCGTCATCTCAGGCGGGGCCTTCGGCGTCGACGCTTGCGCTCACAGGGGTGCGCTGGCGGTCGGCGGGTGCACGGTGGCGGTACTGGCCAGCGGACTGAGCTTCGGGTACCCGAAAGGCAATAGCGACCTGTTCGCCGCCATCGCCCACACCGGCGTGATGGTCAGCGAATGCCCGCCAGACCGCGGTCCCACCAGGCCCGGGTTCCTGGTCCGCAACCGGGTCATCGCGGCATTGAGCCGCGGCACTCTTGTCGTGGAGGCCGCCCTGCGAAGCGGCGCGCTGAACACAGCCCGGCACGCGCGCGAGCTGAACCGCCCGGTCATGGCCGTTCCAGGGCCGATCACGTCCGAGCAGTCGGCGGGTTGTCACGAGCTGATCATGCAGTCGCAGGCGGCGTGCGTCACCGGCGCGCGCGACATCATGGAACTCGTCGCCCCGCTCGGTGGCGCGGAGAACGGGTCGGCTCGTCCGCCTGCCATCCCGGCAGACGACCTCGATCCCGTCACGGCGTCGGTCCTGCGCGCCGTCGCGCAGCGGTCAGGACGCGGCCCGGCCACGATCGCCACGCTCGCGGGAGTCGACCTGGATACGGCGCTTCGCTGTCTGGGCCTGCTGGGTGCCGCCGGTTACGTCGAGCGCTGCGACCAAGGCTGGCGCGCCAGGAAGACCAGCTGATAGCCGGGGCTGCCGGCGGCTCTAAGTCGTCATGCCCGTCGGTCGAGACGACGGGCCGGGCGTGGCAACGGGAGCCGACCCTCAGCAAGGCGCACACTGATGAAGTGCCTGCATCCGCGGAGCCCGCCGGGGCTTCAAGGTCGGTCAAGGCTGTCCGCCCCACTGGCGCCGCCCGACGAGCCGCCGACCGGGCCAAGCCGGATCCGCTGCCGCCGCCGCTCGACTCGCTGCTTAAGGCGTTCGAGCGGCACCTGGCCGCCGAGCGGAGCGTGTCGCCGCACACGGTGCGTGCCTACACCGGGGACGCGAATTCGATCCTCAGGCACGTCGCCAGCTGCGGGATTGAGACAGTAGCCGAAATTGACGTTTCCGTGATCAGGGCCTGGCTAGCGACCCAGCACGCGGCAGGCCAGGCCCGGGCCACCCTAGCCAGGCGTGCCGCCTCGGCGCGGGCACTGACCGCGTTCGCCCACCAGCGCGGGTGGCTGCCCGCGGACCCTGGTGTGCTGCTTGGAACCCTGAAGACAATGCGCGAGCTGCCCGAGGTCCTAGCCGTCGAGGAGATCCTGGCCGTCCTCGGCGAAAGGCCGGTCATGCATTCGGGCAAGCACCGCCGCCACGATGGTCCTGCCGGTGACCCGAGTGCGATATCGAAAGTCGTAGCGGGCCAGACGGAGGCGGCGATCGGCCTGCGCGACACGGCGATCATGGAACTCCTGTACGCCACGGGCATCAGGGTCAGCGAGTTGTGCGGCCTCGACGTCGATGACGTCGACCAGGGCCGCCGGACCGTCAGGGTGCTCGGGAAGGGCGGCAAGGAGCGCGTCGTGCCGGTCGGCATTCCAGCCGACCGCGCGGTCGCCCGATGGCGCACTGCCGGTCGGGCCCTGCTGGCACGCGACTCCTCGGGTTCCGCGCTTTTCCTGGGAGCTCGAGGCGGTCGCCTTGATCCAAGGACGGCCAGGCGCGTGGTTCATGCCAGGATCGCGGCCGCGGGATCGGTTCCGGATACCGGCCCGCACGGTCTGCGGCATACGGCCGCCACGCACCTGCTCGAAGGCGGCGCGGACCTGCGCAGCGTGCAGGAGCTGCTCGGCCACGCTTCGCTCGCCACGACGCAGATCTACACCCACGTCTCGATCGATCGGCTCGTGTCGGCCTATCGTCAGGCGCACCCGCGTGCCTGAGGATCTGCGACAGCAGATCAGGCGCCCGCGCGAACGGGCAGGCGGGACAGATCCGGCAGGATGTAAACTTGCCAGAGGTCCCGGTAGTTTCGCATGTGCAAGCATGGTCCGGAGGCCTAAATTCGCGTGTCCGCTCGCCGCCCGGGAATGCGTCAGCGCTCCCGGCGGAACGCACCTCACCGGTCCGCGAGGTTACTCGCGGCGAGGTCGTTCGGGCACCAGGACAAACCGATCGCGCTGTTGCCTGCGGGCAGGCGCACGATACGAAAGGGGACACCGGCATGGCCCCGGTCGTCACCATGCGGCAGCTCCTCGAGAGCGGCGTTCACTTCGGGCATCAGACTCGTCGGTGGAACCCGAAAATGAAGCGCTTCATCTTCACCGAGCGCAACGGCATCTACATCATCGACCTCCAGCAGTCCCTGCAGTTCATCGACCGCGCCTACGAGTTCATCAAGGAAACCGTCGCGCATGGCGGCTCCGTTCTCTACGTAGGCACGAAGAAGCAAGCACAGGAAGCGATCGCCGAGCAGGCGCGCCGGGTCGGCATGCCCTTCGTGAACCAGCGCTGGCTGGGCGGCATGCTGACTAACTTCTCAACGGTCTACAAGCGGCTGCAGCGGCTCAAAGAGCTCGAAGAGATCGACTTCGACGACGTGTCTGCCTCGAACATGACCAAGAAGGAACTCCTTCAGCTGCGGCGCGAGCGCGACAAGCTCGAGCGCTCGCTCGGCGGCATCAGGGACATGTCGCGGATTCCCAGCGCGATCTGGGTGGTCGATACCAAGAAAGAACACATCGCGATCAGCGAGGCGCGCAAGCTGGGCATTCCTGTTATCGCGATCCTGGACACCAACTGCGACCCTGACGAAGTCAACTACCCCATTCCTGGCAACGACGACGCGATCCGTAGCGTCGCGCTGCTGACCAGGGTCGTGGCCGATGCCGTGGCTGACGGGCTGATCGCCAGGGCAGGCCGGGCAGCGGGTGAGGAGAAGCCGCAAGGCGATGGTCAGCTCGGCGCGGCCGAACCGCTGGCCGAGTGGGAGCGGGAACTGCTTGAAGGTCGGACGCTGAGCGGCGCCCCCGAGGCGAACGGGACCGCGGCGCCCGCCGGGGCCCCGACCGCTCAGGCCGGATCGGCAGAGGCTGGCCCGGCTGGATCGTCGGAAGCTGGCCTGGCAGAGGCTGGCGCGGCTGGATCGGCGGAGGCTGGCCCGGTACAGGCTGGCCCGGCCGGATCGGCAGAGGCCGGCCCGGCTGGATCGGCGGAGGCTGGCCCGGCTGGATCGGCGGAGCCGGCCGGATCTGAGGGCTCGGCTGCCGCGTCGGTTCAGCCAGGCGGCGAACCAACCGCCGCCACGACCCACGGGCAGGAAGCCGATAGCACTGAGGCCGCGAACGCCGATGCCGGCACAGCGGAGACTGCCAGCAACCAGACGGCCAGTGCCGAGGCAGCCGGTTCCGACTCGTGAGGTCGGATGCCTGACTGCCCGACCCTGACCCCGCCTGGCGCGGTACCGGCGCCATACCGGGCAGGGGGTACGCCAGAACCTGACGGATTCTTGGGTGCGATGGCGGACAGAGATCGACCGGGGCTGGAGCTGCGGCACGCGGATCGGGCAGCGGGAGGATCCGCTCCGAGCCGGCCGGGTACGGCAGGGCAGGGTCAGGCCGCGCACAACGGGGACAACAACCAAAGACTGTGAGAGAGAAGAACATGGCGAACTACAGTGCCGCAGACGTGAAGCGGCTCCGAGACCTGACTGGCGCGGGGATGATGGACTGCAAGAACGCCCTGGTCGAGGCCGACGGCGACTTCGAAGCTGCTGTCGAGGCCCTGCGCGTCAAGGGAGCTAAGGACGTCGGAAAGCGGGCTGGCCGCACGGCGGCCAACGGCCTGGTTACCTCGGCCACGAACGGGACGACGGCAGGAGTGCTCGTCGAGCTCAACTGCGAGACCGACTTCGTCGCGAAGACCGACATGTTCCAGCAGGTGGCGGCCGACATTGCGCAGGCCGCATTGACCGCGGGCGCTTCTGACCGGCTGGCCGTTCTCGCGCTGCCGGTCAGGGACGGGCAGACGGCCTCCGATCTCATCGAGACGGCGAGCGCGTCGCTGAAGGAGAAGCTGGAGCTTGGCCGGTTCGCTCGTTTTGCCGGCGGCTACATCGTGAGCTACCTCCACAAGTCCGACCCCGGACTGCCCCCGACGCTCGGCGTGCTTGTCGACATCGACGAGGCCGGCGCGCCGGTCGCGATGGACATCGCGCACCAGGTGGCCGCCATGCGACCGCAGTATGTGACCAGGGACGAGGTTCCTCTGGACGTTGTTGCCCATGAACGCCGGATTGCCGAGCAGGTGACCCGCGAAGAGGGCAAGCCCGAGCAGGCGATCGGCAAGATCGTGGAGGGACGGCTGAACGCGTACTTCAAGGACGTGGCGCTGATCGAACAGCCGTCGGTACGCGACCCTAAGAGGTCAGTCAAGCAGGTGCTAGCCGAGTCGGGAGCCACTGTACGCGGCTTCGCCCGGTTTCAGATCGGGCAGGCGAGTTGACACGGTGCCCGGCGGCCACTGAGGCGAGGGGAGCCCGCATTGCCAGATAGCACCCCGTCGGGGGATGGTGTGGCGGCTGGCGGCGCCGAAGCCGCCGCTGGGCACAGCTCGGCTGGAGAGCAAATCGAGGAGCGCCCGGCCTGGCATCGTGTAGTGCTCAAGCTGTCTGGCGAGGCATTCGCGGGCGGCGCCGGACTTGGTATCGATCCCGACTCCGTGTCGCACTTCGCGCGCGAGATCAGGGATGCGTCACAGCTTGGAGTGCAGGTCGCGGTCGTCGTGGGCGGCGGCAACATGTTCCGCGGTGCGGCGTTGTCGGCTCGCGGCATCGACCGGGCCAGGGCCGACTACATGGGCATGCTCGGCACGGTAATCAACTGCCTGGCGCTCCAGGACGTGCTGGAAAAGCTTGGCATAGAGACACGGGTCCAGACGGCCATCACCATGGGCCAGGTGGCCGAGCCCTACATACCGCGGCGGGCGATCAGGCATCTGGAGAAGGGCCGGGTCGTCATCTTCGGCGCCGGCCTGGGCGCGCCGTTCTTCTCGACCGATACCTCTGCCGCGCAGCGGGCGCTGGAGATCGGCGCCGAGGCGGTACTGAAGGGCACGCAGGTCAAGGGCGTCTACGATGCCGACCCGCTCAAGACGCCCGACGCGAACATGTTCCAAAGCCTTGATTACAACGAGGTGCTGCGCCGCGGGCTGAAGTTCATGGATGCTACAGCGGTTAGCCTGTGCATGGACAATGATCTGCCCATTGTGGTGTTCGACCTCATGGGCAAGGGCAACGTCGTGCGTGCCGTGCGCGGCGAGCGGATTGGCACGCTGGTCGGCAGGAACGGGCACGGCAGGAACGCGCCCTGAGCGGCCGCGCGTCGGCTTGTCCGACGAGCGCGCTCCGAGAGGTACTGAGGAGTCGAAATGATTGACGAGACACTTCTCGAGGCCGAGGAGAAGATGGAGAAAGCCGTCGCAGTCGCCAAGGACGATTTCGCGACAATCAGGACCGGCCGCGCCCACCCGTCGATGTTCGGCAGGATCACAGCCGAGTATTACGGCACGCAGACGCCCGTGAATCAGCTGGCTTCGTTCCACATGCCCGAGCCGAGAATGGTCGTGGTCCAGCCGTTCGACAAGTCATCGCTCGGATCGATCGAGAAGGCCATCCGCAACAGCGATCTCGGCGTGAACCCTTCGAACGACGGCGCCATCATCCGCGTAGTGTTCCCCGAGCTCTCCGAGGAGAGGCGCAAGGAGTACATCAAGGTTGCCCGGCATAAGGCCGAGGAAGGCCGGGTGTCGATCAGGAACATCCGCAGGCACGCCAAGGACGCCATCGACAAGCTCGTCAAGAACGGTGACGAGGGTGAAGACGACGGTCGGCGAGCCGAGGCAGAACTCGACAAGATCACCCACACCTACGTGGCGCAGGTCGACGAGTTGCTGAAGAACAAGGAAGCAGAACTGCTTGAGGTCTAGGCCCGGCGGCGAGGCCGGCGTCAGGTCAGATCCTGGCTCAAGGTATAACTTAGCCCTCAAAGAGGAACATCTCGCTAACCGCATGTTCCCTACAGGTGGCGAGCGTGCCGCTCGCTGGCGGAACACGCCCCGGCCGGGCATGAATGTTCGCAACGGCGGCGAGCGACCGAGGGGGAGGGCTGGCCGCGTGAGCGAACGCAGAACGATCAACACCGGCCGCAACCTTCCGGTCGCGCTGGCCGTCGGGGTCGGCCTGGGCGCTCTTGTCATCGTCACGTTGCTGACCATGAAGGTCACATTCCTGATCCTGGTCGCCGTGATCGTGGGGATTGCCCTGGCGGAACTCCGCCACGTCCTGGCCACCAGGCAGGTCGGGCTGCCGCTGATCCCTGTCGCCGTGGGCGGGGCGGCGATGTTCGGCCTGGCCTACTGGCAAGGTCCCAAGGACGCGTTCGCCGCGCTGGCCATCACGTTCATTGCCGTGCTCGCCTGGCGGCTGCCAGGCGGGGCCAGCGGCTACGTCCGCGACGTCACCGCTGGCATCTTCGCGCTGATCTACCTGCCGACCCTGGCCTCCTTCGTCGCGCTCATGCTCGCGCAGCCGCATGGCGCGCACCGGGACCTGCTGTTCGTTATCCTCGCGGTCTGCAGCGATACGGGCGGCTACTTCTCCGGCATTTTGTTCGGGCGCCATCTGATGGCCCCTACGATCAGCCCGCGGAAGACCTGGGAAGGCCTCGCGGGATCGTTTGTCTTTT
>Ga0207646_10006464_pt1 | contig 12099 bp, 14 predicted proteins | sample KBSK5502metaG_FD_184343 | JGI IMG/M metagenome (GOLD analysis project Ga0207646, IMG submission 184343) | Corn, switchgrass and miscanthus rhizosphere microbial communities from Kellogg Biological Station, Michigan, USA - KBS K5-50-2 metaG... | ecosystem: Host-associated > Plants > Roots >...
ATGTCGTATCCGATAGAGAAACTTGGAGTTGCTGTTCACTACTTGATGTCGACAGATACGACGGTTGAAGACGCGAATTACGAAATCGGGCTGGCTGCTTCGCATCTCAAGCGAAACCTGCCTAGAATAAGCGGGTCCATTCGGCGGGAACTGTCGTTGAGAGCGAACGAACTTGATATCTTATTCTCAAAACTTCCTGTCAAGCCTTGGCCTGTAAAGGGATTCGGGTCCCCTGATGTCGAGTCTCGATTCGGCTCAGATTCAGAGAAATGATCAAAGCTTTTGCTCTTGGGCGCCCGGGTGTATGTTTCATTCTCTGTGCCGGGGTCAAAATCCTTAGCAATGGGAGAACCAACATCTCTGCGGGAAGCGATAACGTTGGCAGTGCTAAAAGTGGATGATAGATATCGCATAGTGCTTAACAAGGAGATCAGGGAGAAGCTGCAGGTCAAACCGGGCGACGCTGTCCTCGCCATAGCCAGCACGAATGGGGTCCTGGTAACGAATCTCAAGGGTAAGAAGTACGATACATTGGATCCCGGGTTCAACTACCGAGAAGAAGAGCACGAGGCATCTCGCTATCTGTTCGGTGAAAAGAGGAGAAAACCGAAAAGGGCGACCCGATAAGAGAATTGCCCGTCCTCGACACTATTTGACCCTAGGCATTTCTTCCGGGTTCCTTTCGTTTCTCGTTTCGATACGATCGAATTAATTCCAGTATGTCTTGGTCTGTCGGTCTCCGGTTTTTCTTGTAACGGCGATCGATCTCTTGAAACAGACATTTCAGCTGCCTGCCCAAATGAGTTCCTCCTTGAGCTCGACCCGCACGAAGCATTAGCGACTATCAAGGGTCTCCCTCAACTCCTTGAGAGTCGGCCCTGAGTCAACCCCGTTTTCAGCCATCTTGTCCAGGATCTCGTGGTAGTTTAGTCCGGCAACACTCGCTGCTCGACGAATAGTCCAGTGCCCTTCCTGAATCATCTTGAGAGTCTTTGCTAGTCTCCATTCGTGGACGGCTTTGGAACGGAGTTCCGCCTGCTCTATCGTGGTCAGGACACCGGTCAGGTTGAGAATAGATCTCTTACTGGTGCTGCGTTTCATCGCGTGGGTCAAATTTTTTTCCGGTCTTTTCAAGGCAGTCGGCCTCCTGTGTTCGGTCTTAGATCCAGATGGTTTCGGGTAGATCCTTAAAGTGTGGGTCTGCTGTAACGACTTTCGCGTCTCTCAGCTGTGCGGTTCCTAGAACAAGCCCGTCGAACAGGCTTGGGGATTGTAGTTTTCTTTTTTTCGCTCTTTCTACAAGGTCAAGGTGGGCTTTCGAGGCTTGGACAGCTAGGTCCGGTGTTATGTTGACGACTTGGCTGGCGCCCTGGACCGCTGTGAGTCTCTCCCTCACTAGTTTCTCGGCGACTCCTTCTCGAAAATATTTCCTGGACAGCTCAGCCAGGACGGAGTCGGGAGTGAAGGACTCGTCTGCTGTTTCGATCAGCTCTCGAACTTTGCTTCCCATGGGGCTTCCGAGGAAGAGCTCTATCCAGGCGTAGGAGTCGACGACAATCTTCAACGGTCTTCTCCGCGATCCTCTTCTGTGAAGGGCTTGACTCGTCCATGGTCAGCTCCGAAGACTCCGGCCAGTATCCTGCTGCGGTGGCTTTTGATGAGTGCTCTCACGGTCTCGTCTATGCTTCGTGCTTTCATCTCTTCCCTGAGACGTTCTAGGATGGAGAGTGTCTCTTGTGAGATCTTCACGGTCTTGTCAGAGGACGACAAAGTATACCAGTATACTTCTACACTGTTCTACGTATTAGTCTTTCGACGGCCAATCCAGTCCCGAGCACAGATCAAAGGAACTAGCACCTTGAGGATGCCTGGGAAAAACCGCCTGGAAAATAGCTTAGGAGCCTAAGCCTATCATAAAATCGGTTGACTGCAGACACGGCAAAAAAGGGACGAGTCCAGGGGTTTTCTAGTTCAGTCGTAGGCTCTTGTCTGCGTCGAAGCCTCGTCTTCGTCCCCAGGCTTTGATCCCGTCAAGGATCTTTTTTGAGCCGAACCAGCAGAGCGTCGTGAAAACCCCTTTCAGCACGGGATTCAACTGAAGCAGCGTCGGCGGCATTGTGTGTAGTTCTAGCACTGTGTGTCTCCAGCTGCGGTATATGACCCAGAATCGTGCTTCGTCGACCTGGTCGTCGATGTTGTAGAATCCGCTCTTCTTCAAGACCCCTAGCGGGACGAAGCTGAGAGGTGTAACGGTGAAGTGTGCCTTGACGCCGACGTCCTTCTTCAGCCCATGCTCCATCCGATCTATCAGACGGACAGTTTCAACCGCGTCCTCAGACGTCTCGCCGGGCAACCCGACGATGATCGTGTAGGCTGGGAACCAGTAGTACTCGTTGAATATCCGGGTCCCGTTATAGATGACGTCTTGCCACTCGTCGGGGCTGAAAGGCTTCACCTTCAAAGGCATGTACTTCTTGATCAGCTCACTCGAACCGGTCTCGAGACCTGACTGGATTCCAATGTGCCTCTTGCTTCCCTTCAGGACGACCTCGGAAATGTCCCGGATCAGCTCGGGATCAGCCCACGCAGGCGCCGCCGTCCCGTGAGTCGGATTAGCATACCCTATCCCCTTCTGGGACATGACAGTGCTGAAGAGGTCGACTACTGCGTCATGGTTGGGCATGAAGCCGCGTTTATCTTCTAATTTGTAGAGGAAAATGTCCTCGCTGTGGACCCAGACGTTAGGGTTCCCGATCTTCCGGTTGACCGCTATCTCCCGCTCGACCTTGTCCTTAGGATAGTATTTTGCTATCCTGAGGTTGGGCTCGCAGAACTGGCAGTTGCGGCCGCATCCCCGCATAACCTCGACAAGCCCGTGAGTTGAAGGAGCCTGAATGTCCGGAATATCCTCCAGTTTCGGCCCGCGCGGAACGTGAATGAACTCGGGGCTATTACCCGATTCGATATCGTTGTAAATATCCCCAATAACATGGTCGCACTCGCCGATCACTACGTGGTTGACGCCTAGCGCCTTGGTGTCTCGGTCGCGGACTTCCATCTGCCAGCCCCCAGAACCACCCAGCACCAGCTTCGCTTTCGGGTATTTCTTCCGGGTCTTGTTGATCTCTCCAACAAGCTCCAGGAACTTTCTCTTCGTATATGCGGTCAGTTTCCCCCCATCGGTGAACATCATGCTCACCGGTCCCAGGCCCATAGGGTCCATGGTGGAGATTCCGATGATGCTCGTCTTGTCGTCTACGAACTTGGACACGTGGTCCGGGTGAGCAACCACCACCTCATCCGCGCCATACTTTCTCAGAAGTGAGGACTCTAGTTTCCTGAGCCCATACGGCGCTTTCTCAGCGACCCCATTCTGGTGTCGGACTGAGGGGGCTAGAAAGTCGAATACGAATCGTGGAACCTTCTCGGCGGGAGCGCAGCTGAAGAAGGGTAGTAGTGGTATGCCCCAGTATTCGCTCATCTGGGTAGAGTCTGCAGTAAGGACAATCCTGGTCAATCACGTTCACCTTTCATTATCCGGCAAGATTTTTCGAGTTCTTGCTCCTAAAACAGGCTATTCTCGGGTCGTTGAATATTTTAAGCTAGTGGACGATTTTCCGCGAAATCATTCCTTCTGGCTCCGAACCTATCATGTCTTGTCTAAGACCCTTCGAGTCGAGTTGTCCAAAGCGAATGTTTGCGACAGCCATATCTACTTTTTTGCTCAGGAAAGGTAGAAGCAGAGCCCATCAAACCCGAACACTCCAGTACAATCCTGAAATCGGCGATAATGCGCCCCAATCTCAAATCTAAACCACGGGTACCGTAACTACGATTGCTTGACGCGTGTCCCTAGGGCAAAAGTCCCGTTTCGAAGATCACCACTCAAGCCCATTCTACGCCCTAAAACAGGATCCTCGGCGAAAAACGTGCCACCTGGCCGGAGTGCTCCGAAAAAAAGGGGTCAAGAAATTTTTTTCCTGCGACGTGAGAGCGCTTTCTGAACTGTTCCTAGGCGATTCTTCGCAAGACCTGGAGAATCCAGATCTGCCACCTGTCTCTCTCCCTAGCTCTTCGAACATCAACTGACATGAACATACTATGACTGAGTCATCCTACAAGACTCCTAGACCTGGAAGAAAACTGGCCTAACTGTCGGACATCTCCGAGCGATGCCCATAAATCCGCCATGCAAACTCATCATTGTCACAATGGAGACCTTGACAACTCCTCAAGCAGGAACCGCTGCCCCTAACTTTACCGCGCAGACTACGTCAGGCAAGACAGTTCATTTACGCGACTTTCAAGGCAAGAAGCTCGTCCTCTACTTCTACCCGAAAGATGACACTCCAGGCTGCACAGTTGAAGCGTGCGGACTGCGAGACGAGTATCAGAAGATCCGCGAACAAGGCGCCGAGGTTCTAGGCGTGAGCGTTGACAGCACCGCGTCCCACCAAAAGTTTACCGAGAAATTCCATCTGCCCTTCCCGCTCCTTGCGGACACGGAGAAGACTGTCAGTAAGGCCTACGGAGTCCTCAATGAAAAGTCGAACATGTCTCGGAGAGTCACGTTTCTCATTGACGAGCATGGCAAGATTCTCAAGACGTTCGATCCGGTAAAGCCTGCTGAGCATACGCAAGAGATCCTGGACGCGCTGAAAGGCAAGCTCTAACAACCCTCTTCTTTTTCAAAGAAATGGTTTCTCTCGCCTAGCCAAAGCTATCTATTAGACAACAACCGCAGCATAGACCCAGTGACACTTTACGGTCAGGGTCGGGGTCCATGTCTCCATCGCGAAGTCGTTTGATACGGCAGTCGACACGGCTGTAGCGGAGAAATGCGATGTCTTCCAAGTCTTCACGCGGAACCCTAGAGGCTGGAAGTTCAGCGAACTAGACCCCGACGAAGTAAAGAGCTTCCGCGAGAAACTCGCAAAGACCGGTTTGAATCCAGTGGTTGATCATATGCCATATCTCCCGAATCTATCCTGCCCCGAGGATGAACTCTACAAGAAGTCTGTCGAATCTCTCGTCGCCGAAGTCGACCGGTGTATAGAACTGGGAATCCCGTACCTGGTCACGCACCTAGGCAGCCATCTTGGAAAAGGAAGAGAGATCGGCCTCAAGAGAATCAGCAACGCTCTCAACCAGGCAACGAAACATGCGAAGGGCGATTTTCAGATCTGCCTGGAGAACATGGCCGGCACCAGTAACAGCATGGGCTCTAAGTTCGAAGAAGTCAGAGAAATATTCGATAGTGTCAAACAGAAGGAACGTGTTGCCGTCTGTCTCGACACTTGTCATGCTTACGCTGCGGGCTACGACCTACACGTCGAGAAAGCAGTCGAGAAGACCCTTGCCAAGTTCGACGATATTGTTGGCTTTGAGAATCTCAAAGTCGTCCACTTGAACGATTCCGAGGATGGTCTCGGCTCGGGACATGATCGTCATCAACACATCGGACTCGGCTATATCGGAACCACAGGCTTCAAAGCAATTCTCCACCATAAAGCCATCAAAGACAAGCCGCTGATAATGGAGACACCGATCGACGAGAGACGAGGCAACGCTGGCAATCTGGAGACCGTCCGGAAATTGGCGAAATAATTGCAAGTAAGCGTCAGCAAATACTCTCCCCGCGAGCTACATCGGATAATACAAGACGCAGCTCACGCAATCGAGAAAGCTAGGAAAGAAGACCCGACAGCTCTGCAAGAGATCAGCGACTCGACAGACGGCGATCCGTTCCGGGTTCTGATCGCTACTATCCTGTCCCATAGGACAAAGGACCCTGTCACAGCGCTAGCATCCTCCCGATTGTTCGCAAGATATCCAAAGCCAACCCAACTCGCCAAAGCAGACACTCGAACCATCGCTCGACTCATCAAGCCCGTAGGCTTCTACAACACCAAAGCCAAGACCGTCAAACGAGTAACGCGGATAATACTAGAGAAATACAAAGGCAAAGTCCCAGACGATATGGACGAACTTCTCAAGCTTCCCTCTGTAGGCCGGAAGACCGCCAACTGCGTACTAGTCTACGGATTCAAACAACCCGCGATTCCCGTCGACACACACGTGCACCGGATCTTTAATCGACTCGGCGTGGTCAAAACAAAGACTCCTGACGAGACGGAACAGGAACTAACCAAGATAGTAGACAGGAGAGACTGGCTCCCACTAAACGAAGTCTTCGTCAAATACGGCCAACTAATCTGCAAACCCATCGGACCCAAATGCGGCGTCTGCCCGCTCAACGATAGATGCCAGTGGTACCGAGACAACTACAAGGACAAGAACTAGACCTTTCTAGGTCTGTACCGAAAGCAGCGCAGTAAGTTCCCTCAACGAGTGAATTTCATAGTCCGGCTTCGGATCGCCTTCATTTCTACTGACCTCGGCTCGATTGAGCCAAACGGCGACTAGCTCTGCATCGAGCGCACCCGCAACGTCGGTGCCGAGACTATCACCAACATGCCAAGCGTTCTCGGGTTCGACGCCCAGCTTCTGGAGGGCCAAGCCGAAGATGGATGGGTCAGGTTTTGCAATCCCGACTTCGCCTGAGATGACGACTGTATCGAACTTCTCCTCGATGCCAAGGATGCGCAGTGTGTTACGCTGAGTGTCCGAAGCTCCGTTCGTTATGAGAGCAAAAGGGACGTGGGACTTTGGGATATTGAGTAGCTCCCGAGCGTCGTCGAACAAACGAACGGCTTCACGAGCGTGTCGTGAGTGGACCTCTCTGGCCAATTGTACCAGTGATTCGTCGTTGCGCCCGCACGTGAGAAGGGTACGGCGCCAAGCCTCTGAACTGACCGCAGTGCCGGTCAGAGCCCCAAGAGTCCACTTCCTCTCAACCTCTGGCCAGTAGGTCTGCCAGACCCTACTATTAGCCTCGAACAATCGGGCAGCGTCCAAACCAGTCGCCGCGGCCAACTGAGCGCACGTGCGTAGAATTGCATCTTTAGATCCACTGCCATCGATCAGCGTGTTGTCAAGGTCGAAACAAAGAACCCGGGCCGGTTTCACATTTTTTCGCTTTTCATGCATGAGACCCATATCTTTAGCGGTCAAGCTCGACCTCTAAGAGATAGCTGCTTTGATTTTCTTACCGATCTCATCAAGCTCAGCTCGATGAGTCTGCTTACGATTCGGGAAACCGCTCATCATCTCATGATTGAACCGTGGTATGATGTGAACGTGCATATGGAACACTTCCTGTGAAGCAGCAATACCATTCGACTGTCCGACACTGATTCCGTCAGCGCCCGACGCTTTGTGCACTCCCTTCATCACCTTGTTGACCGTTGCGAAGACTCGTCCCGCCTCCTCACTTGGCATGTCTAACATGTTGGTGTAGTGCTTCTTTGGGATCACCAAAGTATGGCCTGGATTGAGAGGATGAATGTCTAAGAAGGCGAGCGTGTGAGGATCCTCATAGACGACAGTCGCATCCGCTTCCTTGCTCGCGATCTTACAGAAGATACAATCCTCCTTCATCTAGATCCTCCTGTCATCTGTCTCTGACAAATTCTTCTTCGGGGACCCTTTGCTCCTTGTTCACCACTCGTGCAAGGACGAACAGCAGGCTGGACAATCTGTTGATGTAAGGAAGGATCTCAGGATTAATCGACTCTATCTTTGCCAGAGCACAAATCCTCCTCTCAGCCCTTCTGCACACGGCCCTAGCCACATGAAGCTCAGCTCCGGGGACGCTTCCTCCAGGAAGAATGAACCTGCGCAATTGTGGCAGTCTAGAGTTCAGCTCATCAGTAATACTCTCTAGCCTGTCAAGCTGTTCTTTGCTGATTCGCGGGACATTCGCAGAAACAAGTTCGCTTGCCAGGTCTCCTCCTAGAATCCAGAGATCCCGCTGGATGTTCTTCAAAATCTGGTCCAACTTCTTCGATTTGATCTGCGCTCTCGCAGCCCCAAGCTGGGAGTTCAGCTCATCAACAGCGCCGTAAGCCTCGACCCTCGGGTCCGCCTTCTCAACGCGGGTCCCACCATAGAGACTCGTCTCACCCTTATCGCCCGTTCCAGAGTACGCCTTCATCCCATCAACCAACGCTACCATCTAACAGGTAAGGAAAGGGATTTCAAGCTGATTGACCTAGGACTCGTACGGGCCGTCGTGATTCAAGAGTTGTGGTCGCCCATCAAGTAATGACGTATGATAAGAGAAGCGAAGCTGTACCAGCCACTCGCGGATTCCAGGGTCCGTTGCACAGCGTGCGCTCGATACTGCAACATTCCTGAAGGAAAGGTCGGGCTATGTGGGGTCCGCCAGAATATCGGTGGCAAGCTACACCTCCTAGTCTACGGGAAAGTGATTACTGGACACATTGATCCGATAGAGAAGAAACCCGTCACACACTACATGCCAGGCTCGAAAATATTCTCTATAGCAACGACGGGCTGTAACTGGCTCTGCTCCTACTGCCAGAACTTCGACATAAGCCAACGGCGGAAAGTGGAGGGGACCGATATGATGCCCCCTGAAGTTGCGACCCTAGCTCTGGGTCATGGCTGTCAGGGTCTCGCGTACACGTACAATCAACCGACGATCTTCATGGAGTTCGCGCATGATGTAGGCGTAGAGGCGCGGCGGAATGGCTTGATCAACATCTTCGTCTCGAACGGCTACGATACTCCGGACACAGTAGGAATGATGAACGATTTTCTGGATTGTATCACTATCGATTTCAAGGGAAACGCTGAGACAAATTTTGTCCGGAAATACATCGGGATCGCGAACGCGGACCCCATCTTCCAGACAATACTAGAGATCAAGAACAAGACCAAGGTCCACATGGAATTCACCGACCTGGTGATTCCAGAAGTAGGAGACAAACTAGAGGATGCTCGGAAGCTCAGCCGCTGGTTGTATGATAACTTGGGTCCTGACTATCCAATCCATTTTCTACGCTTCCACCCAGACTACAAGATGATGAATATTCCATACACACCCGTTAAGACGCTGGAAGAGCATTGCAAGGTTGCTAGAGAGGAAGGACTACGATACGTTTACGTTGGAAACGTTCCTGGTCATCCGCTGGAGCACACTTACTGCCCAGAGTGCAATTCTATAGCCATCAAACGCAACGGATTCGACATAACCGGATGGAACCTAGACAAAGACAATAGATGCGCCAACTGCGGCTATCAACTACCGATCATAGGCGGACTCAGCTCAGCCGTCTCTGAAGAAAGATTTCTACCCGTCATAAACTGATCCCGGTTTCAAAAAGATTACTTTCAATCGCAGAGTGCAGTTTCGTTCTGCTTAGATTAAACATGAGGAGTATCGAAGATAGAATAAGTGCAGGCGAACCTGGCGGATGTCACCCTATACAATTGAACGACCTGACCACTCGTATGCAAGAATGCCAGGCTATGTCAAGATCATCATAATAGCGCAGGCAGCTACGATCCTCTCACTTACCGCCTGGATGTATCAAGAATACCTGAGCGATACCTATTTCCAAGAATACGTGATCAGCCTCTTCCGTTCGAACATCATCGCCGACGCACTCTTGACTACGGCGGCAACCTCAGTATTCGCCCTCGTCACTTTCACCATGCTAGGCACAATGAGAGCGACGCGCCGAGAGAACAAGAAATGGCTTCTACTATCTGAGCTGGAAGATGCGCCAAAGGTATCATCATTACCCGTTCTGGCCGCGGTCGAACCAGCTTCGAAACCGCGGAGCACAAGCCGCCGACCACGCCCCCGAAAACCGAGAAGCGACACGGAAAAGCTTCTTCATTCTATGCGCCACTATGACCAACGATCACAGACAGCAGTAGACGCCCGAACGGAAACCGATCAATAAGAGAACCACTAGGCGAGACCACGACCGTATCTCGCACACTTACTATCTTCCGTGCAACTCTGTAGGCATCAAATGCTATGGATTCGACATAACCGGATGAAACCTAGACAAGAACAATAGATGCGCCAACTGCAGCTACCAATTTCTATAGTTGGAGGCTTAGCGCCTCCATATCAGAAGAAAGATTTCTGCCGGTTATCAACTGACTCCCAGTCACAAAAGCACGCATCCAGGAAAGCGCAATCCCAAGATACAGATTCGTCAGGCGCTTTGTCTACCTTGCCCTCCTTCGAATATTTCTGATCCGTCTTCAAAGACGCAATATTGCCCCATGAAGAACTCGTAGTCGTAGTGACCGCGGCAACCTAGGGCAGGATTCCACCAATTCGCGCCTGCTCGATCAAACCTGGCTTCTTAGTGAAAATTCCTGCCGTGATCTCCAGTGCTGCTTTCATGAGCTTCGGATTCTTCTGCATTTTCCTGAGCGCCCGTTTATTGAGTCGCTTGATCAGCCAGTTATTGCTAAGTGCATAGGTAGACGTGTAGTGAGCGTGCTTTCCTATCACGTCGGCGAACATTTTCCTACTCGACTGGTATCGGGACAATTTCTTCGCTGAGGTATCCCCAGCACTCAGGGCATCAGCAATCACGTCCGCTAGCGTAAGGGCATCCTGCAGTGACAGGTTGACTCCTTGTCCTGCGTGGGGATGGAACGTATGTGCTGAATCGCCGAGCAGAGCGACGCCATTCCCTACCCATGGGTCTACCTTAATGAAATTGGGAGTGAAGTACGCGATTCTTGTCCATGCCTCCATCTCGCCAAACCCTTCCGTCAGTTCAGGTGCGGCTTGAGTAACTTCTTCTTTGAAACGTCCCAGTCCTTCCCTCTTCAAGTCTTCAAAGCTGCGATTGCCCACGCAGTAGAAGATGTAGGTTGCTTCCTGACCCGCGGGCATTATCCCGAGCATCTTTCCGGGCGCTTGGTATTGTCGCGCCCTGTCCTTCAGCTCCACTGGGCCGATCAATCCCACCATGAAGGAATCAGAGTATTTCGTGATCTTCGTGGTTGCCCCGATGCTCTCTCGAACGTGAGACTGAGGGCCATCGGCCCCGACGATTATTGAAGCTTTGATTTCAGATGGTCCGTCTTCGACTTGGCAACGCACTCCTTGAGCGATTCCATTATTCCAAATGATCTCTTGGAATCTACTATTCCAGATCGTCTGGGCACCTAGGTTTTCAGCCTTGTATCCTAGTAGGTGTTCCACTTGCACTGCATCGGCCGTCATGATGTAGTTCTGCGGATGTTCAAGCAGACCATAGTCGGCTTCTAACAGAAGTTCTCCGTTCCAATCTTTCACCTCAAGTATTCTCTCAGCGGAGCCCATCTGGAGAACGTTATCCAGAACCCCAATCTTCTCCAGCGCTTCCAGCCCATTCGGTTGGAAGGTTATGCCTCGGGGAGTTGAATCCAGCCCTTTCCTGCGATCCAGAAGAAGAGTCGAAATGTTTCTCTTTTGTAATTCAAATGCCAAAGCTGAGCCTGCTATTCCTGCGCCAATTATCACAACGTCGGCCTTTCCTTCCAATTCTCTGTCGCCTGGCAGATTGAGGACGATTAGTAATCATCTTAAAATCATGCCTGCGGGGTCCGCGTGCCAGGATGGTTCTTGGCTCGAATTCATGGACAAGGCCCAGCGGAACAGATCAACGTCTACAATCTAGAAACTGCAGTCGCACCTCATGTGTACAACAATGACCGACGCTACTCCGTCCTCGTCGTGGACATGCTGTACGACTTTGTGTATGGCAAGATCAAGTGCGATAGGGCTGTTCCCATGATTCCTCGTAGCGCAGAGCTCATAGATTCCGCTCGTAGTGCGGGTGTTCCGGTGCTCTATTCCAACGACTCCCATACAAGGAAGGATTTCGAGATTGAGAGGTGGGGGGAACACGCCATGCGTGGATCCAAGGGTGCCAAGGTCATAGGCGAATTGAGACCGCGAAAGAAGGATGTTCAGATTCCTAAAACAACCTACAGCAGCTTCTTCAATACGAGACTGGAGCGAGAACTCAAGAGAACTCACGATCGGAAGGGACCCAACACTCTAATCATCTCAGGTCTCCACACTGACTGTTGTGTTAGGCATACGACTGCCGACGCCTTCTTCAGAGGATACGAGACAATCATCGCCGAGGACGCAGTGAACTCTTTCACTGAACTGCAATATCGGACCGGTCTTCAATACCTCAAGTTCTGGTA
>Ga0207646_10006466_pt1 | contig 12098 bp, 11 predicted proteins | sample KBSK5502metaG_FD_184343 | JGI IMG/M metagenome (GOLD analysis project Ga0207646, IMG submission 184343) | Corn, switchgrass and miscanthus rhizosphere microbial communities from Kellogg Biological Station, Michigan, USA - KBS K5-50-2 metaG... | ecosystem: Host-associated > Plants > Roots >...
AACTGAATATCGTGCTGATCCATGGTGGTTTTGTGGACGGCTCCGGCTGGGAAGGCGTCTACAGGATCTTGAGGAAGAAAGGCTACAACGTATCCGTTGTCCAGAATCCCACGATTTCACTGGCTGACGATGTAGCCGTAACCAAGAGAGTCATCGCAGCTCAAACTGGTCGGGTAGTCCTGGTCGGCCATTCGTATGGCGGAGTGGTCGTGACGGAAGCAGGCAACGACCCGAAAGTGGCTGGACTTGTCTACATTGCCGCATTTGCTCCAGACAAAGGCGAGTCCGTCGAAACCTTGATTCAAAATCCTCCTGCGGGAGCGCCCGTCCCTCCGATTCTGCCGCCACAAGACGGCTTTCTATTCCTCGACCGTTCGAGGTTTGTGGCCTCCTTCGCGGCGGATGTGAATCCCGACTTGGGTGCGTTCATGGCTGATTCGCAGGTTCCCTGGGGTATGAAGGCGCTCGGCGGAGCAGTCACCCAACCCGCTTGGAAGACCAAACCCAGTTGGTACCTGGTTTCTACCGAAGACAAAATGATTCCGCCTGACGCTCAGCGGGCCATGTCCAAGCGTGCGGGTTCTAAGGTCGTCGAGACCAAAGGAAGCCATGCAGTCTACGTTTCGCACCCTGATGCTGTCGCTTCTCTCATCGAAGAAGCGGCGCTCGGTTCAGTGTCAACAGGAAGTAGAGCGGCAGGTAGCCAGGGATAAAAGCGCCAGTACGGAATAATCCAAGGAGAACAGCATGTCAAATCAAAACAGGGAGAACAGCATGTCAAATCAAAACAGGGAGAATAGCATGTCAAATCAAACCGGATCTTACGAACCCCTGACTTCCCAAAACGCGGCGCTCGTCCTCGTCGATCATCAGGTCGGCCTCATGACGGGCGTCCGTGACTATTCGACCGGCGAGTTGAAACATAACGTGGTAGCCCTGGCCAGAGCTGCAAAAGCATTGAAACTGCCGATCGTCGTTACCACGACGGCGCGCGACAGTATGTGGGGTCCGACATTCCCCGAACTAGTGGAGGCGCTACCGGGCATCGAGATTATCGACCGTTCGTCGGTCAACGCATTCGACGACGCACGCGTGGCTCGGGCAATCGAGGCGACCGGCCGCAAGAAGCTGATTTTCGCTGGCATCTCGCTCGAAGTGTGTGCGGCTTTCCCGGCGATCACAGCCGTGGGTAAGGGACTCGACGCCTATGTAGCGGTCGACGCTTCAGGAACATTCAGCGAGACCAAGCGGCAAGTTGGACTCCTGCGCATGCTACAGGCAGGTGTTATTGTGTCGGACTACGCAACCTTGATGGTTGAAATCCTGAAGGATAATGCGCGACCGGAGGCTGGCGAGGTTTACACGGCCATGGACATGCCCTGGGCCACACTTGTCGGTCAGATCGCCCGGGCCGGTCAGATCGCCCGGGCCCACGGAAAGTAAACCGACCTGCGGGAGACGGCGGGGATCGACCTCGCCGTCCTTCCCCATTAGAGGAGACGCCTCGCTAGTTTGCTTCCGGGAGTGCTCGCTCAAATCGAGTCCCCCAACTACTTGAAAGCCATACTTCTCGTAAGAAGCGGATCGCCGAGACCGCGTCAGCCCATGTGCCGACCAACGCTGGACCATTTGCCAGTTCCCGCAAATGAGACAGCAAGTGCGCTCAGCCCCTCGCTTCTGGCTACTGGTGCGGAATAAGTGTGGCGAATAAGCGTCACGTCCTGGACCTGCTGAAGGCCCATTACGCCTATCAGCGTCCCGGTCTCCTCGTAGCCCCAGAATGCGACTCCTTATCGATTTCATCCTGCAATTTCTCCCGAGACATGTACGGCTCTGTCCAGCGATCTGCAGGGATAATTCCTTTGTAAGCTTACGCGCGATCGTTGATGAGTTGATGATGGCCCAAATGAGTTCAAAGTCGCGCTCGTCACATCGGCGGATCATGAGTACTCAGTCTCCTAGCTTGGCGTCGCGATCAAATGTGAGGATGATCTGGACCAGGTCGTCTGCGGCCAACAACCTTCTGTAAGGGGAGATCTTCGGATACTGGTCAGACGGCACGATAATGGATTTCAAAGCTTTCGTTGTATCAGGGATTTCCTGGTCCTCGCGATTTCCTCCGCCAGTTTCTTTTCATCAGGCAAGGCTAGTTTGTATTCGCTGGATAGGACTTTGTTACGCAGGTTCCCTAACGCATAGTGGGCCACGGCTTCGTTTTTCTCGGAACTAAGAATCAGACCAATCGGCGGATTTTCACCGGGCAAGGTCCAATGCTCACGCGCGTAGTTGAGGTAGAGATTCATTTGTCCAGCATCTGCATGCGCAAACCTGCCGATTTTCAGGTCGATGATTACAAGACATCGCAAACGGCGGTGAAAAAAGAGGAGGTCCACTCGATACCATTCGTCTCCGACCCGCAGACGTTTCTGGCGAGCAATAAACGAAAAATCATTTCCGAGTTCCAAGAGGAATTGTTCCAAGCGGTGAATGAGAGCCTCTTCAAGGGCACTCTCGGAGTACTCATCCTTGAGGCCAAGGAACTCCAAGACCATTGGGTCCTTTATTTGTTCCTCGGCAGTCAGTTGATTTTCTGGAATGGATCGCTGGGCTCTTTTGATCAGTGCGGCCCTGTTCCGGGAGAGTGCTGTGCGCTCATAGAACTGAGTTGCGATCTGACGGTCGAGTTGCCGGACAGACCATCCTCCCTGCAACGCTTCAGTTTCATAAAAGACCCGCGCCTCTTTGCCCTTCACAGCAAGCAAGCGCACGTAGTGCGACCATGGCAGGGGAAATCGCTGAAGCCGTGTTTCCTGATGTTCACCCGAAAGTCCAGACAATGTCTGGAACTTTGGGGTGTCCACCGATGTGGGTTTTGACGGGCTGGATTCCCCAGACGCTGTCTGGAGAATTGGCCAAGCGAGATAAAAATCTCTCATTTGCCAGAGGTTACTTTGAGAGAAGCCTCTGCCGAACTTCCCTGTGAGATCTAAAGCAAGCCGTTCGATTAAGGCCTCTCCGTAGACGGCCCGCTTCTTCCCATGCTTGTCGTTCTTGTTGTGGGAACGCGAGGTTTCTCCCGCGCCACCGATGGTGAGCGGGTCGGAGTGGTCTTCGACTGTTTCGGGAGGCCTTGGCGCCGAATGTTGCTCCGCCCTGTCAATAAGTCAAGTACCTAAAGTGCTGTAGTACCGAGTAGCGAGGCGAGCTGGCTCTAGAGGCCGGGAGTTCGAATCTCCCCAGGTAGCGCCACCTTCGCCGCCTACTTGAAGAGCTTTTCGGGCGAAGCGTCAGGAGACAAGAACGGATATACGCTGACTCTCCGCGGCCTAACCAATGCCACCGAATTGTTAAAGGTGATCCTTCAGCCCGATGAGGGGTCGTTGCCGCGGCGTGGCAATACGAGCATACCTGCGGCGGCTCGATAAAGGCCGGGCGTCAAGTAGCGCAGTAACGATTGCGGTCGGAAGCTATGCAGTTGAATCCAATCAAGCGTTCCAAGGCATGAGATTTCGGGAATGGGTCGGTGCGACACGCTCCCCATTAGATTGTCTCACCATGGGGTTCACCCCAACAGTTCTCGAACCCAGCTGTACTAAAACTGTACCAAAACCTATCCAATTGTAATGTCGGGACTTACTTCGAGCGAGAAGCAGATTCCCCGAAATTGTTGAAAATATTAGAAACGCAAAGCAAAGGATGGAAGGCTTGGAACGGGGGCTCGTGCTTGCAAAGCAGGTGCTCTCCCAGCTGAGCTAAACGCCCATCCTTGCAACCATTTTATTCTAAAACACTTTCGAGCGCGCCGCACTTGATTCTAATCAGGGATAGACAAAAAAGAGAGCACCTTCTATCCAGGCAGGTGCTCTCAATCAGTTTTCAAAATGCCGGATTCGGATTGCTCTGCCTCTTTGTGAACCGTCTCTGGTCGCGCACCAACAGTGATTAGTCAATTGCTTCCGATGAGCGGGCGCAAAAATCAAACTTATTTCCCTTTAGCAGGCCACGATACGGGCGTTTCCGCAAAAGTTTCCGTCTGACCCGCTACAGTGGAACACCAAAAAATTTAAAGCATTGTCTGTATGTAATGGCGCGGACAGAATCCGCAAGCTAGCTCGCCAGGGGGTTTATCTTGGCCCGAATCCTGATTGCCGACGACCGCGAATCTATGCGCGGAGCGCTCAAAACCTTCGTCGCGCTAAATCCCGAATGGACAGTTTGCGGAGAGGCGGAGAATGCGAACGAGGCGATTGCGAAGGCTCAGGAACTTCACCCCGATGTAATAATATTGGATTATAAAATGCCGGATTCCGACGGCCTCGTGGCAGCAGACGGAATATTTAGAGCCTTACCGGATATTCCAATCGTGATGTTCACGCTGTTCAAGACCGATGAGCTTGAACAGGCGGCCAACCTAATGGGAATCCGATGCGTCGTCGGCAAAGAAGAGGGCGTCCCGTCGTTGCTGGGCGCAATTGAGAATGAACTCAGCCGCTCAGCTCCGCAACGCGAAGGCAAACATTTCTGACATCGTCGGTTCCAACCATCGCTCGACCCCAGAAAAAATCAACCGAACGTAGATGGGCAATGTTGCGGCCTCGAAGCAATAAGCACCGTTCTTACCAGCGACAGAAAGCCCGCAACAGCGAATAGCGCACCGCTAAAGCCAAGCCGCGGCACAACCTCAGGATTCTCTCCGTGAAGCCGCTTATGCGCATTCGCGCTACAGGCAAAGTCAAAGGCCACTGCCAAACCTTCGGGACATTTTACGGGCCAGAGTGCTATTTTTCACGGAGTGCACTTGCACACTGGTCCGGGAGCAAAGACAGCTCTTCGGCGCTGAACCTTTATATATACGGGTGGTTGCCGCCTCCTCTTCGGCTATGTAAATGATGGGCAATCCGTAGCTTCTAGTGTTGGATGAAACCGGCAGGCAACAAATCTGGCTTCGCGCATTGGATGAATCGGCGGCTCATCCAGTCTCCGGAACGGAAGACGCCATCTTTCCCTTCTTGTCGCCGGACGGAAATCCCTGGGCTTCTTTGCGGACGGCAAGCTCAAGCGGATTTCGGTCCAAGGAGGAACTGCGCACACTCTAGCGGATGCAGTGGATGGACGGGGCGGAACGTGGAATATCCATGGGACCATTCTGTTCGCGCGCAGTATCGACAGCGCGATTTATAGCTTGCCAGAGGATGGCGGGACACCAGCTCCGATCACGAAAATAGATCCGGCTCTCTACACCTCGCATCGCTGGCGGCGTTTTCTTGCCAACACTAAGACTTTCCTCTACTGGGCAAATTGGGCGAGCGCGATGAATACCGCGACGTTCGCATTTCGCCTGATCGCATCGTCCCATTTGCGCGATTGCACGCGGGAATACGCATCGAGCCGGAATCGCAAACCATTCGGACGAAAGCGTGGGTACGACCGTGGACCGTTTCCTTTGGCCGAGTACCGCAGGAGATCGGTCTGTAAGCATTAGTTGTACAAAGCTCGGGCCTGCTTGCCCCTAAGCTCAGATCACTCGCAAAACGAATAACGTTTGGTCGTCCTTAGGGCGAGTATTCTTCTCATGGGATTGGACGGCCGACCGAATCGCGGTGAGTATTTCGCGAGCGGTTCCGTTTGCCAAGGATGCGAAGGCCTTGCGAAGTTGGTCAAGATCGAACGGTTGACCGCTGGGATTCTCTGCTTCTACAATTCCGTCGCTAAACAAGAGCACGAGATCGCCTGGCGACAACCGCAACCGGCATTGATCGTAGGTCTGCTGTGGGAAGAGCCCGAGCGGCAATCCGCTGGCGCCGGACAGTTCCGTAATTGCTCCGTCGGCCGCTCTCCTCAATAAAGGAGGGTTATGTCCCGCGCGGGCATATACAAACGCGCTCGTGGCCGGATCCCAGATTGCCAGGAAAGCTGTCACAAAGGACTGTTCGATTCTCTTGGCGGCAAGCTGGTCGTTCGCGATCGACAGAACCTCGGTTGGAAGCAAGGCGGGAAAACGGATTGTTGTCTCGGCGTCCCGGCTCACCCGCTGGAAGAGAGAGTGAAGCAGGGCATGCAGTATTGCTGCGACGACCGCCGCAGATGGCCCGTGACCACTAGCGTCGGAAATCATGCACGCCCATTGTCCGCCGGGGAGAGCCACGTAGTCGTACAGGTCCCCACCGGCGCGATCGAAGGTTTCACTCCATGCCGCAACGTCCAAACCCGGGACGCTCGGATCAGGCGGCGGGAGTAAGCATTTCTGGATAGCCGCGATCCGATCCACTTCAGCTTCGATGTAGGCGGTCGCGGCCACTAGCTTTCGGTAGGTCTCGGCCAGTTCCGTCGCTGTTCTTAAGTTCTTTAGCGCCGACCCGATCAACATAACGCGTAGAACGAGGTCTTGTAGGACTACGGCATCGAAGCTGCCTGCGCATTTATCGAAAATGAATACCCAGTTATCGCGATCTCCCAAAGCTCCAGGAGTAGCAGCGAGCGCGTGGTAATCAGCGAGTTCAGGAAATGCCGGATCATTTGCAGTAAACGAAAATGCTGGCAGCAGTGACGGTTGAGACCGGGCAATGACTTCGGAGATGATTCCGCCCGTGCGGATGGGTACTCCCTCGGCACGCCACGGACTGCAGTTCGGGACACCTTCTGTTTCGTCGTCCCTCCAAACACGAGTGACTCGATACTGAGCGGATTCGAGACCCTGGGTCGTCACTTCAACGTAACAATGGACACCAAAAGCGCGCCGCATGATTCCGATTAACGCCCCATGCAGATCCCGGACGTCTGTGGCCGTCGCTACCGCGTTGAGCATTTGGCCAAACAGCTGCAACCGGATGTTGGTGGTAGTGTCCGCAAAGTCCAACGGCGGTATCGACATGCGCAGATCTTACCGCATGAAGCGAGCAGACGTAAAAACTGCCGACAACTCTCCTGGATACGCAAGCAGTTCCTTATTCCTGAGGATGAAGTGTTCCTGAACAACGGCACCGTCCCTGGTTGTCGAAAAAACACAAGATCCGCATTCGCGGCACTGAACCCTCAAAGTTGCGCGTCTGTGCACGGCTTATTACGTACAGCGCCGCGAGATCGACCAGTTTTTGGAAAGGTTCGATCAGTACAAGAAGGAAAAACAGATCGCATGATTGCGCAAGGTCGGCGGTGTTTGCAATCGGCGTTAAGCCCCGAAAAGGCGTTCTGTGAAGCGAAGGACGAGTTCTGGTTGGGTTGTCGGCAACCCGGAAGTTGGACAGCAACTCTAGGTCACTTACCCTTAAGGGAGAGAAAGCAAAACGGCCCGGACGCTCTTTGAAGTTTCCGGGCCGCGTGTTTTCAGGTGAATTACGCTACGAGACGCTTCGCCAGTTAGAGTTGGCGGCGTTGCGTTTTCGCGGTGTTCGTCCAAACACTTAGACAAAGTATGCTTGTTTCCGGTAGCCTAATTTGCAGAGGGGTTTGCACTATGAAGAGACGCCGATTCAACGACTTAGGTGAGATGAAAGCGTGCTTGCAAAGCAGGTGCTCTCCCAGCTGAGCTACACGTCCATAAGAGAAACTGCTCTGATTCTAAAACACTTCCCGCCGTTCCGAAACCCAGACCTTCGCATTCTCGTGCTGGAGTGAACCCCTATTTTGAGACAGTTTTTGGTGGCTAGCCTTCCGATCATTACTTCTGGAAGCGCGAGAACCCGTTCGCACATCTCGACGGTCATTTCCCCGAACCCCGCTTCTGGATAATTTCCGGTTTGCGGACAATACCGCCAGAATCGTAGCCTGCGATGTGTTTTGCTCCCACGGACTGGCTCTCGGCTGGCGCGAAAAGTGCCGCCTTGAACTAACTCTGTCGTAGAATTTGAGGCGCTGTACCGGTCGGGACATCCATGCAGCCAACTCTTCTCGCCGCATTCTTTGAATTCTCTCGCACCGCCTTCTCGATGTCCGCCGCCGTCCTGGCGCTGCTCCTGATTGGCCTGTTGGCCGCGAAAAACGATATGGCCCAGGCTCGTGGCCTCGACAAGATCGTAGCCCTGACCAACTTGTGCTTCGCCATCCCGTTGGCGGCGTTCGGCGCAGAACATCTTTCCGGTGCAAAATTCCTAATGGCTCTGGTGCCGTCGCACATGCCGTGGCGTTTGTTTTGGGCTTATTTCGTCGGCTTTGCGCTGATCGCCGCATCGTTGAGCATCGGGACCAAGACTCAGGTGCGCTGGTCCGGGCTGCTGTTCGGGATCATGATGTTCCTCTTTGTGGCGATGATTCACTTTCCGGGAGCGGTCACGAGCGGGGGGCGTATCTTATGGACGATTGTCATCCGGGAAATGTCGTTCGGCGGCGGCAGCTGGGTTTTAGCGGGGATTGCGATGGGCGGATCGCGTGCGCCGGGCAAGAATCTCATCGCCGTGGGCCGCGTGCTGATCGCGATCGCCGCCATCTTTTTCGGCGTTCAGCATTTTCTGCATCCGCTGGGACTTCCCGGAGTTCCGCTTGAGAAACAGATGCCAACGTGGATTCCCGCTCGCCCCTTCATCGACTATCTGACGGGCGCATTCCTCATCGTCGCTGGCGTCTGCTTTCTGCTGGCGCGGAAGACGCGCATGGCGGCCAGCTATCTCGGCGCCTGGATTGTGCTCCTGGTTGTGGTCATCTACGGGCCTGTCCTGATCGGGGCGCTGGCGGACCCGAGTACTGCGGTGAAAGTCGAGGGGCTCAACTACTTCGCCGACACGCTTCTATTTGGCGGAGTGATTCTTTCGCTGGCCCGCGCCATGACGGCCATTTCCCCGCCTTCAGCTAAATTCACAGAATCAATGCGTAATTCTTCCCTCCGTGCTGTCTGAAGTGAATTGACTCTTTGTGTTCTGATGCTCTGCTCGCTGCTCGTCGGCACCTTGCTCGCGAATGACGGGCGACTCTGACCTTACAGTCGCGACACTACTCTGATCATTGATCGGTGGCACGGAGGCCACCTGTCATGAAGCAGAAGCCAAGCTCCATAAGAAACGCAGTAACACCAAATCCGTCCTACGTTTGCTCGACCTGGAACACGCCAAGGCCGCGGGTTTGAACAGCCTCTCAACAGACGCAAAGCGGGGTTATCGTCACGCCATCGCATTTCTTTTGGAGTACATTTCAGTGCAAGCGACCGAACGCTACCTTGGCTGCAAGCAGCGGATTCGGTCAGCCGTCAATGATCGAATTGGCATCGAGCCGAATCCCTGAGCTGGGTGCGCGGTAGTATTAAGAGCAGCCGACATCCGCAATCTCACCTTCTTCGACCCAGCAGCGCGTTTACTGCCCGAGAACATTTCCGTGCTACTCTCACGTGCTTAAAACCGAGCGGCACGCCCTTGATCGCGGTGCTCGGCTGCATCAAAGTAGCGTTGCCCGCCTTTTTTGAAAGGAAAACGCAAAATGACGAAACCTCAGACGAAAATGGAACAAGCAGACCCCTTGAGCCGTGACGCCCTTCAGGCGTTCGATGATTTGTCCGGACTCCACCCGGGCTTTCGCCCTGTACATGCAAAGGGAATTCTCCTGTCCGGAGTCTTCACGCCGTCCACCGGCGTCGATGCACTAACCAAAGCGCCTCACGTGAGCAGGCCCTCGATTGGCGTCGCTGTTCGCTTTTCGGATTTTGCTGGTGTCCCCACGGTGCCGGATTATGATTCAGAGAGTGCCAGCCCGCGTGGCATCGCCATTCGCTTTTATCTCCAGGATCATGTCCATACGGACATCATCGCCCACTCCGTGGATGGATTTCCCACGCGCACTGCCGAAGAGTTCCTGCAATTCCTTCGCGCCATCCATGCCAGCGGCCCCGGCGCACCGAAGCCCACGCCGATCGAATCTTTTCTTACCTCGCATCCCGCTGCGCTGGCCTTCGTTCAGACGCCCAAGCCCATCCCCACGAGTTTCGTCAAGGAATCCTTTTACTCCGTGAGCGCCTACAAATTTACCAACGGCGCTGGAGTCAGCAAATTCGGGCGCTACCGCGTCGTTCCGCAGGATGGCAACGAGTACCTCGGCTCATCCGCAGCAGCAAAAAAAGGACCGAACTTTCTCTTCGACGACGTCAAGGACAGAATCGCTCGCGGCACCGTCAAGATGCGCATTGAGGTTCAAGTGGCGTCGGACGGAGATGTCATTGACGATTCCACCGCCCATTGGCCCAACGAGCGCCCACTCCTGGAATTCGGCACGGTCGAGCTGAACGCCCTAGTTCCAGAAGGAGACTATGCCCAGCGCCAGATCATTTTCGACCCGATTCCCCGAGTGGATGGCATCGAGCCATCCGGCGACCCGCTCCTAGATCCCAGAGCCTCGGTCTACCTCGCGAGCGGACACCGCCGCCGCGCAGCCACCGTATAGCGGGAACCAAAAGGTCGGCCCGCGCCGCAACAACCTTTGGGCGAAGGTACGCCTGCCGAAAGCAGCACTGCGGAATCCCGACGATTGCTGGTCGGTGGCCGCTCGAAACTTAACGCTAGAAGATCGTAACTTCCAGCTGCAGACAACTCGCCCAGAACCTCCTTTGCTCTTTTAAGAACCGCGCTTTGTTGGTCAGCCAGAAATGAGGGGAGCCGAGTATCGGCCGATAGAGTTACATTCTCATGCGTGGTAAAGAATCTTTGGTAAAGATCCTTTTTGCCACAGGAGTGCTGACGATGGCTGACATAAATGAAGTGGTTGTCCGCGGGAGCGCGGCAGGATTTGCGCAGGAGATTCTCGCGGGCCGACATCCTTTGACGGCAGACGAGCCCGTGGCTGCCGGCGGAGCCGACACGGGCCCAACTCCCTACGACTTACTACTTGCTGCCTTGGGCGCTTGAACTTCGATGACGGTTGCGCTGTATGCGCGACGCAAGAGCTGGCCGCTCGAAGCAGTCACCGTTAGGCTGCGCCACAACAAGATTCACGCAGCCGACTGCGCCGATTGCGAAACCAAAGAAGGAATGCTTGACCGCATCGAGAGCGACCTCGAATTCGCGGGGCGGCTAACCCAAGAGCAACGCTCGAAGCTTCTTGAGATTGCCGAGAAATGCCCAGTCCACCGCACCCTCGTCTCCGAAATCGACATTCGCTCCCGCGTGCTGTGAGCAATGGCGCACCTCTGTCGGATTACGCAGCAAGGAAGTTGTGGACCGCGATCCCATGTGACTCGCTGGAATGTCGCCGCGGCCCAAATCGAAATGCCCGGTGCGGCCACCGGTACGGTGGGAGATGCCCATCTCTACCTTTTCGGCTGTATCAAATCTTCGTTGAGTAGACTAGCGTGCATCGGCTGCCTCGCGGCGTCCCTCCAGTAAAAACAAGGCGAAGTCGGTGGCGACCGGCCCAGCGGCAAGCTGCCGCATCATTAGCGAGACTTGACCCCGATGGTAAGTGGAATGGTTCGCCAGATGTTGCATCAGGTGTGCCAAACTGATTTGTGTTGTGCGAAGAGGAAGCATCCTTCCCAAGGATTCGTTTGTGACGCGATTCACAAACTCGACTTGTTCTCTCTCGACCTCCGCCCACCGTAACTGCACCGCGGTGACGTCGGGAAATGCATTCGGATGGAATAGGGCGCCGAGTCGCGTCCACAAATCTGTCACGAAGGCGGAACTAGGGGATGGCTCCTTCCAACACGTAAGCCACCCCCACTCGCAGCCAATAATGTGCACGAGCGTGTCTCGCACAGAACGGAAGCTGCCACCCAGATCACGCGTGAACTCCTCAACGCTGAGAGTGGAGACCGCTTGCAAAACCCTGTTGTTCGCCCAGCGGTCGTATTCGTAGAGTAGCTGAATGTCATCTTTGGTCATGGTGATGGCCGACCCTTTCGTTTGGGCAATCTTACCTTGGCACGGGTGTTCGCCAAGGCCCGACATGCTGTCGTTTCTGGCATCTTGGTGATTGTGCTCGAGTGACGGGCAATCGGGAAATTAACAAGAAAGCCACTCGAACTTCCGGATCGCCGACAATCCAGGAGTTGGCCGGTTCGGCAGAGAGGAATAACAGCGCGAAGCGTGGCGGATGGAGTACGCAGCGTCCCGCCAACGCTCTGCATTGTCGTGGCGTGGAGGCTTCTGCGGTATGATCGTCTCCTTCGTAAAGCCGGTTGCGGA
>Ga0207646_10006470_pt1 | contig 12096 bp, 15 predicted proteins | sample KBSK5502metaG_FD_184343 | JGI IMG/M metagenome (GOLD analysis project Ga0207646, IMG submission 184343) | Corn, switchgrass and miscanthus rhizosphere microbial communities from Kellogg Biological Station, Michigan, USA - KBS K5-50-2 metaG... | ecosystem: Host-associated > Plants > Roots >...
GAGCCCTGGTGGGAGCGCATCAACGAACCAGGCTATTCTCAATTTCAAGCCGACCAGATCGCTCGCGCGCATGAGGCAGGCGCGCGCGGATTGAAAATCCTCAAGACGCCGGCTACGCGGTGGGCGCGTGGTCGAGAATAGTTTCGGTTTTTGGATCCCAGTAGATCTTCTTGCCGGACCAATAGGCCCGAGTGGCCATCATGCACGCCACCGAATGCGCAAAGCCGTGTTGCACAGTGGCATTGGGCTGCTTACGGCTGCGCAAGCAATCCAGCCAGTTGATCATATGGGAGGGATCTTCGTCCCCTATAAACGTTGGCGGAAGCGAGGTGTCGCCGTTCAGCAAAACATCTCTCGCTGCGCGCCGTTGGTCAACCGTGGGATCATCCTCGTGATTTCCTTTTTCTTCCACCACTTGCCAGCGAGGACTGCCTTCGCCTCCATGATTTATCAATGTGGCGTTCTTACCCATGATTCTCGTAAAACTCGGGACGTCATTTCCAAAACTCGTGGAATAGCTCACCAGCAAGCCCCGCGAATAAGTGAACAGCGCCTGGAAGGTGTCGGGGTTTTCCCGGCCGTCGTGCCAGGCGAAAATACCACCGCTAGATACCACGGACTCCGGATAACTCTCGTCTAAGAAGAAGTGGCACAAATCAATGCCATGGCTCATCCACTGATCCGGGATGCCGCTGGAAAATTCCCGGTATAAACGAAATTCGAAATAAACCTGCGGATCAAACGGCCGCGCAGGCTTGGTCATCAGCCAAGAGTGCCAGTCCGTGTCCTGCTCACGAATCATCTTCACCTCGGGTCGCCCCCGCCAGCGAGGTCCATGATAGTTCCACTCGATCTCATACTTGGTGATGTCGCCCAGAACTTTGGACCGAATCTGGTCGCGCACGGCAATCTGATACGGTTCGCTGCGATGCTGAGTGCCGACTTGAACGATGAGATTGCGGGCTAGCACCGCATCGCGAGCCGCCTTGGCCTCTTCCAGAACATTGCCCATAGGTTTTTCGCAGTAGCCATCTTTGCCTGCATCCGCCGTCATTTTCAGGATCGCTGAATGCGAATGCTCGGGAGTGGAAATCAGCACGGCATCTACGTCCTTCAACTCCAGCAATTCTTGGGGATGCCGTAGCGCACGGGGCGCCTTGCCGTAATACTTTTCGTTAGCGGCAACCGCGCGCTCGAGGTTATGACTCCACAAATCGCACACCGCAGTCATCTCGGCATTCTTTTTATCCTTGAGGCGCGCGACGATCGCGTCAAGCTCGCTGCCGCGATTGCCGACACCGATGTGACCAAGCGAGATCCTATCGTTCGCCCCAACAACGCGCGAATAGGACAGCGCCGTGCTATTCAACGCGGCGCTTCCAGCCGCCACGAGCGCGCTCTTCTGCAGAAATCTTCTCCGGTTGAGCTTATTTTCTGAGCTGTCCATTGGTTTCTCTTCTCCATTTCCCATTCTTGCGATCACCGGCGGCGTCCGTTGGGGAAACGGCTCCATTCTGACGCGACCGTCAATCGCGCAATCCCAGCAGATTCGCTAACGTCCCGCCCATAATCATCTTGCGCGTGCGCTCCGGAACATCGCAGGCCTCGAACATATCGTGATATTGCTTGACGACGGACTCGATCTCGTTCAGGTCAGTGTCTGACCCAAAAACGATCTTGATGAATGCGCTGGGATCATTGTTCGGCGTTTTTACCGTCCATTCAGCGCTGTGCCATTCTGTTGACGACCACCAGAAAATCTTCTGAAAGTCCGCAAGCCGCGCGTGCATTTTCGTCAAAGTCGAACCGCTCAGATCAAAAAATACATTGGGATTCCAGCGCGCGATCTCTGCCGCCCATTCGTACTCCGGATTTCCGCAGTGTGCGCCGAGAATCGTGATCTTCGGGAAGCGACGCGCTATCTCCTCCAAATAGATCGGTCGCATCCGGCCGGACGCTACATCCTCCGGTTCGTCGAAATTTCTACGCAGCACGATGCCGGTGTGGAACATCACGATCCAACCATAGCGGTTCGCCAGCTCGTACACAGGAAAATAGGATGGATCGTTGTAGGGTTTTTTGACGAATTCCAGTTCGCCGAGACCCCGGAAGCCCATCGCATGTAGCTCTTCCACTTGCTTTACGACGTCGGGCGCGTCCAGGTCAACAAAAGCAAAGGGAATGATTTGCGTTGGGTACTGCTTTGCGGCATCGGCAACGACCTTGCGATTGGCAAACGGAGTGAGCAAGCATGCCGTGAGATTCAAGCGCTCCGAGAGCCTCAGGAAATCCACAATGAAATTAGCCCTTTTTTCGTCAAAGTGCACATGCATATCGATAATGCGATTTTTGGAAACAGCCCTGCCGGCTTGGTCAAAGCCAGATCTGTGGGACGGAAGGGCGTTCGCTAGGCTCCACGCGCCGGGCATACTTGCGGCAGCCGCGCCCAAAAATTTTCGGCGTGACACGTGGTTACTCATTTCCTTCCCCCTGTTCGGCAACTCCGCAGCATCACGAGGCAGTGCCATGCGTCAAGCGGAATTTCGGGCTATGCTATCGTGCTTGCGTGTGTGTTAGCCATAAGGAAAGCATTTGGTCCTCGGACTGGGGCAATAACGAAGTTTTGGCCACGTGGAGGCGCTGATGTGGTTTTTTCGACATCGGGTCCGCATCATTGCATTGTCTCTCTACGCCTTGTCGTTTCCTTGTGGCGAGGCTCTCGCACAGAGTAATCCCGATGACCTCGGCACCGTTTTGGGCGAGGAAATACTCGCACCGGGCGCTGCTTTGCTTCAGATAAAGTCTTATATCCTAAAACGGGTTGCTGGGCCGCGCATTCCAGCGAGTAGTGCGCAGTGGAGCGAGGAGGCCCAGCACCTGCGCCACCATTTATTGCAAGAAGTCGTGTTTCACGGCTGGCCTGAGGAATGGGTCAACTCTCCACCCAGGTTCGAAGACCTCGGGACAATCGAGACCCATCAAGGATACCGTCTTCGCAAACTCCGCTATGAGATCGTTCCGGGCTTTCAATCGGTCGCGATTCTCTACGAGCCGGAAAAACTTCCAGCCAAAGCGCCTGCAATCTTGAATCTCAACGGTCACGTCGGGCCGCAGGGGAAAGCTGTGGAGTATAAGCAAAAGCGCTGCATCAATTTCGCGAAGCACGGGATTCTGGCGCTTAACTTGGAATGGTTCGCTTTCGGTGAGCTGCGGCAAGAGGGAAACGAACATTGGTATGCTGCGCATCTCGACCTGGTTGGCGCAAACGGATTGGGAATTTTCCTGCTGGAGATGCGGCGCGGTCTCGATTACCTCTACGACCACCCCAGCGTGGATCGCGATCGCATCGGCGTTACAGGGCTGTCCGGTGGCGGATGGCAAACGATTTTCCTGAGCTCCCTGGATACGCGTGTAAAAGTCGCCGTACCGGTCGCCGGCTACTCCTCGACTGCCACGAAGGTGGAGGCCCGGAAGTACGGAGACTTGGGCGATATCGAACAAAATGGGACCGATCTTCTCGAGACAACCGATTACACGCATCTTACTGCGATGATGTCGCCGCGCCCTGCTTTGCTGATCTACAACGCGGAAGATGATTGCTGCTTTCGTGCGCCACTGGTCAAGCCACTGATTTACGACGGCATTCGGCCCTTTTTTAAGCTTTACGGCAAAGAGGATGTGTTCCAGTGGTACGAAAATCGCGATCCCGGCACCCACAACTATCAGCTCGCTAATCGCGAACAGGCCTATCGTTTCTTCAGCCAGCAGTTCGCCATACCGGTTATTGAGAAGGAGATCCCTTCGGGCCAGGAAATCAGAAATTATGACGAACTGGTTGTGGGACTTCCTAAGAATAACCTGACGATTTTGGATTTGGCTCGGAAGATCGCCAGCGCGGTGACCCGTCCGCCCATTCCGTCAGTTTCCGCGGCCAAAGCTGCCTGGGCGAACTCGGAACGCCAGAAACTAAATTCCGTTGTTCGATTCAAGCCGGTGCGCCTGGCACGCGCATGGACTTCGGCCAACACCAAGAACAAAGGCATAGAGACGCTGTCGTATCTCTTCGAAATGGACAATGGTTTGAGCGCCAGCGGTGTTTGGCTGAAAGGAATCGAGACCCCACCAACGGCTCCGGTTACCATCGTGCTCAACGATCAGGGCCGCAAGGCCGCAGCTGCGGATGTATCCAACCGCGTGAACCGCGACGAGCAAGTTTTGGCTCTTGACCTTATGTTCTTCGGTGACGCCTGGAAAGACCTCGAGCCATTTTCGTATGCCCAGATCCTCGACGGAGAAGGCGAGCGCCCCGTCGGAATTCAGGCGGCTCAGCTGATCGAGGTTGCTCAATGGTTTCGAAAACGCAGTGGCGCACAGAAGCTGCGTCTGGAATCCAGAGGTATCCGTACGGAAGTAATAGCTCTGATCGCCGCGGCACTCCAACCAGACCTTTTTTCACAAGTGGTGGTGCACGAAGGTATGCCCACTCTCGACTATGTGCTGCGGGCGCCGGTGACCTTTCAACAAGCGCCGGAACTGTTCTGCCTGGACCTGTACAAGGAATTCGATATCGATCGGCTCGCAGCAGCGGCCGCTCCTGCCGAGCTCAAATTTGAGGGCCTGCTAAAGCCACCGCAGCACTGAACAGCTTGTTCCGACGCTAGAGTCTACGGATATTGCAGGTCAAACTGCTCTTTTCAAAAGATTTGCCGTCCGAAATGGTAATCCCACCAAAATTCTGGCGATCAGCCTTCTGAGTCTCGCGTCGTCGGTAACAAAGAATCGACATAAGGCAACGCGATCAAGTTTTGTTGGTCTATGAAGTTGTTCCGGCTGAGTTGGCGCGCCTTCTGCCCATTATCGTGCCTTGCTCTATTCTCCAGCGCGATGGATGGAAAGTCCGTTACCTAAATACAGTTAGTAGGCATCAAAGAAGTCCGACGACATCTGGCTACGTTCTGTCAATCATGTGTCCGGGCCGCACCTTGGGTTTAGTGGCGGAGGAGGAGGGATTTGACTCCTCGTTGACTGTAGGGAGGCCGTAGGTTGGCCTCGCCTGTAGCTCCTTTGCTTTCACCGACAGGAAATCGATTTGAAGAATCGTCAGTCTTTGTGCGGGTCGAAATCGTGCCAAAAAAGCCTCCAAATCGGCCAACTTAGTAGCAATAGCAGCAAGCCTTGAGCCGCTTCAGGGATTACTATGTGGGGTCCTAGCCCACGCTGTCGGGTCCTCAGCCACGCGGAACTTTCGCTTCCGGGGAGCCTAGATTGACCGTTAAATAGACCCCGACAGCGGCAGCCTTGCAGCTTTAAATTCTCCCAGTTTAATTTCATGCTCGACGCGAACTTCTGCGCCTGACAGCTCCTTACTTGCAATCGATGCTGAAATTATCGTGGAACACGGTCACCGAGCCGTCAGCATTGATAGTAAAGTGCAGGGTCTCGTGCACCAGGAAGCTGTTCTCCGGACCTTGGCCGATAATCCTGAAGTTGTTTATGAACGTTTCATTCGCCTGGCCATTCTGGAGAGAATTCTTAAAACTTTCCTGCGTAACGCCGGTCGCTTGGTATTTTGCACCGGTGGTCTCGCCGGTACCGCTAATGCCTTGTGGCTGGAAATGGAAGAAGCCGCTGACATTGTTGCCATTGATGGTGAACGAGATAAGGGTGTGAAGGGGGCCGGTAAGGTCCACAATCTCTCCGGCACCGCCCGCAGCACAGGGGATGAACACGGTCAGATTGATATCTGTTGTATCGTTGGCTTGTACCACCGCGTTAGCCGGATCGATCACGATAGCCAACGCGGTAACGACGCACATCACTATTCTTAGGAATTTCATGGAATTCTCCTGCAAAGTGACTGATTGGTTGTTGTCCGAAGCGAGTCATGGCCTCACCTCCCTACTCACATTCGAGGTCGCGGCCCGGCGAAGGTCATCGGTGACTGCGCGTCGCGGTTTGCGGAGGGGGGAGTGGGGTGCGCATCCTGATGAACTTATCGACCTCCGAGAGAGTAGTGCTTTAGCCCGCCAAAACGTTTCGCAGTACAGGTTAGAGACACCGAACCATCTCCGCAGGTCTTTCGGAGGAACCGTCCTTGTGGCGGCGCATCGCCATAGTGCAAACTTACGGCAATCTCTGAAAGAGCTGCACTCCTATAAAATGCAAGGATTTCGAATCGAGACGGGAAACCGGATAGCCTAAGACAGCAATGGGAGAAGCAATGTTCACGGATGTCCTGCGGTCACGGCACTCCGTTGCGTCAGCGACCAAGCCAGTCCAACGCAAGTCCGAATCGACGATACGAGCGCTACTTTTTTACGGGAATGTCAGTTTTGATTCTGGGGACCGTGTTTCTGGGCTTTGCAAAAACGTATTTTCTGGCGGGCGTCTTCAGAGCACCACTGCCGAGCTGGGTGATTCACATACATGGCGCGGCGTTCACGTCGTGGGTCCTGTTTTTGATCGTGCAGACGTCGTTGGTGTCAGCGGGGCGTCGATGTGCACCGGCGCCTGGGCATGGTGGGGTTCGGCTTGGCGTGTGTGATGGTGGTCTTGGGTGCGATGGCGGGGACAGATTTGTTGCAGAAGGGACGGTACCGGTTTTGGGGTTAATGCGAAAGCGTTCTACGCGGGAACCCTCGGGGATATGTTCATTTTTGGAACGCTGATCTTATTTGCTTTCCGTTCGCGGTTTAATCCACCAGCGCACAAGCGGCTAATTCTGATCGCGACGATTACGTTTAATGGAAGCGGCCATCAACCGATGGCCCCTTGCGATTCTTGAGCGAGCGCCGTTCATGATTGACGTGTTTGCGTACACCTTCCTTCTCCTACTAGTGGCGTATGACTTATGGTCAATGCGAAAGATTCATCGCGCGACGATTTGGGGCGGACTATTCCTCGTTGTGATGCAGCAATTGGAGCTGCCGATCGGGAAAACGGCTGTTTGGCAGAGTTTTGCTACCTGGGCGTTAGAACGAGCGAAATCAATACATGGAGGCTGAGGATAGTGAAGGGGAGGCAGTAATTACTTCTGGTAACGAGCCGCCAGTTCTTTTGCCTCTTCCGTTGTGGAATTGCCCCACTCGGTTCCGTCGGCTAGTCGGACGTAGTCAACGAGGATCGTGACGCGCTCCGAAGCTGAGCCTATCGGAACATGGCCTATCTCGACAATCTTTCCCGGTTTCAATGACTCTCCCGCACTGAACACGCCCCTGAGACTCTGACCTCTTTCCAACTCCTTATGTGCAGCGGAACCGGAGCGGGATCCTGCAACACGGTGCTGGACTCCACGACCGGACCTAACACGCTCGTACTTGAGAACAACGACAATGGGTTTACGGACGGGATCCTGACCGGTTTCAGCACGCTAGCTGCCGGCACCCACTATCAGTTCCACGCCACATGGAGCAACGATACGGATGGCATGGAGCAATTCTGGCTCATTCCGGGACAAGCTCCCACCGTTCCAGAACCGGCGTCATTGACGCTCCTCGGATTGGGCCTGTTGGGCCTGGGAGGTGTGACGCGGCGTTGCTACGCAAAGAAGAAGAAAAAATAACTCCTTTAAAATAACACCTTTAAGGGACGTGTCTTGCAGTAGCCTCGCTTCGCCAATGAAAGCGGGGGCTTCTGTATTTGTGTCGCCAAGACGGCGGTGTATCGCAAGACACCAAAGGCTTCCCGCCAGTGCTGATCTTAATCGTTCTTGTCCGCAAGGCGAAGCAAGTTGCCCGCTATTATCATCAGAACCAGGACAGCGATAATTCCAGCAGGCCAGAACCACCATTGAGAAAAGTCTCGCGTGATAAGCGACCAGACAAAATTGACCGCAAGCCCGAGAGCAATGAGTCCCGACAAGATGTGGATGCCGAAACCAAGGACCCCTAAATAGCCTCTTAGCGTACCTACCATCTGCGGGTCCTCTTCGCGATGCTTCACTCAGACCAGATTGTTTCTCCGAGTATTTTCAATGCTGTCAGCGCGTCTGTCAGTGCTCTTAGTTCCGCGTGGTGGTCTGAACTGTTTCCTAGTTCTTTGAATCGCAATAAGGCGGCTTGCTGTGCGTCTGAAATTTTATGTTTGAGCAGTTTAGGATTTGTTTCTGTTACTGCTGCTCGGTAAGGCTCCTGCCAGTTGGGATATTTCAGAAGTGCATCCTTCATGGACATCAGGTTCTCCAGGGTTTCGGTGCAGGAATAATCTTACGTTTTTCTGTTCGACGCCAGTGGAATCCACTGTCAAAAAGTGTGCGCTAGCGTACGTGGCAACCCTCGTGAATCATTTCGGATGTCGGCGACGACGATACTCCTCACGGCAGATTTTTAGCTGTCTATCGAACGTGCTCGGATTCGGGGTGACAACATCGCCGCACAGAATGCGAAGCCGCTTTCCTGCCTTTATCAATTCTTCGTCTGAAAGCGTTCGGATAAATTTGCGGTAAGCGGCCTCGTTGAATTCACGGAGACCAATAGGGTTGGACATCGGAACTCTCGAAAGGAAGTCGCAGAGGAAGGGGAGAAGATTCTAACATGGTAAGAACCCGCCATGCCCCGTAAGCAACAAAGAACTGCAACGGCATGCGACTGCCCATACAGGATGTACCGTAGTGAATCGTGATGGCATTGGGGCGTAAAGTCACGGTTAGGCCCACGCCCAGAACGTTGCTCAGCCTGCGGAGACTTATCATGCTGGAATCTGGGTTCTCGTGGCAACGAGCTTTTCAAAACGCAATTCACGAAAATGAGCCAACCTCGGTCGAAAGCAAAATTGGACTAGCAAGACTTGCCATCCTCGAACGGCTTGTCTCTCCGGCGAGCGTAGACCGCCAGGAGGAGGATGCACTGTTTGAGAGTCTCGACATGCTCAGAGCGCTTGATTGGGAGCGGATTACCCATTCGTTTCCTTCTGCACCGAGGTAAGACGTAACGATCTATAGAAGTTTTTCCCAGCGATTACCGCGAGTGCTCGCAACGCCAGCGCGAGTTCGCACCATATCCCCAGATCCAGTCCAGTCCTATAACTGTCCTTCCATCTAATCGTAGTTCTAAGAAATTCTTCCGATTGATTAAGGGGTGTTCTGGCCGGACACTGTGATACTCTCACTTCGAACCAATCAACAAGGCAGGGCGCAGAAGACGAGAAGGCTTTTTGTGCCCTGCTCCTCCAATGAACCTCCGCAGGACCTAAGATTTGTGAGCGGAAAACGTTCTTGCCCCAAAACAGTTCTCTGATTTCAATGAATGTTGCGGTTTCTGAATTCCCATAGGAGCTAAATCGTTTTTAGTTCTTTGTCCGTCTGACGATAAAAAGCTAGACGCTGCTCGCATTTATCCTCGCGGACGTGTTTCACGAATCTCTCGACGTCAGCCTTGCGAAATTGCGAGCATGGTTCGACGTGTGGAAAAGTTTCCATAATGGCTAACACGTCCTCGAAAAAGTCGTCGTGCGATTTCTTGCAGCGCATTTATCACCAACCTGGGTTATAGAACCTTTAACGAGCCTGTGAACACGCGCCGTTGTACAGTTGCTTACCGATCGTGTTAAAATTCTCCGTCAGCGCTTTTATCCAGCACCCGCCATCTTTCGGTCGAATCCGCAAAATCTGGAATGCCCTTGAAAATTCGATCGAAATCAAGAGCGCCGCGCCGAAAGTCGCCCGCCTTTAGATAAGCATCGCCACGTTTTTCGTAGAGATCGTTCAACAGGCTAATTGCCCACTTTCCATTTTTCTCCATCAGTTGTTTAACTAAGTCCTCGTATTTCATTTGAGAAAGAAGAGAACGTGCAGCTTCTGACACAGCGTGTCATCAGAAACGCGGTCGTATTCTGGATACAGCGCCCGAATCTGTTTCACACTGAACAGGAAGATGTCGTTGGAAAGTCGCCGTTCAATTGCTTTGCTGTAATCGGCGACCGCCTCCTGATAGAAGCCTAGTTTGGTATTTATATCGCCGCGATACTCGTACAAATGCGGCATGAAAGTGTCAACCTTGTCCTTGCGCCGAATCGCTTCCCCGAAGTCAAACTTTGCGGGCAGATAGTTACCAGACTCCATTTTCGCTACGCCTCGGTCGGCGTATGCAGAAGAGTTTTCAGGATCGAGATCGAGAACTCTGTCGAAATCCCTGATCGCTTGTGGATACTGTTTCAAGCTCAGGTGCGCCTCCGCTCTTCCCTGGTACACCGGAAGGAACTTGGAATCTAACTGAATGGCTTGGTAAATGCTTGAAGAGCATTCCTGGTGGCCTCATCTCGGCCTTGTTCGGAGACCCATGCCTTTTTCGTCCAAAACGATGATTTCACGTGAAGCTCGCCGATGAAATATTGAGGTAGAGGAGAGCTAGGATCCAGTAAGGCCGCCTTTTGAAAATCCTGGGTCGCGATTGAGAAATAAATTTCCTTGAACGTCGTCAGGCCGAGGCTCCTCTTCATGGGATGGCAAATCATTTTGGCGCTGACTTCGCGGCCACGGATGCCGCACGTGTTCTCCGCTTACCCGGTTTCGCCAATCGCAAGCTTGCCTTTGAATTCGTCGTGCAGGAGGATTACAACGGGAAAAACCTCACCGTAAAGCAGAGCGTTTGGCGCAAGCATACAACCAACCCGAAAAACTGCGAGTGCCGCCAGGCCCGTTCTCGTGATTCAACCGCTTAGAGAGCTTCTTGCGAAGTTGCGACAGCTTGAGGGCAATCCACCGAAAGGCCCAATCCTACACGGCGTCAAGGGTGAGCCGCTCGACCTGAACATGCTGGTGAAGCGAGTCATCCGGCCAGCGCTCCAAAATCGCGAAAATCGGTTTGAGGCCCGCAAATAGATCTGAGGCAGGACAAGTGGACCGCGTTTTGCGTAGAATACGCGGCGCGGCTGGCAAAGGGTAGAAAGAGGCCGCATTTGGGAGTATTCAAAAGAAAAAACAAATACTGGATCGATTTCTACAATTCTCAGCGACAGCGCATCCAAGAGTCCACGCATAGTTCCACTAAACGGGACGCCGAACATCTCTTAGCTCTCCGGAAATCGGAGGTGCTTCAGGGCACATTTAGACGCCCCGTGAAAATCACTTTCGGGGAGCTCGGCACCAAGTACATGGAATATGCAAAAGGAAACAAGAGATCCTGGTTGAGAGATGAACAGATGCTAGAGAAACTTACCGCTTTCCTAGGGAGCCAACGTCAGGTACGGGAGATCTATCCCGCTGACATCGAAGGCTTCAAGCTTCACCGGAGAAAGGAAGTTTCCGGTTCGACGGTAAATCGGGAGCTTGCGCTTCTCAAGCGAATGTTCAATCTTGCGATTGATTGGGATCTTTACTTGGGTTCGAATCCCGTAAGAAAAGTGAAGTTTTTCCAGGAGATTAATCTTGGTTTCCGCACTTTAACCGGGGAAGAGGAAAGGAAATTTCTCGCGAACGCAACTCCGTATATTCGGGATATCGCCGTTTTTGGTCTGAACACTGGAATGCGGATCGGGGAAATGTTTTCCTTAACTTGGGAACAAGTGGATTTGGAAAAGAACCTCATAAATGTTTTTGCTCATAAAACCCACAAGATTCGCCCAGTTCCAATAAACACGGAAGCACGGCGCGTTTTGGACTCTTGGGGAATGGGCAGGAAAAATGAGTGCGTTTTCTATAACCACGAAACCGGGAAACCGTTTGTAGATCTAAAATCAGGTTTTGCTTTGGCATGTTGAAAGGCGGGGATCAATGGCGTGACGTGGCATACGCTGCGACACACGTTTGCGTCCCGAGTCTTGGCCGGAGGATCGGATATAGTGACAGTCCAACAATTGCTCGGGCATTCGACTGTTACCGTAACCATGCGCTACACGCATACAAATCTCGAATCCCAGCGGAATGCCGTGGCGAAGCTCGAAAGTTTTGGTGACGTTTTAGTGACACCATGCACCAAAATGCAGCAAACAAAGCCGAAAGTGACACCAATCACCCCAATAAGTCACGCTGTTGGTTATAATTAGAAACGGAGGAGTGGGTGAGCGGTTGAAACCGGCGGTCTTGAAAACCGTTAGACTCGAAAGGGTCTCGGGGGTTCGAATCCCACCTCCTCAGCCACTAAACCCAAAGCAGCCGTGGAG
>Ga0207646_10006472_pt1 | contig 12093 bp, 17 predicted proteins | sample KBSK5502metaG_FD_184343 | JGI IMG/M metagenome (GOLD analysis project Ga0207646, IMG submission 184343) | Corn, switchgrass and miscanthus rhizosphere microbial communities from Kellogg Biological Station, Michigan, USA - KBS K5-50-2 metaG... | ecosystem: Host-associated > Plants > Roots >...
AGCGGCCTCCCCTTGCGGAGAGGCCGCCTCAGCTGTCTCTGCTAATTCCGCCACGACCTCAGGCTAAACGCCAGGCCGCTACTTCAGGTTATTCGCGATGTCGATGGCGTCCGACTGCTTGATCAAACCTGCGACCACATAGACATGACCACCTTTCACCCACACGACGCCTGAACCCACGCCGGTGTTGTCTCCGAGCGCGACTCCCTCGACGCCCTGGACCGTGACCTGGGTCGCCGACGCGTACTCGATCGGGATAGGGATGAGGAGCGTGGTGCTTGGGTCGCCGATGGCCTGGATCGCCTTCTTGAGCTGGTCGGAGATCCCGGGCTGGGCCAGCATGTAGTTCTCGAGGTCGAGCACGCTGACCTGCGTTGACTTTGCTGTCGGGGAGACGGACTTCGCGACGACGAGCTGCGGCAGGTTGACCTGGGAAACGTCCGAGCCGGAAGGTTGCTTGAGCTCCCCATAGATCTCGCCCACCGCCGGACCGACGGTCACCGTGAGCGTCGCCCCATCCATGTTCGCGGGCATCTTGGGCAGCGTGTAGCCGTGCGCCGCGGCCGCGGCGGCGGCCTTGTCGGCGCTGAAGGTGAACGTGGCCACCGCCTCGGACATCGCGCCATACGTGACCGTGGTCGACACGCCGGTGGGAAGCTTGGACACCACGGGAGGCTGCAGTCCGCCGGCAAGCGCGGACGCATCGGCCGCGCTGGTCGTGGCCTGGAAGCTGGGCTGCTTGGACCACGTGAACGTTCCGTAGTCGCCGAGCTGGGACAGCGCCTGCATATCGGCCACCGTCACCGGCACGTACTTGACCGTCGTCGGCTGGTAAAAGAGACCGCCGGCGGCGAACGCCACGACCACCAGCGCGACCGCGGCGAGGGCCGCCGCGAACGCCAGTCGCATTGGCCTGGCACCTGGACTGAGGATGGGCAACCGCAGGCCGAGCGCAGGCCGCGATTTCGGCGCGCCCATGACGCGCTGGAAAGCGCTTCCGACGTCGACCCGCGTCTCGGGCACCGCGAGCAGCGTCGCGATCGAGCGCGCGTCATCACCGACGGCCTTCAAGCGGGCCTGGCAATCCGCGCAGCCCTCGAGGTGGGCGGCATCCGCGCCCGAGCGGGCGTCGGGATCGTCGACCATCCGGCGCAGTGTTCCTTCAGTTAGATGTGCCACGGGTGACCTCCTTGCGCAGCGCGGCTTCTGCGCGCCTCAATAAAGTTCCAACCTGTCCGATTCCGACGCCTAGCGCTTGCGCGACCTCGGCGTAGCTGAGTCCGCCCGCTCGCATCGCGAGCGCCGCCGCGGGTTTGGGCGCCAACCGGCCCAGCGCCTGTCGCACCCGGCGGCGATCCTCGTTGACCTCGAGCTGCTTCTGCGGATCGAGCGTGCGGTCGCCCTCCTCCATCGCCTGGGCGACCTCGCGCTTTTGCCGGCGCCGCGCCCCGCGCAGGCGGTTGAGCGAAGCGTGCGCGGCGGCGCGGTGGAGCCACGCAGGCGCGTACTGAGCCGTCGCCGAGTGCAGCCGGTGGAAGTCGATGAAGACCTCCTGCGCCACGTCCTCCGCCTCGTGCGGATCGGCAAGGACGCGGTTCGCTATGCCGACGACGCGAGCGTATTCGGCTGTGAAAAGGGACTCGAATGCCTCTTCGTCAGACGTCGCCGTCGCCATCCGGCGCGCACCGAGGTTCAATCCCACTGCTCATCAAGCACCGCCAGACGCTGGTTTGTGGCGCCTCACGAGGCTGGTCAGGGCGCGCAGGAACGGCCATCCCCAGACTCCGACCGACAGAAGCCCCGCGAAGATGACAACGGCGTCGATGCTCTCGCGCCCCTGCCGCTCCCAATAGACGTCGCTCATGTTGAGCCAGAGCGCGAACTCGTCGAGAGTGAGCGCAGCGCCGGCGCCGAATGCGATCGCAGTCAGGCTCGCGACCCAGCTCGACCCGACGCCGATCTCGAGCAGCCAGGCGTAACCGACGACCAGAAGCAGAAGGATTCCCCACACAAGATGGTGGATGTGCAGCCCTCCACTCGTCACGTTGTGAAACGGACCCACGCCCGCGCGGATCAGGTGCGTGATGCCTCGCACGATTCCGAACGTGACGAGAAACGCAAGCGAGGCCAGGAACAGCCGCTCCCTACGCTCGTCCTGAAAGTGGAAGTGATAAAGGCGCTTGAGCTCTGACACTACCCGGCGAGGGCTTTGCGGCGCCGCGAGCTGCGCGAGATCTCATCCTCGATGATGGCGAAGTCCGACTTTGGCAGGGCGTGGATGTGGCCCTGGAACGCAAGCGTCCAGTGCTCGGGCGGCCACTTCCGGACGTAGTCGAGTCGGTAGGCGATCTCCTTGGCCGGCACCCAGTCCGATTCGTCGAGGACCAGGTCCTGACGGATGTGGACGCGCCACGGGTAGTCTTCGTCCCGGCGCGACGAGCGCCAGATCGGCGTGTGGTCCTCGTACATCGGCGAAGCCACCGTGACCGTCGCCGCAAAACCCATCCGACCCGTGATGTAGTAGAGGAGCCGATCTCCGACGCGCATCGTCTCCACGCGTCGACGGTGGCGGCTCTTGAGGCCCTGGATCGAGAAACCATGCTCGCGGGTCTTACGGAAGTTGTCCGGCGAGCTGACGATCATCCAGTACTGCGCCGTCCGGCCGCCTCCTGACTTTCTCTTGCGCCGGGAGCGACCTGTCCGGGCCGGGCGCTCCGGTTCGGCCGGAGGAGTCGCGTCGTTGTCGGTCACGGGGTTACTTGCCGTTCACGCGGGCCGGGCGCACGGGGCCCAGGTCCATCGGCTCGGGCAGCAGCGCGCTGAGGTTGCGGATTTGACCGACGTGGCCCATCTCGTGCTTGGCGACGAGCCGGCAGACCTCGAGCAGCGTCATCTCACCCCCACGGGGATCGGTGATGGTCCGGTCCCACTCCGCCTTGCCCCACCCGTGGAGCAGGTCGACCGTCCGCCGGCGCACCCGGGAGAAGTCCTCGAGCACCTCCTGCAGGGGCCGGGTCAGTTCCTGGTCGTGGCTGGGATCGATCGCCGCGCGGACGTCGGCTGTCGTCTGGCCGTCGAGGTGCGCGTGCCGGAGCAGCCCGTCGACCTTGGGCGCTGAGTCGGCCAGGTGGGCGATGAGGCCGCCAAGGGTCGGGAAAGCCGGCCCGTGCCGGTAGCGCAGCCGGGCTTCGTCCAGCCAGTAGACGAGATCGCTGGTCCGCTCGGGCACCGAGCTGAGAAGCAGGACCACGTCGGTGGTGGACATTTCCTCTTCGAGCTCCACGAACACAGATTAGCGGGGGTGTCGGCAGGCGCCCGCCACCGCTGACGCATACTCAAGTGAGTGGAGCAAGTCCAGGGCGCGTGTGACAACTGCGGTACGGCGCTCGTGCCGGACGCAGCCTACTGCCAGAAGTGCGGGGCGAGGACGCGGCGGGCGAAGCGCCTCGTGCGGCTGGCCATTCGCGTCGAGCTGCTGTTCTTCCTGCTTGTGGTCGGGATCGTGGTCGCCTTTACCTGGATCTACGCCGTTCAGCGCTAACGCCGGTAAATAGCCCGCCCCTCGACCTCGTCCTTGTTCAGTCGCTTGTTGAGGTGCAGACCCTCGAGCACGAACTCGATCACGGACGCGCGAACCTCCGGGCGGTCCGCGAGCCCAAGCCTTTTCAGCGCGGTCGCCAGCTCGGGTACGTCGCCGATCGCCCGCGTGTAGGCGCGAGCCGGAATCCCCTCGCCGACCTCGAGCATGTTGCCCTCTTCGAAACGCGAGACGACGCCTTCGAACTGAGAGGCGGAGAAATGGCGGCTGAAAACCGAGCTGATCGCGCCGCGCTCCAGGCGCGCAAGCACCTGCTCCTCCTTGCCCTCGTCCAGCGCCTCGATCTCGACACGGCCGGCAGTGGAGGACGCGATGAAGGCCAGGTCGGTGATGCGGGGCACGGCCAGCGACTCGCCCAGCCTTGCCGCTCTGCGCACCGCGTTGCTCGCGAGGTTCTCGATGTTTGCGATCGACATGCGCACCGACACCCCCGACGTCTGCGAGATGTGAGGACTTCGCCGCGCGAGGTGTGTTAGCTCGGCGACGATCTCCTTCATGAACGACGGGAAGATCACATCGAAGTCTTCGGGGATCGTATGACGCTCGGCCTCCATGATCTGCATCTCTTCGCCGATGCTCAGCGGGTAGTGGGTCCGCACCTGTGAGCCGAAGCGATCTTTCAGCGGCGTGATGATCCGGCCACGCGATGTGTAGTCCTCGGGGTTGGCGCTGGCGATAACAAACAGGTCGAGCGGCAACCGGACCCGGTAGCCGCGGATCTGCACGTCCTTCTCTTCCATGATGTTCAGCAGACCGACCTGGATTCTTTCGGCAAGGTCGGGCAGCTCGTTGATCCCGAAGATCCCGCGATTCGTGCGCGGGATCAATCCGTAGTGAATCGTCAGCTCGTCCGCGAGGTAGCGACCCTCGGCGACCTTGATCGGGTCGACCTCGCCGATGAGGTCGGCAATCGAGATGTCAGGGGTCGCGAGCTTTTCGCCGTAGCGTCGGTCGCGGCCGATCCACGCGATCGGCACCTGATCTCCGTCCTTGGCTACCAGGTCGAGGCAGCGCCGGCAGATCGGGTCGTATGGATGATCGTTGACTTCGCAGCCGGCGATGATGGGCACCAACTCGTCGAGCAGGCTGACCAGCGATCGCATGATCCGGCTCTTGGCCTGGCCGCGCTCGCCGAGGAGGATCACGTCGTGGCCGGAGATAACAGCGTTCGACAGCTGAGGCAGGACTGTCTCGTCATAACCGACGATCCCCGAGAGCAGCGGTTCGCCCGACCGCAGGCGAGTCAGCAGGTTGCGGCGCATCTCCTGCTTCACCGTCTCGCGCTTGTGCCCGCCGGCGCGAAGCTCGGCGATGGTCTGGGGTCGGGCAGCGGTCACCTTTGCCACTATAGACAAGGCACGTGGGGCTGCGACCGCGAAAGAGCGAGCGGGCGCACCGGTTTCTGCTGCGTACCTGGTTAGACTGACCGAGCGCATTGACTCAATCGATCCGCGCGCGCTACGAGGCTGCACACGATGAGGGCCGGCCGCTGCTTGGGGGGCACCGGGGCAACCCGGCGGAGAATCCCGAGAACACAATGCGGTCGTTCCGGTCCGCCATCGGCATCGGCTGCGACCTGATCGAGTGCGACGTGCACCTGTCGGCGGACGGGCGGCTCGTCGTAATCCACGACCACACCCTCGACCGCACCACCAACGGCGCCGGCCTGGTCCGCGACCACACGGCGGCCGAGCTGCGGAAGCTCAACGCCGGTCAGGGCGAGAAGATCCCGCTCCTCCAGGAGGTCATCGAGCTCGCCCTCGGCAAGGTCGGGTTGGTGATCGAGATCAAGCAGGTGCCGCCGCTCTACCCGGGGCTGGAGGAAAAGCTCGTCAACATGCTTCGCCAGCTCGGCGCGGTGCCTGAGTGCGCGGTCATCTCGTTCAACCACACTTCGATTCACGAGCTCCGCAAGATGGAGCCCTCCCTGCAGCTCGGGATCCTCGAAGGCGCGCGGCCGATGAACCCCGCGAGGCTGCTCCTTGAAGCCGGCGCGGATGTGTACTCGCCCCATTGGGGCGCGACAGATCCGCAGGTGGTGAAAGAGGTCCATTCGGCGGGTGGGGCCGTCGCGGTGTGGCCCGTGGACGACGACTCGGCGGTGGCTTGGTGCAGGTACTGCAAGCCGGATGCGATCTTCAGCAACCGCCCGAAGGAGGTAGGAGCGGCCCTTCCGTCCTGGGCCGCGGTCTAAGGCGTTACAGCAACCCAGGGCCGGTCGTTTCCGCAAATACGGTGCGCGCCCATACCATGAACCGGCCGTGCTCGCCGACCGGCCGCCGTTCGAGGACCTCTACCGGGAATATCTCGGTCGGATCTACGCCTACATCCGGGCGCAGGTCGGCACGTCCGCCGACGCCGAAGACATCACGGCGCAGGTCTTCATGAACGCATACCAGGCCTACGCTCGCTTCGAGGCCCGCAACGCCACCCCCTCGGCCTGGCTGTTCCGGATCGCGCGCAACGCGACGCTCGACCACTTCCGCGCCAGGGGGCGCCGCGAGCGGCTGCGCCGCACGATCGAGCATCAGCCGGTGGCGGAGGAGGATCCCGCGGCACAGGCGGAGGATCGGATCCAGTACCGCGCGCTGCTCGGCCAGCTCGGTCAGCTCCCGGAACGGCAGCGCGACGCCATCTCGCTGCGCCACTCCGGGCTGAGCTTTGACGAGGTGGGCGGGCTCATGGGCTGCAGTGAGGACGCGGCGAAGATGCTGTATCACCGGGCGTTGAAGGCGTTGCGAGAAGCGGTTCAGAAGGAGCCCCTATGAGCGAGCAGGACGAAGACCTCGAGCTGCAGGCCCTGCAGCGCCAGCTCGACGACGCCTTCGAGACGACGCGGCCGCGCTCGGGTTTCGAGGACGAGCTGTGGCTGCGGATGCAGACCAGCCGACCCGCCGAAAGGCGTCTTGGTGATGCGTTCGCGGGGTTCTGGCAGGGGCTTCGCGAAGTCCCCGCGGTGCCGATGGCCGCCGTTGCGGCGGCGCTCGTGATCGTGCTTGGAATCGGGATCTTCGCCTACAGCGGGCTCGGGCGCGGCGGAGGAGGCTCGACGACCTCAGCCTCGCTCAGCCAGGGTGCGGCGGGGAATTACGCGGCGGGTACGTTCGGTCGTGTGCCGACGCCGAACTTCAGCGCCGGCGCGAAATCGTCGCAGGCGCCGCAGGCTGCGGTCGACACGTCCTCGGGCGAGTACTTCGGGCCCGCGCAGCTCACGTGGACGGGCAAGCTCGATCTCAAGGCCACCACGGCGCCTGTCTTCCGCTACCACGAGCCCTCGACGAACACCGCGGACCAGTTCGCGACGGCGCTCGGTGCCGTGCTGCGTGAGAGGCCGTCGGGATTCCTGGGCTCGTACTCGGCCTCGGACTACACCTTGAAGATCCGCGGCACCGTGCAGTCCCCGCAGGCGAGCCCCGCCTTCTTCATCTTCGCGTCGCTGTCGATGCCGCCGGTCGAGGCGGCCGGCGCGGGCCCGAAGGACCTCGCGGACATCTTCCTCGCCCAGCACAGCCTTTCGCCGCAGTGGACCTACACGATCGCCGTCGACAGCAACGGCGATCCAATCAAGGTCCTTTATGAGCGGCAGTTCGACGTGCCCGACTATGGGCCGGCGTACCTCGTCGACGGTGGCGGCAAGCACTACGGGATAGAGGTCGATTTGAGCAACAACCGTCCCGTGCTCGTGTCGGGACTGCTCCCGGTCGGTCTCGATGTCGCACCCTACAGAATCGTTTCCGCAGCGGACGCGATCCAGTCGGCGATCGCGTCCAGCAGCCAGGGCGGGGCGGCCACCCCGGCGCCGGCGGTGAAGCTGACCCAGGCCGAGCTCGTGTACTTGCTCGTGCCCGCCGGCGACCACAGCTTCTACGAGCCGGCGTTCCTCTTCTCGGGCACGTTCCAGCTCGACGGCAAGACGGTCGTCAAGCGAGTGCTGGTGCCCGCAGTCGATCCCTCGCAACGGACGCCATAACCGTCCTCACGATCGGGCACTCGACTCGATCGCTCGAGGAGTTCATCGACCTGCTCCGCCATCACGGCGTCGGGCTGCTGGTTGACGTACGAACGGTGCCGGCGTCGCGCCGCATGCCGCACTTCACGAGGGCGGCGCTCGAGCGATCGTTGGAGCAGCGCGGAATCGGCTACCGGCACATGCCCGAGCTGGGCGGTTTGCGGAAGCCGCAACCCGATTCGATCAACCTGGGTTGGCGCAACGCCGGCTTTCGCGGCTACGCCGACTACATGCAGCGCGACGAGTTCTGGCAGGGCATCGACCGCCTGTTGGCCCTCGGCCCCTCGACCATCATGTGCGCCGAGGCTGTGCCCTGGCGGTGCCACCGCTCGCTCATCGCGGACGCGCTCACCGTGCGCGGCGTCGAGGTGAGGCACATCACCGGCAGCGGCGAGCCCCCACGCCACTTGCTGACGCCATTCGCACAGGTTCACGACGGCCGGATCTCGTACCCCGCGCCCGATACACTCGGCCTTTGATGGACCGCGCTGCGATTGAAGAGCTTTTCGCATTCACCGACTACTCATGGCGCGAGCACCGGGAAGCGATTCGCGCGCTAGGCGATGAAACGCTGTTGAAGGCCGCCCCCGGCTCCGGGTGGCCCGCGCTGAGCGATGCGCTCGCGCACATCAACTGGGCGTACGTCCGCTGGCTGGCGGACCCGAGGGGCACCACCGACCGAGCGGTTGAACCGGTGACTTCATGGGACGAGCTCGAGGCCGAGCGCCGCCGTGTCCGCGATCATGCCCGCTCCTATCTCGACTCCCTGCGCGATGCGGAGCTGTTCGCGAGGCGTCCGATGAACGTCGACGGCGAGACGCTCGAGTACAGCCCCGCCGAGATCCTCACCCATGTTCTGCTCCACGAGCGTCAGCACCACGGCGACATCAGCACGCTGCTGTACCAGTTGGGGGTCGAGGCTCCGGTCGTCGAGTACCGATTCATGTTGGGCGATCGGACCGATAGACTCCGAGGCTGAGAGGATGGGCAAGAAGCAGGTCCGGCAGGTCCGGCAGCAGATGCGCAAAGTTCAGCCGAAGGCGGCCGCGTCCAACGCCGCCGGCGCGACTCGAAAGCAGCGCGAACGCTATGTCCAGTCCGGCGGAATGCTGCAGGGCTACGCCCCCGACTACGTGTTCCGGCTCGGCTACATCTCCATCGGGATCGCCGTCCTCTGCGCCCTGATCATCGCGGCATTTCTCGTCTTTCTCCCACCGATTTACGGATGGCCCGACGCGATCGCCGCCTCCATCGCGTGGGTGCTGCCGATCGCGCTGCTCGCAAGCTTCGTCGGGCCAGGGTTCAGGCTCGCGATCAAGGACCGCCGCAGCGAGCCTCGGCTCGTGCAGGGGCAGCTGGTAGGAGCGAGCTCAGTGAGCACGTCAATGGGCCTGGGCATGCTCATGGTCCAAACGCGAGGCGGCGTGGAGCAGTACCTCGTGCCCCCCGCGCGCTTGAAGCAAGTGCCTGGCAACCAGGTCAACATCGTGCTGACGGTTACGCCCAACCTGAAGCACGTGAAGTCGGTCGGCGTGATGGGGCAGCGGATGGTTGGCCGCGTGGAGCCACCGGTGCCGGCGGTGATGAGGCGCCTCCAGCTGTTGCCCCTGGTCACGCCGCTGGCGCTGGCGGGCGCGGCGGTGATCGGCGACGACGCGGTGGCGCTGGCGCCCATCTCGCCGCCCGCACTGCATGCACTGTTTGCGGTGCTGACGGGTGCGATCCTCGCCGCCGCCGTATACGGGGTCTCGTACCTGCTTCAGCGGCGGATGATGGAAGAGGTTCAGGCCATGGTGCCGCGCACGTAGAAACTACTAGCGCGCGCGAACCTTCACAGTCTGGATCGAGTTGTTGCCGTAGCCCAGGCGGTTCCAGTCCGCGCGCTCCGGCTGCATGTTGCCTTCCGCATCGGTGGCGCGTGATCGGATGGCCACCTCGCCGGGTCGATCGACTCGGGTGTCAAGCTCCCACCGGCGCCAGGCGTAAAGACCCGATCCACTGAGCCGCGCCTGCACCCAGCCGCCTCCATCGACGCTGACGTCGACGCGCTCCACCGGTCCCGAGCCGGACCACGCCAGGCCGGCGATGGTCAGCTCGCCCACGTCCAGCGTCGCCCCGTCTTCGGGCTCGGTGATCAGCGAGCGCACCCGCATCCTGGTTACGGGCGTGTCCCTGTCGAAGACATACCGCTCGACCTGGAAGTAACCGCCGAACGGTTTGTCGGTCACCTCGATGTCCGTCAACCACTTGACGCCGGTGACGGCATACCAGCCGGGCACGATCGTGCGTAGCGGAAAGCCATGATTCGCGGGCAGCGGTTGACCGTTCATTGCGAATGCAAGGAGAACCGGGATACCGAGGGCGAGTCCTCTCTCAAAGCCATCCGCTCCGCGAAAGATCAGGTGGGTCGCCGAGGGCCGGAGGACGGCGCGATCGAGGATTTCCGAGAGCGCGAGGCCTGTCCATTCCGCGGTGCTGACCGCGCCCAGCCCCCAGGGTTCGCCGTCGATGCGCGGCTCGAACATCGACCGCCCATTGCCGGCGCATTCGAGCGTCACGGGCAACGTTTGGTTCGCCATACGCATGAGCTCGGGCAGCGAGAGCTCGAGCTCTTCTGCGACCTGGCCGCGCACGCGAAGCCGCCAGCGCTCGTCGTCGATGGCCGGAACGGGGAAGTGGCTGCGGATGTAAAAGCGATCGTTGGGCGTCACCGCTCCATCAGCCAGTCGCGACAGCCGGACCTCGCAGTTGAGCGGATCGGCTCGGCGCACGATGAGGTCGGCGCCAGCATCCACGATCGAATCAGGCCTCGGGTTCCGTCTCCGGCTCTTTTTCGGCCGAGGTCTTGATCACAGCCGGCGCGGGCGGCGTGACCGGCGTCGACCTGGGACCCGCCCCAGCCGTCGCCGGGAGCAACTTGTTGCGCTCCGGGTAGCTCGCGATGAGCAGCAGGCTGAACGCAAGGCCGAAGATGACCGGACCCAGGTGAAAACCCTTGCCGTGAACGGCGGAGACGATCTCGAACACCAGCACCACGAGGCCGTACAGGATTCCTCCGCGAACCCACGCGAGCGAGCCTGTCGGGTTGAAGGCCGCGACGATCAGGCCGATTCCAAGGACGGCCGCGGCCGCGGATCCGTTTGTGCCGACCTGCTCGTCGATCGCCTTGAAGGACTGCACCAGGACGGTTCCGACGGCCCCCCCCAGAAGGCCGATGCCCATCAGGAGCATCCCGATTCGCAGGATCAGCGGTCTCATGGCCGGGACTCTAGCCGATAAACAGGTACTTGAAATCAGGTATCGCCGTACCTCGCGATGGGGTACTTCTGCTCTTTTGGCGCGATCCATCCAAACCTAGCCTTGCATCACGGCCCTCGAGGTCGAATCCATAGAGGAGGAATGAGAGATGCAGGCAACCGGAACGCTTAGGAAGACCGGACTGTCGAAGGGTGTCACGCTGCTGGTGATCGCGATCGCATCCGCCGTGCTGCTCGGCGGCGCAGGCGGTTATGCGGCCAGGAGCCTCAACACCGCGGCCAGCTCGCCGACGCACGCCCAGCCGGCGCTTCAGATCAACCAGGGCGGCCCGGACTCGGACCTGACCCGGGCGCTGCCGACCGCAGCCCCGGCGGTGGGTGGACCGCAGTCCGACCTCACCCGCGCCCTGCCGACGGCCGCGCCAACGTCCCGCGCGCACGTACGCGACGGCGACTAAGCCGGCTAGACCGACCTCGCGTGGCGTGAAAAGGAGGACCAGCGTCCTGGTCCTCCTCGCCTTGCTTGAGCCCTAGACTCGGATCAATGAGCGATGTACCCATCACGCCCGAAGGGCTGGAAGCCGTCCGTAAGGAGCTCGACGAGCTGATCACCAAGCGCCGGCCCTCGATCGTCGCCAAGATCAAGGCGGCTCGGGAGCTCGGCGACCTGTCCGAAAACTTCGAGTACCACGCCGCGAAAAACGACCAGGGAATGATGGAGGCGCGTGTCAAAGAGCTCGAAGCGATCATCAAGAACCACGTGCTGATCGAAAACCACAACGAAGCCGGCGTGGTCGGGATGGGAAGCACGGTCCGCTTCGCCGAAGAAGGCGAGGACGAGGAGATGTATCGCATCGTCGGTTCGGCGGAGGCCGATCCGAAGGCCGGTCGCGTCAGCTTCGAATCGGCGCTGGGCAAGGCATTGATCGGCCACCGGGTCGGTGATCAGGTGGAGATCAGGACCCCGAGCTCCGCGTACCGAGTCCGAATCACCGCCATTGAGTAGGTCGGTCGCGGCCCGGGCTCCGCTCGACGAAGTCCGCCGCTGGATGGCGAATCGAAGCCTGGAAGCGGTTTACATCACCCGGCCGACCTCCATCGCTTACCTCACGGGTTTTCATGCCGACCCGCACGAGCGCCTGATGGCGCTGGCGGTGCGGCGCGATGACGCGACGCTGATCGTGCCCGCAATGGAGCGCCAGAGGGCGGCCGAGCACGCATCGCATGCC
>Ga0207646_10006474_pt1 | contig 12091 bp, 10 predicted proteins | sample KBSK5502metaG_FD_184343 | JGI IMG/M metagenome (GOLD analysis project Ga0207646, IMG submission 184343) | Corn, switchgrass and miscanthus rhizosphere microbial communities from Kellogg Biological Station, Michigan, USA - KBS K5-50-2 metaG... | ecosystem: Host-associated > Plants > Roots >...
GGAGGGCACCCATGAGCAGAGGACGACCACGCCACCAGACCAGCCGGCGCCGCACCTACAGCGCCCGACAGCGCGAGCTTCGGGACCGGCGCGCACGCATCGTGAGCCAGGAGCCCTCGTGGCAGGAAGAGCCGTTATGGCTGACGGAACCGATCGCCTTTGAGATCGAGGACGGACTCGACTTCGAGGCGCCCACCTCGTGGGGCATTCGCCTTCGCGGACGACCGTCGGCCGCCTGATCGATGGCGGTCATCGGCGCCCGCCCCGCGACCGGGTTCGGGTTTCTCGGTCGACGCGCGCGGCCGCGCCCAGTCCGCGCCCCGCAGCGATCGCGTGCGGGACATGCCGGAGCGGGTCGGCTACAGCGACAGGCGAGCATCGCCGGGGTGCTGGCCACCATCGCCGCAGCCGCGGGCCTCGCCTTCTTCTACCTGTCCCAATCGAGCCATGTCGCCGCGGTCGGCTACGAGATCGACGACCTCCAGGGGCAGATCGCATCGCTGCGTGCCGAACAACAACAGCTGGTTCTCCAGATCGGCCTGGCGCAGGCGCCGAACACCATTCTCGCCGAGGCGACGAAGCAGCTGAACCTTCGCCCACTCGACCCGTCGTCTGTCGCATTCGCGAGCCGCGCGAGTGCGACGCCCAGCACCAGGCCATCGCCAGAACCAGCCCACTAATCGAGCTCCCCGCGCGGGATGCCGCCAGGAGACGCGCATGCTTGCCAGGACCGACAGTCGCGCCCGCGCATTCGTCCTCCTGCTGCTCCTCTCACTGATCGCTGCGGCGATTGGCGGCCGGCTGGCCTTCTGGCATGTCATCGAGCACGACCGGCTGTCGGCGATGGCCGCCGAGCAGCTCGCGCAGAACCAGGAGATCCCCGCCGAGCGAGGGGTCATCCTGGACGCCAGGGGCCAGCTGCTCGCGACATCGGTCCAGGTCTTCTCCGTCTACGCCACACCGCCGCAGGTACGCGATCCGCAAGCCGAGGCGAACATCCTCGCCAGCCTGTTGCAGCTACCGAGGGCCGACCTGGTCTCCAAGCTTTCCAGCAGCAAGGGGTGGCTCTGGCTCCGGCGCCGAGTCGACCCGATCATTTCGGACACCATTCGGGCCCTCGCGCTGCCCGGCATCGGTCTGCTGCCTGAGACGCGGCGCGTGTACCCGACCGCCGGAGCGGCTCCTGGCTCGACGCTCGCCGCGCAGCTGATTGGGTATGTGAACGTCAATGGCACCGGCCAATACGGCGTGGAGGGATCGCAGAACGACCTCCTGGCCGGTACGGCCGGCCATGTTGTCGCGGAGGAGGACATCGCCGGTCGCCAGATCGCAGACTCGGTCCAGATCGCCGAACAGCCCGTCAACGGCGCGGATCTGCGGCTGACGATTGACTCCGGCGTTCAGCACATTCTCGAAGCGCAGCTCTACGACAGCTACACGCGAAACCACGCGCGTGGGGCGACTGGGATCGTGATGGACGTGCACACAGGGGCCATCCTGGCCATGGCCAGCTTTCCGACCTACGACGCCAACCGCTACAGCACCGTCGATCCCACGCTGTACGACAACCCGGCCGTCGCGCGCCCCTACGAGCCGGGGTCGGTGATGAAGGCCTTCACCATCGCTGCAGCTCTCGATGCAGGGGCGATCACCACCTCGACCAAGGTGGTGGACGGCAACAACTTGACGATTGCGGGGGTCCGCATCCAGAACGCGGATCGCTTCGACCATCCGTGGGGCCACGGACCGATCACTGCGCAGCAGGTACTCCAGCTCTCCAACAACAATGGGGCGGCCAAGATCGGCCTCAAGCTCGGAGGCGAGCGGCTCTACCAGGCGTTCCGTCGATTCGGCTTCGGCCAGCCAACCGGGATCGACATCGCGGGCGAGGTCGCGGGTACGGTCTGGGATCCAAGCAGTCCGAACGCCTCGGGCAACCTGACCACCGCCCAGAACGCCTTCGGCCAGGGATTGACGGTCACGGCCGTCCAGCTCGTCGCCGGCTACGCGGCGATCGCCAACGGCGGAACGATGGTGACCCCTCACGTCGTCGCTGGCTGGACCGATGGCTCCGGCACCTACCACGCCACCCCGCTCCCGACGGGCGAGCGCGTCATGCGACCCGAGACCTCCGCCACCGTCATGAAGCTGTTGCTGGGCGCGATCGACGGCGGGATCGCGCGGGGCGCCCAGGTCCCCGGATACTCGATCGCCGGCAAGACCGGGACCGCGGAGATCGCCGGCCCGGTGAAGGTTCGTGAGGCGAGCGGCAAGGTCGTCATGCGCAACCAGTACATCCCGGGTTGGATCGACTCGTCCTTCATTGGTGTCTATCCCGCGAACCGGCCGCAGCTTGTCACCCTGATCCTCCTCCACCGCCCGGTGACGTGGGGCCGCTACTCCATGGTTCAGCGGCCGGAGATCGTGTTCCACCTGCTCGCTCCCCAGATCCTCGACTACCTTGCGATCCCGCCCGACAGGCGGACCGGTCCGGTGGCCGCACGATGAGTCGGAACCTGCCGGTGCGCGGCGGCGCGGCGATGAGAGGCGGCGCGGCGATGAGCCGTGGCGACGGTCCGGCCGGGGGTGGCCGCCGGCCGAGACTGATAGACTCGCCCGCGAATCTCCGCAGGGTGTCGCGTGCCTCCGTCGATCCGTATCGAGGACCTGCTGGCCGTCACCAACGGCCGCCTGGTCGCCCCGACCGCTATACGAGGCTTCGCGGGCGCCAGCGTCGACTCACGGAGGATCGTCCCAGGCTCCCTCTTCGTCGCACTGCCCGGCGAGCGAGCCGATGGGCACACATTCGTCGCGGCAGCTCTTCGTTCGGGTGCGGTCGGCGCCCTGGTGGCCCGACCCGTCCCGCTCCCCCCGGACACTCCCGGCTTCCTGGTGCGCGTGCCCGACCCGCTGATCGCGCTGCAGGACCTCGCCGCCTGGTGGCGACGTCGATTTGCCGTGCGGGTGGTCGGGATTACCGGCTCGACCGGCAAGACGCTGGCCAAGGAGACGGTCGCGGACGTCCTGTCGCGCGGTTTTCACGTGCTGCGCAGCGAGGGGAACCTCAACTCGGAGTCGGGGCTGCCCATGTCCCTTCTCAACCTCGACACCAGCCACGAGGTGGCCGTGCTGGAGATGAGCATGTTCACGGTTGGTGAGATCGCCAGGCTCGCCGAGATTGCCCGACCTGAGGTCGGTGTGGTGCTGGCCGTCCATCCGACCCACCTGGAGCGGGCCGGCAGCATCGACCGGATCGCGGATGCCAAGTCAGAGCTGCCAGCGGCCCTTCCGGCGGACGGGCTGGCCGTGCTGAATGCCGACGATCCTCGCGTGGCGGCGATGCGCGAGGTCACGGCGGCCGAGGTCCGCACCTTCGGCCTGGGGGCCGATGCCGACGTGCGCGCGACCGAGGTGACGAGCCGCGGCGTGGAAGGGACCGAGTTCGTGCTGACTGCCCCGTGGGGTCAGCGACGCATTCGCAGCGGCACCCCCGGGCGGCACCTCGTACCCCACGCGCTCGCCGCGGCCGCCGTCGCCCATCGGTTCGGCATGCCGCTCGAGGAGGTCGCGGTTGGGCTGGCAGCGGGCAGTCGTGCGTCACATCGCATGGCGATCATCGATGCGGCGAGCGGAGCCACCGTTGTCGACGACACGTACAACGCCTCGCCCGTCAGCGTGCGTGGCGCGCTCGAATTCCTCGCGGAGACGCCCGTTGCCGCCGGACGTCGGCGATTGGCGGTACTTGGCGACATGCTCGAGCTGGGGCCTGACGAGGAACGGTTGCATCGCGAGCTGGGAGCGGTCGCCGCGGACCATCTCGACGCGCTGCTGGCTGTGGGACCTCGTGCTCGCTGGATCGCCGAGGGAGCGAGCGGTGCGGGCCTTGCCCGAGTGCTCACCGCGGACGACCCCGATCAGGCACTGCTCGTGCTGGAACGCGAGCTCGCGCCAGGCATCGGCGATCTGCTCCTCGTCAAGGGCTCGCGCGGCGTCGAGCTGGACCGCCTGGTGGAGGCGATCGCCGCTGCACCCGTTGCGCCGTCGGTCTCGACGCCGTCGCCATCGGCCACGGAAGGCGGCGGCGGATGTTAACGATCCTGCTCGCCCTGGTCCTGGCCTTTGGGGGCGTTTTGGCGCTCGGGCCCGTCTACATCGGCCTCCTGCAACGCCTCGGATACGGCAAGCAGATTCGCTTGGAGGGTCCGGCTGGGCACGTCACGAAGGCCGGGACACCGACCATGGGCGGCATGCTCATGGTGGTGATCGTCATGTTCCTGGCGATGGCCATGCGCATCGAGGACGTGAGCACCCTGACGCCGATGCTGACTCTGGTTGGCGTGGGGATCCTGGGCGCGATCGACGACTACGTGAACGCCCAAACCGGCATCGGCATGCGCGGTCGATTCAAGCTCGTCTGGCAGACGGTGGTGGCGCTGCTGGCGGCGTGGTACATCCAGCGGCACTTCGAGATCAACGCGATCAACGTGCCGCTGGTGGGGGCGGTGCCCATCAGCCCCCTCCTCTTCATCGCCTTCGTTGCCTTTGTCATCGTCGCCACGAGCAACGGCGTGAACCTGACCGACGGGCTCGATGGGCTCGCGGGCGGGGTGCTCATCTTCAGCTACGTTGCCTATCTGCTCATCGCGCTGGTCGCCATCCCCGAGCTGCACAAGCACTCGCAGCCGAACCTCGCGGTCTTCTGCGCGCTGATCATCGGGGCCTTGATGGGGTTCCTGTGGTTCAACGTCCACCCCGCGCAGCTGTTCATGGGCGACGCGGGGGCGCTCAGCCTTGGCGCCACCCTGGCGGTAGTGGCGACGATCTCGGGTCAGATCCTGCTACTGGTGGTCATCGGAGCCGTCTTCGTGGCGGTCACCCTCTCGGTGGTCCTGCAGGTCGGGTCGTTCAAGCTCCGCGGACGGCGGATCTTCCGCATGGCTCCGCTGCAGCACCACTTCGAGCTGATCGGCTGGGCGGAGGAGAAGATCACCGTCCGCTTCTGGATCGTCTCGGCGCTGGCGGGGCTAGTCGGCTTCAGCCTCTTCCTGGCGAGCGTGAACGGGCTCTGATTGGACCGATGATGACGGGAGCGCGCCCCATCCGAACACGCGCCGATCTGCACGGGCGCAGTGCCCTCATCCTCGGGTTGGCCCGCTCGGGCGTGGCGGCGGCCCGCTTCCTGTCCGATGCTGGCGCGGTAGTGATTGCCTACGACCGGCGCGGCGAGGCCGCCCTGGCCGACGCGGTGGAATCGCTCGGCGACCGCCCGATCCAGCTCGCCCTGGGTGTCCCGGAGGCCACTGCGCGGCAGCTCATCGAGACCGCCGACTTGCTCGTTACCAGCCCATCGATCTCGCCGCGATTTCGCACCACCGAGGCGTGGCTGCGTGACGCGCTGAGCGGCGCCCAGGCACGAGGCGTCGAGCTGGTCAGCGAGGTCGAGATCTTCTTGCGACTGACCAGCGCGCGGATCCTGGCGGTCACCGGCACCAAGGGAAAGACGACCACGACGGCCCTCCTCGGCAGCATCCTGGCCGGCGCGCAGATCCCGCACGTCGTGGGCGGCAACATCGGGGAGCCGTTGATCGAGCGCAGCGAGTCGCTGGATAGCGAGACGTGGGCGGTGCTCGAGCTGTCGGAGCTGCAGCTGCCGACCATCTCGCGTGGTGCAGACGTTGCCGTGTACACCAACATCCTGGCCGATCACCTCGACCGGCACGGCAGCCTCGAGGCGTACCGAGCGGTGAAGGCGCGCCTCGCGGAGCTCACGGTGGAGCGGCGGGGGGCGGTGGTCCTCAACTCGGACGACGCCGGCTCGCGCGATCTTGGTGCGCAACTGTCCGGGGATCTGCACTGGTACGGTTCGGGCGGGCCTGACGCGCACTCGGAGGCGCTCGAGGCGACGGAGGCTGACGGGCAGCTGATGCTCTCCGGCGTCCCGCTCCTGGCTGTTGGTGACGTCCCACTCCCCGGCGCGCACATGCGTCATGACGTCCTCGCCGCGGCCCTGGCGGCGCGACTGGTGGGCGCACCAACCGATGCCATCGCCGACGGGATCCGCGCCTTCCGGGGCGTGCCGCACCGGCTCGAGACGATCGCAGAGGCGAATGGGGTGCGCTGGGTCAACGACTCGCAGGCGACCATCCCGACCGCCGCAATCGCGGCACTCGAGGCGTTCGAGCCGTCACCGATCGTGCTGATCGCCGGCGGGCAAGGGAAGGGGCTCGACTACGGCGCGTTCGCCGACGCGATCGCGGACCGATCCCGCACCGCGATCCTGATCGGGGAGACGGCGGCGGAGCTCGAGCGGCTGATCCGTGGACGCGTCCCGGTCCACCGCGCCATGTCGATGGACGAGGCCGTGAGCCTCGCCGCGCACGAGGCGAGGCCGGGAGACGTCGCCCTCCTGTCACCGGCGGCCGCGAGCTTCGACATGTTCACGGATTACGCCGCTCGCGGTGATGCATTCCGCCAGGCTGTGACGAGGCTGACCGGAGCAACGTCGGGGGAGCCGCGGTGAGCGCTGCCCTGAACGCCGCGACCGTTACTTCTGCAGCTCGACGCCGCCGCGAGCGAATCGGGGTGCAGCGAGAGCGTCACCAGCCCGCGTACCCGCTCCTGGTCGCCGTCATCGGTCTGGTGGCTGCCGGCGTGGTGATGGTCTATTCCGCCTCGTCGGTGCGGGCGTACTTCTCGAACGACGACCCGGCCACCTACGGCATCCAGCAGCTGATCTGGGCCGGCGTTGGGCTGAGCGCGATGTACGTCGTGAGCCGGATGGACTTCCGCTGGCTACGTTACCTGTCGATTCCTGCCTACCTGGGCACCACGGCCCTGCTCGTCGCGGTCCTGGTGCCGGGCATCGGCACGGAGGTTGCCGGCTCGCGTCGCTGGATCCTGCTGCCGGGCATCGGCTTCCAGCCGGCCGAACTCGCCAAGTTCGCGATCGTCCTGTACCTGGCGCACTGGCTCGACCGTCGGGGAAAGGCAGCGCATACCTTCTGGAACGGTCTCGTGCCCTTCGCGCTACTCGTGGCGCCCGGGTTCGTGCTGATCGCGCTCGAGCCGGATCTCGGCACCGCGGGTGTGTACGCCGCTGCGACGCTGGCTGTGTTCTTCATGGCAGGCGCCAACCTGCTCTACCTGGGCGCCATCGGCTCGGCGGTGATGGGTACAACCGCCGTGATGATCGCCGCGACGCCCTATCAGCTACAGCGCGTGCAGAGCTTTCTCGACCCGTTCCGCGACCCACTGCACACCGGGTACAACGCGATCCAATCGCTGATGGCCCTGGCGCTGGGAGGCATTACGGGCCTGGGCCTTGGCGCGAGCCGTCAGAAGTTCCTCTACCTTCCGGCGCCCTCGACAGATTTCATCTTCGCCATCATCGGCGAGGAGTGGGGCCTGATCGGCACGTTGATCGTGGTCGCGCTCTTTCTGGTGATCGCTTACCAGGGCTACCGCGTCGCGATCAACGCGCCGGACACCTTTTCCGGCCTCTTGGCGTGCGGGATCACGACCTGGCTCGTCGTCCAGGCCTTCATCAACATGGCGGTCGTGACCGCCCTGGCGCCGGTCACCGGGATTCCGCTGCCGTTTATCAGCTACGGCGGGTCGGCGCTAACCATCAACCTCGTGGCGGTGGGAGTCCTCCTCTCCATCAGCCGCGAGACCATGCAGACAGGATCGTTGCTCCATGCGGTGTTTGGTGTCGGGCGGCGGGACCGGCGGGCACATCTTCCCCGCGCTGGCCGTCGTGCAGGCGCTGCGCGACGCGCGGCCAGATCTTGAGCTGAGCTACGTCGGCGGCGCTCGCGGCCTCGAGGGCAAGCTGGTCGGCAGCGGGGATGTCCTGCCGTACGACCAGCTCGTTGTTCGCTCCCTGCGCACCGCGACCCGCGACGTGCACCTGGTGCTCGATCCGATCCGGGTGGGGCTGAGCGTCCCGCAGGCCTGGTGGCTCATCGGCCGCAGGCGGCCCGCCGCGATCTTCACCACGGGGGGATACCTGGCGTTGCCGCTCACGCTTGCTGCACGTGCCCGGGGGATCCCGACCCTGGTCTGGGAGGGAAATGTGATCGCCGGTCGCTCCACCCGGGCACTCGCGCGCCTTGCGACGCGCATCGCCGTCTCCTTCCCGCCCACCCTCGCCGCATTTCCGGGTCGGGCGTTCGTCTCCGGCACGCCCATCCGGTCGTTCGCCGGGATCGAGCGGCGCGCGACGCGCGAGGGTTTCGGGATCCCGCCGGAGGACCGGCTCTTGCTGGTCTTCGGCGGTTCGCAGGCGGTGACCACGCTGAACTCCGCCGTCTTCGGCTCGCTCGACCGGCTACTGGACCGATGGCGCCTGCTGCATGTGGCCGGCGAGGCCGGGATGGAGGCTGCGCTTCGCGCGAGGGCTGCCCTGCCAGCGGGCTTGGCCGACCGCTATGACCCGCGACCGTTCCTGACCGATCGCATGGCGGAGGCGCTCGTCGCTGCGGATCTGGTCGTCGGACGAGCGGGTTCCTCGACCTGCGCCGAGGTCGCCGCGGTCGGTGTGGCGTCGATCCTCGTCCCGTACCCGTACGCGGGATCCCACCAGCGGGCCAACGCTGCGTGGCTCGGCGACCAGGGCGCCGCGCGGGTGATCGCGGACGAGACGCTCACCGCAGACCATCTCGCCGACGAGGCAACCCGCCTCCGAGAAGACGCGATCCGTGAGGCCATGGCCGAGGCCGCGCGCCGGCTGGGTCGCCCCGAGGCGGCGCGGATGATCGCCGAGGAATTGCTGGCGCTCGCCGAGCGACGGCCGTTGCCGTCGTTGTCCGATGAGGCCGCCGCGTGAACGCAGCCGCGCCGCGGAGCGGGGGTGCGGAGCTGGCGCGGCTCGACGAGGAGGCCAGTGCGCGAGGGATCGCGCTGGAACACGACGTACCGCTAGCGCCCCTCACCACCCTGCGCGTCGGCGGCCCGGCGGACCGGCTGGTGCTACCGCGCGACCGCGCTGAGCTGCTCGCGGCGCTCCGCCTCGCGCTCGCCGCGGGAGTCCCGTGGTTCATCCTTGGCAACGGCTCGGACCTCGTCGTCGCCGATGCAGGCATCCGCGGCCTGGTGATCCGGAACCGCGCCCGCACCGTGGCCATCGACGGAAACAGTCTCCGAGCGGATGCCGGCTCGGCCATGGCCATGCTCGTCAAGCGATGCACCCAGCAGGGTCTCACGGGTCTCGAGTTCGGGATCAGCATCCCCGGCACGCTCGGTGGGGCGGTGTGGGCCAACGCCGGGGCGCACGACGGGGAGATGCGCCAGGTCGTCGCCAGCGTGGAGGCGTGGGACCCGGAGGCCGATGCAGAACTCACGCTCGCCGGGGAGGAGTGCTCATTCACCTACCGTGACTCCCGCTTCAAGCACTCCGCCGAGGTCGTCCTGGCGGCCTCGCTGGAGCTGGCAGCGGGCGATTCGACACAGATCGCGCGACGGGTCGACGAGCACCAGGCGCAACGTCGGGCGACGCAACCGCTGGCGGACCAGAACGCGGGCAGCGTATTTCGCAATCCTCCCGGCGACCACGCCGGCCGGGTCATCGAAGCGGCCGGACTGAAGGGATTTCGGATCGGCACCGCGAGCGTCAGCACCCTGCATGCGAACTTCATCGTTACCGATCGCGGCGGACGAGCGTCCGACGTCAGGGCTTTAGGAGATCACGTTCGCGAGACGGTTGCCGCGCGATTCGGCGTCACGCTCATCTACGAGATCGAGTTCGTGGGCGCCTGGAATGCGGAGGATGGGGGATGAGCGACTCGGACCGCTCGTCCGCACCTGGCGCAACCGGGCGGCTGCGAGTGGGCATCTTCGCGGGTGGCCGCTCGGCTGAGCACGAGGTGAGCGTGAGCTCCGCGGATTCGGTGCTGCGCGCCATCGACCGCGCGCGATTCGAGCCCTACCTCATCTACATCGACCGGGAGGGACGCTGGCATCTTCCCGGAGGTCCGGCGCCGAAGCTGGGCGAAGCGCCCCTCGCGCAGCTGATCGGCATCGAGACGCCGACCGCCCAGGTGGCTCGCCTGCACGGATCCGCGGTCGGGGCGCGAATATCGGCCAGCCTCCCGGTTCTCGCTCAGGATGACGCCGGCGCGCTCCAACCGCGCCAGGCGCTGCGCTCACTGGCAGATGCCATTGACGTCGCCTTCCTGGCCGTCCATGGGCCCTTCGGTGAAGACGGCACGTTGCAGGGGTTCCTGGAGATGGCGGGCATTCCGTACACCGGGGCGGGCGTCCTCGCGAGTGCCGTCGCCATGGACAAGGTGGTCTTCAAGGACCTGATGCGCGGCCACGCCCTTCCGGTCACGGACTACTTCTGGTTTCGACGGCCGTCGTGGCGCGCAGCCCCCGAGCGCGTGCTGCGGGACATCCTCGAGGCAGTGGGCGAGCAAAGCGTCGTCAAACCCGCCCGCCTCGGCAGCAGTGTGGGCATGACCCTCGTCCACGATCGAAGTGAGCTGCCGTCCGCCATCGACGAGGCGCTCCGCTACGACTCCAAGGTGATCGTCGAGCGCTACCTAGCCGGGGCACGCGAGCTCGAGTGTGGCGTCCTTGGCAACGACGAGCCGGTCGTCTTCGAGCCCGGTGAGATCCGAAGCCATCACGAGTGGTACGACTACGAGTCGAAGTACGTCGAAGGGCTCGCGGACGTCGACCCTCGCGCGCATGCCGAGCCGGTGCTCGCAGCCCATCTCAAGGAGCTGGCACTCGCAGCGTACAAGGCCGTGGACGGCGCGGGTCTGGCCCGCGTCGACTTCCTCGTCCCCGGTGAGGTCTTCATCAGCGAGATGAACACCCTTCCGGGCTTTACCTCGACCAGCATGTATCCCAAGCAGGCCGAGCTGGCGGGCCTCAGCCTGCCCGATCTGATCGCCCGCTTGATCGACCTCGGCCTGCAATCGGCTCGGGAAGGCCGGACGCCGTCGAGCGGCGCCGGTGACGATCAGAAATGAGCAGCCGCGCGAGGCCAGCGGCGCGCGGTGGACCCCGGCGTGACGGCGCGCGCCCGGCGACTGCGGATGGCGCATCTTCGCGCCGGTCCGGCAACCAGGCGCAGGCCCGTCCGCGCCGGGGCACGCGGTCGCGCGGGCGGATGCGTGCTCCGCTGCTGGGTACCGGCCGCCTTTCCGCCCTCGTCCTGGCATTGGCTCTCTTTGCCGGACTGCTCTGGCTGCTCCAGGGACCCTGGCTGCGGGTCAGCTCGGCGGCGTGGGCAGGCGCTCGCTACACATCCGGGGATCAGCTCACGGCGATTCTCGAGCCGCTCAAGGGTTCGAGCCTGCTCACCCTGGATGATGCTGCAGTCGCCGAACGCCTGACGTCGCTCCCCGCGGTTCGGTCGGCAAGCGTCGAGCCGACCCTGCCTGGTGGGGTCTCCGTGACGCTCGAGGAGAAGACTCCCGCCCTCATTTGGCAGACGTCGGCCATTCGGCTCCTGGTCGCCGATGACGGGGTCGTCTTCGGTGACGTCGCGCTCGCGGCCCCGCTGCCGCCGGACCTCGCGAAGCTGCCCATCGTCGACGATCGCCGCGGAGCTTCGCTCGACATCTTCATCGGCGACCGGATTCCGGATGCCGAGCTCTCGATCGCGCTTCGCCTGGCGTCGATCGACCCCATCGCGCTGGGCTCCACCGCGAAAGGCCTGCGAGTCACGCTCGACGATCAGTGCGGCTACGTCATCTCCCCCCGCAGCGGCGCCCGTTGGTCGGCGGCCATCGGCCTGTCCGGCATGGATCCCAACAGCGCCGCCATGTCCGCGGGCATCGACGCTCGAGTGGCGGCGGTCCGCACGCTCTTCGCAGCGCATCCCGAGCGCGGCATCGGCTGGGTGGATGCCCGCAACCCGGGGAAGGTATATTGGCGCCCGAACGGCCCGGGCGGGTCCGACGCATGCTGAGCGCGTTCCGGGGCCACCATCCCTCGGGAATCGGTACCGACGCTGATGTGGGTTCCCCTGACCGGTCTGGCGCTGGGCATCCTGCTGGGTCTGCTGCTGAACGTGAACGTCAGCCCGGACCTGGCCCGCTACACGGCGGTCGGGATCCTGGCCGGGCTCGACTCGGTGCTC
>Ga0207646_10006476_pt1 | contig 12091 bp, 8 predicted proteins | sample KBSK5502metaG_FD_184343 | JGI IMG/M metagenome (GOLD analysis project Ga0207646, IMG submission 184343) | Corn, switchgrass and miscanthus rhizosphere microbial communities from Kellogg Biological Station, Michigan, USA - KBS K5-50-2 metaG... | ecosystem: Host-associated > Plants > Roots >...
CAAGTGCAGGAATTGATCGCGGGGATTCATGCGGCGGTCGAATACGTTGCCGAGCTGGGGCGGCGCTGCGATCCTTCGGCGAAGGACCGGCGAGCAGCGCTGCTGGCCGCGTATCGTTCGACCGTGGCATACGAACGCACTCTTGTGACGCGATTGATCGAAGGTCTACTTGCGATTCCCGGCCTGCGCTTTTTCGGAATCACCGACCCAAAGCGCTTCCAGGAGCGCTGCTCGACCGTTTCGTTCCGGCTCGCGAAGGGAACGCCGACGGATGCTGCCACGTTTCTGGGGGAGCGCGGCATATTCACATGGGACGGTAATTTCTATGCGCTAAACCTTACCGAACGCCTCGGCGTTGAAGAGCTGGGGGGTGTTCTTCGCGTCGGTCTCGTGCACTACAACACGATCGACGAAGTCGTCCGCCTGCTGGCCGCGCTCCACGAATTCGTTTCCTCGTAGCTGGTCTATTGCGTTTCTAACCGGCTGCTATTAACCCAGTCGTGGCCATTGGCGGAAACGTGGAAAAAAACATGAAGAATCCCGCGCCAAACTGAGGCTGCTGTCCTCATATTTATCGCCTTCGGTGAGCGGCCAGTCCGCCCCGCCCGAATGCGTGTCCATCCCGGTTTAAATTTGTGTATCCTCAAGAGCTATGACCAAACGACCGAAACCGATTGTATTGACTGTGCTTGATGGCTGGGGCTACAGAGCGGAAACGCAGGGAAACGCGATTGCTCTTGCGCGCAAGCCAGCCTACGACCGGCTGATCAAGGATTTTCCAAACACGCTGATTCAGACTTCGGGGCCTGCGGTGGGCCTTCCTGAGGGTCAGATGGGAAACAGCGAAGTGGGCCATCTGAACATCGGCGCCGGGCGCATCGTGCACATGGACATCACAAAAATTGATCTCATGGTGGCGAACCAGCAGCTGGACCAAGTGCCGTTGTTTCAAAAAGCGATGGAGCGCGGGCGGCTGCGGCAGCTTCATTTTCTCGGACTGCTGAGCGATGGCGGTGTCCATTCGCACATTCAGCATCTTTTTGCGTTGCTCGAAATGGCGAAGCGGCAAAAAGTGGAAAGTGTTTTCGTGCACTGCTTCATGGATGGACGCGACACCCCGCCGCACAGCGGACGCGACTTTGTGCAGCAACTTCAACAGAAGATGCGCGAGCTTGGAGTGGGAAAAATCGCGACGCTGGTTGGACGCTATTACGCCATGGATCGCGACAATCGCTGGGAGCGTATCGAACTCGCTTACCGCGCGATGGTGCATGGCGAAGCAGAAACGCGCACTTCCGATCCCGTCGCTGCTCTGAACGCGAGCTACGAAGCCGGCGTCACCGATGAGTTCGTCAAGCCCATTGCCGTCATGAACGAAGAGGGCTCTGCCGCGAAGCCGGTTGGACTGATTCGCGATGACGACGCTGTGATTTTCTACAATTTTCGCGCCGATCGTGCGCGTCAGATGACCTATGCCTTGGCCGCGCCAGATTTCGACAAGTTCGTGGACGCGAAACGGCCGAAAAATCTTTTTTACGTAGCCATAACACAGTACGACAAAAACTGGCCTTGGCTGCAATCAGTGATCAAACCGGACAAGCTCGAACAGATCCTGGCGCAAGTTTTTGCAGATTTGAATTTCAAGAATTTGCGCACCGCGGAAACCGAGAAGTACGCTCACGTGACCTATTTTTTCAACGGCGGAGTCGAAAAACCGTTCTTCGGCGAAGAACGCATTCTGGTGCCGTCCCCTAAAGTTGCTACATATGACCTGAAACCGGAAATGTCCGCGCAGGGAATTACGGACACGGTCGTGAATGCCATTGGAAAAAATGAATTCGACGCCATCATCATGAATTACGCGAACGCGGACATGGTAGGGCATTCCGGTAAATTGGAAGCGGCGATCAAAGCCGTCGAAGCTGTGGATGCCGGCCTGGCGCAGATTTTTCAGACTCTTAAGCCGCGCGGCGGCGCGTGGATCATCACCGCGGATCACGGGAACGCCGAAACGATGATCGATCCGGCCACGGGCGGTCCGCACACGTATCACACGACGAATCCTGTTCCATTTATATTGGTGACTGAAGACGAGAAGCTGCGCTTGAAGCCTGGTGGAGCGCTGCGCGACATCGCGCCAACGCTCCTTGGCGTGCTCGGTCAAAAGCAGCCGGGCGACATGACCGGCACTGATTTGCGCGTCATGTCGTAAATGTCATTCGCGCACCCCAAGACTCGCACGACTCCTGCAGAAACAAAGCTGGTGATCTGTGTATGGCACCCATTTACGGAGTGGCGGCCAAAGCCGTTGCTCGCGGAGTCAATTCGCGCATGCTACCCGGAAATGCGCGTGCTGCACCTGCCGGGCTACGACACGCTAGCTCAAGAGTTGCCGGATACGCAGATTTTCGTGGGCTACTCGCTTCGCGCGGAACAGCTCAAACATGCACGCGCGCTGCAATGGGTTCATTCGACCGCGGCGGGTGTATCCCAGTTAATGTATCCGGAATTGCAGCAGTCGGGCGTGGTAGTGACCAACGCCAGCGGAATTTTTTCCGTGCCAATGGCCGAGCACACGATGGGCCTGTTGCTGGCGCTTGCGCGGAATTTTCCGGACTCGGTGCGCTATCAGGACCAGGCGAAATGGTCGGTGCAAGATTTGTGGGACAAACCGCAGCACTTGACGGAGATCAATGGCAGCGTGTTGCTGATCGTCGGCTATGGATCAATCGGACGCGAACTGGCGCGGCGAGCAAAAGCATTCAGCATGCGCGTATGGGGAGTAACGCGGTCAGGCCAGGGCGACACGACGTTCGCGGAGAAAATCTTCCCCGCGACGGAATTAGATGAAGCATTGCCGCACGCGGACTACGTTGTAATCGCTGCGCCGGAGACTTCCGAAACCAGGCATCTGATTGCCGCGCAACAGATCGGGCGGATGAAGCGCACGGCACGGTTGATCAACGTGGCGCGCGGCTCGTTGCTGGACGAGGCGGCGCTGTTGAACGCCTTGCACAACGGCGCCTTAGGCGGTGCGGCGCTGGACGTCGCGAATCCGGAGCCTTTGCCTCCCGATTCTTTGTTATGGCGCGCACCCAATCTTTTCATTACCCCGCACACCAGCGCGATCAGCGAAAGATTGTGGCGGCGTGAAACCGAACTGTTTTTGAAATTGCTCGACGAGTGGTTTAGCGGAAAAGAACTCTCCAACCGAGTGGATTTTTCCCGGGGGTATTGAGGCCCAGTAACGCGGCAATGCAGGACAGCGGTGGCTTTACGCCCCGCTTCCTGGATCTAGTCCACGCCCTTCGGTGCGACGTAACCTTCGCGCGCATATACGAGGTATTTCTGCTTCTTTCCCTTTTGATCCATGACCGTGAGGGGAGAGCCGTCCGGAGCGACCAGATCAATCTTCACTTTGCGGAATTTTCCGTCGCGATTGCGATTGGTCGGGCTATAAGTCAGGCTGTACTGGTTCCGCAGGAACGCCGCGACTTCCCGAAAAATCGCGGGGATTTCGCCGGTGAATTGCGGGAACCACGCAAAGCCGCCCGTTTCTTTGGCAAAAGTCTTCATCTGGTTTTCGTCCTGCAGAAAATCAATTTCGCTTCCGTGATAACCACGCATCTCCGCCGTATTGGTAATGACTTTGCTCATTCCGACGATGAAAATTGGTACATCGGTCTGGTGCAAGGCCTTCATGGTCTGGTCGTAGGTGTGTTTTGAAAATGTGTCGCGGCCTGTTGCGACCAACAGGATGGATTTTTTGCCGGGGACATCTTTCAAGCGATCTACGGTATCGAGCAGTGCATCGTAGACATTCGATTCGCTGAAGCCCGGAAAATACAAATGATAGAGAGCGTTCCGGACTTCATCCTTATTTTGAGTGAAGTCCACTTCCATTTTTGGCTTCATGTCAAAAGTAACGAGAGCCACGTAGTCCTGCGGCTTCAAATTCGGGAAGAGCGCGTCGGTCCAATATTTCGCCAAATAGGAGAATTGGCCGTAATAACGTGCGCTGAACTCCATCACAATCACCATGGTGATGGGCGCTTCGGTGGGACCGAAGTTGGTGACCGTTTGTGGAACGCCATCTTCAAACAGGCGAAAATTTTCGCGCTTGAGGCCGCTGATGATGTCGCCGTGATTTGTGGTGGCGACGACGTCGATGGTGACGACGGGAACTTCGACGGCGATCGAGAGTCCGCCCTCTTGCGGCTTTTGCGCGGGCGGAGTCTGCGCCGGAGGAGATGTTGGCTGCGGTTGCCCGCCGGACTGAGGTCCCGTGGGCGCCTGCGCCAAAGCGAACGTAACGCAGAGCGCCGCGAGCACTCCGCACAAAAAGAATCGACGAAGAGCGTACACGAATGTTCCGTTCATTCCATCCCCCAATGTTACTCCGCGTGCGGCACGCCAGTAGCCGACGGTGGAACTTAGGAACGCACGGCGTTTGCAGCGGCCGGGCGCTCTCTGATGGCATGCTAGTATGAAGCAGATTCGATGAAAAACGTTTGCTAATCGACCGCTTGGGTGCGCAGTTTTGGTCCCCTAGGAGACAAACAGTGGAGACAAAACAGTGACGTGCATGCGAAGTGCGAGGAAATCGGTGCTTGGTTCGCTGTGGCTGGCGCTTTTCGCGGTGTCGGCGAGCGCGCAGGTTCCGGGCATGGCGCCTCCGTCTGTGGCGCAGACAAGCGGGCAAGCCGGCGACACGTCTGCTCTCGCGCGAGAAGCGACCGGATGGCTGAGCGAACTGATCAAGATCAACACGACAAATCCCCCAGGGAATGAAGAAGCCGCCGCGAAATACATTGCGGGAATTTTACAGAAAGAGGGAATTAAGGCGGAACTGCTGCCACTCCAGCCGGGGCGAAGCGCTCTGGTGGCGCGGCTGACCAGCTCGGCGTTCCCCGATCCGTCGAAGGCACTGCTGCTGGTTGCGCACCTGGATGTTGTCGGCGTCGAACGCGCGAAGTGGACGGTCGATCCCTTCGGCGCAGTGGCAAAGGATGGATACATTTATGGCCGCGGCGCCGTGGACGACAAAGGAATGCTGGCAGCGAACCTGGCGGCGTTCATCGCTCTGAAGCGCGCCAATGCGCGCCTGAACCGCGACGTGATTTTTCTGGCGACGGACGATGAAGAAGGCGCCGGCGATGCGAGCATCCGAATGCTGATCGCGAAATATTGGGACAAGATCGCGGCCAAATATTCCATCAACGAAGGCGGAAACGTTTTTGTCAAAAACGGGAAAGTGCAGTACGTGGCCGTGCAGGCAAGCGAAAAAGTGTCGGCGAATGTCACCGTGATTGCAAAGGGGACTTCCGGCCACGCATCCATACCGCTGAAGGACAATGCGTTGATGCACCTGGCGGCTGCGGTGACGAAAATCGGCAACTATACGGCGCCGGTACATTTTACGACGATTGTTCGCAGGTATTTTGAAGGAATTGCTCCGGTTCTCCAGGATGACGAAATTGCGAAGTGGATTCGTTCGCTGGATACTTCGGACCGCGGCGAGCATGCGGCTCGAGTCATTTCCGATACCAATCCGATGTGGAACGCAATGCTGCGCGACACGATTTCACCCACCGTGCTTACAGCCGGAGTGCGCGCAAACGTGATTCCCTCGGAAGCGCGCGCAACTCTCAATGTTCGATTGCTGCCGGGAAACACAATCACGGCGCTTTTGGCGGAGCTAAACAAACTGGTGAACGATCCGCAGGTGAAACTGGAAGTGCAGCCCGATGGGGGATTGGCGGCGCCGGATTCTTCGCTGGAATCAGAATTTTACGCCGCGATTGTCAAAGCCTCCGCGGAAGAATTTGGCGGAGTACCTGTACTGCCGTTTCAGTCCACCTGGGCGACGGATTCAGCTCAGCTCAGGCTCCACAACGTGCAAGCATATGGCCTTGTGCCGTTCCCCTTGACAGACGACGACATCAAGCGCATGCACGGCGATGACGAGCGAATTCCGGCAGCGGCGTTCGCTAAAGGTGTGAACCTGATGGTGCGGCTGGCGAACGAATTCGCGGTTTCGCATTGAGCGGGAAAATTTCCGTGCGATGAAGCCGTCCGCGGAGATTGCCATCATTCCTTTCCATTTCAAGCAGAAAGAAAAAGACGACGCGTCGCTGCAAGTGTTGAGCGCAGAATAGTGGCGGTGCAATGCGGATGGCTTTTCGGCACTCCAAAATTGTTTGCACGATCGGTCCGGCATCGCGTGATCCTCGCATTTTGCAGCGGCTCCTTGAAGCGGGAATGGATGTGGCGCGGCTAAATTTTTCCCACGGTAGCCACTCAGAACATCTCGCATGCATTCAGTCGCTGCGCGCCACGGCCAATAAGCTTGGGAAAACGATCGCGATTCTGGCGGACTTGCAGGGGCCGAAAATCCGCACTGGCCCGCTTGCCGGTGGCCGCCCTGTCGTGTTGCGAGCGGGACAGAAGTTTACAATCACAACTGCAAGAATTTTGGGCGATTCGACGCGCGTGAGCACAACCTTTCTGCCACTGCCCAAGGAAATGCATCGCGGCGATCGAATTCTTCTGTCGGATGGTCTGATCGAGTTGCGCGTGGAATCGGTGCGCGCCAGAGATGTGAACTGCCGTGTGGTGAATGGCGGCGCCCTCGGTGCACACAAGGGAATTAATTTGCCGGGAGTGCAGCTGCGCGTACCTGCACTCACGCCCAAGGACAAAGCGGATTTGAAGTTCGCTCTTGCACAAGGGGCGGACTACATCGCGGTGAGTTTTGTACGTCGTCCCGAAGATGTGCTGCTGGCGAAGAGCCTGATCCGGCGCGCGGGAAAGGAAACGCCGGTGATCGCCAAGCTGGAAAAGCCGGAGGCCATCGAAAATCTCGAAGGCATTTTGCGAGTTTCGGACGGCGTGATGGTGGCACGCGGAGACCTGGGCGTGGAGATGAATCCAGAGCGCGTGCCGGTGGTGCAGAAAAATATTATTGCGCGAGCGCGGGAGTTCCGTCGGCCGGTGATTACCGCGACGCAGATGCTGGAGTCCATGACTGAAAATCCGCGGCCGACGCGCGCGGAAGCTTCGGACGTGGCGAATGCGATTTTTGACGGCTCGGACGCGGTAATGCTTTCCGCCGAAACTGCCAGCGGCAAGTATCCGGTGGAAGCAGTCAGCATGATGGCGCGGATCATCGAAGAAGCGGAAGCAAGTATCAAGGAGTTTTCGCGGCCTGCGACCCAGGAAAAGTTAAAAGTGGCGGAAACAGTGGCGGAACTGGTATGCCACGCATCGCGCGAACTGCACATGAAGTTGATCGTCGTGTTCACGCACAGCGGATTTACTGCCCGGCTGATCTCGCGGTACCGGCCGCTGGTGCCAATCGCGGCATTTTCTCCGGAAGCGGAAACGCGGCGGCGGCTGGCGTTGCTGTGGGGCGTCGTGCCACTCGGGATTCCGGATTTGCGCAAGGTGGATCAATTAGCGGAAATCTCGGAGAAAAGATTGCTCGAAGAAAAACTGGTGCGCAAAGGCGATGTCATTGCCATTGTTGCAGGCACGCCGATGGGCGTACGCGGTACAACAAACTTCATGAAGTTCCATGTGATTGGCGGCGGCAAACTGTAATGAAGAGGGTTGCCCGGCTTAGCTCTCGGAAGTCATCCATCTATTCTCAGTGTGCGACCGGCTTCAGGACCGCCGTATTTCGCTCGTCACTCGCAATGATCCGATAGAGTTTTTTCAAGTCGTCCATTTTGTTTAGCGGCACGCTCAGTTCCTTGATTTCAAACGTTCTCGCGTACTTCAGCACATTTCCCGCGGCTTCCGTCTTGCTGTGATAACTGGCAAAGCCGTAATCCACATCTACCGGCGGAGGCAAGTCATCCACCTCATAACCGGCAGGCATCGTGATCTCGAAAGTGTCACTGTCCTTCTCCGGTCCTTCAAATATCAGCGGGAATTGCCGCGGCTCCCTGGTTTCCAATACGTCGCTTGACCGGTTTCCCATGACCCGTGGCCGCACGGCCATTAGATTTCCGACCTGTTTTGCGTATCCCGGAGCAACAAACGTATAGGCGTATTCAAAAGGCGAATCTGTAGCGTCCAGGTTCGACATTGTGGCACCGGTGATGTCGAACATGCCGATCGAGTGCGAGACCTCTTGCTCGATGCGTTTCACGCGATCCTTGCTCGACTTCACAGCCAGCTGAGCGTATCGCTCGTAAACGGCAAGATCTCCGAACCGCGTCTCCTGCACTTCGCCGCTTAGCGAGCCGTGCGGTCCAAGCTGCAGTTTGCCCATGCGCACCGTTCCGTTTGACTTTGTTGGCAGTTGAGGCGTCTCGACGAGTTCCCCGCCTTCCGGCGTGACCAATAATGCGTAATTCCCCTGGAGATAGCCGCTCAATTGTCCGATAGGAGTTTTTTCATTTGTAGGATCAAAAATCAGCAATCGGCCAAGTTTCGAATGGCTCAATACCGCTTGATAGCGGGAATCTTCGAGTTCATCCGGCAGCTTGATCGCCAGAATGACATGGTTAAATAGGAATACCATTGGCGGCGTTTCTGGCCCTACCGCTCCACGAGACGTGTTGATAATGACGTAGTACGAGTCGATCCCTGACTGCTTCAGCATCGCGCTCATAAGCGTCGCTTTGTCCTTGCAGTCGCCGTAACGGTGAGAGAAGACATCCGCGGCTGAGTGGGGCTGAAATCCGCCGATACCGAGTTCGATAGCAACGTAACGAATGTCTTTCTGCATGAATTCCGCGATGCCCTGCATTTTCTGCTGTGGCGTGGTTCTCCCGGTCATGAGCCGCGAAACTTTTTCGCTGATTTCCGGTGTTGCGTCTCGGCGTCCACTGGCCAGTCCTGCTTGCCATTTACCCATGTCGTCCCAGGTCAGAAATCCCTTGCGCTGTGTGGCGCCCGGCCCGAGAAAGGACACAACCATGCGCCCCGCCAGTCCACGAACTGGCGGCATCGCCCTTTCCGAGCGAATGGCAGGCAAGTCCGTAACGATCCACTGCCACTGATTCCCACCCGTTGCATTCGGCTCAGCCTTGGGGTGATTCAACCATGCTGCCTTGTATTCCCAGCCTGAGGGCATCTGCAGTGTGTACCGAGCCTCCTTGACCGGGATCTCTCTCTGAAATTGCCAATAGTCCTCCAGCACATACGGTCGCGCGTCATACTGAATTTCGTATCCGACGATGTTTCCGGGTTCTCCTGCTGGAATTGCCAAACTGCGAACTTTAAGATCCGTTACAAGCTCGCCAGCCCCACCGACCGTTCTCTCGATCGCGTCCTTATCTTTCACTTCGTAATCTTTGCCTTCTTTAGGAATGCACCAGCCGCGCATACTGCCGACGTGAGTGTCACTCCCGACATAAGCGTAAGCTACTGCGTACTCGCGTCCCTCCGGACGCAGGATCTTGTAGACTCTGCGCTCGATACCTTTCATTTTTCCGTCCGGCAAGACTGTGGTCACATCTTCCGAGTACAACAGCACGGCACTGGTTTTGGCGTCGTATGCGGGAAGCGGGGAGTTGGCGGCCGCGTGCATCCAAGCAGGGGCATCTGCTTTCGCGGATTTTGGCAACGTCAACAGTCCAATTCCACAAACGACCAAAAAACATGTTTTCAGTTTCCGCTTCATGAATGCCTCAATTGCCTGCGGTCGTTCCGCCGGGCTGCAGAATCACCTGCTGCTCATCCTCAGTTTTCACGAGCTGATAGAAATTGCGGAGAATCGAATAGTGCTCCTTGCCGACCATAAGCAGCTCGGAGCGCAAGGCCCGCTGCACGTGCACCGAGCCGTCCTTGTTTTCAATCTTCAGCGTATATTGAACGGCCTTTCCGTCCTTATCCATGCTTGCGGGCAGGGTTTCCACCTTCCAGCCATGTGGCAGTTCGAAGGTGAGATCATCCAGGGTGCGAAACGGGTAGCGAAAGTAAACTGGCCACACACGATTCGCGTGCTCGAACAAGTGCTTTTCTGACGCGCTGAAAAGTCCGGTCGGCAAGAGCGCGCGTCGGCCAGCGGAAGCTGTCCACCCAGGTACCTTCAATTGAAATTCCGCCACGAGCGGACTGTTGCCGGATTGCCAATCCGGAGCATTCGTGAGTTCCACTTCACTACCAGCTGGAATTGCGTCCTTCACTCCGTCCTCGAGTATTTTCTTCCTGGCCGCCTCGTCTTCGTTGCGCTCCTCAACGCGCAAAGCCAACGCGTCCAACCCCGTTATCGTGACTGTCAGTTTTCCGGAGATGTCCCCGTCGTCGGTAATGGCTAAACGCGCGGCACGTTGTACTGTCGTCTGTTCGCTGCTTGGCAGAGTGGTCTGGATCCATGTGCCGCCATTCTTGTCCAGCCGCAGCCCTTCGACGCCTGTCTCTGGCCAAGGGAGCAGTCCGAATGGCGTAAAAGCAGCGCCCGGATCAAAGTACTCATCTTTTCCGTTAACCTTCACGAGGGCTACGTTGGCGTTCAATTCGCTCCCGTTGATCCGTTCCTTGTGGAAGAAATATTCGCCTCGACTCGATACCAGGCATGGGTAGGCTTCAAAACCCGCACCGCGCGCCAGCCCCAGAAAAAGCCACGTCAGGTCCCAGCCATTGCCGTATTGATGTTTCCAGAGATCTTCGACGCTCTTGTTCTCCTTCATGTTCTCGTGTTTCCATTCTTCCAGGGACTTTATCGGCAAGTACGACAGATTCTTGATCTGCTGTACTCGCGCGTAGATCTTCTGAAGCTTCACCTCCGGCGAATCGCCGGGTGAAACAATGCTCGCCGCCGCTTCTTCCATGGCTTTTCGCTTGTCGACGAAAGATTCCACCTGTCCGTATTTCTTCTTGCCGAACTCCCTCCAATATTTCGTCATGTCCAGCTCTGGAGTTTCATCGTGGTAAACGAAATTAACGCGAAACTTCAATTCATTGGCCGGCGGCATGTGGTCTTCGACCACAAACGCAGGGATATTCTCCGTCGTCATTCGCACGATGTGGTCCGGGCCTTCTTTGGGTGGTTCCGTTCCTTTCGGGAGACCCGCAGGCCAGCTCCACTGCACGGTCCACGGGTACCTGCTATAGGGCTTGAGCGTAAACACGGCCTTTTTCGTGAAGAGCTCTTCACTCAAAATCCAATCCGATGCGAAAATATAGTTATCTTGGAAGTCGTAATTGAAGTGATATTCGATGATGCTCCCCACCTGCACATCCGGAAGCGTAAATGTCTTTGCGAGGTACTTCGCCCCTTTTGTTTTCTCAATCGTTTGTTCGTAAACTTTTCCGTCGAAGTTTGCTATCGTGCCATCCGGCCTGATGGTGCGGGCTTTGATCCCCGTTATGCTCGTCCGGCCCTTGTGAAAACCTATCTCCACGTTTGCTTGATTGCGCCCTTCTTCCGTCAGCACTTTAATCCGGACATAGTTGTATTCTGACGCGGCCCTGCTGCTGTCGTTTCGATCTACCTGACGGTAGAGATAGACCGCGGCCGCACCGGGCGCCTCCGGCAGACTCGTCATCTTTAGCTCTTCTTGCGAGATTGGCTGCCACTCATCGGCGCTCGCCGTTTGAGCTTTCCACATCCCGGCCGACAGCAGTATCATCGCCGTTCGACACACCAGCATCCACGGGCGCTTGTTCACGGATTTTCTCCTGAGACTTTTTCGGTCGATCTCAGCGCACACCACATCCGCGGGGACACAAATTCGCTGAGTGGGCGGCACATGACTGGGTATGGCCATCGCAGACTGTTGCTAACCTAAGTACTGATAGTTCGAGAAATTACCCTGCCTGTCAGCTGCTGTCAAGAGAACGCGAGGCCACCGCCGTCGTCAACGTAACTCTTCCCTCTTACCCACGGACTGCGGCATAATCCGCCCGCACCTTTGATAGCATCCGAGCTCTCTGGCCGTTACGTGCCCTCGGGATGAAGTGGAGGATTTTTGTGACCAATCGTCCTTGGAGTTCCACGGCCCCTCCGGGTGAATTCCGCACCTACATTTCCGCCGAGGAATCGCTCAAGGAATTCACCGTCCGCGCCGTGATCCTCGGCGCGCTCTTCGGACTCCTCTTCGGCGCGGTCACGGTTTACGTCGGTTTACGCGCCGGC
>Ga0207646_10006479_pt1 | contig 12087 bp, 12 predicted proteins | sample KBSK5502metaG_FD_184343 | JGI IMG/M metagenome (GOLD analysis project Ga0207646, IMG submission 184343) | Corn, switchgrass and miscanthus rhizosphere microbial communities from Kellogg Biological Station, Michigan, USA - KBS K5-50-2 metaG... | ecosystem: Host-associated > Plants > Roots >...
TGATTGCCCGCCATGATATCTCCCGGAAATCATCAATGACGGCGGCCGTGCCGGTGATTGCGCGGATCCTGTTGCCGAAGGTGAACAGCAAAGTGCCACCCAGCAGTAGCCAGGGAATGACGTGCAGAAAAGTGCGTTGCGGGGTCTTGAGCAATAGCAGCGCCCCGGCAAAACCTCCAGCAATGCTGGTTACCAGCAGTGGGATCAGCACGCGCGGCGGTGCGTTCAGCCGTTTTAAGTAAGCGATGGTACTGGCCGCCAACCCAGGCCAGAGCGCAACCGTGCTGGTTGCGTTGGCCTCTACCGCCGGAACCCGCATGAGCAATAGTGCCGGAAAGGAGATGAAGCTTCCGCCACCCGCAATTGCATTCAGCGTCCCGGCAACTCCGGCAGCGAGAAACAAGATGATGGCCTGACTGCAGTGCAAACACCTTTTCTATCAGAAAAAGCCAGCTGCCGAGAAGCGACGCATCAGCGGCAACGGTGCAGCACGGGCCTTGGTCAGCGTCGGAGCGCGGCGCTTAAGCGGTCGGTTTTTGTCTGGCACTGTTGCCCACAGCCACCAGGAAAATAGCACTCTTGCCTTCGGCATGGGGAGAGAAGAATCCGATCACGTCGTCGTCGTAAAAAGTGAGGCCGGTGGCGCCCAAGCCTTGGGCATAGGCGGCGAGATACAGTTTGCCGCCAATGATGCCGGCTTCTAGCTGCACGGCGCGGTATCCGCGATTGCCAAAGGGCTGCAAAATCAGTCGCAGATCTGCCAGGAAAAAGATGACCACGGCGGCGTCAGCTGGCAACTGCTGCTCCAATCCTAGATAGCCGGCTTGGGCGCGAAAATCTCCTTTCTTCAGACACTCCAGTAGTCCACGGTCGCGGTGAAAGACATAAGCTCCGGAGTCGAGATCTTCTACGGCATGGGCAACCACGTAAAGATGGTTGAGCTGAGATCCCATGGGATCGAGAAAGTCGGCCGGCACTCCGCGCGTGGCTCGGTCGAGCAGCGTAGACAGTTGCGCAAGGCTGATTGGCGTGCGGGCAAACTTACGGCTGGAGCCGCGCCGCAGGATCACCTGTTCGATGGGGTCGCGAGGTGTTTCCGCGTCAGATAGAGGTTCAAGCTGAACCGACGGACCTGTGGGCGGAGGAAGGTTTCTCACGGCGGTAGAAACCAGTGGAGCGCGAGCGCGCCAAGCGGCAACCTCTTCTGGCGAATCCAGCGAACAGGCAGCGTGCATTTCGCGCATGAGCGGATAGTCAATCTCGTGACCAGATAGCGGGACAGTTTCGAGGCCGAGAGGTGAGACTTCTGTCGCGACTGGTGGCGCGGTTTGCCAAGCGAGTTCGGAGCTGTGGCCGAGGGCTACCATTGAAAAAGCTACCTCGCGCTCAGTATCGACATCCAGCAGGCGGTTCACGGTAGCGTCCACAAATCCGCACACTACCTTGGCTGCCAAACCCAAGGCTGTGGCGACGGCGAGGAGGTTGGCGAGCAGCGTGCCGTTGTCCCAGCCGAAGTGGCGATAGGTGCGTTCCTGATATTTCCAGGCATTGCGCCAGTAGGTACCAGTGCAGACCATGGTCAACGGCGCGTGAACGATGGCGGGTTCGTCTGCCGTGGCTTCGACCAGAACCTTGCGATAGTCTCCGGCGCGGAGCTTGCGCAAGCCAAACTCTGCAGGGGCGAAATGATAAACACCGGACGGAAGGCCGGCGAGATCGCCGCAAACCAGATACAGCTCGACCTCATAGAGTGCGCCGGTGCAGGCCGCCGCACGAAAATAGATTTCGCCGCCGGGATACGTCCTGTGCCGGGTAATGCCAGCAGAGAGGTATAGGAGTTGGGCGATGGCATTTAAATCCGGCGCTGCCTTCGTCTGCTCGGGGATGATGGCGCTGATCGCAGAAAGAGCAGCCACACCCGTTTGCCGCACCTCGCTGGGGAGGCGCGAAGGCACGAGCGCGGGATAAATCTTGAAGGGTATCGGCTGGTTGGCAAAGTCCAGGAAATGCTGATGGGTGCGGATGCTGGCGTAGGAGTGCCTGGTAGCGTTGTGATAGCTCCAGGCAGCTTCCGAATTGAGATTATTAGGCACGGCGGTGTGGAGGTGAGTCATTGTGTCACCACCACTTGGTACTTATTTCACTCGGATCGCGCTTGCTATCGAGAGGGAGTACGACGCCGGGGGCAGATGCCCAAGAATGCTATTCGTCAGTGCTCGAGTCAGGAATGGAGCCGGGAAGAGCCCACTGTTCGGCTACTGCCGAGAAATCTGGCGAAGAATCGTCGTCTTCCGAGGGGGTCGTCTGCTTTTCCAGTTTTCGCTGTGCTTTGCGTTCCAGCTTTTCGCGCTGATTGTCCTGACGGGAACGCTCTTTTTGGCGTTTGTTGAAGCTCGATCGGCCTCGACCTGGCATGGGCGCCTCCTAATAAATATATGTCTATATATGTTCCACCTTGGACCCCGCGACCGGGGCTTAGCACAACAAAAATCCGACTACCAGCGAGGTTCCCGTGGCTGGCGTGCGTGACCTTGATAGTCATCGCGTCCACCACCCCCACCGCCGGAACGACCACCGCCGCCTGGACGTCCACCACGGAAGCCACCTTTGTCGGTCTTGGGGCGGGCTTCATTGATGTTCAGAGCGCGGCCGCCAAGTTCAGTACCGTTCAGCGCAGCAATTGCCTTTTCAGCTTCGCCGGAGTCGGTCATTTCGACGAAAGCGAATCCTCGCGAGCGACCTGTATCGCGTTCGGTAACGATGCTTACCTGCTGGATGGCGCCGTGGGGTTCAAACAACGTCCGCAGCTCTGCCTCAGTGGTGGTGTGAGGGATGTTGCCCACAAAAAGCTTCTTCATACTCTTCCTCGCTTTGCAAGATTCACATCTATTCTAGCCTATCTGATCAAAGTGTTTCCGGCAGACCTCACGGCGGCCGGATTCCCCGAACTGTCGCAACAAGCACGGGGTGAAGTCATTCCGGACCTTTGCGCCGGGTTGCCTTGGCTTCCGGCTTGCTGCCTGGATTCGTTTGACTGCTGGACGTTACCCTTCCCAGAACCAGCGCTCGGGTTCGCTTTCGGCGATCGAGCTTCTGTTTGCGCAGCCGGTTGAACCTCGACTTGTCGCCATTTAGCCGTGACATCGCTTATCTCCTCACTCGGTCTGTCACCCACTTCAGGATCGAGGCAATTGGATGCCTTAGCGTCCCATAAAATAAGAACCTATTTTTCGAAGCTGCGCGATGAGTTCCTGATCAAAAACGAATTTTCTCAATCGCGAAGGCGCAGTGTGGATTGCGATGTGTCTTCGAGGTTAAGCATGTGATGATTATACGCGACTGCACAAGGACCACCTGGAAAATAGTTATGCGTGCTTGTTCACGCCAAATTGCGGAATCGACACGGGTGCCGCAGCAAACCAGTCTGAGTATTAGCTGCGCTTAAGCATTTCCGTCTGCCTCAAGGTTAGCAGCACCGTCTGCGCCAAGCGCTCAAGCACCGCGAGATCGCCCTCGTCAAATGCAAAAGGTTGCGAAGAGAAAACTTCCATCAATCCGACGCTCTCCCGCTCGTATCGAATGGGCGCGGCCAAGATCGATCGCACACCCAGCCGGCGGCAAGCCTCCGCGTCAGCTCGGGAGTCGGTTTCGGAGTCATCGCAGCGCAAGGGTTTTCCGCTACGAATGCACTCGCCGGACAAGCCAGAATCGACGTTCACCCGCGTGCCCAGTGGTGGTCCACCGCTGCCCACGCTGGCCCGGCACATCATGGGGCCGTTGTCGACGAGCGCGATAGCAGCGCCAGTGCCGCGGATGAGCGAACGCGCGCGTTCGCTGATTGTCCGCAGCGCAGCATTCAAATCTGAGCCCAGCGAGTTGAACTCATACTGGATTGTGTTCGAGGCAGCGGGTTGATCGATCGTCGCCGAGGTGCCAAGTTCCGGCTCCAAACTTATGGATCGAGGCTCACGAGTTCCGCTTCCTGAAGAGTTGCTTCCGACGGCGAGCCAGGGTGATCTGTCAAAGATGAGTTTCGGCGCCGTGCGGCTGGGCGCGGCGTCATTGAGCGTCAGCCACTCATCAAGCCGCTGGCGCGCGTCCTCGGGCAATTCGGAGAATCGCACCCCGGCACGGCCGAGAGCATCTGCCCATGCGATATAGCCCGTGGTCTCCAGGGATGCAGCGCAACCGGGCAGATCGAGGCGTAGATGGACCCGCCCATCGGGCACTACGGGTACATCGGTTTGCATGGACAGGCCTTGCTCGCTGAGATCAAGAATCACGCCACCGGTGACACCGTCGAAGCTGGCAAAGGCGGGACCGTGAACCTTATGCCGCAGGCAGCTCCGTCTATCCACAATCATCAATGATCTCCTCGCCCCCATTTGGCGCGGTTTCGCGCGCTATCTCGCCGAGGCATCGGGATGACGGCAACGTGGGGTGCCGCCGACAATTCGCTTAACTCTCGAGACTCCGCAAAAGATTTGCCTTCTCCAATGATGTGAGCAAAGAGAAGTGAAGGGAAGTACATGAACAGATTCCCCCGCATGGTCAGCGCCCCAGCTGTAGGCTTGCGCACGTAGGGCCAAGATGGGGACTCACGACCAGGTGATCATTAAGTGCGGCAAGGTTCATCACTCGACCGCCTTTGGCGGCCAATGTCCGGATAACAACACGGGCCAGCACGTCTACGACACGGAAGACAACCTGTTCTCCATCAGCCTAGGCAAATGATCACACCACGTGCACAACTCCCGCATGGTTTGACAATCTTTTTGCAAGCGAACAGGAGAAGACTGACACTCCCAGGCGCGTACAATCTGAGGATTCCCGAGCAGATAAAACCCGTCGCTTGGAGGTGACCGTCAGCGGTGCAGCGCGGGCAGCGATTATATATGGATAGATTTTCCACGAACGGTGTGGCCATCGAATTTCGCGACGTTTCCTATGTCTCTCCTACCGGCCAGGAAGTATTGTCGGGACTCAATCTGGAGGTTCTTCGAGGAGAAACTTTCATCCTGCTGGGGCGCAGCGGCTCCGGCAAAACCACGACCCTGAAGCTGGTCAATCGCCTGCTGTCACCGAGCGCAGGGGAAGTTCGCGTGGACGGCGCGGCGACTGCTGGAGTCGATGTGATTGCTCTGCGACGCAGCATCGGCTACGTGATCCAGGACGTAGGTTTGTTTCCTCACTTCACCGTGGAGCGGAATATTGGCTTAGTGCCCAGGATCGAAGGCTGGGCCGAAGATCGAATTCGGGAGCGGGTGCAAGAACTGTTGCAGTTGGTAGGGCTGGAACCACAGTTGGCGGAGCGGTATCCACGACAGCTTTCAGGTGGGCAGCGGCAACGAGTGGGAGTGGCGCGTGCCTTGGCTGCCGATCCCGCGGTTCTTTTGATGGATGAGCCCTTCGGGTCGCTCGATCCCCTGACCCGAGACGAACTGCAGCGCGAATTCCTGCTATTGCAGCAGCGATTGCACAAAACCGTGGTGTTCGTCACCCATGATGTGGGCGAAGCGTTGCGGTTAGGATCACGCGTCGCCTTAATGGAGGCGGGACGGCTGGTTACGGTGCTTTCTCCGCAAGAATTCTTGCGATCTAGCGATCCCTGGGTGGCCGCTTATGTAAAGGCTTTCAAAGCTGGACTGGACTCGGCTGCGAATCGAGGCACGGAATGAACGTATTTCAATTCATGGTGCAGAACCATGATCAAGTGCTGGAACTCACGCTGGAACATCTTTGGCTGGTTGGGATATCCACGCTGCTGGCAGTGCTGATCGGCATACCGCTGGGCATTGTTATTGCGCACTGGCCGGTATTGAATAAGCCCGTGCTGGCGAGCGCCAATATTATTCAGACGATCCCGAGCTTGGCACTGTTTGGTTTTCTGCTGCCTCTGCCCTGGCTGGGCGAGCGAGCCGACCGTCTGGCAATTCTGGCTCTGACTTTGTATGCGCTGTTGCCGCTGATTCGGAATACGTTCACGGGAATTCGGGGAGTGGATCCGGCGGTGGTGGAAGCGGGCCGCGGCATGGGGCTCACCGATCGTCAGCTTCTTTTTCAGGTGGAACTGCCGCTGGCGGTGAGTGTGATTCTCTCGGGAGTGCGGGTGGCGGTGGTGATCTCGGTGGGACTGGCGACGATAGCCGCCGCCATTGGCGCCGGAGGACTGGGAGAATTCATTTTTCGAGGACTGGCGATGGTGAACAATCAACTCATTTTGGCGGGGGCGATTCCGGCGGCGGCGCTGGCCTTGTTCGCCGACACCAGCTTGGGTTGGCTGGAGAAGCGTCTGCGGCCGCAATGAAAATCTGCCGAAATCGCCGAGAGGCAAGGAAGATCGCGACGCTGCGAGCCGGATGTTTTCGAGCCCGCCATTCGTTTGTTTCGGTTCTCGTCGCTGCTGTCCTATCCCTGTCGTCATGCGCACCCTCTCACTCTGACCGCATCGTCATCAGCTCCAAGAATTTCACGGAGTCGCTGATTTTGGGCGAGCTCATGGCGCAGGAGATTGAAGCCCACACTTCCCTCAAGGTGGAACGCCGCTTTTACCTCGCCGGAACTTACATTTGCCATCAGGGAATGCTGGCGGGTCGAATCGATATTTATCCGGAATACACCGGCACCGCTCTGACCGCCATTCTGAAACAGAAGCCGGAGAGCGACCGCACCCAGGTTTACCAGCGTGTGAACAGTGAATATGAGAAGCGCCTGGGACTCACGCTGGGACCCGCTTTCGGCTTCAACGATACGTTTGCGATGGAAATCCGTGGCCAGGAAGCACGCCGCTTGAACCTGAAGACGCTGTCGCAAGCAGCCGCCTACGCGCCGCGATGGCGAGCGGGGTTTGGTTATGAGTTCATGGAACGGCCCGATGGCTATAAAGGCTTGGTAGCCGCGTATGGTTTGCATTTCGCGGAGGCGCCGCGAATTATGGATCTGGGTCTGTTGGCTCGGGCCCTGCATGAAGGTCAGATCGACCTGGCCGCGGGGAATACGACCGACGGATTAATTCCAGCACTCGATTTGTTTGTCCTCGAAGACGATCGCCACTACTTTCCTCCTTATGAGGCGGTGCCAGTGGTTCGCCGCCAGACGCTCGAACAGCATCCCGAAGTGGCACGCGTTCTGGCCGAGTTTGCCGGAAAGATCTCGGATCAGGAAATGCAGCAAATGAACTATGCGGTGGATGGACAACATCGTGACGTGAAAGGAGTGGCGCGGGAGTTTCTGCGAAAGAAGCAGTTGCTGCAAGGTTGATGCGTCAAAGTGACATCGATCCTTCGAGCGTTAGGACCGCTTTCCCCTTAATCATCACTCGCTCGCCAGAGAGTTCGCACCAAAGTTCTCCACTGCGTGCGGAAGCTTGGCGAGCATGCAATTCTTTTTTGCCCAGCCGTTTCCCCCAATAGGGCGCCAGCGAACAATGAGTTGAGCCGGTAACGGGATCTTCGGGAATCCCGTAACTGGGTGCAAAATACCGCGACACGAAGTCAGCGTCCTTTCCCGGAGCAGTAACGGCGACGCCGAAGGGGTGAAGTTTTCCCAGCAGAGCAAAATCGGGAGCGATGCGCCGAATCGTTTCCTCTGATTCGTAAACCACAAAATAGTTGTCTTTGATTTCGAGAACTGCCGACGCCCGCGCTGACGCTTGCAATCCTTCAGCGAGCTCCGCGGGCGGATCCGTGCACGCCCACGGGGGGAGGGCCGGGAAATCCATGGCAAGCCGCTCTGCATCTCGCGAAACCGTCAACCTGCCGCTGCGGGTTTCGAAGCGGACAGATTCTCGATCCGGGTGGAGGATGTTTAGGATGACGAATGCCGAGGCGAGCGTCGCATGTCCGCAGAGATTCACTTCGCACTTTGGAGTGAACCAGCGCAACCCGAAGCTGTCGCCTTGGGGGACGAGGTAGGCCGTTTCAGAGAGATTATTTTCTGCGGCGATGGCCTGCAGCAGTTCATCCTCCGGCCAACGGGCTAGGGGACAGACCGCCGCAGGGTTGCCCGCAAAGATGGTGTCGGTAAACGCGTCTACCCGAAACACAGATACATGCATAACAGTATTTTTCCTGAACCGAAAACCCTCCACAATAATCTAACTTTGGGCATGGTAATAGCACCGCCTTGGCCTACCCAAAGCACTCTGGCCAATGTCCAATGATAGCCTCTGGACCTCATAACGGCTGCAGTCAGGAGGCGAATGGGAACTCTTCAATCCGATTTCGATATTAGCGCCCGCCCCGCCCTAGTGGGACGTTGGGCGGATGCTCGCCGGCGAAGCGATGAAATCTTCGAGGTGGTGAAGGCCGACTCTCTTTACCAGCGTCCGATTCCTGAGCGTCATCGCATCATCTTCTATATCGGACATTTGGAAACATTCGATTGGAATCTTCTCCGCGAACGGGCGCTGAGCCTGAAGAGTTTTCATCCCGGGTTTGACCGGCTGTTTGCCTTTGGGATTGATCCCGTCGGTGGTGGTCTGCCTGACGATCAGCCTGCGGATTGGCCCTCGGTGGCTGCGGTCAGGGACTACGTGAACCGGACTCGGCAGGCTTTGGATGAGAACCTATTCCGCAAGGATTTCGATGCGGGGTCGAACGCCGGCGAGTTTTCTTTGAACACCTTGCTCAACGTAGCCATCGAGCACCGCCTCATGCATGCGGAGACGCTGGCTTATATGCTGCACCAATTGCCGCTAGATCGAAAGGTGCGGGTAGCGGTTCCTGCAGTTCGTGCGGGACGCCCGGCAACGCCGCAGATGATTGATATCCCGGCGGGAGCGGTCACCTTGGGGCTTGAACGCGGCAGCGACAGTTTTGGTTGGGACAATGAGTACGAGGCCCACCCGGCGCACGTCCCCGCTTTTTCCATCGACCAATACAAGGTAACCAATCAGCAGTATCTCGAATTCGTCCGCGCGGGCGGGTACGACATGCCTTCTCTTTGGACTGCTGACGATTGGAGTTGGAAAATCGGGCACAACCTGTTGCATCCCATTTTCTGGAAACGAGTCGGAGACGGCTGGCTGTATCGCACGATGTTCGACGAGGTGCCGCTGCCCATGGACTGGCCGGTGTATGTGAGCCAGGCTGAAGCCCATGCATATGCGCGCTGGGCAGGGAAGAGGCTACCCACCGAAGCGCAATGGCATCGCGCGGCGTATGGTACCGCCGACGCCAGCGAACGGAACTACCCGTGGGGAGATGCAGATCCAACCCCGAAGTTCGGCAATTTTGCTTTCGCTGGCTGGAACCCGACTCCGGTGAATGCGTTTCCTGAAGGCAAGAGTGCTTTTGGCGTCACGGATTTAATGGGCAATGGATGGGAATGGACTTCCACAAAATTCGGGCCGTTTCCCGGCTTCGAGCCGTTCCCCTTCTATCGAGGTTATTCTGCGGATTTTTTTGATGGCAAGCACTTCGTCATGAAGGGTGGTTCGGCTCGTACCGCGGCCTGCATGCTCAGGCGCTCATTCCGCAACTGGTTCCAGCCACACTACCAATACGTTTATGCCGGATTCCGTTGTGTGAGTAGCTAACCGTCCGAAGGAGGTTCGACGAATGCTGACGCATGCGATCACCGCTAATCCCACCTACGAGTTTGCCGCGGATGTGCGTGCCGGACTCACTAAGCCGGGACAAAAGGAATTGCTCTCCAAGTATCTGTACGACGACGTGGGCTCGGCGCTTTTTGAAGTGATCAGCGTTCTTCCTGAATACGGTCTCACGCGGGCTGATGAACGGCTTCTGCGGCGGCACGCTCGCGATGTCGTCGACCGTCTGCCGATGCCCATTGCTGTGGCCGAACTGGGCAGCGGCAGCGGCAAAAAAACGCGCTGGATTCTCGAGGCGCTGGGCCGTCGCCAGCGGACTCGTTATTATCCCATTGAAATCTCGTCTACTGCGCTGGCGATGTGCGAACGCGAGCTGCGTGACATTGATTCGATCAGCATCTTGGGTTGCGAGCGTGAATATCTGGATGGACTGCTGGAAGTCGCGGCTGACCGGCGGCGGGGACAGCATCTTCTGATCCTTTTCCTGGGCAGCACCATCGGAAACTTCGATCGTCCGGCGGGAGTGCGTTTCTTGCAGGAAGTGCGCCGTATTCTTATGCCGGGAGACGCAATGCTGCTCGGAACGGACCTGGAAAAATCGAACGCGCAATTGCTCGCGGCCTATGACGATGAACTTGGCGTCACCGCGGCCTTCAATTTGAATGTCTTGGCCCGGATCAACCGGGAACTCGGAGCTGATTTTGCCCTTGACCAGTTCGAGCATGTTGCCCGGATCAATCGCGAAGCTCGCAGTGTCGAAATGCATTTACGCTCCCAGCGTCGCCAGACGGTGACCATAGCTGCTTCGGAGCTTATGGTGGAATTTCAGGGAGATGAGACTATTTGGACTGAAAGCAGCCACAAATACTCCTCCGAAGAAGTCTTCCAGCTGGCGCGCGACGCCGGTTTCCGCTGCGAAGCGCAGTGGGTCGATCAGCAGTGGCCTTTCGCAGAGAGCTTGCTGGTTGCCGAATAGCGGCGATTTCAGCTCTCCATCTACTCTTCACTGCCCGGGGTATTCATGGCCAGGACTTGCTCACGGTAAAACTTTGTAAATCATCACTTCCCCTCTCCGCAAGCAATGTAAATTAGATGAAGAGGCTATGAAGAAGGTAATAGCAGCCGCTTTTGCCGTTGCCTGTGTCATCACGGGTTCCGCCACGTCACTCGGTCAAGCGCAGGGAAGTGCAGAGCCGGCGGGGGCAGGATCGGTCGCGCGGCGCATCGGTTCTATCAAAGCCATCGCTGGTGGCAACATCCTGTTGACGCCTGACTCGGGTCCCGAAGTAAACGTCACGGTCGATCCTACCACTCAGATTCTGCGCATCGCGCCGGGCGAAAAAAATCTGAAGAACGCCACGCGCTTGCAATTTGAAGATCTTCAAGCTGGCGACCGGATTCTGGTTGCCGGGAAGCCGGGCAGCGACAGCCATTCGATTGCGGCTTCTTCCCTTGTAGTGATGAAACATTCTGACGTCGAAGCCCGTCAACAACATGACCGTGAAGACTGGCAAAAGCGAGGATTAGGTGGATGGGTGCATGCCGTGGAACCGGCAAGCGGGACCATCACGATCTCCCTCTCTGGCTTCACCGGCAACCAAACCGTAATCGTCCATACCTTGAAAGACACGGTGATCCGCCGCTACGCGCCGGATTCAGTGAAATTTGACGACGCAAAGTTGAGCACACTCGAAGCAATCAAGCCGGGCGACCAGTTGCGCGCGCGGGGCAATCGCAGCGACGATGGGAGCCAATTGACCGCAGGTGAAATTGTTTCCGGCAGGTTTCGCAACATCGTGGGCACGATCAATTCGGTTGATGCCAGCACTGGAACCCTCAGCGTTCAAGACTTGCTGACCAAAAAGCCTTTGCGGGTGAAGGTCGCCGCGGAATCGCAGTTGCGCAAATTACCGGCGCCGGCGGCCCAACAGATCGCCATGCGCCTCAAAGGGACGCCGGGGACGGAGACCAATGCAGGCTCGGCTAGCTCGGCCCCCGGTGCATCGGGGAGTGAAGGCGGTATGGAAGGCCGCTCCCGATTCAGAGGAGCGCCCGACTTTCAACAGATGCTCGGACGAATGCCGGCCGCCTCCCTTGCGGACCTGCAAAAAGGGGATGCCGTGATGATGGTTTCGACTGAAGGTACGGCATTGTCCGGGGGAACTGTGATCACGTTGTTGAGCGGCGTCGAACCCATTTTGCAGGCTGCCCCTAGTGCGGGCCAGGCCACGATGCTAACGCCGTGGAGTTTAAGCGCTCCCGCCGGAGATGCCGCTAATCAATAGAACAGCGATCACAATTTCAATTGAGTCATTGTTGCAGTGTGCCGGCCGATTCTGTCAGCGGAGTGGAATGATCGGATGAAGTTTTGTAATCCCCCCAAGTGCTGCCCTCTCGTAGTCATCTTTTGTTTTGCCTTGTTGTTTACCAGCGTCGCGAGTGCGCAGGATAAATCGGTTGTTCTGCGCGGCCAGGTGACAGATCCTTCGGGGGCAGCGATTACGAATGTCAATGTCGTGATCACTCCAGTAGCG
>Ga0207646_10006480_pt1 | contig 12086 bp, 12 predicted proteins | sample KBSK5502metaG_FD_184343 | JGI IMG/M metagenome (GOLD analysis project Ga0207646, IMG submission 184343) | Corn, switchgrass and miscanthus rhizosphere microbial communities from Kellogg Biological Station, Michigan, USA - KBS K5-50-2 metaG... | ecosystem: Host-associated > Plants > Roots >...
AGCGGAGACGACACCGATGCACAAGGAAATGGGACGGCAGCGCGCCAGCGGACGTACCAGCTGGTGCGTGAGCAGGATCGAGTAACCGATCGGACGTTCGAGATTCAGTTTGCCGAGCCGGGCGTGGAAGCGTTTTGCTTTACATTTGGGTGAAGCGTGTTCCCTCCTCACGCGCACTATCGATGAAACCGGTGCTTGCCGGCTAAATTATCGATCTGTTCAACTATACGCGGACTCTATCTACGAGGAATGACATCGTGCTTGCGGATGTTGCGGCCCTGAAAGCTGAGATGAGTGCCTCCATCAGCTTCAGGGGAGATTGCGAAGCGGCATTCAAGTTTTATGAGGAGGTGCTCGGCGCCAAACCCGGTCTGATCTTCCGTTACGCTGACTCGCCGATGGCGGATGTTGTTCCGGATGGTTGGGAGACCAAGGTCATGCATGGCAGCGTGACGATTGGCCGACAGGTATTGGAAGGCGCTGATGTCCCTCCGGAACGCTACGAGGAGCCGAGGGGGTTTTCGCTCTCACTCAATATCCGTGGCGCGAGTGAGGCTGAAAGGCTTTTTCAGCAGCTCGCCGATGGTGGTCGCATCGTGTACCCAATTGAAAAAACGTTCTGGTCGGAGCGCTTTGGGATGGTAATAGACCGCTTCGGCATTCCCTGGATGATCAACTGTGAGGGATCCTGAGTAGAGGTTGGTAACTCGATCCGTCCCGGGAACGGATCGTGCAAATCTGGCAGAGTAGTATGACTTCTCCACACGATCCTACATCGATGGAGCATACTCCATTTTCCGCTCCCGCACGCGGAACATCGACGCAGAGTCTCTCTGACGAGCAGTACCGGCTCATCGTCCAGAGCATTAAGGACTACGCTGTCTTCATGCTCAGTCCCGAAGGAATCATCTCGAGCTGGAATGAAGGCGCCAGGCTGATCAAGGGTTATACGGCGCCGGAAGTGCTCGGCCGCTCGTTCGAGATATTCTATCCGGCAGCCGCCGTCGCCGACGGCTTTCCCAAACGCGAGCTCAAAGAAGCGGCCCGCGTCGGCAGGTTCGAGGACGAAGGCTGGCGCATTCGCAAGGACGGCTCGCGCTTCTGGGCCAACGTCGTCATCACGGCGATTCGGGACCACGAGGGTAAGCTGGTCGGATTCGCGAAAGTCACCCGGGATCTCACCTCTCGCCGTCAAGCCGAAGAGCAGGCGCGCCAGCTTGCCGCCGAGCAGGCGGCGCACGCTGAGGCCGCGCGCCGCAACGAGGAGCTCCACCGGCTCAACGTGCAGCTCGAATCTGCGCTCGCGCTCGCTGAACGCTCCACACGCGTTCGAGACGACGTGCTCGCCATCGTCGCACATGACTTACGGAATCCGGTGCACACGATCCTCGGCGCCGCCGGAGTCGTCGAGATAATTCCGGCCGGGCAAGCCCACGATCGCCATGTGCAGATGATTCAGCGCGCAGCACGCAGGATGGAGCGGCTGATCAGCGATCTGCTGGACGTGGCCAGCATTGAGAGCGGGACGTTAAGTGTGCGCAAGGCACCTGTCGATTTAACTCAGATCGTTTCCGAGGTCGTGGAGCTGATGCAGGGTCAGGCACGCGAGCGCAGCATCAATGTCAGCAGCGAAGTCGAACCCGGCGTCCCGGTCGTCATGGGCGATCACGACCGGCTGATGCAGGTGCTGTCGAACCTCCTCGGCAATGCCATCAAGTTCACACCCGAAGGTGGGAATATCCGGGTACGCGTCGCCCGAAAGGATGATCAGGTAGTGGTGTCAGTCGCCGACTCGGGCATCGGCATTAGCCCTAAAGACCTGCCGCATGTGTTCGACCGTTTCTGGAGAGCGGATGGCAGTTCAGCGAAGGGCGCCGGGTTGGGACTCAGCATCGCCAGCGGTATCGTCGAAGCGCACAGCGGAAAGATTTGGGCGGAAAGCAAGCTCGGTGCTGGAACGACGATGACATTCGCGCTGCCGGTGACACCTCCTCAATAAGCGCTCTAGTTAGTGATCGAATCGACCGACTCGCTCACCGCCTCGAGCGATGTGTATCGCGGCGTATAACCGAGACGCTGACGCGCTTTCGCGATGCTCCCATTCGGTGAATGGGCGATATGGTCCCACGTCGCTGCCGCCTCGTCTTCCGTCACGGTGTGACGCCACTCATCCCATGGCAGGAAGCCCAGCTTCGCTCGCCGCCCGAAGTGCGCGAACATCGCCTCGGCGTAAGCGCGCAGAGTGAGCGGCGCTGGTGAGACGACGTGGAAACTTTCACCAACTGCGGCATCGGGGTGAGTGAGCGCGAGCTCGAATGCCTGCGCGACATCGTCAGCGTGCACATGGTGCACGGTTTCCATCCCCTCGTTCGGCAGGACCAGCAGCTCGCCGCGAGCGATGCGGGTGAATACAATCGGATTGAAATGTCCGGCTGGATTAACCGGATACCACCCCGGACCAACCAAGTGCCCCGGATGCAGAATCACTGCACGGGCATCTCCCCGCCGAGCAGCGTCGAGGAGAAGCTGCTCGATGGCGGCCTTCTTGATTCCGTAATCGCCGAACGGATTTCGAGGCATGTCTTCGGTTACGGGGACGGTCGTCGGTCGCCCGTGCACCCACATCGTCCCGCAATGGAGCAGGAGCGTTTGGCGCGGTTGTAACACGTCCACCAGCTGCTTCGCGCTCTCAGGAGTGAAGCAGATGAGATCGACGACGGCATCCGCCTCGAGCGCTGCGATGCGCGCGCCTAATGTCCCAGCAGTATCCTCGGCGGTACGGTCGATGTCGATGCGCTGAACCGCGTCCCATGCTGGATGCGGCACGTACGGCTCGCGTGTCCCACGGCTGGCGACGATTACCTCGTGGCCCGCGTTGACGAGTCGCGGGATGAGGAACGTGCCGATGTGACCGGTCCCGCCGATGACGACAACGCGCAATTGGCCTGCGGGCCTAGGGCGTAGCCGCCCCAAAAATATTCCCGACGAGTCGGCGGTTTGGAGGCCTTGTCACGTAGGAGACGGCCACGAGCGCGAGGAGCCCCAGTGGCAGGATCCATCTTATCCCACCTTCCGACAAATAGGAGGAGATGGTCGCCATTACCAAAGCGAAGGTCACGCCCGCGTAGGCCCATTCCTTCAGCAAGGCAAATCCCGGCAGCAGCAGCACGATCGCCGCGATCGGCTTGACAATTCCGAGAATTATCCGGAGGTACTGCGGATAGCCGGCTTTAGTAAATCCAGCGACTACTTGCTCACTTCCGGTGAGGTACGTCAGGGAACCCAACAGCATTACGCAAGCGATCACGGTGGTGGTCCAGTAGGCAATCCTTCGAGCCATTAATCCTCCATCGGTAGTCTGATTTTCAGTCAACGGGTCCGATTTCACAACTTGCCCGGTGCGGAATAGCTGGTGTCAGTCCCTCATGCTGAGCGGAAATGACCCTTCTGCAGAGCGACGAACTGGCTCCGCCGGCACGAACAGATAATGTAGTCCTTGATAGAATCCTGGCGAGGAATAAGGATGAAAAAGCAAAGAGTCCGGGAATCATCCCGGACTCTTTGTACAACCGTTGTAGGTAATCAGCGTTAGGCGCAGGTAATAACGCCGTTCACCATCTGACAGGTCTTCGCGGACTGGGTGTGTGTGGCGGTCGCGCTCCACGACGGGGGCGGACCAGCAACTGCAGTGACGACTACCGTGACGTTCTGCGAAGGGCTGAAGCCCTGGAGCGGCGACGCGGTCGTCGCGGTTCCGGAGAAGTAGGCACCACCGTTGTCGGCAGCGTACTGCTCTTCATACGTCGCCATGTTGCGAAGGTCAGACTTCATCGCGGCGACGTACGCCTTGTCCTTCGTGTTCGCAAACTTCGGAATCGCGATCGCGGCAAGAATGCCGATGATGACGACCACGATCAGAAGCTCAATGAGGGTAAAACCCTTTTTGTTGCTCATTTGAAATTCTCCTAAAAGCGATTGGACCGCGCCCTGCCACTCAACACGATGACTCGAAATCTGAGCGCTAAGGCAACTCGGTACGGCTCATATATGGCAACTTCGGCACTCAGACCTAAGTTATTGTGGCAGAAGAAGTTACAGCGTGGGCCCACCCGGAGGCGGCTGCCTTTTGCAAATCGTCATGCAAATCGCCACGCCGAGAAACGACGCACGTCAGGTCGGTGGGACGGGTCAGTATGCGACGCCGAACCGCGTCGCTACGTGCCGCGGACGTTCCAGCTCGTCGAGTACAGCGACGGCGTAGTCCTCGAAGGTGATGAAGCTCTTTCCCTTGTCGTCGACGAGAAGCTTATCGCCGGTTGTGCGGTACTTCCCCGTGCGATTCCCTGACGCGATCTCGGCGGCGGGACTCAGATAGGTCCAGTCCAGTCCCTTGGCTTCGTTACGCCAGATGGCCAGCGCTTCGCGTCCCTCGCGCGCTTCCTCACGGTAGATCGCGGGGAAGTCCGGCGTATCGGCGAGCGCCTTTCCAGGCGCGACCTCGAGGCTGCTCGCTCCGCCGACATAGAGAATGCGCTTCACTTTCGCCTCCTGCAGGCCCTTGATCAGTGCGCGGGAGTTCGCCGGAAGTGATGGCGCCGGGAGACCGCGCGCGTTGGGACGCGGAGAAATAGCGCTCACCACTGCGTCGGCACCGCGCGCGGTTCTGGCGACGTCATCGGCTTTCGTTGCATCACCTTTTACTAAACGGACGCGCTTGTCCGGCGACTGGACGGCATCAGGGTCGCGAACGACGCCGACCACTTCGTGGCCGCGGCGAAGTGCCTCGGCGACGACACGCTGGCCAACGTTTCCGGTGGCACCAAAGAGGACGATCTTCATAGGATTCTCAGAGCAGAGTACGAGTATGTGACCGCTTCTGGCAACCATGCACTCGGCGCGCCATCATCTCGCATGCCTCAGGACTCAGCAATTCGCGTCGGCGTGATCGGCTTCGGTTTCGTCTCGAAGACCTTTCACGTGCCGCTGCTCCAGGCGACAGACGGCTACAAGATCACGGCGGTGTCATCCAGTCGGCCAGCAGATGTATCGGCCATGATCGCCGGTGTTGACGTCGTGTCCGATCCGAAGACGCTCGCGACGCATCCCGATATCGACCTCGTCGTAATCGCGAGCCCCAACGAAACGCACGCGCCGCTCGCTGAAGCGGCGATGCGCGCCGGCCGCAATGTCGTCGTCGACAAGCCGTTCACCATCACCGTCCAGGAGGCGAGACATCTGGCGGCTGTCGCGAAGGAGAAGAAGGTCCTCCTCTCCGTGTTCCAGAACAGACGCTGGGACAGCGATTTCCTCACCGTCCAGGATGCGATACGTCGGGATCTCACCGGCCGCGTCGTGCTGTTCGAATCCCGCATCGATCGATATCGCCCGGAAGTCCGAGAGCGCTGGCGAGAGATTCCCGGTCCGGGCGCGGGACTCCTCTACGACCTCGGCCCTCATCTCATCGATCAGGCGCTGGTGCTATTCGGAATTCCGGACAGCGTACAGGCGACGCTGGCGACGCAACGCCGCGGCGGGAGAACCGACGATTTCTTCCAGCTCGTGCTCCGCTACGGCGAAATGGTCGCGACGCTCGGCGCCGGGTCACTCGTGTCCGGCGGCAGCGCGCGTTTCGCCGTGCATGGCGAGCGGGCGAGCATCATCAAGCAGAAGCCCGACATCCAGGAAGATCAACTCAGGGCTGGCGTGGTTCCGGGCGCACCGGATTGGGGAGTCGATCCGGATGACGCGCTACTATATGATGGAGCCACCGGCGATACGCGCCCGCTGGAGGCGGCACGTGGTGATCAGCGCGGATACTATGTCGCACTGCGAGAAGCCCTGCTCGGCCGAGCGCCAAACCCGGTGCCGCCCGAGCAGGGTGCGACGGTGATGGCAATCATCGAAGCAGGCTTCCGCTCGGAGAAGGAAGGTCGCCGAGTAGTGCCTGAACTTGCGAAAGAAGAACGCGCGACCTGGGCGCGATGAAGGTCGCGCTGGAATGGGCATTTGCCAGCGCGACACAGGATCGTTGAGATTGTTGGGCCCTACGGGCTGCTCGGCGACTGAGTGACCGAAGCAGAATCACCTACGGCGCCGCTGAAGATTTCTCGATCGCGCGGAGCGTCACTTGCGCGGCCCGCTCGTGTAGCTGGCTCAATCTCGACCAGCTTCCCGCTCTTCACATCGTAGATGTATCCATAGATCGGGATATTCTTCGGCACCAGCGGATGCTGTCGGATACGAGCGACGTCATCGACTACTGCCTGTTTCGCGTTGGCGATTGTGAGCCAGTCGACGAACTGACCTTCGGATGACCCCGGTCCCTTCCCCACATCGCGAAACCCCTCGGCACTGAGCTCGGCGGTCTCGAGGCTCTTTGAGAGGAGATCACGCATCAGGGCATCGGTGAAGAATTCCATTCCGCAATTGGTGTGGTGGATGACGAACCACTCACGCGTGCCGAGCAGTTTGTAAGAGATCACCAGTGACCGAATCGCGTCGTCGCTGGCTCGGCCGCCCGCGTTGCGAATGACGTGCGCATCACCTTCGCGCAGCCCGGCGAACTTGGCTGGGTCCAGCCTCGCGTCCATGCAGGTGAGAATGGCAAAACGGCGCGCGGGGGGCAGTGCGAGATCGGCCTTGGGGCCGAATGAATCGGCGTAGGTCTTGTTAGCAGAAAGAACTTCGGTGAGTACGTTTGACATTGTGCGTCCCGCGTGGATGTATGAAAGAAAAAATGCCCCGGGACGAGGCCCGGGGCATTCACGAAAGCAGAATCAATCACTCAGTCGCGTCAACACCGGCCCCATCGCGGGCGCGAACACGCGCACGCGCACGGGTTACAGGATGAGACAACGCAGAGCAGAAAGAATCGGGAGTACATCGTAAATCGACGATACGAAACCACCCAGAGGCTGTCAATGGTCGAGGAGCCGTGATGGTTGTCCAGCGGCAACGCGCGGGCCCGACCCATCCCTACGGTTTAAAGACTCCGGGATCGTGCAGAGTTCCGTTCCACGGACGCAGCCACACCATTCCGTTCCACGCGTGCGCCAGATACGCGTTCACCGAATCCATCTCCGCCGGCGCGTACTGGGTCCGATGACAGGCGAATTCCTCGCGTCCCGCCACCAGATCGCGCTGCTCGAACGGCACGCGCACGGTCAGTACTGCTTGCGCCACTCCGTTGACGGTGGGGTTGGCCCGGGGCGCAGTGCGCAGACGCTCACTCGGTAGTGATGCGTACAGCAGATCGATGTTGGCATAGCGCGCATCGCTCTGCACGATCTGCGTCGTGACATCTCCCACCAGCCGGTGGTCCGGATGTCCGGTGCCTCCCTCTGGCCCGAACGTGATGATCACCGCCGGCTTGAGCGAATCGATGATCGCCGCCAGTCCCGACCGCAGCTTGCCCAGCACTTCGAACGATGCAAGGCCGCCATCCGGTAGACCGAGCAGATGAAGCTGTCGCACGCCGAGCCGGTTGGCGGCGCAGTTTGCCTCCTTGGTGCGTGCGGCGGCGAGCTCTGGTCCGGCGGGGATGTGGGCGAAATCACGAACGCCTTTGGAGCCATCGGTGGCGATGACGAGATGAGTCTCGCGTCCCTCTCTGGCGAGCTTCGATAGCAGCGGGCCGATGACGCGTTCGTCGTCGGGGTGAGCGAAGACGGCGAGAATCGGTGCTCTGTTCTGAGATTGCGCCGAGAGCGCCGCGAGCGTGGCGAGTGCCACGGCGACGAAGGTGTATATGTGAATGCGCATGATATACTCTGCAAGCTGGACCAACGGCGCGCGAGGCCACACACTTCGGTTGCAGTAACGAACCTTCCTTACAAACACTTTTGGTTATGCAACCTGCATCGCAAATGTTGACTATACGCGCGGCCCTGGTGCTATGCCTGGCAGCGTGTGGCGGGGACGGCAGTGACAACGATGCCAATCAACCGCCGGTGCTGCCGCCCGGCATGCAAACCGCGCCGCAGTCCAACGCCGACGCGCGGCCGCCGGCAGTTCCTTTTGACACCGCCACGCCTCACACCGCGGCGCGAATCATTCGGAGCTTTCCCCACGACACCGCAGCGTACACGCAGGGATTGGCGATCTATCACGGGCGGTTGCTCGAAAGCACCGGCCGCCTCGCACTATCCGACGTGCGCGTGGTCGATTTGACGACAGGAAAAATACGGCGCCGAACAGCACTGGCCCCAACAGAGTTCGGAGAGGGAATAGCCGTCGTGGGCGACCGTCTCTACCAACTCACATGGCGCGGCGGTCGCGGACACGAATACAACGCCGCTACCCTCGCCCCGATCGACAGCTTTACTTACGCCGGCGAGGGATGGGGACTCGCGACCGACGGACGCAATCTCTACATGAGCGATGGCACCAGTCGAATCCGCGTGGTGGACCCAGCCGGATTCCAGGAGCAGCGCACGATTCAGGTGCGAGAGAGAGACAGCACCGTCTGGATGCTCAACGAGTTGGAGTGGGTGCGGGGTGAGCTGTGGGGGAACGTGTATCAGACAGATCTTATTGCACGCATCGACCCTGCCACTGGGCATATCGTGGGTTGGATCGATATCGGGAATTTGCTGACTGCGGCGGAACGCGCGGATGTGGCCAAGCGCGGCGGCGTCGCGAACGGGATCGCATTCGATTCGGTCAGGAACAGGCTGTTCGTGACCGGGAAGCTCTGGCCCCACGTGTTCGAGGTCGATGTGCGCCGATGAATAGCCGTTCGCTCGCGATCGTCGCGATCGTCGCGATCGTCGCAGTTACTGTTTTCCATCCCGACCGGCTTCGCGGGCAGAATCGGCCGCGTGCGAGAGAGCTCGGCGTCGCTCCTGGCATTCTTCCGCCCGGACCACTGAACGCCATCACTGACGTCGCCGGCGTCCTCGTCGGTCAGGTGACGGTGATCGAAGCCGATTCGGTGCGCACGGGAATCACCGCCATCCTCCCGCATGCGGGCAATCTTTTTCTGGAGCGCGTCCCCGCCGCAATCGTCGTCGGCAACGGCTTCGGCAAACTTCTCGGCTCGACGCAGGTAAATGAGCTCGGTGAGCTCGAGACGCCGATACTTCTCACCTGCACCCTCTGCGTGTGGAAGGCCGCCGACGCGATGATAGAGTGGATGCTTGCGCAGCCCGGAATGGACAGGGTTCGCTCGATCAATCCAGTGGTCGGCGAGACGAACGATGGTTACGAGCTGAACGTGGCGATTCGGTCGCGTCCGATAACGGCGGCGCAGGTGCGACAGGCGCTAAATAGTGCACATAGCGGTCCGGTGGAAGAAGGCAGCGTCGGCGCCGGGACCGGAACACGAGCGTTCGAGTGGAAGGGCGGAATTGGAACGTCGTCGCGCAAAGTCGCGGCGTCAGCCGGCGGTTACACCGTGGGAGTGCTGGTGCAGAGCAACTTCGGCGGAGTGCTGCAGATCATGGGCGCGCCAGTGGGTCGCGAGCTTCCTCATAAGGTGTCAGCAAATGAGTCACGCGCGAATGCAGACGGCTCGATTATGATGGTTGTCGCGACCGATGCGCCGTTGTCCGATCGCAATCTGAAGCGACTCGCCTCGCGGGCGCTGATGGGCCTGGCGCGTACCGGCTCGGTCGCCGGCAACGGTTCGGGTGATTACGTGATCGCATTCTCCACCGCCGCTGAAGTGCGTCGTGCCCGCGATGCAACACGACTGACTACGACGGAGTTGGGAAACACCGAGCAGCTCTCGGCGCTGTACGAAGCGGTGATCGAATCGACCGAGGAAGCGATCTACAACTCGTTGTTCAAGGCGACGACGATGAGTGGCAAGGGTGGGACAGTTGAGGCAATTCCAATCGACCGCGTTCGCGAGGTCCTGGCGCGTTACGGAATCCGACCGCCGTAGTCGTCCGCCGCGGCTGTGCGTGGTAACGTGTTTGCAGCAGAACTAGACGTCGTGGATGCGATGCTGATTGCACGAATACGTCTGAGTTTACAGGCATTTGCGGCTGGGGCGCTGATCGCCTGCGCTCACAGTCATGCTAACGTGTCGACGGTTCCCGACCGCGTTCAGACCGCGCTTGTGCGAGCGCCCGAGTGCTATATCATCTCCTACAGCGATTCCACCGGGGGCGCTGAGTCCCATTTATTCCCTAAGTGGATCGAGATATCCCCCGGGTCAGACTCTGGCGCTGCTACAGCTCGTGGCGCTGCAATGAGTGAGGCCGATTGGAAATACTCGGGCTGGAAGAGAATCGCCGGTGATTCACTCGAAATCATGTTCACCGGGACTTTTGAAGGGATCAGGATTCACGCCGCACACTCGAATGGCTCTCTTGGCGGTCGAGCCACGTGGTTAACCGATATTGTTGGACTGCGCACACCCTCTCTCCGGCTCGTTGGAACTCGAGCATCTTGTCCTGTGGTTCGACCGGGGACTATTTAAGCTGGAGGTGCAATGCGAAACACTCTCGTTGTTCTTCCTTTGGGAACTCCGCGTGAGGCAACGTCTTGGAGGCCGAAAATGAAATTCATTTGCACGGTCGCATGTCTACTGCTTGCTTGCCGACCGGTAGCGAAGCACTCGGAAAAACTTCCTGGCCCAGCCGTCGCTCGCACCGTATTCACTGACTCAACCATATTTCGAGCGCAGTGTAAGGAAGCAGACTCGCTCAAGACGCTGAGTCCAATTCCACTTAGATGCACCCCACGGGATCAGCGCGTAAGGATTTACTAGAGAAGGTCACCAAGTCTGCCCGGGCGGTTCTCGATGGCAAGATGGGCATCATCGAAGGTGCTCGTCTGCTGTCAACCCTCGCACCTGATTTGGTTCCTGACTGGAAAGTCGATCCCGACTTTCTAGTTCTCGCTGCACTCGATAGCGAGACTGACGACCTGCCAGTCGGCAAGGAACGAAAACTCTGGGATGCAACGGCGTTGAAAGAACGCGACCCCGTCATCTCGCAAATCGAAGCCGATGCGAAGCAAGAGGTGGAAGTTGCGTGTCGGAATATTCTCCGGCGTTTCGATCCCGCTTCCTGATAGCCCCCACGAATATTGCGGCACGATAAATTTTTGGCACGATGATCCGCCGAATTTCCCGACGCGAAGCTCTTCGCGAATTGGGCGCGCTCTTCGCCATTCCATTTATTCGATGGCCGGAGCGTCTCAGCGATCCTCTCGCTGGCACGATCATCGAGTATCAGGCCGGACGCGCGCGTGGTGATTGGACGGCCGCCCAGGTAACGAAGGAAGCGCTCGATCGCAGCCATGCGTGGAATGGCACCTTGCACGCGATCGACCTGTGGTCCGCCACCGCGATGGACGATGCCCGAGCCTCCGACGCGCGCGCTCGGCGTGGCAGGCTGCGTGGACCGCTCGATGGCGTTCCAGTATTCGCGAAATCGATCTACGACATGAACGGTCTTCCCACGACCGCATCGAACGCCGAGTGGGCGCGACTGTTTCCCGACGCGGTTCGTGGTGATGCGATCGAAGTCGCGCGCATGCGGGACGCGGGCGCGATCGTACTAGGCAAGACCGCCGCCGATGACTTTGCGTACCATGGCAATGGTACCAGCTCGCTCTCCGGACAGGTGCGCAATCCGTACGATCCCGCGGGCGTGAAGACACCGGGCGGTTCGAGCGCCGGCTCCGCGGTGTCGGTTGCCTGCGGAATTGCTTTCGCCGCGGTGGGCACCGACGACGGAGGCTCCAATCGCATTCCGGCGCAATTCTGCGGTATAGTGGGCATGAAGCCGACGTTCGGACTCGTGCCCCGCACCGGAGTGATTCCGACCTGGCCATATCTCGACACGCACGGTCCGCTCGCGCGCAGCGTCGCCGATGCCGCACTGCTGCTCGATGCGATCGCCGGCCCCGATTCGTCTGATGGCCTGGCGCTCGTCACGCCACGGAAGCGAGGCGCACTCACCCACCTCCGTGACGATGCTCTGCGCAACGCCCGACTCGGCCTCGTCGAAGCGCACGTGCCGCGCGCGCGGATGACCGCCGAATCACTGTCGGTCCTCGATCGCGCGGTGGCCGACCTGAAATCGGGGGGAGCGATCGTGGAGCTCTTCGCACCGACGGTCACGCGCGCCAAC
>Ga0207646_10006481_pt1 | contig 12086 bp, 8 predicted proteins | sample KBSK5502metaG_FD_184343 | JGI IMG/M metagenome (GOLD analysis project Ga0207646, IMG submission 184343) | Corn, switchgrass and miscanthus rhizosphere microbial communities from Kellogg Biological Station, Michigan, USA - KBS K5-50-2 metaG... | ecosystem: Host-associated > Plants > Roots >...
TACGCCTCGCGATAGCTCTCGATCGGCGACGCCATGTCGGCGAAGGTGCCGCGCGGCATCACGAAGATCGGGTAGCCGAGCCGGCCGATCGCCGCGAAGGTGTCGGGGCTGCTGGCCGCCACCCGGATTGGCGGCAGCGGTTTTTGCCGGGGTTTGGGCGTGACCGCGACATCGTCGAAACGGTGGTACTTGCCCTCGAACGAGAAGCGAGGCTGCGACCAGGCGCGCTCGATGATCTCCAAGGTCTCGGCAAAGCGGTCGCGGCTTTCGGCGTAGGGTATGCCATAGGCCTCGTAGGTGCGGGGTAATCCGCTGCGGCCGACGCCGAAAATCAGCCGGCCGCCGCTGATCTGGTCGACCGTCGCGGCCTCCTCGGCGATGCGCAACGGATGGCACAAAGGCAGCACCTGCACCGCGATGCCGATCTTGATGCGGCTGGTGCGCACCGCGATCGCGCTGGCGATCGTCATCGGCGAGGCGAGCATGGATCGGGCGGGATCGACATGCAATTCGGCCAACCACATCGCGTCGAGCCCGTAGCGCTCGGCCGCATCGACCTGGTGGAACGCCTGCTCGAAGGCATCCGTCTGGCTTTGTCCGGGCACCACCGGAAACTGGTGGAACATGCCGAATTCCATCGCCGCTCCTCTCTTTACCCGCCCAGCGCCGTCGTGATGCGCGGCTATTTCTTCGCGTCGGCGTAGGGATAGACCGCCTTGCCGGTGGCGTATTTGGCCGGCCATACAATCGTCTGCTTCTCGTCGGTCTTCCACTGCTCGAGGTCGCTGCCCTTGACGTCGTGGAACTGCACCTGGATGACGCGGGCTTCCTTCCATTCGCCGTTCGGCCCGTACTCGATGTCGCCGACAATCGTCTTCATCGTGTGGGTGCGCAGGTACTCCGCGATCTTGTCCTGATCGAGGCTCTTGGCGCCCTCGACCGCCTGCTGCAGCACCTGCAGATTGGCGTAGGCGAAAGGCGGCAGGTAATAGCCGAGCGGATCGACCCCCTCGCTCGCCGCGCGCGCCTGGTATTTCTTCAGGAACTCGTCGACCCCCGGAAAACTCAACGTCTTTGCCGGCTCCCAGAAATCGTAGTTGATGATGCCGTTGAGCTGCGGGCCGAGCTGCTGCTTGATCGTGGCGTATTGCAGCCCGACGAGGCCGCCGCCGAACATCTTGGCCTTGAGGCCGACCTCGTTGGCGGCGCGCACCATGCCCACCGCGTCGGGCGGGTAGGAGAAGCTGATCACGACATCCGGATTGGTCGAATCGATCGCCCGCACGATCGGCGTGTAATCGGTCGTGGTCGGCGGATAAGTCTTGTCGTAGATCACCTTGAGGCCGGCATCCTTGGCGTTCTTGCGGGCGCCTTCGGCGGCGTTGCGCGGGAATTCGGCGTCGCCGGCGATGATCGCGACGGTCTGCGGCTTCGGGTTCTGCGCCGCGGCGATCTCGAAGAAGCCCTTCGAGAAGCTCACCGGCGGATCGAGGCCGCCGGCGGGCTGCATCGAGAAATAACGCGGGTACTGAAACTCGCGGTTCACATCGAGCCCGAACAGCGCAAAGAAGGTCATGTTGTGCTGGATCACCACCGGCATCGCCGGCGCCAGCAGGTTGGTGCCGTAATCGCCGGTGACCAGATCGACCTTGTCGACGTCGAGCAGCTTGGTGAAGATCCCAGGCACCGTCGCCGGGTTGCTTTGATCGTCGTAATAGATCAGCTGCACCGGCCGGCCGAGGAGTCCGCCCTTGGCGTTGATCTCCTCCTCCCAGATCTTCATTCCGAGCAGGGCCGCCTTGCCGCTGGCGGCGAGACCGCCGGTCAGCCCCATGCCGAAGCCGATCTTGATCGGCTCGGCGGCGCGAGCCGGCATCGGGCCCGCGGCGCCGAACAACAGCGCGGCGGCGAACAGCGGCAGAGCGGTCATGATGTGCCGAAGGCGTGGCATGGCGATCCCTCCTCGCGACCTTTGCGGCAACTGTACCCCATGCTTCGATGTCATTGCAGCCCTCCCATAAGGAAGGTTCGTGCCGGTCCAAGGATCGAGTCGGCCGCCGCCCGCGTTCTAACTTCCGGTAGTGCGGCTCTCCGCACAGAGGGAGGAACTGGCGAAGGACGATTTGCCATGACGATCAGGATCCTGCTCACTGCAGTCGGCATTGCTCTGCTGTTGGCATCTCCGGTCCAGGCGCAGACGACGGGCGGCAGTTTCGACAGCCTGTCTCCGGGCGGCCAGAAAATCGCGAATGCGCTGTTTTCGGCGCAAAGCACGACCGGGACGCCGCTGACCCGCGATCAGATCGCCGATCTGAAGAAGACCGAGGGCTGGGGCAAGGTCTTCGAGCAGATGAAGGCGGACGGCCGGGTCCAGGCCAAGAACCTCGGCCAAGTCGTCAGCGGCTATGAGCATCAACAGCACGCTGCGCGGAGCACCGCCGCCGGCGCCGGCACGCGCAGCACGACGGCGACGCGCCGCGGCCATGCCACAATGACCCGCGCTTCATCGCGGATGCATGCCGGCGGCCGGAGCTTTGCGACGAGCCGCCACGCGGCGGGCGGTTTCGCCCATGGCGGAATGGGCGGCGGCTTTGGTCATGGCGGCATGGGCGGCGGCGGACATGGCGGCATGGGCGGCGGCGGAGGACATGGCGGCGGCCGCGGCCGCTGAGCTGATCTAAACCGGCTGGACCCACCCTCCCCGGCATCGGGGTGGGTGGGTTCAATGAAAGCGCGGCATGACCTCCTGGCAGAGGAGGCGCAGTGCGTTCAGCACCCGGTCGTGCGGGATCAGCCCGCCGCAATTCAGCTCGGCGAGGATGCCGTCGAAGCCGATCTCGTCGCGCAACTGGCGCAGCCGCTGACTGACGCTGTCGGGCGTGCCGACAATGACGTTGCCGCCCAACGCATCGGCGTAGGTCAAGGTGCGCAGGCGTTCCGCCCGGTCGATAAAGGATTGCCGGCCGGAGCGGCGCGCCGACTCGGCGATCAGCTCGTATTGCAGCCGGTAGAAATGCGTCACGCTCGCCTCGGCCTCGGCGCGCGCCCGCTCCTCGGTCTCGGCGATATAGATCGGCGCGGACACGAACACCTGGCCTTTGCCGGGATGACCGGCGGCCTTGTGAGCGTCGTAATAGGCCTTGATGTGCGGCGCGAGCTCCGACCAGGTCGGGTGACGGGTGCTGGCGAACACCGGATAGCCGAGCGCGCCGATCGCCGGGAAGGTGTCGGGGGTGCTGGCGGCGATGCGGATCGGCGGCAGTTTGCCCCGATAAGGCCTCGGAACACTGGCGACATTGTCGAAGTTGTAGAACTTGCCGGCGTAAGAAAAGCGCGGTTGGGACCAGGCCCGTTTGACGATGTCGAGGATCTCGGTGAAGCGCTCGCGGCTCTCGTCGTAGGGCACCTGATAGGCGTCGTAGGTGCTGACGACGCCGCTGCGCCCGACCCCGAAAATCAGCCGGCCCTGGCTCACCTGGTCGACCGTCGCGGCCTCCTCGGCGAGACGCAGCGGGTGGCACAGCGGCAGGACCTGCACGGCAATGCCGATCTTCATCCGGCGGGTGCGGGCCGCGATCGCGCTGGCGATCGCGAGCGGCGCGGAGAGATAGGTGCGCTCGGGCGCGAAGTGAATCTCGGCCAGCCACATCGCGTCGAGGCCCCAGCGTTCGGCGGCATCGACCTGCTCGATCGCCTCGTCGAAAGCCTCGGTCTCGCTGCGCCCCGGCAGCGAGGGAAACTCGTGGAACATGCCGAATTCCATGCCTAGCCTTTCTTCTCAATTACTTATGAGTATATGCTGCACCTGTGCCGCAATCAGCGCGACGGCGCGCCGAGAACGGATGCCTCGAAGGCCGCCACTTTCTCGCGGTCGCTGGAGCGATCGGGGAACAGATGCCCGTAGGTTCCGAGCGTCAACTCGATTTTTTCGTGCCCCATCGCCACCGTACAGCCGGACGGCGTGCTGGATGACGATCGGTGGAAAGCGATGCCGACGATAGCAGATGATAGCCATGCACGCAGCCGATCCCGCTAGGATCCAGCAGGCGGTTTCCCTGACAACGCCCATTCATTCGCACTAACCCGTCTCGCCTCGGCGCGGTTCGATACGGCGGAAACGCGCGCTGCTGCGCTCGCGCAGACTCTGGAAGGTGACATAAAGCATCGGGATCACGAAAAGGCCAATGGCGCTGGCCGCAATCATCCCGGCAAAGACCGGGGTGCCGACATCGTGCCGGCTGATCTCAGCGGCGCCTTGTGCGACGACCAACGGATAAACCCCGAGGATGAACGCGAAGGAGGTCATCATCACCGCGCGAAACCGCATCCGCGCGCCGAGCACGGCAGCTTCCCGGATAGCCATTCCCCGCTCGCGCTGGTCCTTGGCGAACTCAACGATCAGGATGCCGTTCTTGGCCGCCATCGCGATTAGTACGACGAGACCGATCTCGGCATAGAGGTCGAGTGACAGATGGAAGATCAGGATCCCGAGAAACGCCCCCAGCACCCCGACCGGCACGGACAACAATACTGGGACCGGAATCATCCAGCTTTCGTAGAGACCGACCAGAAAGAGAAACGCAAACAGAATGGCGAGGCCGAGGATCGCGCCGGTCTGCCCCGAAGCTGCCACTTCCTGATACGCCGTTCCCGTCCATTCATAGCTGTAGCCTGCCGGCAAGGTCTGGGCCGAAACATCGGCCATCGCCGCGAGCGCGGTGCCGGACGAGGTGCCCGGCGACGGGCTTCCCTGTATCGGGATCGCGCGATAGTTGTTGTAGCGGGTGATGACCTGCGGGCCGACAACGACGCGGGCGTCCGCGATCGAGCGCAGCGGCACTGCGTTCCCCTGCTTGTTGCGGATGTAGATCTGCCAAAGCGACGAGACGTCCTTGCGGTCGGCCGCCTCGCCCTGAATGTTGACCTGCCAGACGCGCCCGAAAAGGTTGAAATTATTAATGTAAATGCCTCCGAGCGTGGCCTGAAGCGCGCCGAATACGTCGTTCATGCCGAGACCCAGCGCCTGCGTCTTTTCGCGGTCGATGTCGAGCCACACCGACGGATTACTGGCGCTGTAGGTCGAGAATACGCGGGCCAGGCGAGGGTCGTGGTTGGCGGCACTGATAAGCCCCTGCATGACGCTGTTCATCGCCGCTGGGTCCTGACCTTCCAAACCTTCGAGCTCGTATTCGAAACCGCCGGTAGTCGACAGCCCGATGATCGGCGGCAGATTGAAGGCGATGACGTTTCCGCTGCGGATCTGACTGCCCTCGGCAATGACCCGGCCGATCAGCGCCTGCGCCGAATCGGCGGCGCCGGTGCGAGCGGCGAAGGGCTTCAACAGCGGGACGATGAAACCGGCGTTCGACTCGTTGACGTTGTCAATGATCGAAAATCCGCTGATCGAGAACACCTTGTCCACTTGCGGCATCTCTCGCAGCAATTTGGTGAGGCGGCTGACTGCCTCGCGGGTGCGGTAGACCGAAGCACCTTCCGGCAATTGCACGATGATGAAGAAGGCGCCCTGATCCTCCTCGGGCAGGAACCCGGTCGGTGTGCGCGAGGAGAGGGCCCAAATCCCCGCCGCGCTCGCCGCGACAATGACGACGCCGAAGAGCGAAACGCGCACAAGGCGGCTCACGATCCCTGCATAGCCGTCGCGAATATTGTCGATGCGCCGCAATACCCAGCCCATCGGGCCGCGCCGTGGCCCGACATGCCGCAGGAAGACGGCGCACAGGGCCGGCGACAGGGTCAGCGCGTTGAGCGCGGAAATCAGCATCGCGACGCTGATCGTCACCGCGAACTGTCGAAATAACTGCCCGGAAATCCCGGGAATGAACGCTACAGGCACGAATACCGAGAGCAACACCAGAGTGATGGCAATGATCGGACCAGTGATCTCCTCCATCGCCTTCTTGGTAGCGTCGGCCGGTGACAGGTTCGGCTCTTCCTCCAGGACGCGTTCGACGTTCTCGACAACGACGATCGCATCATCGACGAGAATGCCGATCGCTAGCACCATTGCCAGCAGCGAGACGGTGTTGGCGGAATATCCAAGCAGCAGCAGCACGGCGAACGCGCCGATCACACTGACGGGCACCGCGATTGCCGGGATCAGGGTGGCGCGCAGGCTGCCGAGAAAGATGAAGACGACGATGACGACGAGCACAAAAGCGATGACCAGCGTGATCAGCACGTCGTGGATCGTGTCGCGTACAAAGGTCGTCGTATCGTAGTTGACGACATAGTGCAGACCGGCCGGGAACCGCTGGCTCAAGCGGTCCATCGTCGCGATGACCTGCGAAGCGGTGCTGACCGCGTTGGCGCCCGGCGACAAGTAGAGGCCGATTGCGACCGCCGGCTCACCGTTGTAGCGGCCTTCGACGTCCTCGTTCTGGGCGCCGAGCTGCACCCTGGCGACGTCGCGCACGCGCAGCAGCGACCCGTCGGGGTTGGCGCGCAGCACGATGTCGCCGAACTGCTTTGTGGTCGTCAGCCGGCCCTGCGTCTGGATATTCAGCTGAAACTGCTGGTCGTGGCCGATCGGGCGCGCGCCGATGCGGCCGACCGGGGCCTGCACATTCTGTGCCTGGATCGCTGAAATAATGTCGGCCGGCGTCAGCTTCAGATTGTCGAGGCGCTGGGTGTCGAACCAGATGCGCATCGAATAATTGAGTGCGCCGAAGATGTGTGCCTGGCCGACGCCCGGTATGCGCGACAATACGTCAACGATGTTGATGATCGCGTAGTTGGTGACGAACAATGGGTCCTGATCGGGGTTGTCGCTGTAGAGCGACAGGAATTGCAACACCGCCGACGATTTCTTCTGGACCGTCAGGCCCTCGAGCTGTACCTCCTGAGGTAGCTGGGCAAGCGCCGTCTGCACGCGATTGTTGACAGCGTTTGTGTTGATGTCGGGATCGGTGCCGAGCTCGAAGCTGATGGTCAAATTGTAGGAACCATCGTTGGCGCTGGTCGACTTCATGTAGATCATCTTGTCGACGCCGACGACCTGCGCCTCGATCGGCTGGGCGACGCTGGCTTCGACGACCGCCGCGGAAGCGCCCGGATAGACGGCGGAAACCTGCACCTGCGGCGGCACGATGTCAGGAAACTGGGCGACCGGGATACGGGTCAACGCCAAGAGGCCGGCAATGGTGATCACCACCGCGATGACCACCGCCAGCCGCGGGCGGTCGACAAAGATGGCCGAGATCATCGCTTCGCCCTCGGTACCCCGGAGGTTGGCCCGGTGGCTCCGCCCGACGGCGCGCCGTCGCTCGCGCCGCCCTGGGTTGCCGGCGCTGAAACGGCTGGCGGTGGGCTTGCCGGCCCGGGCGAGACCGCCTCGCCAGGCCGGACCCGTTGCAGGCCTTCGCTGACGACCAGTTCACCCTCGCTCAGGCCGCTTGTCACCACCGCGGTGGTCGGCGTCGACTGGCCGAGCTGAATGCGCCGGATCTGCGCCTTGTTCTGCGCGTCGACGACGTAGATATAATCGCCCTGCTGATCCGACAGCACGGCGGCGCGTGGGATCCCTAGCACCGCTATCGGCTCCACGCCTTCCAGCATCACGGTGACGAATTCGCCATCAAATAGTTCGCGCGGGGCGGGCCCTCCTGCCGGCACGCCGGGAATGAGGGGGTTGGCGAAAACGCCGCGCACCGTGACCGTATCTGTGTTTTCGGCGACGGTCGGCGAAACATAATCGGCCTTCCCGTCTTGTCCGTAGATCCGCCCATCCGGCAGCCGCAGTTTCAGCACGACCGCGTTGAAACCGCCTTTCGCCTCGTAGCGGTTGCGCAGATCGAGTCCCGTACGCAACGAAATGGAGAAGAGAACATACATCGGATCTTGGCTGACGATACTCGCCAAGGTACCGGTTGTCGGTGAGACGACGTTGCCTTCCGTGACGGCGGTGCTGGTGATCTTGCCGTCGATCGGCGCGCGTATCTCGGTGTAGCCGAGATTGATCTCGGCGGTTTGCAGCTGGGCCTTGGCGCTGTCGATTTGCGCGGCCAGCGATCGTTCGGACGCGAGCGCGGAATCGACATTCGATTGCTGACCGGCGACGGTCTTCAACAGGTATTGCGCGCGTTCGAGGGTCACCTGCGCATTGCGATGCTGCGCCTCGAACTGGGCAACATTCGCCTTGGCAGCATCGACCTGCGCCTGAAACGGCGGTTGTTCGAGCAGATAAAGCAGGGCGCCTTGCTTGACTTCGGCACCCTCGACGAAGGCCCGCTTTTCGAGAAAGGCGCTGACCCGGGCGACGAGCGCCACCCGCCCGATCGCCTGGACCCGGCCGATAAACTCGTCGCTCTGGGTGATCTGCTGGCGCTCGGCGCGCACCACGCCAACCGCAGGCGGCCCACCCGGTGCCGGTTGCGCCGCGGCCCCGGCCGAAAGCAGCCCGAGGGCAAAGGTCGGCAACAGCATGAATGCGGCTGATCGGTAAGCCATTTGATCTCCCCGGGGGCCCCTTTGATTACTCCGGCGCACCAGCGCTAATCGGGTCGTCTGTTCTATGGCAGGGTGCGCGCCTTCCCTTTATGCTTTCGAGAGCGACCACCACAGCACCGCCTGCGCCGTGTCGATCTGCCTTCATGACCCCACGAGGCGGGATGGGGCCTCATTGGCATGTACCATGAAATGACTCGGCTATCGTGCGCTTCGGTCAAGTATGAAATTTAGTTTAGTCAAGAAGCGCCAGTACCGATTTCTGCGGCACGGTCGCCGGCTTTGCTCCAGACTGGCCAGCGGCTGCGCCAAACGAGGGAACAGTCCCGATAGCGTTGACGGGCCTTGTGGTCAGATCATCAGGCGTTCGAGATGGCCGGCCGGGTAGCGGGCGCCGGCGGCGGCACCCGGCGCGAAGATGTGTTCGAGCGCGTCCTCGGTATCGGCCGACAGGCGGAGACCGGCGGCGGCGGTGTTTTCCTCGAGCCGGTGAACATGGCTGGTGCCGGGGATCGGCACGATGAATGGCCGGCGCGACAACAGCCAGGCAATCGCCAGCTGCGCCGGGGTGCAGCGCTCGGCGACGGCGTGCGCCTTCAATTCTTCGACCAGCGCCAGGTTGCGCGCCAGGTTCTCGGCCTGGAAGCGCGGCATGCGGCGGCGGGCATCGCCGTCGCGCAGCCCGTCGCGGCCGGTCACCCCGCCGGTCAGGAAGCCGCGCCCGAGCGGGCTGTAGGCGACAAAGCCAATGCCGAGCTCGTCGCAGAGCGGCAGGATCTCGGCCTCGACGTCGCGGGTCCACAGCGAGTATTCGATCTGCACCGCGCTCAGCGGATGGACCGCGTGGGCGCGCCGGATCGTCGCCGTGCCGGCCTCGGAAATCCCGAGATGGCGCACCTTGCCCTGCCGCACGAGGTCGCTCATCGCGCCAACCGTGTCCTCGATCGGCACGGTCGGATCGATGCGGTGGATGTAATAGAGGTCGATCACATCGGTCTTGAGGCGCTTCAGGCTCTTGTCGCAGGCCTCACGGACATATTCGGGGCGGCCATCGGAGAAGCGCGGGCCGCCGCTCTGGCTCAGATTGCCGAACTTGCTCGCAATCACGTATTCGGAGCGGCGTCCCTCGACGGCGCGGGCGATCAGCTCCTCGTTGCGACCGGCACCATACGCGTCGGAACTATCGAGAAAATCGACGCCGAGCTCGCGGGCGCGGCGGATCGTCGCGATGGCCGAGGCGGGATCGGGCGCGTCGTAGAACGGCGTCATCGTCGCGCAGCCGAGCCCGACCGCCGAGACTTCCAGCCCACCCAGCCTGCGCCGTTGCATGGGTAACCTCCCGCTTGTTTCGCCAATGACGGAGCCGCTCCTCAATCGTTCGTCCCCGGGCCTGGCCCGGGGATCCACGAGCAGCTGGTCGTGGATGGCCGGACCAAGTCCGGCCATGAACGGCTGAAGGAGCTTGGCCGGTCAAGAAGGCACAGTATGATCCGCGGCAAGGACACGACAACCGGGAGAGAGCCGACATGTCGCGATACGAGCAACTGGACGAGAGCCGCCTCAACGACGCGCAGCGCCGCATCTGGGACGCCTGCAAGGCGGGACCGCGCGGCTCGGTGCCCCCGCCGGTGCATGTCTGGCTGAAGAGCCCGGGCCTCGCCGACCACGCCCATCAGCTCGGCGCGCATGTCCGGTTTGGCACGGATTTCTCGCAGAAGCTGACCGAGATCGCGATCCTGATGACGGCGCGGTATTGGACGGCGCAGTTCGAGTGGGCGGCGCATGTGCGGCTGGCGCAGAACGCCGGGATATCCCAGGACGTCATCGACGCGATCGGCGAACGCAAGACGCCGCGGTTCGACGATCCGGACGAGCAGCTCGTTTACGATTTCTGCCGCGATTATTAAGAGGACCACCGGGTCGACAATTCGACCTACGACCGGGTCGTCGAGCGGTGGGGCGAGAAGGGCATCGTCGATCTCGCGGGGCTGATCGGGTACTACTCGTTTGTCTCGGTCACGCTGAACGTGTTCGAGGTCCCCGCCCCGCCCGGCGCGAAGTTACTGGGGAAATGAAGGCCTGCCTTTAACCCCTCTCCCGCACCGCGGGAGGGGGTGGACGGAGGCGTCAGCCTGCGGTCGGGTGAGGGTCTTCCGGTGGCTGGCACCCTCACCCGCCTTTCGCGCTCCGCGCTCAGGCACCCTCTCCCGCGGTGCGGGAGAGGGATTTCTCAATCCGGCTGCTTCTCGGCGGTGAATTCATCGGCGCAGAAGGTGCCGCCCTGGTAGCGCTCGGCGATCGGGTCCTTTGGCTGGCCGGCTTCGGCGGCGAGGGTCGCGGCGGCGTAAGGCTCGGAATCATCCTGCGGCCGGTAGCCGAGCCGGTAGGCGTTGGAATTGTCGTACCACGAGCGCTGGTTGTTCGAGATGCCGTAGACGATCTCGAAATGGATGTCGGGGTGTTCGAGCCCGATGCGGACGAGCTGGGTGTAGTCGCGCGGGCTGATCCAGATCGACAGCCGCCGACTGTCGATCGGCTTCGTCCCGAAATTGCCGATCCGGGTGCACAGAAAACCGATGCCGTGCTTGTCGGCGTAGAGGCTCGCGAGCGCTTCGGAGAACGCCTTGGAGACGCCGTAGCGGCTGTCCGGGCGCGGCACGACCCGGTGGTCGATCGTCTGGCTGCGCGGGTAGAAGCCGACCGCGTGGTTCGAGGTCGCCATGACGATGCGCGTCGTCCCAGCGCGGCGCGCCGCCTCGAACACGTTGTAGAGGCCGACGATGTTGCCCTCGAGGATCTTCTCCCAGCTGTTCTCGCCCGAGATGCCGCCGAGATGGATGATGCCGTCGACCCCGGCGACCATCTTCTCGACCGCGGCCATGTCCGCGATGTCGGTCTCGTCGACCTCCTCGACACCTTCGTTCCCGGCACGCGCCGGCGCGAGCGGCACCCGGTCGGACACACGCAGCACCGGGTAGACGCCACGCAGGGTCTCGCGCAACGAGCGCCCGATGCCGCCCCCCGCTCCGGTTATCAGCACGCGATGCATCATGGTTTTCTCCTCCGGCCAGACCGTGTCGTTGACAAACAGCGTCGCCGAAGCAGCGGATACCGGCAACGCTGCTTCCAGACCATGGTAGTTATCGCGACCGGGCAGTTGCGGAAAGGCGTCGTCACCGACAAACTCCTCCAATGTCGTTCAATCCGGGCGCGGCCGCCATCGACGGACGCGCGTGAATTGCAAACGATTCGCCGCGGCGCCGCGTCTGAACCGGCCGCGCGGCGCTCGCTACCGAGGGGCCGAAAGCAAACCGCATCTCTTCGGACGCCCGAACTAACGTGCTGAAATCCCGATTTCTTTCGGGCCCATCTCAGGGCCGAAACTCGCTGCTCGATCGCCGGGTTACGAGGCACCGTGGGCACCAAATCTGCCCGCTGCAACTCGATGATGTAGGTTCCGGGAGGAGCGGCAGAGGGCGGGGCACCCCTATGCAAAACGGGCTGAGGCTGGTCGCGGCGGCGGCCATCGCGACGGTGTTGGCCGTCCCGGCGCGAGCGCAGCTCTACATCGGCGGACAGGGCGCTGGACCAAGCTGATGGATGTCGACAATTTCGGCAACAAT
>Ga0207646_10006482_pt1 | contig 12086 bp, 6 predicted proteins | sample KBSK5502metaG_FD_184343 | JGI IMG/M metagenome (GOLD analysis project Ga0207646, IMG submission 184343) | Corn, switchgrass and miscanthus rhizosphere microbial communities from Kellogg Biological Station, Michigan, USA - KBS K5-50-2 metaG... | ecosystem: Host-associated > Plants > Roots >...
GCTAGCACCGTCACGTCGTCCATGAGCTCCCGGCTCCGCGAGCCCTGCGCGAGCACATCGACGAGATCCTGAACATTGGACGCGCGCCGCGCGTCGTACGGCAGCAGCACCTCTTTCGTCGCCATGTCCGGACGGAGATCGATCAGCCCATCCGAGAAGACGACCAGGGTGTCGCCCACCTCGAGCTTTTCCGTGCCGACGGCGAACTTGCTGTCGGGAAAGATTCCGATCGGCGCGCTCCGTCGCGTCAACACGTCCTGGCCGGTAGAGCCTCTGAGCAAGCGCGTGTAACCATGTCCGGCGTCGATGTAACTCAGATCGCCGGTCTCGGTGTCCAGCACCGCATGGAAGAGGGTCACGTAAGCGTGGTTGACCTCGAGCGCGGTGGCCATCACCCTCGCCGCCAGATTCACTCCTTCCTCCATGTCCTCGAGGCGCGCCGACCCCCGGAGCGCCGCTCGAACCGTCGCCATCATGATCGCGGCCGGCAGGCCCTTGCCCATCACGTCGCCGAGCGTCACCGTAAGAAATCTCGGGTTCGGCTGGTGCCAGTCGTAGAAGTCGCCGCTGATCTCTCGCGCCGGGGTGAATGAGGCGGCGATCTCGAACCCCTGGCCACGCAAGGGCGAGGCCGGCAGCATGCCGGCCTGCAGCGCCGCCGCACGCGCCATCTGGTCCGAGCGCTCGGCGACCATCGACTCGAGCCGCTCGAGATTGGCGCGGTACTCGAGCTCGAGGCTTCGGCGCCGCAGCGCGTTCACGGCGGCGAGGTACATCTCGGTGGCGCCGACCGGCTTGACGTAATAGCCGTACGCGCCGTGGTCGACAGCGGCCTTGCCAAGCTCCGGATCGTCGACACCCGAGATCATGACCACCGCGGGTGCCGGACGCTTCTTGTGCAGCTCCTCGAGCAGGCCGTACCCGCTCTCGTCGGGCAGCCTGATGTCCATGAGGACGAGCGCGTACTCGACCGCCGCGAAGCGCTCTCTCGCCTCAGCTCCGGTCAGGGCGATGTCGGCCTGGAATCCGCGGCTCCGCAGCGTGCGCGCCATCGCGTTCGCCAGCGCCTGCTCGTCCTCGACGATCAAGAGCCGCTGCCCGGTAGCGCCGTCTCCAGAGGCCATCGTCCCAGGAGTGTAAGGGGGGCGAATCCAGGGTCGGCCGATATAGGCTTTCCGGATGACCCTGGACGTCGAAAGCCGGCAGACGGACGCCGGCGTGACGGTGCTCGCTCCGTCCGGCCGCCTCGACGTGGCGGGGGCGCCCGCGCTGAAAGAAGCGGTCAGCGAGGCGGTGAAGAGCGGCCAGCCCCGGCTCGTGATCGACATGGAAGGGGTGAGCTTCGTGGACAGCTCTGGCCTGGGCTCGGTGGTGGCTGCGCTCAAGCAGGTGCGCAGCTCGAAGGGCGATCTGAGACTGGCGGCGCCGAACCAGCAGGTTCGGGTGGTATTGGAGCTGACCACCCTGGACCGGGTGTTCCCTTACTACGCCACGGTCGAGGAAGCCCTGACTGATTTCTGAGGACCTCACGCCGGCCCGATCGTTCGAGTTCCGCGCCACGCTCACCCATCTGGAGGACGGCCTCGACACGCTTCACCGCTCGGTGGAGCTCGTCCGAGAGCGCATCGGCCGCGACGTGGGCGACCGCTCGATCATGGTGTTCGAGCTCGCGCTCGCCGAGATCGGGTCCAACGTGCTCCGCTACGCCCACCCTCCGGGCTCGACGGAACCCAAAGTCGAGTTCGAGCTCAGGCTCGAGTCGGACACGCTAACCGCATTGTTAACCGACTGGGGACCACCACTTCATAATCACCTCACCCGCGCGATGCCAGCTCCGACCAGCGAGGTGGGCCGCGGCCTCGCGATCGCCCGCAAGGTGCTCGATGAGCTGGACTACGAACGGGTGAGCGAGGTGAACAGGTGGCGTCTGGTGAAGCGGCTGTGAACGACGGGACGGAGCAGCCCGACCCCAACCGCGTGCTCATCCACGATTTCCGCAACCTCCTCGCGGTCATCGTCAACTACTGCGAGCTGATCGCGGACGAGACCACAGATCCAGAGGCGATCAAGGCCGACATCGCAGAGATCCGTACGGCAGCGGACCGCGCCCTCGAGCTCACTGACGAGCTTCGGCGTCGCCTTGTCAAAGCGGTCGAAACCGAAGGGGCAGGTACGGCGTGACCGTCATGAGAAGGGCCGCCAGAGCCGCTCCGTCGGAGGCTCCCCAAACCGATCGCGATCTGGTCCTCGTGGTCGATGACGACGAGCAGATGCTCAAGCTCATCAAACGCGTGCTGGAGCGTGCAGGGTTCGAATGCGTCGCCGTCGGCGACGGCCACGCCGCGCATGATGCGGCTGTCGACTGGCGACCTGACATCATCGTTCTCGACCTGATGCTCGGCGCGACTACCGGCGAGGAGATCCTCATCGAGCTGCGCAAGGACTTCCGAACACGTTTGATCCCGGTCGTCTTTCTCACGGTGCGAAGCTCGCTCAAGGACAAGGTCGACCACCTGCTCAACGGCGCCGACGACTATGTGACCAAACCATTCATCCCCGAAGAGTTGGTGGCTCGCCTGCGCGCCGTCATCACGCGGGCCACGACCACGCGTGAGCTGAATCCGTTGACCGGCATGAGCGGCAACTCCGACATCCTGCGCGAGATCACGAACCGCCTCGTCGCCAACGATCGCTTCGCGGTCCTCTACCCCGACATCGACGCCTTCAAGAGCTACAACGACCACTACGGCTTCGTGCGCGGGGACGACGTCATCAAGACACTGTCGACGATCATCCTCGAGGTGCTCGAGGCAAACCCCTCCAAGCGGCACTTCGCGGGCCACGTCGGCGGGGACGACTTCGTCATCCTCACCGAGCCTGCGCTCGCGGAGCCGATCGCCGACGAGATCACGAAGCGCTTCGACGCCGCCGTGCCTGCCCTTTACGACCTGCTCGACCGCGAGCGCGGGTGGATCGAGTACGAAGAGCGCAACGGCAACAAGATCCGCGCCGAGTTCGTGACGGTATCGATCGGGGTCGTCATCGCGGAGGCCGGCAGGTATGCGAGCGCTGCCGCCGTGGCGGCGCGGGCCGCTGAGGTCAAGGGCGTGGCGAAGCGAATGCCGGGTTCAAAATGGGTGCTCGACCGCCGCCGCCCTCCCGATCGCCATGGGAACACCAGATGAGGATTCCAATGGATCGTCTAAAGGGGTTGGGTTGCGCCAGACCGAGGCTATCATCGCGTGAGGTTGACGCCCTATGAGTGATATAGCCAGCGAGCCAATCGAGGCTCCCGCGACCCTGCAGCAGCGTGCCGCCGACAGCAGGCACGGCACGCGCATCAAGGTATCCGTGCACCGTCTCGACGGCGGCCTCGAAGACGGCGAGTCGGATGCGCGCATCCTCACGACGGAAGGCTTTCCGATCTTTACACCCCCGGACTCCGACCGCGCGCGCTGGATTCCCGCGCGCGACATCAAATACGTCGTCCTCGGCTCGGTCGACGACGCCAACCTCGAGCCGGACCCAGGCGACAGGAGCTCGGCACGCAAGGCCATCTTGCGATTTCGCGACGGCGAGTGGATCGCCGCCTACATGGATCCCAGCCAGGGGGCTGATGGCGCCGGCCTCGCGATCCAGATCCGGCTGACCGAGAGTCAGCGCGTGATCCCCGCGGTGGCCGCCTCGGCAGCGCTGCTGGAGATGCAGTTCGTCGACGCTTGGACCAGCACTTCAGACGTCGGCCCGCAGCATCGCCGCCGCAGCGACATCATGGAAGCCGCGGCTCGAGAGGGTCGCGACCTCAACCGGCTCGCCAACGATTTTCGCGACCGGCTCGCGCTCATCCGCGATGTCGGCCTCACGACGGGCGACACGCTCGCCTTCTCGCGTGCGGTTCGCACCCACCTCGATCGTTTCCTCGCCGAGGATGGCATCGAGCTCAGCGCTCCCGAGAAGACGGCGCTCGCCGACATCATCCTGCGCGCTGCGGTCGGTTATGGACCGCTCGACGGCCTCCTCCACGACCGCTCGGTCAGCGAGATCATGGTCAACGGCCCCGACCAGGTTTTCATCGAGCGTCGCGGCGTCCTCACCAAGGCCGAGGTTCGTTTCGAGGACGAGAACCAGCTCCTCGAGACGATCCGGCGCATGGTCGCCACCACCGGCCGGCACATCGACGGTCTCAACCCGATGGTCGACGCCCGCTTGCCGGACGGGAGCCGCGTGAACGCGATCATCAGGCCCGCGGCGATCCACGGGGCCGCGCTCACCATCCGCAAGTTCAAGGATGCCGTGCTGGGCATGGAGGACCTCACGCGAGAGGGCAGCCTCAGCCCCGCGATGGCGGAGTTCCTGAAGGCCGCGGTGCTCGGACGCATGAACGTGCTCGTCTCCGGCGGCACGGGTTCCGGCAAGACCACGACCCTCAACGTCATCGCGCGCTTCATCCCTCACAACCAGCGCGTCATCACGATCGAGGACGCCGCCGAGCTGCAGATCGACCACCCTCACGTCATCGCGCTCGAGCACCGGCCGCCCAACGTCGAAGGCAAAGGAGAGCTGACGATACGGCAGCTGCTGCGCAACAGCCTCCGGATGCGTCCAGACAGGATCCTGGTCGGGGAGGTCCGCGGCGCCGAGGCCCTCGACATGCTTCAGGCCATGAACACCGGCCATGACGGAAGCATGTCGACCATCCACTCCAACTCCGCGCGGGACGCCCTGTCCCGCCTCGAGACGATGGTGATGATGGCGTCGATCGACATCCCGTTCGAGGCCGTGCGCGCGCAGATCGCCTCCGCCGTGAACCTGATCGTGCACCAGGCACGCATGCCCGACGGCCGGAGGAAGATCGCCCAGATCGCGGAGGTCGTCGGCTACGACTCCAACGGCGCGATCCTTCGCGACATCTTCCTTCTCGGCATGGGCTCGGACCTGCGACTCGAGTACAACGCCACCGGCTACGTGCCGACGTCGCTGGACAAGGCGGCGTTCTACGGAGTGCAGGTCGACAAGGATCTGTTCGATCCCGTCAAGTCGCGATTCGTCCCCGCCGGATCGGACAGCATGATGCCCGTCGTCAAGGACCCGCTCATGGCCGCGGCGCGAGGCGGCGGCGGCGAGAACGTGGTCCGCCAGGTGGTCGTGGTGCCGTTCAGCTCCGACCGGCCGGGCGATTTGAGGCCGCAGCAGCAGCAGGAATCGCGCACCGTTCAGGCTTCCGACACCACGCCGGCGCAGACGATGGCTTCGACGCCCGAGATGCAGGAAGAGATGCGCAAGCTGATCGATGCGGCGCGCTCCGCGGTCGCCGACCTCCAGGCCGCCTCGCCCGCGCAAGCGTCCGCGCCCGCCCCCGCGAGACCGGATTACGAGCCACCGCCTCCAGTCGCTTATCCGCGCGCGCAGCGGCCGGCGCCTGCGCAGCCCACTTTTGAGCTGCCGCCCGAGCTCACGCCCTCCCGTGCCGCGGCCGCAGGGCCGACTTATGCCGAGAACGCCGGCACGGCGTCGCAAGCGCTGCAGGCGGCCACGGCAATGGCGCGCGCCACGACAGCCCTGGGCAACATGGCGGCCGCAGCCAACAGCGGTTTCGTCGGGATGCTGCCGATCACACACACAACCGGCCCCAGCGGCACCGGTGCGACACGCCGGATCAAGGCTGTGGTCGAAAGCCTCATCAGCCGGAAGGGCCTCAACCTGAGACTGGCGCCGGCCATCACCCAGGCTTTCGAAGGCGCCGAGCTGAAGGCGAGCGACTACGCCGCCCTCAGCCATGTGAGCAAGGAGGTTGCCGGGCGAGAGCTGCGTCAGGCCGTCGCGGCGAACCTTCTGCAGCTGGTCAAGTACCCGCAGGGTGAAGCCGGTTTCCGTGCCGACCCCGCGCTTTTGAAAGCGGTCGCCGAAGGCCTCGGTCAATCTGTCGACCCGGCGCAAGCGCTGACTCCCGAGACCATCATCAGCAGCCTCTCCGCGGGTCAGAGCGAAGGCACCGTCACGATCATGTTCACCGACGTCGAGGGCTCGACCCAGATGCTCTCGAGCCGAGGCTTCACGCTCTCGCACGAGATCATGAAGGCGTACGAGGCGATCATCGAAGACAAGATCACCGAACATGCGGGGCGCCGGATCAAGGGTCTCGGCGACGGCGTGATGGTGAGCTTCGGATCGAGTCGCCACGCCGTCGAATGCGCCATCGAGATCCAGCGCTCGATCGCCGAGTACAGCAAGCAGAACCCGGAGCGCAAGCTGAAGATCCGCATCGGGATCAACACCGGCGAGGTGGTCGAGGAGGCGGGCGACATCTTCGGCGCTGCTGTCAACGTCGCCGCGCGCGTCGCCGGCAAAGCGCGGGGCGGGCAGATCCTCGTCTCTGAGGTCGTCCGCGAGCTGGTGGGCCCGGTCGCTGAGATGAAGTTCGGCTACCGTGGCCGCTACAAGCTGAAGGGCTTTCCGGATCGCTTCCGCCTGCACGATGTGACGCCGGCCGAGGTGCCGTCGGCGACCCCGGTCCTGCCGACCGGCGACGGCTTTGTCGGCCGCGAGCAGGAACGCCTCGACATCCGCATGACGCTCGACCGGGCCGCCACCGGCTCCGGCGGAATGCTTTTCGTCGCCGGCGTGCCGGGCATCGGCGCATCACGGCTGGTCGCCGAGGTCGCCTCCGAGGCGGCGAAGAAAGGCTGGTGGGTGCTCAGCGGACGCTGCGCCGAGCAGGACACCACACCGCTGGGTCCGTTCCGAGACGTGCTCGCGGCGGCGGTCACGAGCGCGGGCGTCAAGGCGCTGCAAGATGCGGTCGGCGAGAGCGGCCCGCTCCTGGCCCAGCTCGTGCCCGGCCTGCGGCAGAAGGTGCGCGGCATGAGCCAGCCGGTCGAAGTGCCCGCCGACCAGCTCAGAGAGCGATTGTTCAAGGCTGTCTTCGAATTCCTGACCGGCTGCCAGGGCGGGAAGCCGCTCCTGATCGTGCTCGACGACCTCCAGTGGGCCGATGAGGAAACCGTGCTGCTGCTGCGCGACATCGCCGAGCGCCTCAGCGGGAGCCGGGTCGTCGTGCTGGGGACCTACTGGGAGTCGGAGCTCGACTCGGCGCGCCCTTTCACGATTGCCGCTTCGCGGCTTCTGCGGAGGCGCCGCGCGCAGCGCATCTCGCTCGGCCGGCTGTCGGACCGCGAGGTCGAGAAGATGGTCCACGTCCTCGGCGAGACGACGTTGACGCCCGTGCAGCTCATCGGCATCCAGGCCGCGACCGAAGGCAACCCGCTCTTCGTCGAGCATTCGTACCTGTACATGGCCGACTCCGAGACGATGCTCGGCGGCCACCGGCGCGTGCAGGCCAGCTTCACAGAAGAGGACCTGGAGCTCGCCAACTCCGTGCGGGGGATCATCGGGCGCAGGCTGGAGAGGCTGAGCGAGCCTGCCCAGCGGATGCTCGTCGCCGCAGCCGTCATCGGGCGCGACTTCGACATCCCATTGCTCGAGGCCTTCGGCGAGCTGTCAGGTCATGAGCTTCGCGATGCCATCGACGAGGCCACGCGCGGCCATTTTCTGACCTCGGCGGGCCAGGATCGATTCCGCTTCAGCCACGACCTGGTGCGCCAGCGCGTCCTCGCCGTGCTGCCGCTGCCGCGCCTGCAGGCATACCACCTGGCGGTGGCCGGCACCCTCGAGCGCGGCTACGGCAAGAGCGCCGCCGAGCGCGCGGCTGAGATCGCTCATCACCTCTACCAGGCGGGCACCTCGGCCGACCCGGTGAAGACGTCGGGCTATCTCGCTCAAGCCGCGGCCAACGCGATGGCGGTCGGCGCCTTCGAAGAGGTGCTGCGGCTGGTCGAGCTGACCCTGCAGCTGCTGCCAGGAGACAAGATCCGCGAACGAGCCCAAGCGCTGGCGCTTCGAGGTCAGGCGTTCTGGGGCTTGGGGCGCAACAACGACGCAAAGGCCGCGTGGAGCGGTGCGCTCGGCCGCTACGAGGAGCTCGGGGACACCAAGGCTGTCGCAAGCGTGCATGCGCGGCTGCACGAGATCGGCGCCGACGGCGTGGCGGCGGAGAAGCCGCGGCCGCATGAGCACGCAGCTCACGAAGCGGAGGTCACCTAGCAGGGCTAGCCCGTCAGCTTGGCCGCCACGGGCGCCGGCCCGTATTCGGCGGGGTCCCCGATGATCGTCGGCATCTGGCCGGTGAACGTCAGCGTGTAGGCGATGACGCCGCCCTCCTCATCGGTTCGAAAGCTCGAGGCCTTGGAGACCGTGATGCCCGCCGCGGGCGTGTACACGAACCCGATGAACGCCGAGTCGATGGCCGCGCCCAGGAAGTTGCTGCACGTATTCGCCGGCGGATAAGCGTTGCCCGGTTCGTAGAGCGCCATCCAGTTGTACTGGTAGCCGCTGAAGACGATGTTGTCGCCGCTGCTCGTGTCGTTGAGACATCCGCCGTTCGGGATGACGAATGCGACCGCCCCCGGGGTGATCGGCCCCGCACATGTAGTGAGCGCTCCGCCGACCGTGTCGCATTGGTTCTCGTTGGCGCGGTCGCCGTGTGGCGGAGTGGCACGGCTTGCGTTCTCGTTCGGAAGGTTGCTCCTGAGCGGCGCGGTTTCGCCGTCGGGGGGATAAGACCCGATGACTCCAGGCGCAGCCAGCGCGTTGGGAGCGAATGGAGCCCCTAGGTCATTGCCGTCCAGGGTGATGGACTCGTTCCCGAGGCTGCATGCGCTGCCTGAAAAGGCTGGGCAACCCGCCGTGGCGGTGTTCTGTGGGGTGCCTGCGACAGCCAGGGTCTTGGCCAGGCCGAACGGGCCGCCGCAGCCACTCGGACCCGCATAGATGTTGTATGCGGTTGCCCCGGGCACGTTGCTCACCACGATCTGGATGTTCTGGCCGCTGCCGGCGATATGCGCGGGGTAGCAGATCGAGGGAGCGCTTTCACGCACATAGGATTGGCCGCTGTAGATCGCGGTTCGAGTCGAAGTCAGCACCAGCGACCAGTTGCCTGGCGGGATGTTCCTGGCCCCGGAGATCACGGTCACCTGGGCCGAGCCGGCGCACCTGACATTGTCCTCGTTCCAAAGCTGGTGGCCGGCCAGAATGGTGTTGTTGTTGTACAGGGGCTCGTCTGGGGGCCTCAGCTCGTTGGACACGAAACTGCCGTTGTTGGTGTAGCCGCCCTGCCACTGGTAGACGCCGCCGGCGAGAAAGTAGCAAAGGCCGGCGCCCAAGGCCGGGTCGACGGCGTATGTGCCGGGTGACAGGACCACAGGGCCTCCGCCGGTTGGCGGCCGCGATTGCGCGCCACCCACGACAGCGGGAGCCGGGTAGTTGGGGTCGACGAAGTTGTACCCGGATCGCGTGACTCCGGCTACGTCGGGATATGTGCACGGGACCGAGGCTCCGCTCGGATAGCACATCGTGGTGACGCCGGGAACGGAAGGCTGGCAGCGGGCGTACACATCACCCGCGACCTGCGCCGATCCGGCAAACGAGATGGAGATGGCCCCGCTCGAAACCATGTCACCAACGATGCTGAGGGTGCCTCCAGTGGTGGTCGTGATCGCGTTGCCGGGCATTCCCCCACACCCTGCTTGGCTGAGGGCGGCCACCGTGGGCGAGTACAGCAGGTTGCCCACGCCGGCGGACGCGGCCGCGGACAGCTGCGGCGATGACCCGGCGGTGAGGATGCGTGCGAACTGAAGCACGAGGGACCGGGAGGCGCTCACGGTGAACTGAGTGCCCGCCGGTCCGAGCGCCGTCACGACCTGGGTCAGCACGGTCCCATCGGAGTACGTACACGTGATCGTCCGCGGCGTCGCACCGGGCGATCCGTAGCCGGGCGCGCACGAAGGGGAGGAGTAGAGCCTGACGTTGGTGCCGAAGCTGGTCGTCGCCGCCTGCTCAGCCAAGATGAAGCTCCGCGTCTGCTGGAAGTTGTCCCCGGCGGCCAGCGCCGCGGCGTCGGTGGCCGCCTGAAGGTCGCGCCTCAGCGCATAGGCACGGGCCCCATCGACCGCGAGCGCGGCCATGCCCACCACGACCGCCACCATGATGCCGACCAGGACGATGGCCTGCCCCCGCTGGGTCCTGTTGCCGTCAGCCGGTGAGCCTGGCCGCCGGCGGCACAGGCGTGAATCCGCGGTTGATGGTGATAGTCGGCATCGACCCGGTGAAAGACACCGCGTTCGCGATGAGGCCGCCCGACCCACCTTCGAATGCATAAGGAGATGTGATCGCCATTGAAGCAGACGCCATGTAAACCAGACCCACATAAGCCGAATTACCGCTCGCGCTCAGCACGGCGGCGCAGGTGTTGGCCGGCGGGTAGTTGGATCCTGGCCCGTACACCGCGATCCAGTCGTACTGGTAGCCGCTGAATATGAAGTTGTCCCCGCCGCTGGTGGCGTTGATGCAGCCACCGGCGGGGAAGTACAACTCGACGGCGCCGGGCGTCACCGCATTCGGACAGGTCGCATATATGCCGCCGGTCGTTTCGCAGTTGTTCTCGTTGGCGCGATCCCCCGCCGCCCCGCCGCCGCGGCCGGGATTCTGGTTCGGAAGGCCGGACAGGAGCGGCGATGTCTCGCTGCTCGGGGGATAAGCGCCGACCACCCCCGGGGCGGCAAGCATGTTGGGCGCGAAGGGCGGACCGAGGTCGATCGCGTCGAGACTGATTGATTCGAGGCCGAGGCTGCATCCACTGCCAGAGAACGCGGGACAAGTACGGGTGTTGCTGTTGCTCGGGGTGCCGCTGACCGGAAGCGTGTCGACCAGGCCGAAAGGGCCCGCGCATCGGTTGTTCGGAGGAGCCGCGTAGATGTTGTAGGACGTTGCACCAGGCACGTTGCTGATGACGATCTGAACGTTCTGACCGCTGTTGTTGACGTTCTGCAGGTAGCACATCGAAGGCGCGCTCTCGCGTGTGTATGTGCGGCCCGCATACGTGTCAGTTCTCGTCGATGTGACCACGAATGCCCACCTGCCGACGGGGATGCCGCCCGGACCGCTAGTGGTACTCACCTGCACGCCGCCAGAGCAGCTCGCGTTGTTCGTGTCCCAGAACTGGTTCGCCGACCGCTCTCCGCTATCGGTCAGGTCGGGCTCGTCGGGCGGTTTCAACTCGTTGCTGACGAAATCGCTGCTGTTCGTGTAGCCGCCCTGCCATTCGTAGACCCCGCCGCTCAGGAACCAGCAAGTCCCGCTGTTGAAGGTGGCGCTAGCGGCGTAGGTCCCGGGCACCAGGACGACGCTGCCCCCGCCCACGCTGCGCGCGCCTCCCAGGACCACGGGCGGCGGGTAGCTCGGGTCGATGTAGTGGTATCCGGACCTGGTGGCGCCGGCGATGTCGGGATACGTGCACGGGGCCGAAGCGCCGCTCGGGTAGCAGGCCGTCTGCGCGCCGGGCACATTGGCCTGGCAGCGGGCGTAGATGTCTCCCGCCACCCTGAGGGCGGACGACGAAACCGATATCGAGCCGCTCGCGACGACGTCACCGGTCACGGTGAGGGTGCCGCCCCCGCTGAGCGAGATCACGCTGCCGCCGATGCCGCCGCATCCGGACTGGCCCAGCGCCGCGATGGTCGGCGTGTAGAGGAGATTGTTGACGCTCCCGGTGGCAGTGCCGTCAATAGTCGGGTTGGAGTTGGTGAAGATGCGGGCGAACTGGAGTTGGAGGGATCTGGCCGCGGTGAGCTTGAACTGGCTCCCCTGGGCCCCGAGCCCCGACACGACCTGCGTGAGAACCGTCCCGTCGCCGAACGAGCAGGTGATGGTCAGCGGGTTCGAGCCCGGGGCGCCGTAGACCGGCGAGCAGGCGGGGCCGCCATACAGGCGCAGGTTGGCTTCGAAGATCGTGGTGGCCGCCTGCTCCGCCGACGAGTAGCTGCCTGTCTGCTGGAGGTTGTCGGCCGCGGCAAGGGCCGCCGCGTCGACAGCGGCTTGCAGGTCGCGGCGCAGGGCATATGCGCGAGATCCGTCGATGGCGAGCGCCGCCATCCCGACCACCACCGCCAGCATGATCGCGATCAGCACGATCGCCTGGCCTCGTTGGGACTGAATCAATACTCGGTTCGGAAGACCGCCGTGGCCGTGATGAT
>Ga0207646_10006483_pt1 | contig 12081 bp, 14 predicted proteins | sample KBSK5502metaG_FD_184343 | JGI IMG/M metagenome (GOLD analysis project Ga0207646, IMG submission 184343) | Corn, switchgrass and miscanthus rhizosphere microbial communities from Kellogg Biological Station, Michigan, USA - KBS K5-50-2 metaG... | ecosystem: Host-associated > Plants > Roots >...
GGCCAGTCGATCGTTGGCGGCGCGCTCGCCCCGCCCTGCACTTCGCACGGCGACAACGGCTCGCCCGCAGCGACGGCCGAGCCCGCCCCACTCCGCTCGGCTGGCCGGTTACGTCAAAGAATTTCACGAGGCCCATTAGCGTGGGGCGTTACGTCCTCGTCCGGCTGTACTCGATGGCCCTGACGCTGGCGGGGCTGACGGTGCTGATCTTTCTCATGCTCCGGCTGATCCCGGGCACCGTGGTCGAGCAGATGATCGGCGCCGACGCGATCGTCAGCCCGTCGATGGTGGCCGAGCTCAAGCGCTTCTTCGGGCTCGACCAGCCGTGGTGGCTCCAGTACTCGCGCTGGATCGGCGAGCTCGCGCAGGGCAACCTGGGCACCTCATGGCGGACGGGCAAGCCCGTCATCGCGCTGATCCTCGAACGGCTGCCGGTGACCGTCGAGCTCACGCTGCTGGCCGTCGGGTTCGCGCTCGTGCTGGGCATCCCCGCCGGCATCGTCTCCGCAACGCGGCGCGATCAGGCGGTCGACAACGTCACCCGGGTGGGCACGCTGCTCGGGCTCTCGATCCCAGTCTTCTGGCAGGGGACGATGCTGATCCTGTTCTTCTCGATCTATCTGCGGTGGATGCCACCCGTCGTCTGGGTCGACTTCTGGAACGACCCGAGGCGGAACCTCACGATCATGATGCTGCCCGCGATCTGTCTCGGCACCGCGAGCGCTGCCAATATTGCGCGTACGACACGAGCGTGTATGCTCGACGTGCTCCGCTCGGAGTACATCCGCACCGCGGCGGCCAAGGGCCTCACGGGACGGCTCGTAATTCTCAAGCACGCGCTCAGGAACGCCATGATCCCGATCGTGACGGTGGCGGGGCTGCAAATCGGGATCCTCCTCGGCGGCACCGTCGTCGTCGAGGAGGTGTTCACGCTGCCCGGCGTGGGCCGCCTGGTGCTGTGGTCGATCTACCAGCGCGATTACCCGCTGACGCAGTCGACGATCCTGTTCATCGCCGTACTGTTCATGACCGTCAACCTCGCGGTGGATGTCCTGTACGGCTACCTCGATCCACGCATCCGGTACAGCGCGTAGGCTCCAAGGAGCGTGTCCATGGGCTCACTCGACCGCAAGGTGGCGATCATCACGGGCGCGGCGACAGGGATCGGGCGGGCGAGCGCCACGCTCTTCGCCCAGGCCGGGGCCCGCCTGTTCCTGACGGACGTGCGTGGCGATGAGCTGGCGCAGACGGTCCGCGCCGTCCGTCACGCCGGCGGCGAGGCCCTGTCGCTTCCCGCCGATCTCGCCAATCCCGACGAGTGCGCGGCCGTGGTCGACCGCGCGACGGCGGCCTGGGGTCGAGTCGACATCCTCTTCAACAACGCCGGCGTCGGGACGATGGTCGTGGGCGGCACGGTCGAGACCATCGCCCTCGAGCACTGGGATCTCGCGCAGGACGTCAACGTGCGGGCGATGTACCTGCTCAGCCGAGCCGCGGTGCCGGCGATGCGCGCTGCCGGCGGCGGCGCGATCGTCAACACGTCGTCGGTCTCGGCCTTTCGCGGCTCGACCTCGAGGCCGAGCCACGCCTACGCCGCCTCGAAGGGCGCCGTGCTCGCGCTGACCCAGGCCATGGCCGCGTCCTACGGCCGCGACCGCATCCGGGTCAACGCGATCTGCCCCGGAGTGATCAGAACCCGGCTCACCGCCGACATGATCGAGAATGTGGAGCGCGAGGTGGCGGCGGGCCGCATCATTCCGCTCGGCCGGGTCGGAGAGCCTGAGGACGTCGCGCGCTGCGCGCTGTTCCTCGCCTCGGACGACGCTTCGTTCATCACTGGTGCCCACATCGTGGTCGACGGCGGCGCGCTGGCCGCCGCGCCGTGATGCGGGAGCTCGTGTTCGCGCTGGAGTTCAAGGGCCGGGCGGAACCCGTGGCGGGCACCCAGCATCTGCGCGCGGCACAGAGCACGGCGCCGAGTCAGACGCTGTCGACGGTGCTCTCCGGGGACGGAGTGCACGCGCGGGTCGAGCCCGCGGCCGGCGACACGGCCGTGCTGGAATCGCGCGTCGAGCGTTTCGGGGACGGGACGTTCGTCGAATCCGGCACCATCACGTACGGCGCGGCGGGCTCGATCGTCTTCGAGACAATTGGCGGCGGCTGGGTGGGCCCGGAGCCGGGCGGCGCCGGTGTCGTCGGGGGCGTTCTATGGCGGGTCACGGCGGCGACCGGGCGGCTCGCCGGCGCCCAGGGCCTCATCACGTCGAACTTCACCGTGAGTCCTACCGGCGAGCTCATCGACAACCAGTTCGCTCGACTATATGTTCCCGCTGCCACCGCTCCGCGAAGCAATTGACGCTATCTCCGAACGTCATTGGCTGCAGAGATCGGCCTCCGTTGCACATGCCTTCGGTTGTGCCCTGGTCGAAGGTGAGTGCTCCCAAGAGCATTTCGGATGATGTGGTGGGCGCAGCGAAAGTAAGCGCTGTCCAAATCAGTTGTCGCGGTTTCGAGGCGAACGGAGCTCGCCGCCTTTTGAGCGAAGGGACTAAGCGTGGAATATGCCTTTGCCAGACTCGAACACTGAGATTGGACCGTCTTGGCTGACTACAATCGCCAACGATCCTGGCACGACCTGAGTGTAGGCGGCAGCGGACGTATGACGAGCCCCGCCGAGCGTGGGGAGCGTGGCGGGAGCCACCGGGAGGATCGCCCCAAAGTGAGTTAGGCGCATCGTGGAAGTCATGCAGACGGCACCGTCAGTTAAAGCGTGAGCCAAAAAATGCTGTGCTGCTCTAAGGTCGCCACGATTTGCAGATGTTTCCACGGCACTCGTCCGGACCCGGATTGACGAAACCAGGGAAGACGCCTGGTCTGAGACAACGAAGATGGAACCTTTGCGGAGCATCGAGAGCTCGATAGCGCAGTTGACAAGTGCTCTAACTTGCTTTCTGGATGCCTTCTGAAGGCGAGCAAGGAGAAGGGAGGAAAGTGCCTCTCGCACCGCAGCCGGGTCACGGACGCGCGGAGCGCCATTCCGGAACGAGAGCACGGCGCTTGCCGTCGGACCCGGGTCCAGTGCCATGATGTCGATATTTCCTGGTCCGTCGATGCGAGCGATCAATGGCCGCGGTCGACTTGTTGTAGGAACCCTGCCAATACCTATCGAGACTCTCGGCAGGCGTATGACTCCAGACGCTTGATCTCCAACCAGGGCGATGAACAAGTCGTCTTTGCTTGCAAGGGGAAGAATGCGTTTAAGAGTAGCGAAGCTGACTTGTTCGATCGGTGTATCGAACCGCGTTGAGCCGATGGCCCATTGTCTCAGCTCCTGTTTAGTAGAGAACCATGCAATTCCAGTGCGGATCGGTACATCCTCTATCGTGGCCTGACTGAGTTCGCGCACCAGGTCAAGGTATGCCTTGGCGCTCGCCAACGTTGCGAGTGGTGCCGGTACTTTCTGTGGATCGCCGCGGGCAGCCCAGAGCAGATAACGAACAAGAATAGGGCCCACGTGAAAGAGGGAGGCAGCCATAACGGTTCCCATGCCGACTAGATATTCAAACGCGTCCTCTCGGGGAACCGATGACAACCGGAATAGTTGAAGTATTTCAGTGTACTGAAAACCCGACAGCTCTTCATGGGCAGACCGAAGAAATATTCTGTCGAGCGTCGCAAACGTCTGATAGTCATTTGCGATTGTATGCAATACCCTCATACCGCTGGGGTAGACGATTCGGAAAGATCGGCGCGTGGGGAACGATATGGCGCCGAGGGCCAGACTGGCGGTCATCTTGTCATGCGGCAGTCGCTCAAGAACCTGTGTCTCAACACGCTTCCCCAGGACTTCGGCACTAAGACGCGAATAGACTGAGTCCGCGAGCCACTGGCGTTCCAGGTCACTGATCACCTTCCTAAAGGTAGAATGCGAGGCGACCTTTGGCGCCTTGGCGGCGCCCTCTAATCTCCGCCGACGATTAAGGATGCGCACTCCTCAGAAGCAACGAGGGCGGCTTGAAAGGGAAGCGCAACGGTGTTGTATGAGCCGTTGTCTGACGGTCGAGACAGGAGACGTCTGATGTCTGCGGCGGGGCCCACTTGCGCGAATAGTGACGTCAGCCTGAAGCGCATCTGTTGCAGGCGCTACCATCAGGGAGATCGTAGGGAATGCGGTCCCTCTCTGCAAGACGGGGCTCCTGGTTGTTCGTAGCGACAGGTTCTTGGCCTCGAAAGCGCCCACTGTTGCCAGAGGGTCAGATGACGGCAGGACGGCGGCCGAAGAGACTCAGCCCCTTCGACGTCACCACGACCTCCCCGTGCTGGTTCCGCATTTCGACGGCAGAGCGGACGATGCCTCGGTCCGGCTTGCCCCGAGACGGAATGCATTCGAGGACAGTTACTCGCGCCGACAGGGTGTCGCCGGGACGGACCGGCTTGACCCAGCGCAGCTCGTCGACGCCGGGGGAGCCCAGCGAGACCGTGTCCTTCACGAGGCCGTCGTACAGCAGCCGCATCGAGATCGCCCCCGTGTGCCAGCCGCTGGCGATGAGCCCGCCGTAGATCGTCTTCTTGGCCGCCTCGTCGTCGAGGTGGAACGGCTGCGGGTCGAACTGCTTCGCGAAGGCGATGATCTCGTCCCGCGTGATCGTGTGGCGGCCGAGCTCGATGACCTGGCCTGGGGTGAAGTCCTCGAAGTAGCGCACCTCAGATGCCGAGCAGGCGCTCGAGGTTCTTGGACAGGATGGCCTCCTTCTCGTCCTGGGTGAGAGTCTTCATGCCGAGGACCCAGGCGACGGGCCAGTCCAGAGCCATGTCGTAGGGCCAGTCGGTGCCGAAGACGACGCGCTCGACGCCGACGCTGTCGATGAGATAGCGCAGGGCGTCCTCGGTGTAGACGATGCAGTCGTAGTAGAAGCGCGAGAGGTACGCGCTCGGGGGCTGGGTGATGTGGACCCGGGCCTCGGAGCGCACCTGCCAGGCGTGATCCATGCGGCCGATCCCGTAACAGGTGTAGCCGCCGCCGTGGCCGAGGACGATCTTCAGATCGGGGCACTCGTCCATGACGCCGCCGTGCACGAGCGTGGCGAACGTCACCGCGCGGTCGGCGAGGTTGCCGATGCTGTTGGGCAGGTGATAGCGCTTGCTGCGCGACGAGACCAGCGTCTCGCCGCCCTGATGGAAGAAGACGACGGCGCCCATCTGCTCGGCCGCCCGCCAGAACGGGCGGAACTCCGCCTCCTCCAGAGTCCGGCCGTTGATGTGGTCATTGATCTCGACGCCCTTGAGGCCGAGCTGGGTCATGCATCGCTCGAGCTCGCCGATCGCGGCCTTGACGTCCTGCATGGGTACGGTGCCGAGCCCGGCGAAGCGCTCGGGCCACGTGCGGGTCATGTCGCGGATCTCGTCGTTGATGGCTCGCGACGTTGCGAGCGCCGTCTTCGCGTCCGCCTGATAGTTGTAGAAGCCGACGTAGGGAGACACGACGTGGACGTCGACGCCGAGGGAGTCCATGTCGGCGAGGCGCTCCTCCGGCGTCCACTTGGCGCGCGGAGGCAGCGGCTGGGGCTTGCCGCCCACGATGGCCGACTCGATGCCCTTCGCGTTCTTCTCGCGCTTGATGCCGTGCCAGTCACCGCCGTTCTCTGTCGCGCGCCAGAAGCACTGCGGGGTCAGATGCGCATGGATATCGATGCTCCTCATGATTGTCCTTTCAGGTCGGGGGTCAGACTTTGACTCTTACCATTTCGGCTTCCGCTCGGCATGCCCGCGGCGCCTGGCAGATAGGTAAGAGTCAAAGTCTGACCCCGTCGAGGGGGGACGCCGGCGATCCTTCCCATGACGGCGAAGCGGTCGGGATAGAGACGTGCGGCTTCCAGCGCGAGCTCGTTGCGGTCGCCCTCCCACGACGGCGGCACGATCACGATCCGGCGCACGCCGGCCAGATCCATCTACAGAGGTGCACCTGTGAATCGACGATATGCATGCGATGGCTCCCTTCCAGCGACCTCCGGGTCGGACGGCGGGGGCCAAGCCCCCGCCGTCCGAACTCACTTCGTGTTGGCGCTGACGAAGGTCTGGACGCGCTTCCAGGCGTCCGCGGAGGCGTCGGCGAATTCCTTGAACTTGCGGTCGAAGAAGCTGTGGGGGGCGCCGGGGTAGACCGTCAGGTCGTGCTTGACGCCCGACTTGCGACACGCCGCGTCGAAGGCGTCGACGTCGGCTTGGGGGATCCCCTCGTCGGCGCCGCCGAAGATCGAGAGCACCGGAGACTTGTAGCGGGAGACCGCGTCGATCGGCTTGGGCCGGTCCGGCCACCGCTTGAGCCCCTGCGGCCAGCCGTAGAAGCCGATCACGCCGGCGTAGCCGAGGCCGCTCGCCGCCTGCAGGTAGGACAGCGCGCCCCCGAAGCAGAACCCCACCGAGAAGAGCGCGCGGACCTGACCGCCTTCCTTGGTCCGGAGATACGACGCGGCCGCCGCGATGTCGGCCTGCAACGTGTCGGGCTTGGTCAGCCCGACCTGCGACATGAAGTCGAAGCTGTCGCCACGATCCTCCGAGGGCGCCGTGCGCGCGAAGAAGTCGAGCGCCACCGCGTCGACGCCGACCTCGGAGAACCGATCGGCGAGCTCCTTGTAGTAGGGATGCAGGCCGCGGACGTCTGGGATGACGACCATCCCCGCGCCGGTGGGCTTGCCCGCCCGCGCCGCATGCGCCATGAAGCGCGTGCCGTCCGAGGACATGAGGTGAAGATCCTGGCCGCCGGCCGAGCCGCCGGCGATGGGGACGATGGGGGGTCGAGAATCGTTATCGACGCACATTGGGAACCTCCTTCGTTCAAACGACGTAGGGCGGGGGCTTGTTCCCGCCGGCGTGCGCTCGCCCGGCGGGGGACGAGCCCCCGCCCTACGGGTATCGGAAGCGTCAGGCGCTGTGTCGGGCGTTCATTAGCACGCGGCCCGGGAGGTTCCCCGTGTGCGTGCCCTTCTCCAGCAGAACCTCGCCGTTCACCACGGTGTAGTGGATGCCTTCGGCCAGCTCGCGCATCCGCCAGCCGCCGCTCGGGAAGTCGTGCACGACGTCTTCGGCGACGGGCCGAACAGTGTCGGGATCGAAGACGACGACGTCGGCGGCCATGCCGGGCTGGAGCAGCCCGCGGTCGTAGATCCCGAACGCGGTCGCCGAGTCGAACGTGAGCCGCCGGACGGCGAGCTCGAGCGACATGATCTTCTTCTCGCGCACCCAGTAGCCGAGCAGCCGCGTCGGGTTCGACACGTTCGAGTGGAACTGCACGTGGGCGCCGCCGTCGGACAGGCCGACGACCGCGTACGGGCTGCTGAGGATCTGCGCCACCGCCTCGGTGTCCATGTTGATCTCGCCGAGGCTGAACACTGTCTCCAGATTTTCTTCGAGGGCCAGGTCGAGGAGCACGTCCACCGGATGCTTGCCCTGTTTCTCCCCGATGTCCGCGAGGTGCCGGCCGCGGAGCCCGTGGTTCTTCGCGAGCTTCGTTTCCTCGACGGTCATCATGTCCCAGCGCTTGGAGAACGTCGAGTCGGGGTTGAGCGGCGCGTCGACCTCGGCGCGGAGCTTGGCGCGCGTCGCGGGATCGCGATAGGCGATCAGCTTCTCCTCGTCGGGCCCCTGGAGGATCGGCAGCCACGTGGGCATGCTGCGGAACACCTGGCAGTTCTTCATGGTGAACCGGTTGACGATGCTGCCGGGGTTGCAGAGGGGGATCGCGCGGAGCCCTTCACGCACGACCTCCTCGACGTGGGCGAGATGCTTCTTCCATCGCCCGGGCTGGCGCGCCTGCTCGAGCAGCGTGTTGTACATGATGGGCCGTCCGCAAGCCTGCGAGATCCGGCTGAGCAGACGATCCTTCATCTCGGGGTTGGTGCCGCCGCCGCACTGGATGACGCCGGTGCCGGCTTCGCGCAGCACGTCGGCCAGCGCGAACAGCTCGGACTCCGGCGCGCAGGCGGCCGGGATCCGCTGCCCGGCGATGTCGAAGTGGTTCATGTTCCGGGTGATCGACAGCCCGAGGGCGCCCGCGTCGATGGCCTCTCGCACCACTCGGCGCATGACCGCGAGCTCGGCCTCGGTCGCGTCGCGCTCGGAGGCGTCCTTGCCCATCGCGTAGAGCCGGACCGCCGAGTGCCCGATGAGCGTCCCGACGTTCACGCCGAGCCGCTGGCCGATGGCGCGCATGTACTCGGGGAACGACTCCCAGTTCCACGGCACGCCCGCCTCGAGCACGTCCATCGGGATGGCCTCGACGTAGGACAGCATCCCGGCGAGCTTCGCGCGCTCCTCGGCCTTGACGGGGGCGAGGGCGAGCGAGCAGTTACCGATGATGACCGTCGTGGCGCCATGGTGGCAGGAGAAGGTGCAGAGCGGATCCCACAGGACCTGGGCGTCGTAGTGACAGTGATTGTCGACGAACCCGGGCGCCACCACCCGTCCGTCGGCCTCGATCGTCCGCTTCGCGGGGCCGTCGAGGCGGCCCAGCTCCACGATCTTGCCGCGGGCGATGCCCACGTCACCGTGGAAGGCGGGTCGGCCGGAGCCATCGATGATGCGACCGTTCTTGACGAGGAGGTCGTAGGCCATGATGTCAGCTCCTCTGGCGTCGGGTGAACGTCGTGCGGTCACGTGGCCGTAGTATACGATGACTGTCCCGGGAGGGAATGCCATGGCCGTCGCGCTGATCCGCAGCCTCTACGACTACCATCGCTGGGCGAATCACCGGCTCTTCGACGTGGCCGCCGGTCTGGGGGACGCCGTCGTCCGCGACATGGGCAAGCACTGGAGCGTTCCGACCCTCAAGGGGATGTTCGCCCATCTCTACGGCGCCGACTCGCTGTGGCTCGCTCGGTGGAAAGGCATTTCGCCGCCACGGATGACCGCCGACGCGGATTTCGCCAGCATGGCCGAGATCCGCGCCCGGTGGGATCTCCTCGAGTCGGAGCAGCGCGCCTTCGTCGAGGGCCTGGAGGAGGCGGATCTGGTGCGTCCGGTGGCCTTCTCGAATACCACCGGCGAGCCGTTCCACGCGCCGCTGGGTCCGCTGCTCCAGCACGTCGTCAACCACGCCACGCATCACCGGAGCGAGGTCGCCACCATGATCACGCTCATCAGCGGCTCGCCCCCCGACACCGGCATCGCCACCTACCACCGCACGGTCGTCAACGGCTGATCGGGCCCGCGGGTCGTCTCACCTGGCTCTGACGGCCACGTCCTCGTAGGGCGCCGAGAACGCGTAGCCGGCGATCAGCCCGAGCCCCGACTCCTCCACACGCCGGCCGACGCCGTTGATGAAGGCCAGCTCGTAGATCGGCGCGAACATGGCCCGCTCGTGGACGAGCTGCTGCATCCGGTGCAGGATCGCCGCGCGCTTGGTGTGATCCAGCTCGGCCGCCTGCTCGCGGAAGAGCCCGTCGAGATCGGGGTAGCTTCCGGAGGCATAGGTGCCGCCCCCGACGACGTAGGCCTCGAGGCGCGTGGCGGCGTTGCCGAAGCCTCCGCCGATGACCTGGATGAGATTCTTGAGCTTCTTGTCCGCGACCGACTTGTTGAAGGCCACGCGCTCCAGCGGACGCAGCTTGGATCGGATCCCCACGGCCTGCAGATAGCCGATCATCGCCTCGGCCGCGTCGGCCGAGGTCATGTCACAGAAGTACTCGCCGGCGTCGAACCCGGCCGGGTACCCGGCCTCGGCGAGCAGCCGCCTGGCCGCGGCGGGATCGTAGGTCGGCGCGGGCGCGGGCCAGTAGAAGTCGGCGGTGCTCGGCACGATGCTCGTGGTGATCCGCGACAACCCGAACGTCCGGGCCTCGTTGATGGCCTGGCGATCGATGGCCAGGTTGGCGGCCAGGCGCACCCTCCGATCGTGCCACGGCGATTTGGGATCCCACTGGTCGGGGAACGACAGCCAGTGCGTGGAGGGGTACACGGGCTTCAGGCTGAGCCCCGGCGTGCGACGCACCTCTTCGGCCAGCTCGCCGATCATCGAGAAGGCGATGTCCACTTCGCCGCGCTTCAGCGCGGCGACGCGTGTGGACGGATCCGGGATGACGCGGAAGACCAGGCGCTTGACGCTCGGCGTCTTCCGCCAGTAGGGGGAGAAGGCCTCGAGCACGAGCTCGACGCCCGGCGTGAACGAGACGAAGCGATAGGGACCGGCGCCGACGGGCAGCTTCTTGTATCCGTCCTCGCCGACCTTCTCGACGTATTTCCTGGGAACGATCCACCCGGCGCCCGTCGTGATGGTCCCGTAGTACGTCATGAAATCGGGCCAGGGCTGCTTGAGGCGAAACCGGACGCGCCCGGGATCGGGCGTCTCCACCGCGGTGACCCGCTCTCTCAGATTCCGGGCGTAGATACCCTTGTAGCGCTCGAACGAGAACTTGACGTCCTCGGCGGTGACGGGGTCGCCGTTGTGGAACCGGACGCCCTTGCGCAGGACGAACTCGTAGACGCGCCCGTCGGGTGACGTGGTCCACGACTCGGCCAGGCTCGGCGCCATGCTCTTGCCCGGCATCGGCTTCACGAGCGCGTCGTGCAGCCCGTAGAGCACCATGAATGGCGTGACGAGGGTCGTCTCCGCCGGATCGAAGTACGTGGGCACGAGCGTCGTGTGCACCCCCCACGTGATCTGCCCCTCGGGCGCCGCCCCGGCCAGCGCGGGCGCCACGAGCGCGGCGAGCGCAACCACGAGGACGGTCCACGCCGTCATGACAGGTCCAAGAACTCCAGCAGTGCACGCCGCACCTCGTCTTGAAGTGCCTCGGGCAACGGGTCCAGGTCCGTCATCAGTCGAGACGCCTGAGGCGACTGTGACGCTGGAACTCGCGCGAGACCTTTCGGCTTCCGGCGGCCACCATCTTCGCCGCCTTCCGCCAGCGCGCGATGCGCTCCGTCTTCTCGGCGTCCCGCTCGAGCAGATCAAGAGCCGAGCGGACGACGTCGATCTTGGTGCGGGCGCCCAGGCGCTTCTTGAGCGTTTCAATGCGTTCCGCGTCCGCCTCCTGAAGCATGAGCGGCTTGCCCATCGGCCCGACCTCCTGGATATACTCTTCGCGACTCCGCCTGGGCCGGTTACGCGCCGATCCAGCCGCTCTCGGTCACGTCCATCTCCTGGTTGTCCGGCCCCACGTATTTGATCTCGTAGTAGGAGCGCGGCTCTGACGTCGGCGCGTGGCCCACGTCCGTCCGAGCCGTCTTGGGTCTGGCGCCCGCCGCTTCCAGCTTCGCGCAGACCTCGTCCACGTCGTCCACCATGAAGCCGAGATGGTGGATGCCGGCGTACCCGGGGGCGTCTCGCGGACTCTCGCCCGACTCCTCGTCGCGCGATTTGAGAATCGCCAGGTTGATATATCCGTCAGACAGGTAGTAGCCCGTTCGCGCCCGCCCGACCTCCTTCAGGCCGAACACGTCCCTGTAGAAGGCCGCGGTCTTCTCGGGATCCGGCGTACGGATAGCGATGTGTTTGATCTTGACCACGACAGTCTCCTTTCAGGGTTTCGACCGCTACCTGAGGACTCCGATGCCCAGCAGGCCGGCGAGGATGAGGTAGATCGCCACGAAATAATTCAGGAAGCGGGGCATGATCAGAATCAGCACGCCGAAGATGATGGAGAGGACCGGGCTCAGGTGTGCGATGCCTAACGTCATCTCGTCTCCTTTGGTTGCCGGAAATCCGGCACGGGGTCACTGCGCTGTGAGGTTTACCTTCATTTGCTCTTCAGCTTCACATCTTCGTAGGGGGCGGAGAACGCATAGCCGGCGATGACGCCGATGCCCGACTCCTCCACCCTCGGTCCGATCCCGTTGATGCCGGCGTTCAGCCAGATCGGCGCGACCAGCACCTTGTCGTGGATGAGCTGCTGGATGCGGTGCAGCGTCGCCTCGCGCCGCTTCGGATCGAGCTCCGTCGCCTGCTCCAGGAAGAGCCCGTCGATGTCGGCATAGCTCCCGTACACGTAGGTACCGCCGGCGGCCACGAAGGCTTCGACCCTGGTGGCCGCATTGCCGAAGGCCCCGCTCCCCCCCTGGATGAGGCCCTTGAACTTCTTGTCGGCG
>Ga0207646_10006484_pt1 | contig 12078 bp, 8 predicted proteins | sample KBSK5502metaG_FD_184343 | JGI IMG/M metagenome (GOLD analysis project Ga0207646, IMG submission 184343) | Corn, switchgrass and miscanthus rhizosphere microbial communities from Kellogg Biological Station, Michigan, USA - KBS K5-50-2 metaG... | ecosystem: Host-associated > Plants > Roots >...
GGCGCGTCGTAGTTCACGAAGTCGGGGGCGATCAACTCGTCGAAGACGTTCGGGTTGTTCTGGTTGATGCCCTCTTCAAACAGGCGGCGGGTGAGGGCCTTGTTTTCCTCGGTGGACATGGCTGATTACTCCTTTCTCGGATGCCTGTATACAAGAAACTAAGAGAGACGACGAAAGTTGACAGAAACACGACACGCTCTTTTCCTTCGTCCACGCACCTTGATTGAGCGTCACATCGGTGTGTGCTGCGATCGGATTGGTTGGCGCAGAGGCGGTTCTCCTTGCTCCATGCGTGCCTGTTTGCGCCAAGGGAGAACCAGGACGCTGCAACCGCAAACAGGCACGCTTGCATCAGCTCCCCAGCTTCCTTTACTGCTTGATTAGAGGTGTGCGCGTCCACGCGCCAATCCATGCCGGAGTGACCAGCGTGGCACCCAGCCCCACCGCTTCCGCGCACATCCTCTCGGCCAGGGTCTCCACCCCGACCTCCTCCGCGGTAGCGACCCCGGTGCGCTGCATCAGCGGCAGCATTGCGCGGGTGTTCTGCGCCACAAGCGCGTAGAGGGGCGAGTCTGGCCCCTGTTCCACCCGTGCATGCAAGATCATCTGTGGCGCGGGCAGGCCGGCCTCCTGAAAAATCTGCGCCAGCCTCTGGCCGATCCGAGGATCGGTCCCGATGCGGAGGAAGGTCTGCTTGATCCGCTGGAGCGCCGTCTCGTAGACCGGGCAGACTGGCTCCGAATAGGCTCTGTCTTCCATATCCGCCTCCTGGAAGGCCACCACCCCACCCGGCTTCACCAGGCTGGCTAGCCGGCGCAGCACCTGCGCCGGGTCGGCAAAGTACTGGAGCACCAGGCGACCAATCAGGGCATCCACGGGTTCGTCCAACTCCAGCTCTGAGGCAACGAGATCCTGGGCCACGAAGTGGACGTTCGTCAGTCCGATGGCAGCCGCGCGCTGGCGGGCCCGCTCAATCGCCTCCAGGGATGTGTCCACCCCGATAACCGTGCCCTCCGGCCCCGCCAATTTCGCCGCCAGGAACACCACGTCCCCTGGGCCGCACCCCACGTCCAGCACCCGCATCCCGGGCGCGAGCCCGGCCAGGTGCAGCACATGCTCGGTGAGGTCGCCCAAGAACCGGGCGACGTTGATGATTCGATCGAGTTCGTCTTGCGCATGCCCCAGGGCGTAGCCGGAAGGCTGGCCTGGTTGGATCTGTTCCATCGTTTTTCCTCCTGCACGTGGACCGCTCGCGCGGTCCAGCATCTCGCATGTCTTCATCTGTGAAGGGGAGACTCCTTTTTCCCCTCCTCATTTGCTCCAAAGCTCCTCTTTCCAACGCCGAACGAGCTGTGTGTTGTGTTCCGGAGACATAGCGTCTTGTTCCTTTCTCTCAAGTGGGTGCGAGGATGAAGGAGTCACACCCTGCTTGAGGGTCACGGTCAAAAACTGGCTAGGAGTTTCCGATCAGAATCCCCGCTCCGAAGACCATCACCCCGCCAACGACCACTTGAAACGTTGCTGCCAACAAGGGCGTGTCCATGTAGCGATGGCGAATCCAGGCAATCAGCAGCAGTTCCGCGATGACCACCCCTCCCACGACCAGGGCCGCGGTCAGGAACGCCGGAATCAGAAACGGGAGGGTATGGCCCACCGCTCCCACGAACGTCATCAGACCACACACGGCCCCACGCAGCCAGGGACTGCCACGCCCACTCACCTTCCCGTCATCCGAGAGGCCCTCGGAGAAGGCCATGCTGATCCCTGCTCCAATGGCGGTGGCCAGGCCGACCAGCAAAGCCGTGTGGCTGTTCCGCGTGGCGAAGGCGGCCGCGAACAGGGGCGCCAGCGACGAAATGGAGCCGTCCATCAGCCCGGCCAGGCCTGGCTGGACGACGCTGAGGACGAATGCCCGTCGCTGGTGGGTGGCGGAGAGACCCAGCCAAGCTGCCGGGACCGGGTTCTCGATCAACGCCTCGCCGGATGCGGGCACCGGGAGGGCAGCGAGCATCCTGTGTGGCGAGACGCATGAAGCTCTCATGCGTCTTCCAGCGTGCTGGAAGGCCAGGATGGCCCACGCGATCAGCGCTTTTGCTGTGCGACACAGGCTCACCGAGGTGATGGCGAGCAGGTGGTCAAGCACGTCCCGCTGTCTGTTGTGGCTGCCCTCACACCCAGAGCGGACGAGGGTGGTGGTGTGTTCGTTTGACATGGGTCTTCTCCTTTGAGGTGAATTGGGTGCGCCTGGTCACAAGACGCCCTAGCTGGGAGGCCAAAGCCACGCGTGTGCGAGTTCGTGGCTTCACGCTCCTGAGACGTTCATGAGGGAGAGCATGCTGGTGGCTGGTTCTCGACCTGGTGCTCGGGCGCACCTGAGCCTTCTTGCTCGGCCAGCATCGCCTGCAAGAGCGTGAGCAGCGTCGGCCACTCGCGAAAGTAGCGCACCTCACCACTGAGCACCTCGTGCACTTCACCCCGCCACTCGGTCTGCGAATGACCCAGGTCTTCGAGCCACACCCGCACGGTGAACAGATGCGAGCGAGATGGTGGTTGGACTGTGTCCATGCCTGTGTGTCTCCTGTGCTCTACCATGGCGTGCTGTCATGGGTGCCGGTCGGACCAGCACTGCTTGCATTCCCTTTCCATCATCACTCTAGCACAAGCAGCGTGAACAAAGCGTTCTATGAGCGTTCTATGAGCGTTCGCTGGGTAGTCTTGCGTCTCACACACAAGACCCTTCAGGTTGGGCAAATCCGAAGGGCCTTGAGGCTTGAGCCATCGCGCCTCATGCAGCTGCGACTGCCTCCTCCAGGGTCATCGCCCGCCTGGTCAGCCTCGAGTTGAGTATGCAGGCCAGCAACATGGCGGCCTCACTCAATGCGAGCTGGAGGAAGCGGAAGGTTACTCGGAACTCGGTCCGAGGCCTGACCCGGGAAGCGGCGAATCCTCGCTTGCGTTTTCCGTCGCGAACGCAAGTGCCTGCTCCAGCGTCATCTGCTGACCCTCCGTCCACGCCGCCTGGAATGCCTCGGGCCCGAGTTGCGCCTGTGCCTTTTCGAGAACTTGCCTCACTACCATCATGGTCGGCTCGCCCTCGCCGAGATTGACATCGATCCGAGCGAGCAACGCTTGTGCTGCCGCTAACAGGCGCACACCTCGTCCTGCCTCTCCACCGACGCTTGCTGCCAAACCGAAAGTCAATAACGCAAACAGAGCCACAAAGGGAGACCCCGTGTCTTTGCCGAGAGCCCATGCCTCTAAACAATAACGCTTCGCCTTCACCGGATCGTTTTGTAAGCAGGAAATGATGACCAACTGGAACAACGCGAGAAATACGGAGACAAGGCTCCCAATCACGCGCCCATTCGCGAGCGCCTCTTCGGTAAGGGACTCGGCCGCCGTGAGGTCTCCTGCAATGTAATAGACAGAACCCAATTCACGCAACCCCTCGCTGAGCACACTTTTGTCTCCAATGCGGCGCGCCGACGCTACTCCTTCCTCAAGGAATGGGCGCGCCGCAGCCGCCTGCCCCCCTGGCTTCAACGCGTCACCCATGCGGATCAGACACACGGCCAGCGGCCAGGGATCCTCGATCTGGCGTCCCAGCGCTACACCCTCCTCCAGACAAGCAAAGGCCATCTCGAAGTCAGGGCCCACGGACAACATGAGTGCCTTGAGTTCCAGTGCCACCGCCGTCCACCACTTGTCCCCCAGCGCGCGCCACAAGCGCAGGCTCTCGTCGACCAGCGTGCGCCCTTTCTTTACATCTAAGGTCCCGAACTGAGACAACGTAGCGCCATAGAGTGCTTTAGCACGCTGTGCCATCTCCACAGGGGTAGGAGTATAGTTCCCAGCCGCACTCGTTTCATGCTGCTCGCGTTCAGCGAACGTCAGCGCGTCGTTCAGCCACTTGTAGCTTTCGCTGAAGATTCCGCGTAGCACCCAAAAATACGAGAGCGCTCCCGCCAGTCGCAACGTACGATCGCTCCTGCTCCTTTCCAGCGACCATGCCAGGGCGGTACGGAGGTTGTCGTATTCGCTCTCCACGCGGTTCAACCACGCTCCTTGCTCCGCGCTTCGTAATTTGGGTTCGGCTGTCTCTGCGAAGTGAAGGAAAAACTCCAGATGCCGATCACGCACGTGTTCTGCTTCCCCCGACTCGAACAATGTGTCACGCGCGTACTGCCGGATCGTCTCGAGGAAGTGATAGCGCCCTTCTTCCGCCTCCTCTTCCACAGCAACCAAGGATTTGTCCACCAGATGCGTGAGCAGATCCAACACGTCATCGCGGAGCCCTTCACCACACACCGCCTGCGCCGCTTCAAACGACCAACCTCCCGCAAAGATCGAGAGCCGCCGCAACAACGCGCGCTCTGTCTCAGACAGCAAATCGTAGCTCCAGTCAATCAGGGCGCGCAGCGTCTGATGGCGTTCGAGTGCGGTGCGACTCCCACCCGTCAGCAGGCGAAAGCGATCATCCAGTCGCGCCGCGATCTGTTCTGCAGGAAAGACCTTGGTGCGCGCCGCCGCCAGTTCAATCGCCAGCGGAATGCCGTCGAGCCGTCGGCAGATCTGCGCGATGGCGGGCGCGTTCTTCTCCTTCAGGTGGAAGTGAGGGGAGGCGGCTAGCGCGCGGTCAACAAACAGGCGAACGCAGTCATTCTGCGAAAGTGCGTCGAGGCTCGCAGCTTGCATGTTGGGCAATGGCAGCGACGGCACGCGGTATGCCGTTTCCCCCGCAATACCGAGCGCCTCGCGGCTGCTGGCCACGATTTTCAATCGTGGAGCCGCGCGCAGGAGCGTCTCGGTCAGGTGCGCACACGCTTCGATGAGATGCTCGCAATTGTCCAGGATCAGCAGCAGCGTTTTCGCGCGCACAAAATCCATCAGCGCGTCCCTTATCGAACGCTGCGGTTGTTCACGTACGCCCAGCGTCGAGGCAACGGTTTGCGCCACCAGCGTCGGATCGGCAAGAGACGCCAATTCAACGAGCCAGACGCCATGAGGGTATTCGCCCAACAGGTTCATCGCCATCTCAAGCGCGAGCCGCGTCTTGCCGGTGCCACCCGGCCCGGTAAGCGTGAGCAAGTGGGTTGAGCTGAGCAGACGCGCGAGTTCTGCCAGTTCGCGCTTGCGTCCAACAAAACTGGTGAGTTGGATCGGCAGGTTAGTGGTCGAGGGCTGTGGCGGCATCACGATCTGCACCTGCGCCTCTCCCTTTAAAGCCTGTTCATAGGCCTCACGGGTGGCGGCGCTTGGCCCCACTGCCAGTTCACGCTCCAGCACGCTGACACAGGTATGGTAGACGCGCCGGACACCCGCCCGGTCGCCGCAGGCCGCGTACAGGCGCATCAGGATGCGGTAGGTTTCTTCGCGCAGCGGGTCGTGGCGCAGCAGGCGCTGCCCGAACGCGAGCGCCGCGCGCGGCTGGCCCTGGCTTTCTAGCAGGAGCAGCAAGCGTTCCAGAACCTCAGTCAAAGCCTGGCGCAAGCGCTCGCGTTCGGGCCAGATCCAGTCGTCGTAGCAACTGGGCAGCAGGTCCCCGTGGTAGAAGGCAACGGCCTGCTCCAGCGCTCCTCGCTGGGCATGCAGATCTCCCTGCTGTGCTGCCGCCTCCGCCAACGCGCACGCCTGCTCAAACTCGGCCACATCCAGGCGAAACGGCGCATTAGGACGCCACTGCACGGTTTTGGCGGAAGTAGACAGGAAGTGGTCGGCTTCCGGCAGGGTCTGCTTCAAGCCATGCAGCAATTGGCGCAGATTGGTGCGTGCCTGGGCTTCAGTCGTGTCCGGCCAGAGCAGAAAGGCGAGGTGGTGGCGGGGTTGGGGTGCATCGCGATGCAGCAACAAATAAGCCAGCAGTGCTTGCAGGCGCGGTGCGTTGAACGTGCTGACAGGCTCCTCGTCACAGCTGAGGCGGAATTCGCCGAGCAGGTGAATGTGTAACAGAGGCATCGCTCAGACCTCCTTGATCTTCCCAGAGCAGGGTGCGTTATTGGATGGTTTGCCCCGTCATCTCGTGACCCCGATCTGACGATACTAAATCCCAGTCCGCAAGATGGGCTCCTCCTTTTTCTGGACCAGTGCCCACTCAGTTCCTTGCTCCACCCAACGGGTGACATTACGCACTGGCCGCAACTTGCGCGGTGGGTGCGGTGCAATCACCACGGCTTGTCCCTTTACCTTCGCCTTGCTTACAGAGCCGCACGATGGACACTGCACGACTTCCACCTTCGATTCCAGCAGCCGCCCCACTTCAAGCTTGATCGATCCCGAAAAAGAACAATTGGTGGATGCTACTGCTCTGTGCGTCTCTCCCACTTCATTGTAGTGAGAGGCTCGCTGTTTGGAGGTGTCTTTTACTGGTGCTTCTCCTGTTTCTGCCTCTTGTACATGCTCTTGTTCTGCTGTGTCTGATCGAGGAATTTCGACTGCTGGCCCTGCTCCATCGATCAGCCAAATGATATCCCGGCCCAATGTCAGCAGTTCTGCGGCTTTCTCTAACGTCTCTGCTGAGACATCCGTTTCTCCTGCCTGATAGCTCCATTCCAGGGCGGTGGAGACGAGCTTCATGAGATGATCCATCACCACTCGTCCGCTGCCAGTCGGATCAAGTAACGGATGAGTCAGCCTGCCATAGATGGCGTCTCCCCACTGACGTAAGTTGAGCTGAGGGAAGGGTTCACGGCATAGCGTTTCGAGAGTAGCCAGGATCTCTAGTACCTCTGCACTGGTATGCCCTGCAATCCGACAGAAGGGTTGCAGCGTGTCCAGACGGTGGCGGAACTGGATCCAGAGCGTCTCTTGCTGGTCCAAGGTGTCTTTGAGGGGCATCACCCTCCCGCGTCCAGCGGTCACCAGACAGACCCCAAGCCGATAGTTGTACGGGGGTAAACACCCCTGGTCTGTCAATTCCTTGATGAAGGTCAGGTGAGGGATCGAAATATCATGGGCATCATCAAAGACCAAGCACTGGACTCCATACTGGACCAGCAACCCCATCAGCTTACACTTGCGCTCGCTCCAATGGCCTCGCAGCGACAGTCCCAGTGCCCGGTACAGATAATTGCCCAGCGTTTGCTCGTTGTCATCGTCTTTAGGGCAGGTCACCGCCAGAATCGGGTATCGTTGTCCTGAGAGGGTGCCAGAGGGCGAACCGGTCGTGCGAACTAAATCGATGATCCCCGTCGTCTTCCCGCTGCCCGGATCAGCGACGAGGACATGCCAGGTGCGCTTCTGCCAGGCCGAGCGCAGCATCGCCTGGAACCTGCGTTCAAAGGCCGTCTCGCTGTTATGTGGACACTTGTAACCCTGTTGAGCATGTGTGCGTGATAAGAATAGATGTTTGCTCGCCAGAGAAGGAGCAAGTGAACCATGCGCGTCCACCATATCCGCAAGGACAATGACCATGACGAAACCTTTGAACTGCTCGATGATGACGGCCAAGCCATTCCCGTTGTAGCTGGCTTCCTGCGGCACCTGCGTGCTCGAGGGTGTTCTCCCAACACGCTGTCGGCCTACGCCTACGATTTGCTGCATTTCATGACCTTTCTCAAGGAGCAGCAGCTCACCTATCTCGACTTTGCTCCACGGCATGCCTTCCTCTTTTTAGCATACCTCAGCATGCTCCCTAGTCGCAAGAGAGCACAGCGCCTGAGCCTGGTGCTCTCGACAACGACCGCTGAGGGAACTTCCGCAACCCGCCTTTCTCCGGCGACGATCAATCGGACCTTTGCTGCTGTCTCCTCCTTCTACGAATACCTGATTCTCTCTGGAGCATTCGCACAGCGCGAAAATCCCATTCAACAGGTCGATGACCCGGCCCTGGCCAGAGTCGATACCCGTCACCGTCCTTTCATGGGGCGCGCCAGTCGTCAGCGACCTATCCGACGGTCGGTCCACGTCAAAACGGTCCGGCGTGTTCCTCGTCCGATGGATGACGAGCAGATCGGCAAGCTGCTGGCCTCCCTTCCGAAGAAACGGGACCAGGCCATGCTTCTGCTGATGCTCCACGGCGGGTTGCGCCCAGGCGAAGTGCTCAATCTTCAGTTCGAAGATATCTCTTACGCACGGAGGCGAGTGACCATCCGCTATGCTACTTCACACCCGAAAGGAGCCAGGACCAAATCACGAACAGAGCGCGTGGTGGATCTCCTACAGGCTGAGACCTTACAGGCCGTCAGTGACTACGTGATGCACGAGCGGCCATCAGATACCACCTCTCCCTACGTGTTTCTCGTTGGGGGCCGAGGAAAACGACGCCATGAACCCCTGGGGTATGCGGCTTTAGTGAAACTCTTTGAGCGGCACTGCGAACGCCTCGGGCTTCGTACTCCCTGGATCACGCCTCATGCTCTCAGGCACACCCACGCCACGCGCATGTTCGAGGGTGGGATGCGGGACCTCACCCTCCAAAAGCGCCTGGGTCATGCCTCGCCGGAGTCTACTCGGATCTACACCGATGTCTCAGATGCCACAGTTGTTGCCGAATATCGTCAGGCTCTGGAAAAGGAGGAGAGGAAGTGAGAAGGACTGCTGATCTCTCGACACGCCTGCCTTTTCCTTCCCATCACGCGAGTGAGCAGGAATGGGAAACCTTCGTCCAACGCTTCGCGACGAGCAAAAAGTACCAAGGGGCGCTTCTCTTGTCCCGTCACCAGTTCATCGAGCGCTATCCGAGTCTTGAGACGTGGTTTGCAGCCCCGCTGGTTGAGCGTGTTGGACGCTCAAATGAAGAATGCCGACAGAACGTAGGACACAACGATGTCCTGTACAAAATTTCCTACCATGCGCGTCACTATCTGGCTTTCCTGGCTTTACGCGGATATGCCCGCTTCGATTGGGAATGGCTCATTGCTGTTCGTCAATTTCGGCCATCCTCCCTCTTTACCTGTGCAGCAGGAGATATGGGGATGACCTCTCTGATCGAGGACGCCTGTCACCTGGGCTTCGCCCAACCACATACGACGGGTGCCTTCCATTGGCTTGTCCATCGCATCCTGATGCACCTTGGCGAGCCACATGTTGAACAGATTACCGATACCGAACTTCAGGAGTTCGAGCAGGCTCTTGACCGTTTTGCCCAGCGGCCAGACATAGATGCGCTGTATGGTTCAGTCGATGAGTACCGCACGCGGCTCAAACAGCGCAAGAGCTCTCTCCACCAACTTCAGCTGGTTCTGTATCATCGAGGGCAAGTGAATCGTGAGCCACAACGAGTGGTAAATGCCCCCTCCCGATGCATGTTTGTGATCCACAAACCACGTATGCAGCAGATCCTTGCTCGTTACCTGACTGCGCGGAGCTTGACTGATCAACCCGCAACCGTCAAGAAGCTGGATCTGGCCATGCGCCAGTTCGTTGACTGGATCGAGCAAACCCATCCTGAGATTGAGACCTTTGCGGAAGTGACGCGAGAGCATATCCTGGTAGAATATGCCGAGGTGCTCAACACCAGGCTGGGTCTGCTCACGTCGCGGCCACTGGCTTCATCGAGCAAATGTCAGATTCTGACAAAAGTAGCTCAGTTCTTTCGCGAGGTTTCCAGCTGGGGATGGGAAAATGTCCCTCCGCGACCACTTCTACTCCCTGGAGATCTTCCTAAGCGCCCACTGCGGACTCCTCGCTATATTCCTGAACCTGAACTGGAACGGCTCATGGGAGCGGTACGGACGCTTGACTGTCCGTATCAGCAAGCCGCCTTGCTCATTGCCCGCTGGAGCGGAGCACGACGAGGAGAAATCCGTCGGCTCGAAGTTGACTGCCTCGACAGCTATCCAGATGGTACTCCACGGCTTCGCATCCCGGCGGGAAAAACGTACCAGGAGCGGGTCATCCCCATCCACGAGGAGGCCGCAGCGGCTATCAGGACGCTTCAAGCTCTCCACAAAGGGGAACGCGGATTGATTGACCGCAAAACCGGTGTCATTACCCGCTACCTCTTTATGCATCGAGGCAGGCTCTTTGGAGCCCGCTATCTGTTCGAGAGTGCGATGGAGAAAGCGTGTCAGGCCGCTGGACTCGTCACAATAGATGGAAAGCGAACCATTACCCCCCATCGTTTTCGGCATACGGTGGGGACGCAGCTCGCGCAGCGTGGAGCACGATTGCGAACCATCCAGAAGATTTTAGGGCATGAGAGCGCAGCCATGTCGCTGGCGTATCTTGGTATCTCGGACGAGGATGTGCGGCAAGATTACCAGGCCGTGCTGGGCGAGCAAGCCACCATTGCTGGCCCCGCAGCAGCGATGATTCTCTCCGGCCACCTGACGCAATTAGAGGTCAACTGGTTAAAAGACCATTACTTCCAAACGGAACTCGAATTGGGGAGGTGTCTCCGTCTACCACAAGAAGGCCCATGTGAGTGTGATCTGTATCTCACCTGTGCCAAGTTTGTGACGACGCCAGCGTATGCCCCGCGCTTGCGACGACGCCGCAGAATCGAACAGGAGTTGGTTGAAGACGCTGCCACTCATGGCTGGCAACGCGAGATTGAACGGCATCAGTGTACGATCCGCCGTCTTGAGCAGCTCCTCACTGATCTTCGAGAACCCATCGAGGGGCCGGAGGGATCCGACTAAGGATGAGCGATCAACGAAACCTAGCCAAATGAAAGTTGACTCTGGTGGGCAGGATCGCCTGGAACAACAGGTCTCTTGCTCGCCACGCTTACATTTGCATTCCGTTCTTGAGCCATCGCTGTTCCTTTTCTGTGAATGGAAGCTGTTCCACCGCCTCCTGCACCACCCGCAAGACCTCTTCGGCAATTTCGCGATGGTCGGCCTGCATCACTGGCTTGACGAATACCAGCGTTTCGCGATACAAATGGAGCACCGCAATCCCACGCCCTCGCAGTGGAGCAATGCCAGCAGGACCAGCTTCCAATCCTGTGGCGATGCGATGAGAACGCGTCCAGGCTGAGTCGCGGCCTGCGGCCTCCTGTACCTGCTGGTAGTAGGTGCTGTTGTTGGTGGTCACCGTTCTATGGTACAGGGCTGTAAGCCTCGTCAGTTGCTCGACCAGGTGGATGATCACCAAGGCCAGCCCTTCTGCGTTCTCCTGCTCAAACTCACGCAGCACCTTCTGGACATCCTCAGCCTTGAGCATCATCCAGAAGCTGACATGTGCATTCACTGCTTTCTGGAGATCCTCCCAACGAAACGCCTCGATCTCCGCCAGTAAAGAAGAAACTGAGCCATCTTTATCCAACAAGAGCCGACGTTTGCCGCTGACTAAGAGCATAGCTGAGTCTGGTCGCTTCAGCAGCTCGCGGGCCTCCGAAACTTTGGTCATTTTGATGCTGATCAGCTTGCCCTGTCGATACAGGAAACGCTTGGGTGGCGGCCTCAGTTCTTCACGCCAGAAACAGGCCAAATCGACATCGCTGTAGCGAGTAGCCGTCCCTCGCGCGTAGCTGCCTCCCAGCGTTATCCCGACGATATCCTCGTGATCAAGTTCTCGCACCAGCTCGTGCAAAAATTCCTCGGCTAAGCTCACCGCCTGCTGCTCCTGAATTCCATCCATGGGGGCTCCTGTGAATTCACTCAAGGGATTGCTCCTCGTTCTTGGTTTCTCTGATTCTCTAAGAAAAACCAATGCTATCAAATCTGGTTCATTACTCCCACGAGACGCTCATGTAGGGGCTACACTACCCGGGATGAAAAAGGGGCTTTTCAGAAGAGATGCGCCACGAGTTGCTCTAGCAAGCAATCAGACAAGGAAGATCGGGTAAGCGGGTGCTGAAAGTGCCGGCCCTGGCATACTCCATGGACATATGCTTGTCAGAAATCCCTCTGTCTCCTGGGAACGGGAAAGATGCTTCCGCATCGGCTTGACTTGTGCGAAAAAACTGGCGGTTTACGCTGTGCACTACCCTATTGAACGCTTGTCTATGGCGCTGCTTTACAGCTGTCGCAGCAGATGAATGTCTTCGGGCTCCAACGCATAGAGTTCTTGGTGGACCTGCTTTGCCAGGGCAAATCCCTGACTCAGATAGAAACCGACGGCCGACTCGGAAGGGGTGGCCGAGACGTAGAGCTGGTCTGCTCCCTGTGCTTTCGCCAACCACATGACTTCTTG
>Ga0207646_10006485_pt1 | contig 12077 bp, 9 predicted proteins | sample KBSK5502metaG_FD_184343 | JGI IMG/M metagenome (GOLD analysis project Ga0207646, IMG submission 184343) | Corn, switchgrass and miscanthus rhizosphere microbial communities from Kellogg Biological Station, Michigan, USA - KBS K5-50-2 metaG... | ecosystem: Host-associated > Plants > Roots >...
GGCCGCCGCGGCGGTCGCCCGCTCGAGGGCTCGCGCGGTGAGGACGCGCGCGAGGTGACGGCGATACGCGGCGGAGGCGTGCGCGTCCCCCTCGGGTTCGATCTCGCGGGCCGCCCCTTCTGCGGCGCGGCGGAGGGTGCGGGGGTCGGGCCGCTCGCTCCTCAGGGCGGCCTCGACGCCGGGGAGGCGTATAGGGGTGGAGCCCACGCCGGCCAGCGCCACGCGGGCCCGCGCGATCTCGCCCGCCGGTCGCACCTCGACGACGGCCACGGCCGCGACGATGGCAAAGTCGCCCGCGCGTCTGGTGAATTCGGTCACGGCGTACCCGACTCCGGGCCCGAGCACCGGGAGGCGGATCCCGACGATCACCTCGTCCGGTGCAAGCGCCGTGGTGAGCGCCCCGATAAAAAATTCATGCGCAGGGATGGCGCGCTCCCCGGCGGCCCCCCTCACGACCAGTGTCCCGTCGAGGGCGCGGACCACGGCCGGCAGTTCGGCCGCCGGATCGGCGTGCGCGAGGCTCCCGCCGATCGTTCCCAAGGTGCGGACTCGGACGTTGCCGATCAACGCCGCGGCCTCCCGAAGAATGGCGCAGGCCGCGAGGGCGCCCTCACCGCGCTCCAGCGCCCGGTGCCGGACCAACGCGCCGATGAAAAGATCGTCCCCGTCCCGGCGCACGACCCGCAACTCCTGGATCCCATTGAGATCGACGACCACCTCGGGGCGCGCGAGCCGCAGGGTCAATAACGGCACCAGGCTCTGTCCGCCCGCCAGCGCCTTGGCGCGCTCGCCGTATCTCGCGAGCAGCCCGATGGCCTCGTCGAGCGTCGCGGGGCCGTGGTACTCAAACGGGACGGCAGGCAAGATCTTCCTCCGAGCGCATCGCCGGTCGGGCTTCCGCGGCGCGGCCCCTCATACATCCCACCCGCCGTCGACGATCATCTCATGCCCGGTGATCTGGCGGCTCTCCTCCGAGGCGAGGAATACGACGGCGTTCGCGACGTCTTCGTCCTTCGTGAACCGGCGGAGCGCCATCTCCTCAATGTACTCGTCGAACACCTGGGTCGACGTCCAGCCGCGGACGCGGGCTTTCTCTTGAATGATCGTGGTCATGCGATCGCCTTCGACGACGCCCGGGCAGATCGCGTTCACGTTCACGCCGAACGGCCCCACCTCGAGCGCGAGCGTGCGGGTGAGCCCGCGCACGGCCCATTTGGACGATGAATACGCCGCGCGGAATCGATATCCGCGAAGCCCCGAGGTGCCGGCGATGTTGATGATCTTGCCGTACCGCCGCTCGATCATGGCGGGCACTACTGCACGACAGCAGAGAAATACGCCCTTCACGTTCACGCCGAGTACGCGATCCCAGTCCTCGGGCGCGATCTTATGAAGCGGGGTCTCGATCGGGCCGATCGTGCCCGCGGCGTTGACAAGGATGTCGATGCGCCCAAATTCCTCGAGCGCCCGACGGGCCAGGGCCTCCGCCGCGCGGGCGTCGACCACGTCCGTCGGCACCGTGACGTACCGACCTTGGGGATGCCGGCCTCCGAGCGCCCTCGCCTGCGCCTCGAGCGGCGCCGTCTCTCGAGCGGCCAACACGAGATGGGCGCCCTCGTCCGCCAATGCGGTCGAGATCGCGCTCCCCATCCCCTTGGCTGCCCCGGTGATGACTGCGACTCGATCCTGGAGCCTCACGCGGACCCCCTCCCCCCGCGGCGTGTCGTGTAGCCGTTTGTCCTGTCGTGCGCCCGAAGATCGGCCGGCCGCTCCCCGGGCGGGCCATAGCCGCCTCCGCCCGAGCTCTCGACCACGATGAGATCGCCGCGCCTGAGATCCCGATTCTCCTTCCCCCGGATCCGGGTGCGCCCGTTGCCCCGCACGAGCGTCACGCGAAACGGAGCGCCGTCCTCGCCTCCGAACACTCCCCAGGGCTTCACCCGCATCCGTTCGATCATGGTCGTCACCTCGGCGCTGTCGTCGAGCACCCGGTACGCACGGCGAAGGCCGATCCCGCCGCGATGGCGGCCCGCTCCGGCGCTACCGGGGCGCAACTCGCAGCACTCGACCCGGAGGGGATACTCGGCCTCGATCACCTCGACGGGCGTATTCATGACGTTGCTCATGTGAACTCGGATGGCGTTCGTGCCGTCGCGCCCGGCGCTCGCTCCCTCCCCACCGCCGTGCACCTCGTAGAGAATGTACGGCCGCCCGTCGGCGCGCTGGCCGCTCATCATCACGAGGCCGGAGGTCCCGGGGCCCCCGGCGACGATCCGATCGGGCAGCACCGGAGCCAGGGCCCGGAGAATGGCGTCGACGACCCGTTGCGAGGTTTCGTGGTTGCCCCCCACGCGGGCCGCGTCCGGACCAGGATTGAGAAGGGTCCCCTCGGGCACGACGACGGTGATCGGTCGATAGCACCCGTCGTTTGCGGGGATGTCGGGGCCGAGCAGTGCCCGGACTGCGTACATCACCGCCGACGCGGTCACAAACCGGGTGGCGTTGACCGGCCCGCGCGCTTCTTCGGCGGTACCGCCAAAATCGAAGATCATCGTGTCCCCGGACACGCGCACCGTCACGGCCACCCGAAGCGGGGTCGGGTCGATGCCGTCGTCATCGAGCCAGTCCTCTCCAACGTATTCCCCGCCCGGGAGGCGCGCGATCTCGCTTCGCATCAGGCGGTCCGATTCGTCGAGAAACCGGTCGAAGCACGCCAACACGACCTCGGGCCCGAACCGGTCGCACACCTCCCGCAGCCTGGTGGCCGCGACCGCGCAGGCAGAATATTGCGCCAGGAGGTCTCCCTCGCGATCCTTGCGGCCGCGGACGTTGCTGAGAACCAGTTCCATCATCGGGGGGTTCGGCCGGCCGCCGAGGAAGAGTGGCACCGGAGGAATACATAGGCCTTCCGCGAACCGGTCGCGCGCCGTCGTCACGTAACTGCCCCGATGGGCGCCGCCGACGTCCGGCCAGTGGGCCAGGTTGATCGCGAACGCCACCAACCGCCCCTGATGAAACACCGGCATGATCGCCTTGACGTCGGGCAGATGGTTGCCGCCGACTTCGGGCTGGTTGGTCACGTAGACGTCGCCTTCGTGGAGCTCCTCGACGGGTACCCGGCGCAGAAACTCTTTGACGGTAAAAGCCATAACCCCGAGGTGGATCGGGATGTCCCGGCCCTGGGCGACGAGTCGCCCCTGAGCATCGGTGAGGGCGCACGAGAGGTCACCGGCCTCCTTGAGGACGGGGGACCGGGCCGATCGCATCACGATCGCCCGCATCTCCTCGGCGATGGAGAACACCGCATGGCGCACCACTTCCAGGGTGACGGGATCAATCATCAGTCGGGCTCGATCCAGACATGGCCCCGCGCGTCTTTGTGGAAACGCTGGCCGGGTGAGACCAGAATGGTGGACCACGCGTCCTCAATGAGTCCCGGGCCGCCGATCTTCCTTCCCGGAAGAAGACCCCCGCGAGCGTACACGGGCGTGGGGACCCAGCCCCGGCCCGCGTGATAGGCGGGCCGCTCTCGGGTCGGGCCAGAATCGGCCGCCGCCCTATCATCAATAAGGGGGGCAGCCTTGGTCGCCACGATGGCGGCCACGCGCAGGTTGACTCCTTCGATTGGTTCGTCCGTCGTATATTCGTACAAGCGGTCGTGGATTTCGTCGAACCGACCGCGAATGGTCCCGCTGCCGTCGCCCTCCTCGACCGGCACCTCGAGTTCGTAGTTTTGCCCTTCGTACCGGAGATCCATAGAACGCCGCAGCACCGCGTGGGCGGCAGGCACCCCTTCGCGCCCCAACTGCGTGAGGAGTTCGACCTCGATCTGACGGAACACCCCTTCCCAGACCTCGGGGGCGGTCTCGTTGAGGCGCAGCCGGAGCGTCCGCACGGCATCGTAGCGGAGATCCGCAACCAGGCATCCGTAAGCCGAGAACGCACTGGAATGGGACGGCACAAGGATCTTCGGCATCCCCAGCGTCTGCGCCAGCCGCCCGGCGTGGATCGGCCCGGCCCCCCCGTACGCGATCAGGCCGCATCGGCGCACGTCATGCCCGCGGTGCACCGATACCGACCGGATGGCGCGGACCATCGCCGCGTTGGCGATCTCCACGATCCCAGAGGCGGCGTCGGGTGCGGGGAGGCCCACGCGCGACCCCACCGACTCCACGGCCCGCCAGGCGCGGTCGGGATCGAGCCGCAGCCCCCCGAACGACGCCTCCGGATTGACATAGCCCAGGACGACACACGCATCGGTCACGGTCGCCGCCTCCCCGCCGCGGCCATAACACGCCGGGCCCGGGGAGGCGCCGGCACTCTGCGGTCCGACGCGCAGCGCCCCCGCCGCATCGATCCACACCAGCGATCCCCCACCCGCGCCGATGCTTTCCACCGCAAGGGACCGCATCCGCACAGGCTGGCCCCCGACCCGGCGTTCCGATACGGTCTCGACGCGACCTTCGCGGATGAGGCACACATCCGTGGACGTCCCTCCCATATCGAGCGTCACCGCATCGCCGACGCCGGCTGGGCCTCCCACGGCCCGGGCCGCCGCCACCCCGCCCGCGGGGCCGGACATCAGCATCGCCAGCGGGACCCTCCGCATCGAGCCGGCCGTCGCCATGCCGCCGCTCGACTGCATGAGGCGCAGCGGTACCTGGTATCCCGCCCCGGCGAACCCCGCTTCCAGATCCCCGAGGTAGCGCTCCACGAGCGGCATGAGGAGCGCGTTCGCGCACGTGGTGTGCGTCCGTTCGTACTCACGGTACTCTCCGTTGACGGCGGATGAAAGGCAGACGCGGGGCACCATCCCTGCGAGAAGGTGCGCGATGCGGAGTTCGTGGACAGGGTTGGCGTATGCGTGCAGCAGGCTGACAGCCACCGCCTCGACACGCTCGCGCTTGAGGATGACCGCCACGCGGCGAACGTCGGCCTCGTCGAGCGGGACCATCACCCCGCCGTTGTGATCGATGCGCTCGGTCACCTCGTACCGGAGCCCCCGTGGAACCAGCGCAGGCGCCCGCCCGGGAACATCGAGACGGTAGAGGTGGTCGCGCTGCTGCCGGCCGATCTCCAAGACGTCGCGAAACCCGCGCGTGGTCACTAACGCCGTCCGCGCGCCGCGCCCCTCAAGCATGGCGTTGGTCACCACGGTCGTGCCGTGCGTGAGGGTCACCACTTCTTCGTCCTGCCCGAGGAGGGTGCGGAGACCGGCGAGCACGGCCTCAGAGGGGGCGCTGGTCGTGGGGACTTTGAGTATGCGCAGAGCGCCACCGGCGTGGGGTTGCGCCACCAGATCGGTGAATGTGCCTCCGACGTCGATCCCCACCCTGATCGAAATGCCCACTCGCCGGCGTCCTAGGCTCGGATGGCCTGGCTCAGGTAGCGGAGGGCGCGGGGGACGGCGGCGCGGCTCGGCTCGGGTCCCTCATACTCGATGGAGATCCATCCATCGTACCGGGCCTGCCGGAGAAGCGCAATCACGGCGTCGTGGTCGATCCCGGGCTCGTGCCCTCCGCCGTCGACCCGCGTGAACTTGGCGTGCACGTGCCAGGCGCGCGCGGCGGTTGAGGCGATCGAGGCAAGGCCGTCTAGATAATTCCCTGTATCGAGCAGCAGTCCGAGCGCAGGACTCCCGACCTGTTCGACGATGGCGGTGACGTCCTTTGAGGTCTGCACGAAACCCCCGTGGTTGTGGTTCTCCATGACCAGCCGCGCTCCGCGCTCCTCAGCCGCGCGGCATACTGTACGGAGGGAGGCGATCATCGTCTCCCACCGCGCGGCGCGATCGCCCTCCGGCCACCCCGCGAACGTGCGGAGGAATCGCGACCCGAGGCGCTGTCCGGCGGCCATCCACTCGAGGGTTCGCGCTTCCTCATCGCGGCGCCGGCCGTCGTCGGCCACACCGAAGTTGTTCATGAGCGCGATATTGACAATCGCCACGCCGTACCGGGCCGCGGCGGACCGCAGCGCGTCCATCCGGGCATCGCTCGGAGGCCCGATATGCTTATCCTCCAGCTCGACGCCGGCGAGACCGAGTTCTTCGGCGCAGAAGCGCAGCCAATCCACGAGCGTCAGGTGTCCCGCGTCGAGGACATCATCGTAGGATTGCGAGGAGCAGGCAATCTGCATCGTCATCGGGTCATCCACACCCTCCCGATCTGAGCCCCAGCCGGGCCAGCCACGCCTCGGCCTCGGCCCGCCGAGGAAGCGAGTCCTGCGCGCCGATCCGCGTGACCGAGAGCGCCGCGAGCGCGTTCGCCCACCGGGCCGCCGTTCGTAGCGACAGCTCCTCCGCAAGAAACACCGCGAGGCTCCCGATGAACGCGTCGCCCGCCCCGGTAGGATCCACCGCGTCCACAGGGATCGGCGGGATCTGTGTTGCGCCGCCCTCGTCGACCACCAGGGCGCCGGCGGCGCCCAGGGTCACGATTACCGCGCGTGGCCCGCGCCCCAGGAGCCAACGCCCCGCCCGCTCGGCCTCCGCCTGACCGGTCACAGGACGGCCGGTCAACTGCGCGGCCTCGGGCTCATTGGGGACGCACACATCGGTGAGCGCGAGCAGGGCATCCGGCAGGGGCACAGCCGGCGCTGGGTTGAGGATCGTCCGGATGCCGGACGCCTTGGCGATGCGAAACGCCTCGAGCGTCGTCTCGACGGGGACCTCAAGCTGGCACACGACCGTCGCCGCCCCCCGGATCGCCGGAGACGCACGCCGCACATCTTCCGGGCCGAGCGCCTGATTCGCCCCGGGCACGACGACGATCACGTTCTGCGCCAAATCGTCGACCAAGATCGGCGCGACGCCGGAGAACCGTTCACGGTCAACCAGGATGTATGTCGTCTCGATCCCTTCGGCTTGATAGTTGCGCACGGCCCCTTCGCCAAAGACGTCGCCGCCGACCTTTGTCACGACAGCGACCTGCGCCCCCAGCCGGGCCGCCGCCACCGCCTGGTTGCCACCCTTCCCTCCGTACCCCAGGTGAAACGATCGGCCCACGAGCGTTTCGCCCAACACGGGCAGCCGTGGAACCCTCGCGATGAGGTCGATGTTCGATCCCCCGACGACGCAGATCTTGGGGCGCGCTCCGTCCATCGCATCATGCGGCGGAGGCCGCCTCTTGGCGACGGGCGACCAGCACGCCGTCACGCAGGGGGACGATCGTGCTCACAAACTCCGGATCGTCGAAGACGGCGCGCGTGAACGCCCGGATCGCCTCCGTGTCTGCATCAGTGACACGGCGATCGACGACCCTCCCGTTCCAAAACATGTTGTCGACCAAGAGCAGGCCACCGAGTTGGAGTCGCTGCTTAATGATCGGGAGCGAGGCCGGGTATCCCTCTTTGTCGATGTCGCTAAAGATGATGTCGAATCGGCCGTCGGCTGCCCGGAGCGCCGCCACCGCCTCGCCCACCCGAAAACGTACGATCGAGCCGAGCCCCAACCGCTCCAGGTGGCCGCGGGCGGACTGCGACAGCGCGTCATCCCACACCACGTGGTACACTTCGCCGCCTCCATTGTCGCGGACGCCCATGCCGAACCACGCGGTGGAGTATCCGTATCCGGAACCCAGTTCGAAGACCCTCCGTGCGCCGCTGGCCCGAGTCAGCAGGTAAAACAACTGCCCCACCACCGGACCGACGATCGGAAACCGATGGGTGCGCGCGTACGCCTCCATCTCTTGGAGGACCGGAGGTCTCGCAGGAATGAGCTCTTCCAAGTATGCTACGAACGCTCCGTCAACGAGGGCCATGCCCCGCACCTCCAGTGACCGCACGATCTCCCAAGTACGTACGAAGCGAGGAGAACCTCGTCCTCCTCCCGAAGCACCCGCCGATGCAACGCGATCCGCGCTATGTCGAGCACGTCCTGGCTCCACGTTACATGTTTGCTTGCCGCGAGGAACTCCCCTATCTGATCGAGATCTTGGTGGCGCACACGCTGATGCTGGGTCGGCAACGGATCCTCAGCAGCGAGGCCGCCGAGTCGACCGTGCGCGCGCTCACCGCGATCACCGCCGAGCGTCTGCCTCCGTACGATCCACGGTTCGAAGATCTGTACTTCGTCATCGAAGAACGTGTCGCCGCGGCGACCGGCGGCGCGGGTGACTTCCGCGTGGCGCTCAGCCGGAACGACACATGGGCAACGCTGGCCCGGCTGATGCTGCGGGACCAGGTGCTGGACCTCATCGATGCCCTCGACGACCTGCGCGACGCTGTGCTCGATCAAGCCGCCCGGCATCGGACCGCGGTGATGATGGCGCACACGCATCACCAGCATGCCCAGCCGACCACGGTGGCGCACTATCTACTTGCCGCCGAGGCCGTGATCGCCCGGTGTGTCGATCGGTACCGCACCGCGCTCGAGCGCGTCGACCGTTCGCCGATGGGCGCAGGGGCGCTCACGACCACAGGGTTCCCGATCGATCGAGCCTACACCGCCTCGCTGCTGGGATTTCCAGGCGTGGTCGACAACAGCTACGATGCGGTGTCGGCTGCCGACCACGTCGGGGAACTGGCGGGGTGCCACGGGGTCCTGGCGACAAGCCTCAGCCGCATCGTGCAGGACCTCATCCTGTGGGCGAGCTCGGAGATCGGCGCGCTGGAACTCGCTCCGGGGTTCCTGCAGATCAGCAGCATCATGCCCCAGAAGCGCAACCCGGTGGCTCTCGAACACGTGCGGAGCGACCTCAGCCGCCTCCTCGGGACGTCCCAGGAGACCTGGGCCTCGGCGCACAACGTGCCGTTCGGCGATGTCAACGATCCCGTTGACAACTTGATCCCGCCGCTCACCGATGCCCACCGGTCCCTCGGCGGAACGGTCAGGCTACTCCGCGAGGTTGTGGCCGCGGCGAGGATCCGGCCCGACGCCTGGGCCCCGGCGCTCCGCGGCACCTTCGCGACCAGCACAGAGCTGGCCGATACCCTGGTGCGCGACGGCGGGCTGCACTTCCCCGAGGCGCACGCCGCAGTGACCCGCCTGGTCGCGGAACGACGGGGACAGGGCCTCGGGCTCGCCGGGGTCGGACCGGCGGAGCTTGAAGCGGCGGTCCACGCGACCACCGGCCGGACGGTCCGGCTCCCCACTGAGGTCATCGCCCGGGCGGTGGATCCTCAGCACTTCGTCTCCCGGCGGAATATTCCCGGCGGACCGGGAGCCGAAGCGATCGAGAGGATGCTGGCCGCGGCGCGCGCGTCGCTGGCGGCCAGCCGCGCGGCGAGCAGGGTTGTACGGGAGCGGTTGGAGGCGGCACGCCAGACACGCGCGCGGGGGACCGCGGCCCGCTGAGATCCGCGCCGGGTTGTGTGATTTGACGGTAGAATAGTGAGGGTGTACGTTCCGAGAGGAGGGACCGCCATGCGTCAGATGGCTCGAGCAGCGCTCCTCGTCTGCGCCGCAGCGCTGGTGATCGGGCTTCCGATCGCCCACGCGCAGCCGCGCGTCACGCTGACTTACTGGCAATACTTCTTCGAAAGCAAGGTCAAGCTCATGGACATCCTCATCAAGCAGTTCGAGGCGCAAAATCCCGGGATCCATGTCGTGCAGGAGACCTTCCCATACGATTCCTACAATCAGAAGGTCGCGAGCGCGGTCCCGGCCGGGCAGGGCCCCGACGTCGTCAACCTCTTTTACGGGTGGCTCCCACTGTACGTCGACAGCGGTTACGTACAGCCGCTGCCCGAGAGTGCCTTCCCCGTCTCCCAGATCGAGCGCGAGTTCGTGCCGATGGTCAAGGCCGCCAAGTTTGAAGGCAAATACTGGGCGCTCCCGACGGCCGTCCGCACGTTGGCTCTGTTCTACAATAAAGACCTGTTCCGGAAGGCCGGGATCAGCCAGGCTCCCATCGCCTGGGACGAATTCCTGGCGGACGCTCAGCGGCTGACCGAACGCGACGGCAAAGGAAACATGACCGCGGAAGGTTTCGGCATCGCCCCCGACGGCCAGGATCATCAGCTGATCCGCGAGGTGCTGTTCCGGCAGTGGGGGGCCGCTCCCTATAGCGGCGACGGACGCCGCGCGACCTATAATACGGCCGGAGGCGCCGAAGCGCTCCGCTGGTACACCGATCTCGTGACAAAGCACAAGGTCGCGACGATCGGCTTCTTCCCCGGGGGCAACGGGTATCGGGATGCCTTTCTCGCAGGGAAGGCCGCGATGATCGTGGACGGCTCATTCGCGATCGGGGCGATCCGGGGGAGCGCGAAGTTCGACTGGGGGGTCGCGCAGTTGCCCCGCCGGACCGCGGGAGGCACGCCCGCGAACTTTGGCTCGTTGTGGGTGCACGGCCTCACGAACAAGGCGAAGGGGCCACAGCGGGAGGCGGCGATCAAGTTCCTGAAATTCATCACCTCGCCGGACACTCAGCGCGTCTGGCTGCAGCAGGTCGGAGAGATTCCGGCGGGCAAGGCGCTCGCCGACGATCCCAAGCTGGCCACCGATCCGGTCTACGGCCCGTTCATCAAGAGTCTCCCGTACGCGCACGCGACGTTCTTTATCGACGAAGCGGCGCAGCGTCAGGTGTTGGTAGATGCGATCAACGAGGTGATCCTCAACCACAAGGATCCGAAGATCGCGCTCGACGAGGCCTCATCCAGAGAGGCGAAGATCCTGGGCGAGTTCTGGGCCAAGCACAAGTAGACGACATCGCGTGGCCATCTCCGCGGCACGGGCGCCCTCGGGGAGGTTGAGCATGGGGGCGCGCCGCGCGCTATGGGCGTACGCGTTCCTGGCCGGCCCGCTCGTCTTCTTCCTGGCGATCCGGATCCTCCCCGCCGCGTCCGCCCTCTTTATCAGCCTGCACCGGTGGAACATCATCTCGCCCGAGAAGCCGTTCGTGGGGCTGGCCAACTTCCGCGAGATCCTGTCCGATCGATTGTTCTGGAAGGCGGCAACGAACACGCTCCGGTACCTAGTGGCCGGGATCCCCGCCCAACTCATGCTTGGGCTTGGAATCGCCCTGCTGCTCCGCCGGATCGCTCGCTTCCGCGGCTTCTTCCGGACGCTCTATTTCATCCCGTTTGTAACGCCCATCGTCGCGGCAGCCTGGGTGTGGCAGTGGATGTACACGCCGACCTTCGGCCCCCTCAACCGCCTCTTCGAAGCCGCAGGCCTCCCCCCACAGGCCTTTCTGCGCCGGCCCGAGCAGGCGCTGTACGCGATTGCCGCGATGGTCGTGTGGGAGTACATCGGCTTCCAGGTGGTGATCTTCCTCGCCGGGCTGGACGCGATACCTCCGGTGTTCTATGAGGCCGCGGGAGTGGACGGCGCCAACGGGTGGGAGGTCTTCCGCCATATTACCCTGCCGCTCTTGAATCCGACGCTCGTCTTCTCGGTCGTCTACGGGAGCATCATCTACCTCCAACTGTTTACCCAGGTGCTCAACATGACGTTCGGCGATCAGGGGGGGCCGCTCGGCAGTACCATGACGGTCGTGCTGTACGTCTACATCCAGGGGTTCCAGCGATTCCGCATGGGGCCTGCGGCGGCCGCCACGGTAGTGCTCTTTGCCGCGATCCTCGCGATCACGCTCGTGCAGATGCGGTTCTTTTCGCGGCAGGTGGAGTATTGATGGCCACTCGGGTGGCGGCGGGGCCGACGGTGGCGCGCGGCGCAGCCGGCCAGACGCTGTTCCCCCGGCGGGCGCTGGGGAACACGCTGGCGTACATTGCGCTCGCCGCCGGGGGTCTCCTGATCGTCTTTCCCTTCGTGTGGATGCTGGCCACCTCGCTCAAGGGGCCGCGGGAAATCTTCGAACTGCACTTTTGGCCTCAGCTGCCCACCCTCGACAATTTCCGGCGGGTGCTCACTACGACGCAGTTCCCCCGATGGTTCGTGAACAGCTTCGTGATTGCCGCGGTGACCACGGGCAGTGTCGCGTTCTTCGACTCTCTGACCGGCTACACGCTGGCCAAACTCCGCTTTCCCGGCCGGCAGGTCATCTTCATCGTCATCCTGAGCACACTGATGATCCCGACCGAGATGCTGGTCATTCCCTGGTACACGATGAGCGTCCGGCTTGGGTGGATCGATACGTATTGGGGGATCATGTTCCCCGGGCTCACGAGCGCGTTCG
>Ga0207646_10006486_pt1 | contig 12076 bp, 11 predicted proteins | sample KBSK5502metaG_FD_184343 | JGI IMG/M metagenome (GOLD analysis project Ga0207646, IMG submission 184343) | Corn, switchgrass and miscanthus rhizosphere microbial communities from Kellogg Biological Station, Michigan, USA - KBS K5-50-2 metaG... | ecosystem: Host-associated > Plants > Roots >...
GCTGCTATCTGCTCACGCTGCATACCGCCTCCTCTGGGGCGGGCTTGGAGCCAGGGGTCTGGGGTTCTTGCGGCCAGCCGGCTCCCTTGAATCCTGCATAGGCTGGCCTTGAGATACTGCCGCCCTGGACGCTGAGGGTGCCGGGCGGAAGACTTTGGCGCATGATCTGGTCTGGCGTGACCGCGGTTGTTGCTGCCCTGGCCCTGCTGACATCTGTCGCCATCTACCGGCTGACACGCGAGGCGGAGGATAAGCGGGAGCGCCGCGCGCGGATGCCTGTCCTGGTCGTGGTCATCGATGATGATCAGATAGTGGTGCGCAACGTCGGCCGAGGGCCCGCCCTCAACGTGTTCCTCGCTCAAGGCGAGGTCGGCGCCAGCGACGAGCGCATACAGCTGGGTGCCGTGGGGGATCGTGAGACATGGTTCAACCCCGTGCACCTTCGGCCGATCGCTGCTGGGGCAACCTCTGATCCCATTGTCCTTCGGAAGCAGCAATTGCGGCTAAAACGCGCTCCCGGATCGGAGCGCCTACACGCGGACGTCGGCGTCACCTATACCGACGCTATGGGCTTCCACTACACCGTAAAGATGAATGACACCGGAACTTACCTGCGGGAAGGCTGCCATCTGCCCGAATGGCCCGACGCGCCTTACCCTAGCCAGTTGCCTAATGAGCCACGCTGGCTCGAGGTGCGACCATCCGTGTCGCGTTCGAGGCCCGGCGCAAATCGGTGGACCCGGGCTTATGACCACCATAAGTGATCGAAGCGACATCTCCAGAAGACATTCACTCATCTGCCGCGTGGCGTGCGTATCGCACACGGCAAGATCACTCCGGCGGGCTGGCATCATAGAAGTGATGAGCAAGTCAAGTTCCCGCCGCTTCCCTGTGATCGTTACCCAGCTTCCGGTCACGCGCTGCCAGATCTGCCACCGCACCGTCGCCTACCGGCCCGGCAACCTCAGCGAGGTCCTGACCGAGCACTACCGCCGGGCCCACCCCGAAGCGCTCGGCATCCCGTCCCGGTAGCCGGCCACCAAGGACCTACACCATCCGCCCTACCGCCGGGCGGCGCCTACCGGGAGCCTCCGAGCCGCAGGGCTGGGCACGGAGTACGTCAAGGCTGACGGAGCGTAGCCGACATATGGTGAGGACCCGCGCGTGTAACCGCCGTTCGGAGCGGCTCCGACCGTCTCGCCGGTCGATCGGGTGCAGCGCCATATCGGGGTGATCTGTGTGCCGTCACGCGTGCGGTCGGCACGGCTCATCGACGCTCGGTCGTCGCCCGATGAGCGAACGGGTAGCGTCAGGGACTGGGCCGTTGTGACCTGCCGAGATCAGGATGAATGCGGGGCACCGCACGGGTGGCCAGGCAAGCATTTGGTGCGGCGTCGCCTGCTGGGGAGGGGGGAGCCCGGCGGGACTGCGCGGAGCGGGTGGCGCGAGCCGGTGGGCGGGCCTGCTGTGGAGAGGAGCCGCAGCGTGCTGGGTAACTCTCGTCCCGGTGCCGCTGGGACTTTGTCCCTGGTCGGCGGCGCTGGCAGGCCTAGGATGATTTTATTCGGCGGGTGCTGCGGGCCTCGTGGGTGTGGGGCCAGGCCGCCTTCCTCACGGAGCCTCGCGCGCGGCGTCGCGGGCATCCATCCGCGGCGTGCCAGCGGAGAGCCTTCTCGGGCACCATGGCACTGCGTGTCCGCCGTGATGGAAGGGAGGACCTTCTATGAGACGCTCTATTCGATTGCTGCTGTTCAGCTCCGCTGTGGTGAGTACCATCGCGGCTGTGGTCCTGGCCACTATCCTCGCTGCGCCCAGGGGCGCGAGCGCGCAAACCGGTGGCGAGCGGATCACCAGTTACGACACGGGGATTGCCATTCAGCGCGACGGGTCGATCCTGGTCACCGAGCGGATCGTCTATAACTTCGGCAGCAACCAGCGGCACGGCATCTTCCGTGAAATCCCGGTTCGGTTGAGGTACAACGGCTCATACGATCGGATCTACCGCGTCGACGTGCGGTCAGTTCACTCACCGGACGCCCCTGGCCAGTACACAGTCGAGAACAACGGCTCATATGTGAGCATCAGGATCGGTGACCCGAACCGGACCGTCACCGGCGAGCACACCTACTGGATCACCTACCGGGTCCGTGGCAGCTTGAACGCGTTCGCTGATCATGACGAACTTTACTGGAATGCCATCGGGAACCAGTGGGACGTTCCCATCGGCCAGGCGACCGTGCGGGTGAGCGCGCCGGTGGCAGTGACCCGGGCCGTCTGCTTCGCCGGGCCAGCAGGCGCCACCAGCTCCTGCCAGCAGGCCGGTATCGCGAATGGGGTCGCGCATTTCACGCAGGCCGGGCTCGGGCCGCACGAGGGCCTGACCGTCGTGGTGGCCTTCCCCAAGGGCGTGGTTGCCTCGCCCGGTCCGCTGCTGCAGCAGCGGTGGACCTTGCAGCAGGCCTTCGCGCTGACACCAGTGTCTGGCGGTATTTCCGGTGGACTCCTTGCGATCCTGCTGATTCTCGGTGCCGTGGTGCTGGCCAGGGGCCGGGACCGCCGGTCTACCCTGTCCGCCGCCCATCTCCCCGGCGGGACGCCAGTACAGGCCAATGAGCCGGTGCCGCTGCCCGGCCCCGGCGAGCCTGCGATGGAGTCCGCGCCTCCCGAGAATGTGCGGCCCGGGCAGGCCGGGACCCTGCTGGACGGCGTGGCCAACCCCCGTGACGCCACGGGCACGATCGTTGACCTGGCGGTGCGCGGGTACCTGCGCATAGAGGATGCCCCCTTCGACCGGATGACGCGGGACTGGCGGGTGGTCCGGCTTGACAAGACCGGCGGCCTGCTGGATTACGAGCAGATCTTGCTGGATGGCTTGTTCGAGGGCGCCACGGGCACTGGCGCACCAGCAACACTGCTGTCCGGGCTCAGTCCCGCCTTCGCCGGGACACTCAGACAGGCACAAGACGCTCTTTATACGGACGTGGCCAAGCGAGGCTGGTTCACCGCCCGCCCCGACCGGGTCCGCCGCATCTGGCTCATCACCGGCGGCGCGCTGTTCATCACCGGGGCGGTGGCGACCGTCGTGGCGGCCGCTAACAGCCACCTCGGGCTCATACCGGTCCCGGTCGCCCTGGCCGGGCTGGTGCTGATCGGCTGTGCCCGCTGGATGCCGGCGCGCACGGCGAAGGGAACCGAACTGGCCCGCCGCCTGCTCGGGTTCCGCAGGTACCTAACAACCCAGGCGGCCGGGCAGGCCCACCCCGCCGGGCAAGTTGATCTGCTCGACGACTACCTGCCCTACGCGATCGTGTTCGGGTGCACCAAACAGTGGGCTGATGTGACCGGCTCACTGGCGGACGCCGGGCCCGCGCCGTCGTGGTACCGCGGCAGCGGGCCATACTGGCCGGGCAGCCTGTCCTCGCTGGCGCAATCCGGCCATTACTTCTCGCCCATGCACCAGTTCGCTACGACCGCGAACAATTGGATTGCAACCCACGCGGCCGCCTCCGGCGGGAGCGGATCCAGCGGGTTCTCCGGCGGAGGGTTCTCCGGCGGAGGTGGTGGCGGGGGCGGCGGCGGATCATGGTGACCGGTACACACTCGTGACGGCTGTCAATTCCCGGCGGCGCCCGCTGGGTGAGCGCGCAGTGCCGCCTGATTGAGACTGCAGCAGGCGTTGCGGTTTGGCCGTAGCGTCGAGAGGTCCGGCGGGGGCTGGCTCTAGTGCCGCCCGCCGGCCGCTTCGGCCAGGCTTATGAACGAGGTGCCAGCTCGCGGGGTCTCGCCGTGGCTGGCTCATAAGAGGTGCGCGCCGGAAGAACTGGAATCAGGCATGCCGCCACGGGTGCGCACATAGCGCCCAGAACAGGCTGATCTGCATTACGGCAGCCGCGCGCTTGGCCTAGCTATCAGCCGCGCCGAGTCGGCGATCTCGCAGAGGCCACGTTGAAATCGGATCACGCCGGGTAATGGGCCTGGTCAGCGCTGACCGCGCGAATAGCCGCCTGATCTCGCGGCTGCTGGCTTATGACCGATCATGTTGCGGGCCGTCCAGATCCGGGCCTTCCTGCGTGCCGGGGGGAGCTGGGCGGGACAAGCCGCGGTGCGTGGGGTGCTTACCTGGTCCGGCCCCGTGCGGCGGCGGCCAGCATGGCCTCGCGCTTCACCGTGGTGAGATCCTTGACCGCGCTGAGCCCCGGCGCGTCGTGCGGTGATCCCTGCCTGGACGGGCGCGCGCCCGTGTGGTCCCGCTTCAGGTTCGCGAGGTCGCTGATCTGGGATTGCGACCCCGCCTGCAGAACGTGCTGGGGGGACAGCGGCCGGGCCTGGTTTGCCAGCGCTGAACCGCAGGCGGCCAGCGCCCACACCAGCGCCAGTCCCGCTGCCGCGGCCCCAGCCGGGTGCTTGTGCGGCCGGCGGCCCTGGCGGCCCTGGCGGGCCAGCGCGTCCTGCTGGGCCTGGCGGTGCAGGCCGGCGATCCGGGCCTGGGTGATCTGGTAGGTGCTGCTGGTGTACATCGCGGCCTCCCGGTGACGCGGCTGGACTTTCTGCCGCCAGCTTCGCCCCGGGGCACCGCCACCGTCAGTCTCCGGGCCGACACCGCCGCTGTCAGCCTGCCGACATCCGGCCCAGGGCGCTCCAGCGTCCCAGGAACCAGAGTCGAAGTTACGCGGTTCGCGCCGGGCCAGATTGCGCTTGACGCGCCAGAGCCGCCGTTATGCGCGGCCTCGCTATTTTCATCGCCACCCTGTTGCTGGCGCGCAGATCGGGACGTACTGCGTGCGTGTGGGCGCCCCGAGGGTGCGCTGGCATCGATCCAAAGCCAGGTCTGGCTCATCATGCCGGACGCCGGCGGCGGGGTTCGGGGCCAAGTTCGGCGCCGACCCGGAGGCGGTCGTCACCGCCCGGGCCGCCTGCCAGCTTGGCCGTCCGGCTGTCCGGTGGTTTTCCTGGCGCGATCATAACGTCCGGTTCTTCCGCCAGCGCGGGCCTGAGCACGAGGCCGAGCGCGGGAGATCGCGCGAGCCGCGATGGAGCTTGCGGACGCTCGCTCGCGGCATGCGCGTGGATGTGGCGATATTCGAGCCCGAGGATGTGCGGGCCGTCGACTGGCGCGGCGCCTCAGTGTGTCTGCCCCGAGTCGTCGAGAAGCCGGGATATCAGCGTGATGAACTGGCGCCGCTGCGTCGCAGTCAGAGGCGCCAGTAGTTCGTCTTGGATTGTGCCGACGACGATGTCGAGGTCGTGCAGTCGCTCGACGCCTTCTGGGGTGAGGGTGACGATGTTGCGGCGCTTGTTGTCGGGATCGACAGTGCGCTCGATTAGGTTGCGCGATTCGAGCTCAGCCAGCGCCGCGGTGACGTCGCTGCGGTCTATTCCGGTGCTGCGGCCGAGGTCGGCCTGGCTCGCAGGCCCCCACTCATCGAGCGCCGCGAGCAGCCGGTAGTGGTAGCTGCGAAGGCCGCTCCCATGGGCCTCGAAGCCGGCGTTGAGCAGCCCTGACGAGCGTGCGTATGCGCGGCTGATGAGCCAGGTCGGGCGGTCTTTGAGCCGGGCGGGAGCGCCGCCGGGCTGGCGGTGGTGCATGGGCACCTCGCAAGGCTAGCAGTTGGGGGGGCGGCCAACATCTGGTATGTTGGGTGAACCAACATTGGTCGAACCAACATGGAGCATTCATGGCGACTGTTTCTCCGCCGCTGACGCTGGGCAGCTGGCAGGGCCGGCGGATCCTGGCGCTGCTTTGCGCTGTGGCATTCCTCGACTTCGTCGACGCGTCGATCACGAATGTGGCACTGCCGCACATCCTGACCTCCTTGCGCTTCTCGGTGCAGAGTCTGCAATGGGTGCCCTCGGCGTACCTGCTGACGTATGGCGGGTTCATGCTGCTTGGCGGCCGGCTGGCGGACCTGCTGGGCCGCCGCAAGGTCCTGCTCGCCGGCACGATGCTGGTGGGGCTGTCCTCGCTGGTCGGGGGGTTCGCGGGGAATGCCGACGTGTTCATCGGCGCCCGTCTCGCGCAGGGGCTCGGGGCTGCCCTGATGCTGCCTGCGGCGTTGTCCACGCTGACCACCACGTTCATGACCTCGCGCGACCGCCAGTCTGCGCTCGGGGTCTGGGCGGCTGTCGCCGGGCTGGCTTCAGCGATCGGGATCTTGCTCGGCGGGGTCCTGACCGAGGGCCCCGGGTGGCGGTGGGTCATGTTCGTCAACCCAATCGCCTGCGTGCTGGTGATCCCCGCCGTCCTGGCGCTGTTGCCCCGCGATCGTCCGGCGGCGCAGACGTCGCGCTTCGATCTCCTCGGCAGTGCCGTGGTCACCGGCGGGATGCTGCTGCTGGTCTACGCGCTCATCGAGGCACCCAGCCAAGGCTGGGGTGCTGCCCGAACCTGGTGGGAACTAGGCGGCGCCGCCGTGCTGCTGGCCTGCTTCATTGGCCGGGAGCGGTACGCCCGCGACCCGATTCTGCCGTTGAGCATCTTCCGTGTGCCTGGACTGGCGGCCGCGAACCTCACCGGACTGATCGGGTTTGCGGGCATGCTTTCCATGTTCTACTTCCTGACGCTCTACATGCAGCAGGTTCTGGGCTACTCGCCCATAGTGGCCGGTGCCGCATACCTTCCGCTGACCTTCGGCGTCGGAATCGCCGCGGGCATCGGCGCGAAGCTGGTGACGAAGGCCGGCAGCCGAGCGGTGATCTGCGCCGGCGCGCTCATCGCCGCAACCGGCCTGTTCCTCCTCGGCCACGTCCCCGTCGCCGGCGGATACCCCGCCCGCATCCTGCCCGGGCTGCTCCTGGTGGCCTTCGGGGTCGGACCGGTGTTCGTCGGGGTGACAACCGCCGCGAACGCCGGCGTGGGGGCGAGCCGGGCCGGACTCGCGGCAGCCATCCTCAACTCCTGCCAGCAGCTCGGCGGCGCGCTCGGTCTCGCCATCTTCTCTGCCGTCGGGACCGCTCAGGTGCACCACCTGCTCGCCCGCGGCATTCCCGTGCTCGACGCCACGGCCTCCGGCATCCGCCACGCGCTGGTGACCGGCGCTGCCTTCGCCGCCGCTGCCGCGCTCATCGCACTGGCGACCCCAAACACCCATGAGGACTCCAACCAGGCCCACGCAGCCGAGCCGCAAGCCGGCTCGCCGCTCGCGGCGGCCGCACCCGAACCGATCACCAAGGAGATCTACCAATGAACGCCTCACCCGCCAACGACCCCGGCCGGATTCTCGTAGTCGGCCGGAGCCCGAGCGTGCTCCTCGACACCGTCGAGATCCTGCGCGGCAAGGGCTACTCAGCGGACGCCACGAATCAGTTCGACCACGTCCTGAACGACTACGACGCTCAAGACATCGGCATCGTCGTCTTCGGGGGCATGGTTCCGGCCGACACGAAGCAGTACCTCCGCCAGGAGATCGGCGAGCGCAACGCGGACGTGACGTTCGTGCAGGGACTCGCCGGGATCGCCGGCCTGATCGCGGCCCAGGTGGAAGGTGTGATCACCGCTGGCGAGCCTGACGACAGTCACGTCGCCTACGACCAGGAACAGCGCTCGGTGTGCCTGACGCTGCACAAGGCTGCTCATGTCACCGTGGAGGCCTGGTGGCATACCTCCTTCACGCCCCCAGAGCCCACAAGCGCGTCGATGCGGGTTCTCGACGCCGAACTCGAAGCAGGGTCCCATAGCATCGCGCTGCCTGCTGAGGTTCCCTCCGTGGCCTCGTTCCTCGCCGTTACCACCGGCTCGGCCGTCCGCACCTTCACGGCCGGTGCGATGCCGCGGAGCGTCACGGGCATGGTCCCGACTGGCAGGAGTTCCGCCACCGGCTCACCATCGGCGGGCAGCCAGCTCCCGCCCGTCAGCGAAGTGAACACACGCAGCCATGACCGGTAAGCCGCACACTGGCGATCCTGCCTCGCCTGCCGGGCGGCGGGCTCACACGATGCCGGGCCAGCGCGCGGTGAATCTCCTGGTACGCGCCATGCTGCGCACCCCGGGCCTTGCCCCGATAGTGGGCGGCCGCCTGGTCACCCTGTACCCCGTCGGGCGCAAGTCAAGACGCCGCTACTGCATCCCGGTGGCGTACGTGGCCGAGGGAGACCACCTGCTCATCGGCACATCCTCCGGGTGGGGACGAAACCTTCGCACCGGCGAACCCGTCGCGATCAGGCTCAAAGGCAAGCGCCGGCGCGCCGGCGTCCACATCTCCACGACGGAGCCCGAAGTCGTCTCGGCGTACGCGCACATGGCACGCGCCAACCCGACGTTCGCGAAGTTCAGCAACATCCACCTCAGCGAGGACGGCGAGCCAGATCACCACGACCTCCACCTCGCATGGGCTGGCGGTGCACGAGCAATCAGGCTGACACCACAATGACCGGTCTGGCGTCGGCCGGTTGTTTGGACCGAACTGGACCATCTATGTGCGCAACTCCCCGCCTTCGCGAGGAAGCCGCCGCTGATCCCTACTCGGCAGGTCGGGGGGCTATCCAGGCTCGGTGTCATTCTCTGTAATTAGCCAAATTCCAGAGTCATGCGCATGACAATGTCCGCTTTATCCGTTTGCTACGTCCGGATAAGGTTTCCCGCGCCTGATACGTGAATGGCCCCCAGCTGGCAGGCGGGCGCGCACCTGGTCCAGGCTGTCCTGTGCCGGATGTGGTTGGGGCCCGGCGGGCTTGTGGCCACGCCGGGCCTTACCGCTCAGCTGGAGGCAGGCTGGTAGGTGAGCGCGACGACGCCGCTCGGCGCTGGGGTTGCGCCGAGAAGCTTCAGCGGGAGCGTCTTGCCGTTGCCACCGCCAGCCGCTCCCCCGCCGACTAGCACCGGGTGGATCGAGAACCGGATTTCATCGACCAGGTGGTGGGCGAGCAGGGTTTGGCTGAGCCGGCCGTATCCGTACATCATGAGATCACCACCATCTTCTTGCTTGAGCCCGGTCACGGCGGTGACGACGTCGTCGCGAATGAGCGTGGAGTTGTTCCAGCCAGCATTCTCCAGCGTCGAGGAGAACACGTACTTGCGAATCGTGTTGATCGCGTCTGCGTATGGCCCGGCCTGTTTGGGCATGACATCGGCGAAGTACTCGTAGGTGCCTCGTCCCATGAGCATGCCGCCGAGGGCGTGTAGCGCCTGAACGGCTTCCTCCGCTGCGTCCGGATCGAAGATCGCCCAGGAGCTTGGGTCTGCGGTGACGCCGTCGAGCGAGACGAAGGCGGAATTGATGATCTTGCGCATCGCGGTGCTCCTTCTGTGTCGTTTGTGAGCTACGTCAGGAAGACGAACAGGACCGGCCGAAACCGGACGCGGCTCTACGAGATTTCGAGGAGGTCCAAGCGCCGCCGGGCTCGACGCGGACCCGATCGCAAGCACCGCCCGGCGCGGGTTCGGCGGTGAGCTGGGGCCACTCCCCGCCCCGGCCCGCCACTCATCGAGGGCATGCCGGGCCGCTTAGCGAACTCACCGCCCCACCGTCGGCAAAGGGCCTTCACGAGGTCCGTTGACGTCTCTGGCACCGGTCTGTCCTGGTCTCATCGGGTGATCTTCACCAGGACGACGAATGGCGGGCGCCGAACCCGGACACGCGCCAGGAGATTCCCATGCTTTCGATCCGCCGCTCGAAAGACACGCGCTCGGCCGGGCTCCGGGCCAGCGCAATGGCGTGCTCGTAGTACTCCCGGGCCGCGGTGTGGCAGCCGGCCCGCCGTTCCAGGTCGGCCCGGGCCGCCCAGTAGAACGGATACCGGGACAGCTTCCGCTCCCCGGCCAAGGCGATCAGTTCGCGGCGGCCCGCGTCGATGCCGTCCCGTTCGGCCACGGCCAGCGCGTGGTTCAGCGCCACGATCGGGCTCCAGGACTGCTGGGCGAGAACCTGGTAGAAGCCGACGATCCGGTCCCAGTCGGTCTTCTGGACCGACGGCGCTATCGCGTGCTCGCAGGCGATGCCGGCTTCCAGATGCCAGCGGGACATGTGATCCCCGGTGGCCGAGCGGGCCAGGTGCATGAGACCGCGCTCGATGCGCGCCCGGTCCCAGCGGCTCCGGTCCTGGTCCTCCAGGGGGACGAACACACCGTGCTCGTCGAGGCGGGCCGGCAGGCGAGCGGCGCCGAAGCAGAACAAGGCGGCCAGCGCGTGCACGTCCGGATGCGCGGTCGCCTTGGCGTCCAGCAGCAGCCCGGTCAGGCGCAGCGCGTCCTCGCACAGGAACGGACGTACCGGGTCCTGCGGGTTGCTGCCGTGGTAGCCCTCGTTGAACAGCAGATACAGCGATCGCAGCACCGAATCGCGCCGGGTGTCGATGTCAGGCAAGTTGTCCACGTCGGGCAGCCGGCCCAGCTGACGCAGACGGCCGCGCCCCCGGTGCAGCCGCCGGTCGATGGTCTGGGTATCGACCAGGAACGCCTGGCCGATCTCCTTGGGCGACAGACCGCACAGCCACCGCAAGATCAGCGTCACGTGCGTCTCGCAGTTCAGGCCGGGGTCGCATACCGCGAACATCATCGCCAGCTGGCTGACGCTCTCGGCGGCCGGGGCCAGTGCCGCCTCGATCGTGCCGGTCAGCGCCGTCGCCGTCGCCAGCTCGGGCAGGAACGAGCGGTGGCGCTGTTCCCGGCGGATGATGTCGATCGCCCGGTTGCGGGCGGCCCGGATGATCCACGCCTTCGGGTCCCGCGGCAACCCGAAACGCCAGGCGTGCATGGCACTGACCAGCGCGTCGTGGACGACGTCCTCGGCGAGCGGGACGTTGGACGGGCCCAGGACCCGGGTCAGCGCGCTGACCAGGTGCGCGTACTCCTGCCGGAACAGGTCCTCGACCAGCTCCGTAGATGACACCGCAGCAGGCCGTTCGTCCACGAGCCTCAGATCCGAGGGTCCTGGACCGGCCGCACCTCGACGGAACCGCCGAACTCATACGTCGGGCACGTGCGCGCCACATCGATCGCGTCGTCCAGGGAGGCGGCCTCGAAGATCATGCTGCCGGTCACCAGATCCTTCGACTCAGCGTAGGGGCCGTCGGTCACCACGCGCTCGACGCCCCGGACCACGGCCCCCGGGTTGCCCAGCGCGGTTCCGGCGTTGCCCCGGCCCTGCCCGGCCAGCTCATCGGACCAGCGATACCACTTCTCGACATGAGCCTGAAGCTCCGAGGGCGACAGATCGTGCCGCCCGACAGCACCCCCACGAAAGATCAACATGAACTTGCCCCGCAGGGCACGTTCCCCGCTTCGAGGTTCCGGCATCATGGCTCCCAACCGTATCCGCCGCCGGGCCTCATCAAACCCCGCCACCGGGACATCAGCGCCTACCCGGGCAGCCAGGCCACCGCACCCTCCTTGAGCTTGCCCAAGTCCCCCGGATCTGGTGTGCCCGGCGTAGCCTTGATACCGGTGGCGGCCATCCCATGCTCATGCTTCGTGACAAGACCGAGCCACGGGCACAATCGCCCTTCCAGATCCCACCTCGCCGCGTACCGGTCCTAACGATCAGTGACAGGTGCCTGGCTGGTGCGGCGAGGGTGTGCCACTTCCGCCGCGCATAGTCGGCAGATCTGTGCTCCATGGCACAGCTCGGGCCAGCCACAATGAGGCGCGCCGAGTCGGCGATAGCGAGCACGTGCCCGGTCAGTGGTGCTGTCACACGAGGCCCCGGCGGTGACATGGTGTGATCACTGGAGTCGTCTTACCGTGGGGTTCTCGTCGTTTGCTGGGGCCTCGGCGGGCCCAGCCTCCGGGTCTCAGCCCGAACCCCGGAGGTGCCCGATGACCACCACGATCCCGTCCGCCGCGCTCGTCCCGATCGCGCCGGTATTCACGAACACCGAGCGGCTGGCGCTCGCCGGGTTCCTGGCCGGGTACAGCGGCCTGACCCGCCAGGCCTACGAGCTGGACCTGCGCCAGTACGCGAACTGGTGCCAGCAGCATCACCTGCAGCTGTTCGACGCCCGCCGCGCTGACATCGAGTGCTTCGCCCGGGATCTGGAATCCCGCGGCCGCGCCAGAGCTACCGTCACCCGCCGGCTGTGCACCATCGCGGGGTTCTACCGCTACGCCGTCGAAGAAGAACTCCTCGATCACTCACCCGCCGCC